>Ga0302320_10002011_pt1 | contig 48614 bp, 41 predicted proteins | sample Bog_T0_3_FD_202130 | JGI IMG/M metagenome (GOLD analysis project Ga0302320, IMG submission 202130) | Peat permafrost microbial communities from Stordalen Mire near Abisko, Sweden - Bog_T0_3 | ecosystem: Environmental > Terrestrial > Soil > Wetlands > Peat | place: Sweden: Abisko, Stordalen Mire... | reverse complement strand
CCGCGCCAGAGCGGCAAGACCACACTTGCGCGGCACATCGTGCCGTCGGATTCAGCCAATTACTTCGATCTGGAGGATCCAGCGAGTCTCGCGCGACTCAGCCAACCGATGACGGCGCTCGAGGAACTCCGCGGCACCGTCGTCATTGACGAAATTCAGCACCGACCGGACCTCTTTCAAGTGCTGCGAGTGCTTGCGGATCGCAAGCCTCTGCGGGCCCGCTTTCTCATTCTCGGTAGCGCGTCGCCCAATCTCCTCAGGCAATCCGCCGAGTCTCTCGCGGGACGTATCGAAATTATTCCGGTGGGAGGCTTCAGTCTCGACGAAGTGGGGGCGTCCGCGTTAAACCGCCACTGGCAGCGCGGCGAATTTCCCCTATCGTTCTTGGCGCGAACCAACGAGAACAGCTTTGCATGGCGGCAACAGTTCATTCAGACTTTTCTTGAAAGGGATGTACCTCTGCTCGGAATCACCATTCCGGCACCCGCGCTGCTGCGCTTTTGGACAATGGTCGCCCATTGCCATGCCAATATCTGGAACGCCGCCGATCCTGCCCGTTCACTAGGCATTGGCGAATCGACGGTGCGGCGGTATTTGGATCTCTTTACGGGACTGCTGGTCGTGCGGCAGCTTCAGCCGTGGCACGAGAATCTCAGCAAACGCCAGGTTAAGGCGCCCAAAGTTTACATCCGGGACAGCGGCCTTCTCCATGCCCTGCTGGGCATTCGGACAGAGAAGGAACTGTTTACGCATCCCAGAATCGGCGCCTCGTGGGAAGGTTATGCGGTGGAAGAGGTGCTCAGTCAATTGCAGCCCGATCAAGCATATTTCTGGGCCACTCATCAGGGCGCTGAACTCGATCTCTTGTTGTTCAAGAACGGCCGCCGATTGGGAATAGAAATTAAGCGCGCCGATGCCCCGACGATTACCGCATCAATGCGTTCTGCGCTCGCGGATCTGAAGCTCGAGCAACTCGTGGTTTTATATCCTGGATCACGGGCGTACGAATTGGAGCCAGGTGTACGTGTGCTGCCAATCGACGCCCTGGCTCGCGCAACCATCGATGCTTTGTTCCCTAAGAAGCACCGGGCGCGCACCGCGCCTAAGGTGGTTTAGTGCCACCAGCTTCCGATCGTCCCGGGCGCTGGACTCCCAGTCGGGCCGGCATCATCAACGTTTATCAGTACGGAGATGAAACGCTGGAGTTCGGTGGCGGTCGCTAACGACCGTTTTGAGGGTTGGATGAACCAGGGTTCTTGGTAGATTGCTTCACGCTGACGATGCTTCAGAGCACGCCGGCGCGCCCGGCCCAGGTGGCAATGTAATTCTTTAGGAAGACGATGAACTCTTCCGCGCCGGGCGGCAGCTCTGTTCCTCGGCGGCTGATCATGTGAAAGTCGAAGCGCACCACCGGATTGATCAGTTGACTGGTCGTGATTTTCCGGTTGCGGCAGGCCGGCAGTCCAAATGAGGGAATTATCGCAATCCCTTCCTCAGCTTCGACCAAAGCAATCTGCGTATCGAGCAGATTGACGGTGGGACCGCTGCGCGCCTTCACACCGGCTTGCGAGAGATGTTTGTCGATGAGTTGTTGGTGGGGGTGCCCCGGGGACAGTGAAATCAACGTCTCACCATCGAGTGCAGACCAGCTCGTGGTCTTCCGCGGTTGAGCATTATCCTTGGCTGCCCGTGCCACCATCAACGAGAAACGAAAGAAGGGCTCACGCCTTACATCGGGCATGGCCTTGAAGATCCCTAAGCTCATATCGATCTTGCCGGCTTCGACCATTTGGATCAGGGTCGGCAGGTCCGCATCGAAAAGCTTGATCTGAACGTCGGGTCGCATCTTACGAAACTCGCCCATCGCCGGCGGCAGGATGTTGGCGGCCACGAGCGGTGTGGTGCCTAAGGAGATGGACTGCCGCTTTTGCTTGGCGCCGCGGCCGATGTTGGCGATCGCGAGATCCAACTCCTCGAGACTGCGCTGAATGATGGCGAGAAGCTGCCGGCCATCCGGCGTCAATTCGACATGACGGGTCGTGCGGTCAAATAATCGAAAACCCACGCGGCTTTCGAGTTCTTTGATCAACATGCTCAGGCCTGATGGCGTGATGAAGAGGGCCTCTGCAGCGCGCGCGAAACTTTGGTGTTGGGCCGCAAGACGGAACGCGCGCAGCTGGCGGGTGCTGACTTCCATTATTGATATTTTATCACTAGTCGATAAATACTCTGAACTTAAAGTTTATAGGAGGGACGCGTAAAACGTTACCCATGGACTCCGGCGACAACCCGCCGGATCCGGCAACGAAACCACAGAAAACTCACGAGGAGAATCGGTCATGAACAACAACACCAATGCGGCACTTCCTGCGATCGTTCTGGTACACGGCGGCTTCGTGGATGGGTCGGGCTGGGAGGATGTCTTTCAGATTTTGAAAAAAGACGGCTACCCGGTCAGCATCGTGCAGAACCCCACCACCTCGCTCGCCGATGATGTGGCGGTCACCAAGCGCGTCATTGCCGAACAGAAGGGCCCGGTCATTCTGGTGGGCCATTCCTACGGTGGCGCGGTCATCACCGAAGCCGGGACGCACCCGAACGTCTCAGGCCTGGTCTACATCACCGCCTTTGCCCCTGATCAAGGTGAGTCGGTGGCCTCGCTCATCAAGGATCCCCCGGCCGGCGCACCCGTGCCGCCGATCCTGCCGCCGACGGACGGATTCCTGGCGCTCGACAAGGCGAAGTTCGCGGCGAGCTTTGCGGCCGATGTGTCGCCCGAGAAGGCCGAGTTCATGGCGAACTCACAGGTGCCCTGGGGCGTTGCCGCACTCACCGGTGCCATCAGCGAGCCCGCCTGGAAGGGCAAGCCCAGCTGGTACCTGGTGGCCACGGACGATCGGATGATCCCGCCCCCCGCTCAGCGCATGATGGCGAAGCGGGCCAATGCCACGATCGCCGAGGCCAGGGGCAGTCACGCCATCTATGTGTCGCAGCCGAAAGCGGTGGCAGAGCTCATCGAGAAGGCCGCGATGAGTCTTAAGCAGTAACTTGCAGGGCGCCGGCGGAGACACTCATCCGACCGGCGCCCATTCCCCCCGGCGAGAAGCAAGGCAATTCTGTCACTGGTCCCGATATCGTGTTTCTCAGATAAATCAGTGCTACAAGTGATTGATTTTTAAGCCGCTAGATCCAACAGCAACGAGCTGAAAATCCGGTGCTCCGGTCAGGAATTTACTTCAGTTTTATTCGAACTGGGACCGGAGGGACAGTCTGAATCGCCCACGGCCCACCATTCAGAACAATTCCCTTACAAATCAATAGGAAAGGGACATCACATGGCGAGGGGGCGATTCGAACCTACGCAGATGCAGCGCTAACTGGCTGAGAAATAACAAGATCGCAACCTCGCGTTTCAGTGGCTCCGTAAATCCCGATCATTGACACTCCCCACCATATACGCGCTCACGCGTATCACGCTCGCTTGGCGATTCTGCGACTCAACCTGGCACTGTCCAAGTCACATCACTTTCACTGACGAGTTGGGATGGACTTCGCGACCGTGCAATTACCGATCGAGAGCAAGAAAACGGCTAAGAAAAAGATCGTCCAACCAAGCGGGTGCCGCAGCCGGAAGCGGAATTCGTGTCAACGCCGAAGTAAATCCCAGTGTTCGAGGATAATGCACCAAATGCTTGGGACACACCGGATCCTCGAATGAAGCTCCTTGATATCGTTAAGTGCGCTCGGCCGGTCCTGTTCGCGAACGATAATCGCGAGTACCCCTATTCGGTACGTGGAACGGCGTTCGTCGTAAAATTCCAAGGTCGGAGCTACGTGATCACGGCAAGGCATGTCCACAATCTTAAGAGCTTTGAAGCTGGCCAGTTCTGTATTCAATATCGACCCGACGCTCGAGATTTTCTGCCCTTAGGCGCACTGCATATCGTGCGGGGCGAGAACCAAGAGGACACCGACCAGTACGACATCGTTGTTCGGGAAATTGACGATAGCGCCGTACGCGAAGAACTGTATGGCGAATACCGACCGTATTCGCTCCTGCAGATGGATAGCCTCACGATTTTCAGCGAACGCGGTGCGTATCTCTACCGCGGTTATCCGAGTGACATGCGGGAGGTAGACTTCGAGTTTCGGCGGATCGAGCAAGGCGCGGTTAGTACAAGGGCCGAGTATGTCGGGCGTTCCCCCTATGCAGGCGTTCACGAATTACGCCTTTTGGACTTCGGTCCGCTCAAGAGTATCGACGGGCTCAGCGGTTCAGCGGTGTTCCAGGTTCACAACGAGGACGGCACGAAATTCAGCAGCGAAGCCTTCGCAGGCATGCTGATCCGCGGGTCCATCGAATCGGGAAAAGCCTTCATGCTCGAGCACCGAAAAATCATCGAGGTCATGGTGCAGGTCGCCTCGAAGCGCCACGAGTAGGGGTACTGATGGACGGTCCGGTTACACTGATCAATGTCTTCACCGTTGCGCCCGAAAACCAGCAGCGCCTGATCGATCTCTTGACGGAGATCACGGAGCGCTCGGTGCGACACGCGCCGGGCTTTCTATCCGCTCGACTACACCGGAGCTTGGATGGCACCAAGGTCACGATGGTCGCCGAGTGGCGGAGCCGCGCGGATTACGAGGCCATGCGCGCAGATCCGACGCCCAGGCCGTATCTTGAGCGCGCACTCGCGATCGCGAAGTTTGAGCCCGGCATGTACGAAGTCGCCGAGACTTTTGCTCCTCCCGGCGCCGCCGCAGGATCTGAACGGCCACACGTGCCTAGATAGGACTCAGAAAGGGCTTTCAATGTCCGTACCGTACACCGATCCAAAGACTAATCGGCACGCCGGTTCGATACCGATCGACGCCGCAACTCTTATTGTTTTGGTGGGCGCGCGGTCTGCTGAGAGCGGTCAGCTAAATTGATGGACTGATTTTCACGATCGGTGATGGGCCATCGACGATCGTGACCGCGGCGTCGGCGCCGCGGTCATTTGCAAGGTTCAGAACGGGGGATCGGTGAGCGGCGGCGGAGCTGCGGGGGTCGGATGGTGGCGGGCCTCGCGTTCATCGAGGGCGTGATACCAGCGGTACAGTTGGAGTCCGTAGTGATGCTGGAAGCGGTGGTAAAACTCCTCGAGGAGCCGATCGAGGGCGGCCGCGGCCTCGTCCGGTAGGTCGGGGAAGACGAACGGTTCCGGTTGGTCCGGCATTTCAGCGCGCCCCGGCGGTACGGCGCGGAGCGCTGGCGGCCGGCGTGTTGAACACCTGGAAGTAGAGCTTTTCGTCGAGCACGGTGATCTCGGTCTGGGCCGCGGTCATGAGCAAGTCCGCCGCCATGCCGATGAGGATGCGGTAGTTGCCGGCGGCGTGGTCACACAGCAGGTGGCGCAGCTCCTTGGTCATGAGACTGGCGTTGCCGGCGGTGGTCAGCAGGTGTTCGAGGCAGGCCAGCAGCTCATCGCGGTTGGCGGCGCCGGTGGCCAGCCGGGTGCGGATCCGGGATCCCAACGGGATGAGATCCTCCCGGCGCAGCTTATCGAGTAGCCGGCCGTCGCCGCACAGCACCACACAGAGCAGGGCCTGGGAGTCGAACCGGGCGCTCGCCAACAGTCGCAACTCGCAGAGCACCATGGGCGTCATCTCCTGGGCCTCGTCGATGAGGATCACCGGCCGGCGGCTGGCGGAGCCCAGGTGGTCGAGCCAGCGGGCGCGCAGCGCCTTGAACCCGCCCCACCGGTTGCTCACCCGGATGGAGATGGAGAAGATATCGCCGAGCTCACGGTAGAAGTCGGAGAGGTTGCTCTGCGGATGGTGGATGACGCCGACCGACAGGTCAGCCAACCGGGAGAGCCGCTCGGCTAGCAGGCGCATCACGACGCTCTTGCCCGTCCCGGGGTCGCCCTGGATGAGCTCGAAGCCGCCCTCGCGCAGGTGCGCCTGTTCGATCCGCCAGCAGAAGTTCTCCACCTTTGGCGGCACGTGCAGTGCCTCGATCGGCACCTCCGGGGTGAACGGGTTCCATTTAAGCCCATACAGGGCCAGGAGTTTTTGGTTCATACGGCATCGTCCTTCTCGGTGGGTAAATAGGCGGGCGGCAAGCCGGTGGCGGCGTAATCGGCCATCATTTGCTTCAGGAGGGGAGCGATGCCGGTGGCCGGCATCGCGCTCTGATCCGTCCTCGCCGGCTCCAACCGCCGGCGCAGCGCATCGGCGTTGGCGGCCTTGTCGAGGGGGCGGATCGGACACAGGATCTGTCCGGTGCGCGGATCGATCAGATCGTCGCGACTGAAGTCCCAGCGGGCGTAGCGCAGATGGACGTACTCAAGACCGCGATACCGGGAGGGGATCTCGAAGCGCTGGCCCTCCAGGCTCACCGTGCCGTCGGAGCGGCGCTGCTTGCGCTTGACCTCGATGCGGAACGCATCCCGCAAGGCTTCGCTGCCCGGGCACTCGCGGGCGACACTGGGCCCGGCAAGGAAGCGTTCCAGTGGCGTCTGCCCGAGTTCACTGTGGACGGTGCGGTGATACTCTTGGGTGATCCAGGCCTGGGTGGCGAGGTTCAGCTGCTCGAGGGTGAGGCTCGCTTCGCCTTCGAGCATGGCGAGGAGGCGCCCCTCGATACGACCCCATATATTTTCCTGCTTACCGTTGACGTGCGGCGAGTACGGCAGCGTGGGCAGGTGCAAGATGCTGAGGTGATGCAGCCCCGCGGTGAACTCCCCGCTGATCATCGCCGAGCCGTTGTCGGTCATCAGTGAACGGGGCAGGCCCACCTTCTGCAGCGCCTGGCACAGGCCATGGACCAGTTCCCGGCTGCCCTCGTGCATGTACCACTGGGCATGGCAGAGGAAGCGGGAGCGGTCATCGATGAAGCCGACCAGGAGGGGTTTGACGTAAATGCCCTGGCGGGTCAGCACCTTGCGGGAGCCGTGGTGGAAGTCGAGGTGCAGGAGTTGCAGGACGTGTTCGACTTCGTAGCTGCGTACCTCGCGTTGCTCGAGCCGCGTGCGGGCGGCGCTGGCGCCGTCGGTGTTGCGCTTCGGCGGACGCCGGCGCAGTAACCCCACGGCTTTTAGATAGCGTCGTACGCTGGGGTAGGATGGGCACTTGATCCCCGCGGCGCTCAGCGTGACCTTGAGATTGTCGTGATGCAGCTGCGCGGTCCAGCCCGGGTGATCGCGGTACTGCGCGGTCAGCGCCGCGACCGCCGCGACCGACAGACTTGGGAAGCGGCCGATGTCTTGGCGCACTTGGTTGCGCAGAGCCAGCACCGGATCGGCGGCCTTCTTGGCCGCGTAGTACCAGCGCTCGAGCGTCGAGACGGCGAAGCGCACCTCGATCCCGGTGAACGGATGACGCCAGGCCTTGGCCGCCATCGCGGTCAGCGCCGCGTGCAGTTCGCCGGTGGCCGGCGGCGCCGCCAGCAGTGGACCCACGATCGCGAAGCGCAGCCGCGCCCAGCGATCCCGCTGCGGAAGATCCTCATCAGTACTCAACATCGCTCCCACTGTGCGGCCGCGACCGGCATCGCTTGTGGGATCGAAGGCTACAAAGCCCCCTGATCGAGGGCTATCGGCATCCTCTGCGGGTGGGCGGTGACCGGCGGATTACTTGATCATCGACCGCGTGCTCAACGGCGCCATGAAGCGCAGCGCCTGCGTCAGCCGCTCCGGCAGCTCCCCCGCCGTAAAGCGTTCCAGCAAGCTCGCCGGCAGTCCCTCAATCGCGACCGGCGGCATGAACCGGGCACGCACCGACCGCCAGAACGGCGTCGCCAGAAAATCCTCACCCCACCAGGTGCGCCAGCGCTTGAGCGTGCGCGCCGGGATACGGAACTCATCGCGAAGCTCCTGACCCGAGGCGCTGCCCGGCGGGGACCTCAACATCAACACCAGCGCCAAATACACCCGGCGGCCGGCAAAGCGCACCGACGGTGACGTCGAACGCGCATCGCACCGTCCGCAGGTAAAGCTCAGGCGGCGGCAATACTCCTCCCGCACCGCGGCCGGGCAGCCACGGGGCTTACGGGGGTAATCGGATACATGCAGCGGCCCCGAGCACCCAGGGCAGCGTCCGGCTCGGGTCTCGGCCGCAAACTCGTGATCAATCCGCGATAGAAATCGAAAAAACGTGGGGTCTTGCAATACGTCATGGCACACTTCGAGGGTCTCCTGTCTTGGTAAACCGGAGACTCCCCGGAGGGGATCTTTTAATCAAGATCCCTGATGGGGATCCCGTTCAAACCCTCACGAAACTTGACCGCCAAGGGCGGAATCGCCATCAAGAAAGATGGTCGTGCTCATCTGCAAAATCCCTGGCCAATGTTCAACGCCGGTTCGCACTAGGACTTGCCGAGATTCTCAGCAAGCATATTGCAGAACAGCGCACCCTGTTCGATGGCATCTTCGAGGGCGATATGGGTATGGGGATGCGAATCGAACCAATGTTTGGGCATACCGCCTTTAGTGCTTTTCCGATAGTCCTTTTTCAGCACGGCCATTGCGTAGGTTTTGATATCGAGGGCGGAGAAGCTGAAGGGACTTTCGCCGGCGAAGCGAATCAGGTACCAGTAAACGAATAGGAAATCGAATCCGGCTGGGTAGCCGACGAATACTGGCTTTCCGGGAAGGGCTTTGAGCCAGAGGACGTAGCGGCGCATGGCCGTTTCGGGCATTTCCAGTTCTTGCCGGCAGGCGGCCCAGGCCTCGGACTGTTGGGCCCACCATTCTGCCGTCTTGGGATCGGCCGTTGCGCCCGGCAGCGTTTCAAGGTTCGCACTGAATGTGCCTATCCTTTCCGCCTGTATACGCCGCCGAGCCAAAACTTAACATCGAGTTCGGGCCCGGGATCGGTCCATCGGCCTCAACGTCGGTGCTCACATAGATTTCGTTGCTGCTCATGGCTGCGACTGCCGCAAGGCATCCCACCGTTCAGTAACTGCCACCCGCAGTTTGGGATCGTCGATCTTCGCAATCCACTCGCGTAATTCGCGACGAGAGAAGTTAGCCGGCCAACTCAGCTCGGGGAAATGTCGCAGCCGCCGGCCGCGTCGGGTCGATAAGTAAAGCGCATCGAATAGAGCTTTAGCAGGGGTAGCGATGTCGAAGTTGCCGGTGCTTCGATACGGACCGTAGCCGCCGATGAGTGCGGGGTCGAGTCTGTGGAACTGATATGTCCCAAAAGGGGTTCGTACGGTGGAACGTGTGCGTTCCGCCACGATCTGAATCACGTGCGGCGCTTGGTCGATCATGCCGTGAAGATTAAGGGCGGAGAGTAGCGATACATAACCGCGAACGTCGGTCTTTTCTCCTTTTGTGGCGCGCAGCAATTGCGGAATGACGGCGTAGGGTGAGAAGTCAGCATGGCCGGGCAATGCCCAAAGTCCACGTCGAACTTTGGCAATCAGCCCTTCCTTTGCCAAAGCCGAAAGTGATTGGGTCGCCCAGACGGGCGAACCTCCGGTGGTTTTGATGACGTCGGCCGTAGTGAATACGGGTTGATGATGGGTCAGTTCGCCGAAGACAGCGGTATCTACTGCGTTCATGTGATTGTTTCCGGTGGTACGGCGAGGATCTGGTCGATGAGATCGCCGACAAACAGTTGACGCTCGAGCCAGGTGTCCTCGTCCTGCAACTGCTCGCGTTGCGCGGGATCCAGGTAGGCCAGAACGGTGTCTGAGTACTCGGCGTGGGATATTTCGAGCGCTCGGCCGCGCGCGTTGCGAAGCGTGGCGTCGTCTAGCCAGCGTCTTAGGAAACCAGTGTCGATACCCCTGAGCGTTCCATCTCCAAGAACAAACAGATCGAATACATCACGAGCTTGCACGTGCGTGCGCGAGGCAAGGGCATTGATTTTCTGACGGATGGCTGCAGGCCGCGTGTAGCTCGGCAGTAGAAGCGGCGGGTCATCTGGGCGAAGATACTCGCGGACGGCGGACTCATTCGCCGGGCTGACTGCGTGCTCGTCTCCCTCGCATCTGTCCCGGTAAGACACGTCGATTTTGGTCGGCGGCCGGATGCCGCCGCGTCCGACCAACTCGATTTTGTAGCGCAGTGTCGTATCGGTCGACTTGCTCGATCGTCCGCCGACCAGCGAGGCCTGGAGTATGCCGAGGGCTTGCAGACGCCGTTGCACATCTCCGTCAGCCAGCGTCGCCGGAATGGCGCGTTGCATGGCGCCCGCGACGTCCTTGCCCACATCCAGATCGATGTCTTCGCTGAATCGGATACTGCCGAAATAAAGGCGTAGATTGGTTCCACCTTTCAGAACCCAATCGCGTCCCTGCAGTCGCTCTGCCAGAGCTTTGAGCAGCACGACGTGAAAGCCCTCACGTAGGGCAAGTGGAGAAGTAGTTATTTTGTTAATCGACATAGTTATCTGAAAGCCATAATAATATCGATTAATAAGGAGGGCAAATATTGTCAAAACTGGCAGGGGGCGAGCCACGTCGAGATCAGCAACGCGCCTTCGTGAGTCGGGATGCCGGCATCATCGACATACGCAAGATATTGAAATTACTTAAGTTTTATGCGGATCAAGATCGGAGGGACAGCCTGAATCGCCCACGGCCCACCATCCAAAGACGTGCGGGGATGTCCGAGAACGTCCACTCGGGTGAGAAGATCGCGAGAAATCGCTTGGAATCTTGAGCAAGAATTGGTTCTCCAGATCCAGCGATGGCTATGGCCTTCCAGTTGCAGCCAACGCTTCGTGGGGGCATTTTTGTGGGGCACCTTGCGACGCCGGTGTGGCAACAGCAGTAGGGCATTGAAATGACGAGCATCGGCCCCTGCGACGCCGCGCTCCCCTAAGGTCAGCAACATTTGTCCGTCAGGAGAGAACTTATAGACCTGCTGAAGTGCCACGTCAGTCAGCCAGACGTTGTCATGATCGTCGATGGTCAAGCCGTGCGGCATGGCGAACAGATCGGCGCCCCAGCGCCTGAGCAGAATTCCGCTATGGCCATCGAAGATGTCCACCGTCGGCCGCGGTATCGTAAGTCAAGCACATCGGATTTGGGCCACGTGCGACCAGCTCGATGAAACACGAAGACTTCGCCTCGAGAATCCACCCCAATCCCCGCGACTGATCCCAGCACTTCTCCTTGCGGCAACACCGGCCAGTTGTGCACGACGCGATACTCTGGGGGACTGGCCAGTCCTGGAGCCAGTGTCGATTGCGCGTCAGTAGAAAATGTGGCGATTGCGCCCAGCAACAAGCCGGCCGCACGAATGACGTCTCGATTTCTCATCGGCCCATTCTCCGCTCTTCCAGCCTGGAGTTCAGAAATTGCCTCATGCCGGTCGGCGCCGAATTCGACCCACGGCCATCCGCCAAGGGCAGCTATGAGGCTAGACTGACCGATCGGCTCAGGTCAAACCCTGCAGCGCGTCCAGAACTCAGGACTGGCATCAACGCTCAGCCCGGTTGCAGATCACTCGTTCGCGATTGCGTGATCCTCGATGAAGGTTTCGAGTATTCGCCATGCCGCGAACGGATTACGCGGCGTTGCCACATGGCCGAAGCCTTGAGACTTTGGCGGATTGTAAATGGTCGAGTCCAAATGGGCTGTGTTCACGGCCTTAACTCTTACTCTCGCGTGCCAGACGACGATCAAATTTGAACCTCTTGGGTTTCTGAAGAATTAGTTTCTTGAAATCGGGGTGTTGTGGATTGAGTATGTAATCCCATTCTTCAACAATTACCGCCGAGGGCACCATCAATACCGCCGAATCGCTTGCGTCAAGCCAGCGTTGTCCGATTTCCCGAAGTTTCGGGGGCGAATCCGCTGCGGACCAGTTGCGGGGCAAGTCCGCCGGAGCCAGGACATCGATCCTCATTTTGTCGGGAATGGTCGCGCGGCCAAGGACCGAGGCAGGGACCCAACCGCGGCGCCGGTAGTTGAGTGTGTATTCCAAGACGGCGAGCGAGATGCTGGCTGACGTGTAGATGACAGGATGACCCCGGAAGGTCCAGCGGCCGTCGGCATACAATCCGCCGAGCCCCGAGAAAATCTGATTCTGATAACGAAGCTTGGTGAGGCGGTATACCGTAACCGTCACGCGTAGATCCCATACTCCATCTGATAGAGCATGTTGGTGACCTTTTCAGCGCCAATATCCGTCGTCATGAGTTCAAGCGGAGTGCGACCGATGAACGCGTCGCTCGGTTCCCGCAGCCACGCCACCGCATTCTCGTGACTCTCCAGTACATTTTCAGCAAGAGCCAAAATACGCGCTAGACGAACGAGTCGATCGGAGATCGCCGGGTCGAGACGAATTCGCTGTTTCCAGCGTGCGCGGGTTCGAAGGCTCACCTGCAACAGCCGATCTTCTTCTTCCGGCGTGAGATCAAGCGCTTTGGCAATGACGCTATAGGCCTTCGTCGGCAATCCCCGTTCGACTTCTACCAGCAGGTCGATAGGACCGGTACCGGGTCCAAAGATGTGGCGTCCACCCAACGCGTTCATGATGTCCGCATGCATGGAAAATTCCAGCTTTGCCAATATGGCATTTATTATAGTGCCAAATGGCATCAGACGGAAGTCGACCCTCGCTCCCGATGCCCCTTGATTTGGGTCACCTTCCGGAAACCTTCCGACATCTTGGAGGAGGCACTTCCAGCGAGGCGGACCGATGTCCACAGACATCCGGAAACAGCCATCGATTTTTGGGGATCTTCGCGGGGCATTCCCGAATCGGCCCTACAATTAATATCTTAAAATTCATAGGATTAGACATGCAGTTTGGTGGTTACACGGCCCACCATCCAAAGACGTTCGGGGAAGTCCAAGAACGTCCACTTCGGTAAGAAAACTTCGGGAAATCTCCTCAAATCTCGACCGAAGATTAGTCCCTCACTTCCAACGACATCGATTGACCTTCAGTGGCAGCCAGCTTTCATCAATGTCATTTTATTCATCATCAAGCTCGAGACCACCGTCCCTCGCGTTATCTTGATCGAGTCTTTTTGCAGGGCGACCAATTTCGGAGTCTGACGATTCCGTGGCTGGCATCTGGCGAAGCGTTAACCAATCTTGCCGCGCCTGCGCTCGAATCTGTTCGAGGTTTTTCGATGATGAAGGAGGTGGTGAATCCAAAGCATGCTTTGCGCCAAAGTCGCGACCCATCTGATTTCGGATTCGGTCGCGAACCTCTTCCGACACCGGAGTATCGTCGAGCAACACCATCAAACGATTCTGTGCAACGAGGCCGCGAGTTGCGAGTTCGCGGGTAAATACCAGATCCTTGTCGCGACCGGCAACGTATTTGGCGATTGCGAGATCATGTGGATCTAAACATAGTCCTCGAACTCCGTCGGTTTCTCCCTCGGGCAGGTTAACCAACCGCGCCTTCCATCCTTTCGGCAGCACGGCGGTACTCTCATCTACCGGATCAGCGTAGTAGCCGAACTGTTCGTGAAAATGCGAATCTTGACCGATGACGTTCAACCATTCCGATCGTGACTGGTCACGCTTGGCAATGAGATCGACCTCGAAGGACCGCAGTATGTCGTCCGCAACGTCGGGGTGTTTACCATGCAATGACTGACTCCCGATTATGATGAATTGCTTCTCCCCGGTGATGCGGCCGGCAGCCCGCAATACATGGTCAACTTGCCGCTTCTTCATTGAGCTTCTCCACCTGCGCGCGCGGCAACATTCCGACGTATGGCGGCGACTGGCGTAGTCGGTTCGAGCGCTCATCGCGCCCTAGCATGACCGCGAACAGCTCTCCGTCAGCGGCATTCTCCAATAATCTTTGCCACTCTTCATATGCAGGACCCCAGACACTGTTGGCTTTCCATCGTTGCAGGTTTGCCATGGAATGTGCCCGGATGTGATTTCCGGTGAAGGCCGACACGACCGCAGCAGCCAGCCTCCGTTTGTGCTCGTCCAAGTCGTTATGCGAATACCCACCGCGTCGTGCGGGGCGAATGCCATCGTCAGACAAATTCAGGTGATCACCCTCGCCGAGACCCCACGAGTCAAGCATGGCTCTCGGCACGATGACCCCGAGGGAATTACCGATGCGGCGAATAGGGAGTTTCATAATTACTATTATAACTAGTTATAACAGTGCCGTTACTCGTCAATCCGAGTCAGATGTGGCCTAGGGATGTCCGGGAACAGCCGCGCTTCTCAGGGGGTCTTAAGGGGGGCATTTCGAGTCTGGATCCACAGGAAATACATAAAAATCATATGGTTAGTTGCTTAGTTTGGTGGCTACACGGCCCACCATCCAAGGACGTTCAAACACGTCCGAGGGCGTCCAAGGCGGCGAGGTTCGTTCTCCGCAAGCCACCGTCGCGTATCTACATTGCCTTCCAGCCGGGGGGTTGCGATTCAGTCGAGGTGGCGCTCAAGCGCGTCCACGTGCGCCGACCAATATCTGCGAAACGGCGCCAGCCACGCGCCCACTTCCTGCAGTGGCTCGGGGCGGATACGCGCATCAAGGCATGACGGGCTCGTGCCGATTGGTCAGGCGCCGCGCCGCGCCGCCTCGATCGCGGCGATATCGATTTTTTTCATCCGCATCATCGCCTCGAACGCGCGCTTGGCCGCCGCGGGATCGCGGTCGGAAATCGCGGCAATGAGGGTTCGCGGAGTGACCTGCCAAGACACGCCCCACCTGTCCTTGCACCAGCCGCACTGGCCTTCCTCGCCGCCATTGTTCACGATTGCATTCCACAGGCGGTCTGTTTCGCCCTGGTCGTCCGTCGCGATCTGAAAGGAGAACGCCTGATTGTGCTTGAACTCCGGGCCGCCATTTAGCCCGACGCAGGAGATGCCAACGACAGTGAACTCGACCGTCAGTACATCGCCCTGCTTGCCATTGGGATAATCGCCCGGCGCGCGACGCACTGCGCCCACCGTGCTGTCGGGGAAGGTCTTCGCGTAGAAGCGGGCAGCGTCCAACGCGGTACCGTCATACCAGAGGAAGATCGTATTCTTGATGGCCATTGTTGTTCTGTGGAGTTGCGCGCCTAACGGGTGATTGTCCTGCAACCGTGTGGAGTATACGCAATCTGCGAATCGTAAAAATGCGAGCGGTTTTCAAAGTTTCCTGTTTTTGGGCGGCGCAAGAGTGGCGTTCCTGCCCTCGGGGCGGGCTTCAGCCTCCAGCCTGGGAGGCGGACGTCCCAGACAAATCCGTGGTTGCGGAGATGATCGTCGTCATTAGCTTACGAGGCAATCAGCGCAGGTACCACTGGGCGTAATCCGGCCCATCCTGCACCGGGTAACCTTCGGGAAGGTCCAAGAGCGACCCGCCCGGCACGCCCGGGCGGATCGCGGACAGCGCCGCTTCGGCAATCTGGCTGTCGTATTTGTATTCGCGAATCAGCAGCGGTATGCCGCCGAGGCTGGCGACGTCCGGCCACCATTCCGACATGCCGAAATCCACGCCGAGCGCGAGATCCGATCCCTGGCGGAACTGGCTCAGCGTCTTCAGACCTGCGAGGATGTCGACCCCGCCGGGCAATGCGGAGACCGGCACCACGCACAGCTCGAGGCGCTTGGCGTCCTTCTCGCGCTCCTCCCAGATCCGGCAGGCGTGTCCGTCGACGGTTTCGAAGCGCACGGTCAAGCGGTAGACGCGGGTCACGGGTTCCAGCAGCCGCTCGCTGATGAGCTGCATGTCGGCGGCCTTGCGCTGCGCCTGCGGGCGCTCATCGGGCGGTGCGTTGGCGGCGGCGGCCTGCAGCTGCTTGACGGTGTCGGCATAATGGGCGGCAACCTGGCCCAACGTCGCGTGCTTGAGGACATGTACGGTTCGTGAGGCGTTGTCGATGACGTACAGGGTCTTGTCCTTGAAGACGTAGACGCGCTTGCCGCCGGCGTCGCCGACTCGAACCTGGCCATCCTGGACGAAATAGTGGCTGACGACGGGCGGGGCGGGGTTGGATGAAGCGAGTGCCACGTTCGACAGATCCACCGGCCGCACGGCGACGTCGTAGGCGACGCCGGCGTGTGCGGCAAGCGGACCCAACAGCAGCGCGCAGGCTCGCTTCAAGCGATGATTCCCCGGTGGCGAAGGCAGCGTCGAGATTACCAGATGGCCTGGGATCATGAATAATGGGGTCGCATGGCGATGCAGGGGAACCGAAGGCCCATCCGCGGGTTCCAAGCGCTGCCTGCAGGTCGTGCAATTCGTTCAAAAAAGGATAGTCAATGAATCAAAAGGCGGCACCGCCGCAGGGCGAGCAGGGTGCGAATTCGCGCCTGGAGCTCGATCCGGCAATGCGGGCCCAGCGTGAGACCGTGCTCGCGAACTCGGCCTGGATCCGGCCGCTGCAACAGGAGATCGGCCGGGTCATCGTCGGACAGAAGCATCTGCTCGACAGTCTGCTGATCGCGCTCCTCACCAACGGCCACGTGCTGCTCGAGGGGGTGCCCGGGCTCGCCAAGACGCTGGCATTGAAGACCCTGGCAAATTGCATCGCACTGGGATTCAAGCGGCTGCAATTCACGCCCGACATGCTGCCGGCGGACATCGTCGGCACCATGATCTACAACCCGCAGGATGGTGTGTTCCGGACCAAGCACGGTCCCATCTTCAGCAATCTCATCCTCGCGGACGAGATCAATCGGGCCCCGGCCAAAGTGCAAAGCGCACTCCTGGAGGCGATGCAGGAGCGCCAGGTCACCATCGGCGACGAAACCCATGCGCTGCCCAATCCCTTTCTCGTCCTCGCCACCCAGAACCCGCTGGAGCAGGAAGGGACCTACCCGTTGCCCGAAGCGCAGATCGACCGGTTCATGATGAAGGTGATCGTCAATTATCCGAGCCGGGCCGAGGAGCGCGCCATCCTCGACGCGATGGCCACCACCGAGCCCATGGTCGTGCCGCGCGCCGTGGTCAGCGCCAGGCAGATCGTCGATGCCCGGCACGTCGTGAACTCCGTGTACGTGGACGACAAGATCCGCAACTACATCGTGGATCTGGTGCTGGCGACCCGGCCGCCCATCGCGGCGTCGCTCGATTTGAACGGCTACATCCAAAACGGCGCCTCGCCGCGCGCCACCATCGCCTTGACGCTGGCCGCCCGCGCCACCGCCTTCCTGCAGGGGCGCCACTTCGTGGTACCGCAGGATGTGAAGAACATCGCCTTCGACGTGCTGCGTCATCGGGTGTCCGTGACCTACGAGGCGGAAGCCGAAAACATCACATCCGAGAACGCGATAGGTAAAATCCTCGATACGCTGCCCGTTCCTTGAAGACCATGCCCGCGGATACCAAGTCGAACAAGGCCATCATGAGCGGCATGCGGCGCCTGGAGATCCGCACCCGGCGGATGGTCAACGACAGTCTCGCCGGTGCGTATCACTCCGTGTTCAAGGGTCGCGGCATGGATTTCGACGAGGTGCGCGAGTACACCCCCGGCGACGAGGTGCGCACCATCGATTGGAACGTGACGGCACGCGCCGGGCGCACCTTCGTGAAGAAATACACCGAGGAGCGCGAACTCACGATCGTGCTGGTGGTGGACGTGAGCGCCTCGGGCAATTTCGGCTCGGCGCCGATGAGCAAACGCGACCTCGCCGCGGAACTGGCGAGCGGCCTGGCATTCTCGGCCATCCGCAACAGCGACAAGGTCGGACTGCTGCTGTACACCGACCGGGTGGAGCGCTACCTGCCACCGAGGAAGGGGCGTCATCATGTGCTGCGCGCCGTGAGGGACATCCTCTACCACGTGCCGCAGGGGGCGGCCACGGACGCCGTCAAGGCGCTCGACGTCGTCAACCGGGTTTTGCACCGCCGCGCGATCGTATTTCTGATCTCGGATTTTCAAGCGCCCGGTGAGCCGCTTGCAGCGCGCGCCGACCTACGCCGGGCCATGCGCCGGACCAATCGCCGCCATGATCTGATCGCCGTGCACGTCGAGGATCCGCGCGAGAAGGAGCTCCCCAACGTGGGCATTCTGACCCTGGAGGATGCGGAGACCGGCGAAATCGTCGAGCTGGACACCGCCAATCCGCGGGTTCGCAAACGCTTCAAGGAAAAAGCGCTGGAAAGAACCCGGCAGCTGGCGCGCGATTTTCGCTCCGAGGGCGTCGACACCCTGCAGCTGCAGACGGACCTGCCCTATCTGCCCGCCCTGCAACGGTTCTTAAAGACGCGGGATCGCAGGCGCCCATGAGCGGCCGCGGTGAGCCAGCGCGGCCGGCCTGCCTGATCGCCGCAATCCTCGCATCGCCCGCGCTGGCCGAGGATATCCGCGACATCCGTGGGCCGCGGACCGCGGTTTCCGCCTGGCTGCCGGCGGCGCTGCTCGCCGCTGCGCTGGTGCTTGCGCTCTGCGCCTATTGGCTGTGGCGCCGCCGGTCGCGGCCGCGCGCACTGCTGCCCCACGAGGCCGCATTGCAGCGCCTGGAGTCCATCCGGCCGCTGATGCAGCCGGCGCGGGCGGGCGAGTTCTCGGTCGCGGTGTCCGACGTCGTGCGCACCTACATCGGGCAGCGCTTCGAGTTCACCGTTACCCACCGCACCACGGAGGAGTTTCTTCGCGGCCTCGCACAACACCCGGATCCGGCACTCGGCAGCCACCGTGCGCTGTTGTCGGAATTCCTGCATCAATGCGACCTCGTCAAATTCGCCGGCATGTCGCTCACCGCGCAGAACATGGAATCGCTGCATCACAGTGCCGGCGACTTCGTGCGTGCCACCGTGCCGCCGGCCGCGGACGCCCCGCCGCAGCACCGTGCGGGCCTGCACCAAGCCGGCGCATGATCCGCCTTCTGCAACCCGAATGGTTCTGGCTGCTGACGCTGCTGCCGCTGGTAATGGTATGGCGCGGCAGGCGCGGTCCGGTGGCCGCGATCGAGTATTCCGACGTGGGCATCGTGCGCGAGGTGGCGCGCAGCAGCCGCAGCCGCATCGGGCGGCTGCTCTGGCTCCTGCCGGTTGCGGCCGCCTTCCTGATGATCGTGGCGCTGGCCCGGCCGCAGCGCGCGCACAGCCGCACCGAGGTGACCGTCAAGGGCATCGACATCGTGCTCGGGCTCGACGTCTCCGGCTCGATGCAGGCGCTTGACTTCACCATCGACCATCAGCGGGTCAATCGCATCGAAGTGGTCAAATCTGTGGTGTCCCGGTTCATCGAGGAGCGGCCCGATGACCGCATCGGTCTGATTGCATTCGCCGGATTTCCCTACCTGGTTAGCCCGATCACGCTCGATCACGACTGGCTGCAGCAGAATCTCGAGCGCGTCAGCATCGGAACCGGCGACGACGGCACGGCCATCGGCTCGGCGATCGCCGCCGGCGTCAACCGCCTGCGCATGACGGCCGCCAAATCCAAGGTGTTCATCCTGCTCACGGACGGCGTGAACAACACCGGAAAAATAGCGCCGCTCGCCGCCGCCGAAGCGGCCCAGGCCATGGGGATCAAGATCTACACCATCGGTGTCGGGGCGCGCGGCAAGGCGCCGATTCCGGTCAAGGACGATGCCGGAAACATGCACCTGATCATGGCGCAGGTGGACGTGGACGAGAAGACCCTGCAGGCGATCGCGGACGAGACCGGCGGGCGCTTTTATCGGGCCACCGACACGGATTCATTGCAAAGGATCTACGAACAGATCAACCGCCTGGAGAAGTCCGCGCAGGTCGTACAGCGCTTCGAGCACATCGAGGAACTGTACCGCTGGGCGCTGGTCCCGGCGTTCGGCATCCTCGCCCTGTGGGCGGTCCTGCAGCAAACCCGCCTGCGGAGACTGCCGTGAAGTTCACCGACCCGTGGTGGTTGGCGGCCGCGGCGATCGCCTGTATCGTGCTGCCGTGGATGTGGCGCCGCCATGACGTGCGCCAGCATGCCGCGCTCGCGGGCTTCGTGTCGGCGCATCTGCGTCACCAGTTGACGCGCTCGATATCGGTGCCGCGGCGCCGTGCGCGGCGCGGTTTGTTCCTGGCGGCCTTGGCCTGTCTGTGCGTCTCCCTCGCCGGCCCGTTGGTCGGTTATCGCTGGGAGCAGATCAGCCGCCGTGGCAACGAGATCGTGTTCGCGATCGACACCTCGCGCAGCATGTCGACCCCGGACGTCAAGCCCGACCGGCTGACGCGCGCGAAGCTCGCGATCGCCGATTTTGCGAATGGACTGGACGGCGACGCGTTGGGCATCGTCGCATTCGCAGGCGACGCCTTTCTGGTCTGCCCCATCACCCTCGATTACGGCGCGTTTCACGACTCGCTCGGCGCGATCGACACCCATACCATCCCGCGGGGCGGCACCAACATCGCGCGTGCCATCCAGGTGGCGCAAGCGGCGTTGAACCGGCGCCCCGGGACCGACAAGATATTGGTGCTGGTCACGGACGGTGAGGATCTCGAGGGCAGCGCATTGCAGGCTGCCCGCGCGGCGGCCGGGGACGGGGTGAAGATCTACGCCGTGGGCGTGGGCACCGCGGCCGGCGACCTGATTCCGATCCCGGCGGAGCAGGGCGGCGGATTCGTCAAGGACGAGACCGGCAGCTTCGTCAAATCGCGGCTCGACGAGGCCGCATTGAAGGCCATCGCCACGGCCACCGGCGGCATCTACGTGCCGCTCGGTGCGCAGGGCGAGGGCGTGGAGGCGATCATCAAGGCATTGTTCGGCAGCGTGGCAAAACACGATCTTGCCTTTCGCCAGCGCAAGGTCTACATCGAACGCTATCAGTGGCCGCTCGCAGCCGCGCTGGCATTGCTGCTCGCCAGCCTGCTCATCGGGACGCGGCGCGGTCGTGTGCGGCGGCCGGCCGCCGCCGTGGCCGCCGCCCTGGCGCTGCTGGCTGTCTGGCCGGTGCACGAAAACCGTGCCGCGGATGTCGATGCGGCGGCCGCGCGGCCCGACCCGGCAATGCCGGTGCTGCAATTCAACAGCGGCACCGCCGCCTATCGCGCCGGCCGCTTCCCGCAGGCGGCGCAGGAGTTTCGGCAATCGATCCGCGGCGCGCCGTCGGCCGATGCGCAGCGCCTCGCGGGCCAGCAGGACGCCTATTACAACCTGGGCAATGCGCTGTACCGCGCCGGACAGAAATCCGAAGCCGGCGCCCCGGCGCAAACCCTTGAGAAATGGAACGAGGCGTTGAAGGCGTACGACACGGCACTGCAAATGCGTGCGGATGATGCCGACAGCAAGTACAACCGCGATTTCGTCAAGCGCAAGATCGACGAGCTGCAGAAAAAAAATCAAAAAAATCCGCAGCAGAAACCTCAGCCGAACCAGGGCGCCGGCCAGCCTCCATCCTCCGGGCAGCCCCCGCCCGGCGGCCAGCACCCGCCGTCCGGCCAGCCTCCACCCGCCGGTCAGCCACCGCCGCGCAGCGCCGGCCAACCGCCGCCTGCGGCCGCGGCCGGCGAGCCGCCCCGGGATGCACCCGGCGGTGCGCCGCCGGATGAGCGGCACCTGCCCGGGCAGATGAGCCGCGAGGAGGCGCGCGAGCTGCTCGATTCGGCGAAGTCGGACGAACGCCATGCTCCCACGGCACCGCTCGCGCTGCGCGACGCCGAGCAGCCGCCGGACAAGCCGTATCGGAACTGGTGAGATGCGCGCGACGCTCAACCGCCGGGGTGCCGGGATCGCGCTGCTGGCTGCCGCGGCTCTCGCCGCAGCGGCGTTCGCTGCCCCCCCGCCGGTGAGCGCCACCTTGCAGCCCGCGCAAATCACGGTGGGCGAGTCGGCGCAGCTCACCATCACGAGCCTGGGCAGCGGTGCGGTGACCATCACATTGCCGGTGGTCGCGGGATTGGAATTTCGGGTGCTGGGGCAATCGCGCCGGATCGAGATCATCCACGGCGCGACCCTGGCAACCACCACGACGGTGGTGCGGGTCACCCCGCAGAGCGCCGGTATATTCACCATCCCGGGGGTTACTCCGCAGTCCCAGCCGCTGGTGCTGCACGTAAGTCCGGACGGCATGGGCGCGCCGCCGATAAGTTCCCCCGTGCCGGGCGCGGGCCTTCCCGGCGGCATTCACCTGACGGCGGATGGTTCGGCGTTCATGACGTTGAGCGTGCCCAAAGGCGAGGTGTTCGTGGGCGAGAGCGTGCCGGTCGTCATCGAGGTGGGGATGCGCGCCGGATTCGTCACCTCCGTCAACGGTTTGCCGACACTCTCCGGCAGCGATTTCACCCTCAACAATCTCTCCCGGCAGCCGGAGCGCAAATTGACGAACATCGACGGCAGTCCCTTCACCGTGCTGACGTGGCACAGCGTCCTCGCGGCGGTCAAGCCGGGCAGCTATTCGATCTCCGCCGAGGCGCCGCTCACCGTGAGAATCAGAACCCGGTCGCAGCGCGACGCCTTGCTCGAGGATCAGTTGGGGGATCCGTTCATGCAGAATTTCTTCGGCGCCAGCATCCAACGCGACATCAAGGTGTCGAGCCCGGCATCCGCATTGACCGTGCTGGCGCTGCCGGCGGCCGGCCGGCCCGCGGATTTCGGCGGCGCGGTCGGCGCCTTCACCATCGCCGGCGAAATCTCCTCCGCCAGCGCCCAGGCGGGCGACCCGCTCACGCTGCGTCTGCGGGTGGCCGGCTCCGGCAACTTCGATCGCGTCGACACCCCGATGCTCACGCATCTCGACGGCTGGAAGACCTACCCGCCGAAAGCCACATTCAAGCCCCTCGATGCCGTCGGCTATCAGGGCGAAAAATTGTTCGAACAGCCGGTGGTGGCGCTCAAGCCCGGGGCGCAAACGCTGCCCGGACTGGCTTTCAGCTACTTCGATCCGGCGACGCGCCGCTATGAAACGCTGCAAAGCGCGCCGCTCGGCGTGGCGATTTCTCCGTCGCCGGCAGACACCTCGCTCACGACGGACCGGGTGTCCGCCGGCGCGAACGCGACCGAGACCGCTGCCGCGGCCGCCGGCAGCGTGGCGGGCGGCTTGCGGCCCGATCACGCCGCGTCCGGCGACCTCGCCGACAGCCTCGTGCCGCTGTACCTGCGGCCGCCGTTCCTCGCGATTCCCTCGTTGCTCGGTCTGGCATTTGCCGGCGCATGGTTGGCGCTGCGACGTCATGCGCCGTTGGCCCATCGCACCGCGACGCCCGGCCGCGGCACGTCGCGCGCGGGCAAACGCGCGCTCGCCCAGATGCAGGCGGCGGCCCACGCCGGCGACGCCGCGGCATTTCTGCGCGCGGCACGCGCGGCGTTGGTGGATTCGGGCGGCGACGGCGACGATGTGCGTCAATTGCTGGCGCTTGCGGACGAGGCCAGCTATTCGGGCCATGCACCACAGGCCACCGATTATTCGCGATGGACGCAAATCGTGCAGCGCCGGCTGGGCGCAGACGCCTCATGATCCGCAGCATCGCGCTGCTCATCGCCATGCTCGCCGTCGTCCCGGTGCGGGCGGAGCCGGCACCCGGCCATTCGGCCGCGAGCCTGTACAACCTGGCCAATGCCTACGCGCGTGCCGGCAAGCCCGGCATGGCGATTCTGAACTATGAACGGGCGCGGCTGCTCGAGCCGAACGATCCCGACATCGAAGCCAACCTGCGTTCGGTTCGCGAGACAGCGCATCTGCCGGCCGAGACCCGCAGCGGGTTCGAGCGTGCGGCCACCGTCGCCGGAAGCGGGGCAATGGCCTGGATCGGCGTCATGGGACTGCTCATCGCCGGCATCAGCCTGCTGGCCGGGCTGCTGTCTGCGCGACATCGGTTCCTACGAGCCGCCGGCGCGCTGCTCGGCGTCGCGATGCTCGGTATGCCGGTGTGCAATGCATTCATTCTGTGGCCCCGGTTGCACGCGGCGGTGGTGATCGCGGCGGCAGCGCCGCTGCGCGTGGCGCCGGTGCCCATGGGGGATTCGCCGTCCTCGCTGCCGGAGGGCGCGACCGTGCGGGTGAGAGCGGAGCACGAGGGTTTCGTGCTGGTGCAGACCCCCACAGGCGCCACGGGCTGGGTGTCCTTCGCCGATCTCGCGCGCGTCGTGCCGTCCTACTAGGCTATGCGCCGGCCGGCGCCCGCCGCCGGTTGAGATAGGCATAGACCAGCACCGCGATCAGGGGCAGCGTTGCACCGAGTCCGGTGATGGCGCCCTTGGCGATGATTTTGGAGATGAAGTGGTGCTCGCGCAGCAAATCGAGCGGTGCACAAAGGCGTGCGGTGAAGCTCATGAGCACGGCGAGCCACAGCAGTCCATCGGTGTCGGCCACGAGAATCAGCGCCACGGGCATGCACACGTACCACGGCCAGTAATCCGGCGAGGCCACCAGCGCATAGGCGACCGCGATCCAGGCAAAGGCGCGCGCCAGGCTGGCCGCGTCCGTGACGCGCAGACTCCGCCACGCGATGAATGCCAGCACCGGCAGATAGATCAGCGCCAGCGTGAGCGGACCGGCTTGTGCGCTCAATGGCGAGCGCCGCAGGATCCAGTTCAGCCCGCCGAACAGCGTGGCGGAGCTCATGGGTTCACCGCGCTGTAGCAGCCCGTCGAAGCTGTGCGAGCCCACCCACAGCGGCGCGTACAGCACGGCGGCAAGCACGCCGGCCGCCGCGATGGCGGCGGTGATTCCGACGGCCAGGTGCGCGGCGCTGCGCCGCGACTTCCAGAGGAAGACCAGCTGGGCGGGCGCGAACAATATCGGCACATATTTGGAGATTACCGCGCACAGCTGTGCGAGCGTGGACGCGAACGGCCGTTGCGCCGCGCAGCCGGCGAGCGCGGCGGCGACGAACAGCAGCATCACGGCATCATTGTGGCCCTCGGCGGCGAACTCCACGATGAACAGCGGATTCCACAGGTAGGCCAGCGTTCCGGTGAGCTGATCCGCGGGGCGCACGCGGCCGAGAAACGACCAGATGCAGTAGGCGGTGCCGAGACTCGCCGCCGCGACGACGCTCTTGAATAGCACCAGCGCCGCCGGAACGTTCAAGCCGCAGAGCTTCATGATGCCGACTTCAATCTGTGTCCAGATGATGCCGTAGGGGGTGATGCCGGCGTCGGTGGTCCAGCCGTACGAGGCCAGTATCGGTCCGATGGCGGTGTCGCGCGCCGCGTTCGCGGCCTGGGTGAGGGGATTGCCCCCCGGCAGCGTCCCCAGGAATCCGTGCGCCATGTAGCTGAACACATCCTGCGACAGCACGGGCACGCACGGCACGAGCAGCACGTTCATGAAGCAGGGCAGCGCCAGCGCCCAGGCCCGAACCCGCGGCCGATCCAACTCGCCACTGCGCGACATCGAGAGGATCGCCCCGTAGATGAGAAACGTGATCCCCGTCACGAGCACATAGCCCAAGGTCGGTGCGATGAAATGGTCACGCATGGATCGCTGCAGAAAGAAGATGCCGATGTAGGCGGCGACGGTGATTGCGCCGAGCGACACCAGGCGCAGCTCCGGCGCTCTGAATCCCGGCGTGGTCGCAACTTTCGAAACGGGTGTCGTCATGTTTGCCACGCGTGTAAGTTTGCAAATAGTGAAATGGATTCAATAATTTATATTACCCAGCCGGGTACGCTATGCCATGATACGGGCATCACAAATTCCGACATAGAGCCGGCAGGGACTCATTTTGAATCCAACGCGCACCTCGGTAACGGTGGTGGTGCCCACCTACCGGGAGGTCGAAAACATCCCGCTGCTGGTGGAGCGAGTGCGTGGCGTGCGTGAACAGTCCGGGCTGGATCTGAACCTCCTGCTCATGGATGACGACAGCCGCGACGGCAGCGCCGAAGCCGTGCAGGCGCTCGGGCTGCCGTGGGTGCAGATGGTGACGCGCACCGCCAATCGCAGCCTCAGCTGGGCGGTCCTCGACGGGCTCAAACACACCAAACGCGACGTGTTCGTGGTCATGGACGCCGACCTCAGCCACCCGCCGGAGAAGATTCCCGAGATGGTGGCCCTGGTCGAGGGCGGCGCCGACGTGGCGATCGGCTCGCGCTTCGTCGAGGGCGGTTCGACCGCCGATGACTGGGGATTTCTGCGCTGGCTCAACAGCCGCGTGGCGACGCTGTTCGCCATGCCGCTCGCCCGCCTCAGCGACCCCATGAGCGGTTTCTTTGCGATGCGCCGCTCGACCTTCGAGGCGGGCCGGGACTTCAATCCCGTCGGCTACAAGATTCTGCTGGAGCTGATCATCAAGTGCCGCTGCGTGCGCGCGGTCGATGTGCCCATTCATTTCGACAACCGCCGCTTCGGCAAGAGCAAGCTGTCCTTCAAGGAACAGCTCAAATATCTGCAGCATTGCCGCCGCCTCTACATCTACAAATACGGCACCTGGTCGCATCTGGTGCAGTTCCTGGTGGTGGGCCTGTCGGGATTGGCCGTCAACCTGACGGCGTTGACGCTGCTGCTGCGCGTGCTCGGACCGCAGAAGCTCGATGTGGCGCTCGCGATCGCGCTGTCGATGGTGTGGAACTTCGTCCTCAACCGGCGATTCAGCTTCTCCTACGCCCGCGGACAAGCCGTCGTGCGGCAGTTCATCGGCTTCGTCGCGGCCTGCTCGGTGGGCGCGGTGGTCAATTATTTCGTCACCCTGGGGCTGTGGGGTGCCTTCGAGCACAAGCAGGTGCCGGCGCTCATCGGCGTGCTGGTCGGCACCGGCTTCAATTTTGCGGCCAGCCGGTTCGTGATCTTCCGCTCCAAGCACGTCCGGCCCGAAACCCAGGCCATCGGCTAAGCCAGGCTATCGGATATAAAAGCCGATCACCCCGACGTCCATGAGCGCCGCGACGGCCACCACGGCGGCGGCGGCCAGCAGAGCCAGATGGATGCGGGCGAGGGTTGCCGCCGCGCCCGCGGCGCGCGGCGCACGGATCGCGCTCCACACCAGCGCCAGCGCCACCGGGATGACGAGAAATCCACAGGCGCGAACCAGCAGAATCGGCCAGAGGGTGCCGATGGAGTAGCGGAATCCCTGGGCGTGCGTGATGAACAGCACGCCGGTGCCGCCGATCATGCACACACCGAACAGCAGCGCCGCCGCGGACGCGAGGCGCCGGCCGCGTGCGTACGGCCACAGCGGCCAGATCACGGCGCTGGCCGAGGCGGCGAGCACCAGCGCGAGCAGCGTGTCGATCAGGTGCGGATTGTCGAGCGGCCCGGGTAGTTCGAAGGAACTGGCATTGGTCCCCCGGATGAGCAGCGGACCGAAATCCGGCTTATTGAAAAAGGTGAAGGTTTCGAGCACGCCCGGAGCGGCGAAGTGGCCGGGAGAGATCTCCCGGAAGCCGTCGATGCCCGCAATCTGCAGACCGCTCTTGCCGCGCCGCACGGGCAGCACGTCCGGGTGCAGCAGCGCAATGAGCCTGCCGAAGCCGTAATGGTGGCGATCCGTCCACACGTAGTTGCCGATGCGTGCCGACCAGGCGTCGTTCCACTCGGGTACGGCGGCCGGGTAGTCGGTCGCCGGTATCAGGGCATCGAAGGCCGCCTTGTCCACCACGGCATCATCGATCGGCAGCTTGTCCGCCGGAGTTCCGCGGACCGCACGCGTGTTGGTGATGCACTCGAACAGCCCGACGCGCTGTGCCGGCAGCGTGATCAGGCCGCACACCATGCCGCTGCCGCCGCCGCGGTGGTACACGGCGACCTCGGAACCGAGATGCGAGATCTCGAAGACCATGCCATAGCCGAGGCCCGGCACCACCTCATGATGCATGCCGAACAGATCGTCGCGCGCGCCCGCCGTGATGGTTGATTGGCTGGCGCCGTGATCGAGCAGCGCAATCATGAACTTGCCCATGTCCTCGCCGGTCGAGAACAGCGCGCCCTCGGGCCACGCGAAGGGCTGCTTGTAGAGTATCGGCTCGACGTGCTCGGGCCGGGTGGGCAGGAAGCCGAATACCTCGTGGGGTATGGGCTGGTCGCCGTTGTCGACGAGGGTGCTCGTCATGTCCAGCGGTTTGAGGATGTAATTCTCGAGATAAGTGCGGTACGGCATGTGCGTCACGTCGCTGACCACCAGGCCGAGCATGTCGATGCCGAAGCTGGTGTACACAGGCAGCACATCCGGCGGGACGATGTACTTCGGCCGGTGCGCCTCGTAATCGGCCGGTGTGGGCAAGCGCGTTTCGGGGCGGGCCGAGGCGACGTCGAAATCGCCCTCGTCCAAGCCCTCGGTATGCGTCAGCAGTTCTTCGAGCGTGATCGCCCGGCCGTACGAGTCCGGCAGCCGGTAACCGGTCAGATAGCGGTTGACCGGATCATGATAATCGACGATCAGGCCGCGCGACTTCAGCTGCGCGATGGCCACGGCGGCAAACACCTTGCTCACGGAGTTGACCAGGAAGCGGGACTTCGACGGGTCGATCGGGTTGTGGCTGACCGGATCCTCGTAGCCGAATCCTTCGGCAAGCGCGATCTTGCCGTCTCGCACGTACACCATCACCGCGCCGGACATGCGGCCGGAGGCGACTGTGTCGCGCAGCAGCTTGCCGAGCTTCTCTTCGACGCGCGCATCGCGCGGGTCCGCGGGCGCGACCGGCGCGGCGGCAGCCGGCGGCGGCGTGGCCTCGGCATGCGCCGCTGGAGCGATCAGCGTCGCCGCCAGGCTGAGGCTGCAGGCCAACAGCGCGGCACCGGATGCTCGGGGATGGAGTGCGGCGGCCCGCCAAGGGTTCGTCATGGGTGTCCCGGGAAGACTGGAGGTAAGAATTCAGTATCTTATGGTAACCAGCCCGCCAAGCCGCGGGATGCAAAGGCCATCACAAAAGCGACATGAGCCCCGCGTTCCGTCAGTTGACGGCACGGGTCAACGGCCTAAAACTATGCCGGGCTGCGCTCGGACCTGGGGGGTCGAGGCAGCGAGTCGCCAAAATCAAAAAACGGAGTCACTCATGAAACAGTTTGCAATCGTCGGAATACTGGCCACCATGGCTTTTGCCTCGTCCGCGGTATTTGCGGACCCGCCGGTGAAGAACGTCAGCGGCAAGCGTCACCCGAACATCGCCGCCGCACAGAGGCTTACCGCCAACGCGTATCAGAAGATCGTCGCCGCTCAGGAAGCCAATGAGTTCGACCTGGGAGGCCATGCAGCCAAGGCCAAGGATTTGCTCGACCAGGCGAACAGCGAATTGAAGCAGGCGGCGCAGACCGCCAACAAGAACGGCAAGTAGTCGACGCGGCCGGGTCCTCAGGGAGGTCCGGTCCTACGGCGCGGTGCTGCTGTGCAGCGCCGCGCCGGACAGCCGCGCCACGGCACCCGGCGTCGTTTGCGCGCCCCTCATACGAGCTTCAGATCCAGCGGCCGGGTCTGCGGGAAGATCTGGCCGCTCTGCTCACTCGACAGTCCCCAGAGCGTGCGGAACAGGCCGCCCAGCACCGCGCGATAGTCGTTGAGCACCGGCAAGTCGCGATCCTGGAACAAGGTGCCGCGCCCGACCGCCTGCTGTTCGCCGGCGATGGTGCCGCCGCTGATGGCGCCGCCCAATATCCAGTACACCGTGCCGTGACCGTGGTCGGTGCCGTGGTTGCCGTTTTCGCGAAAGGTGCGGCCGAATTCCGACAGCACCACCACGACGGTGTTGTTCCATTCGCCGCCCAGGGATTGCGAGAACACCTGCAATCCGCGGCCGAGGCTGGCGAGATTGGTGGCGAGCGTGCCCTGCACGCTGCCTTGTCCGACGTGCGTGTCCCAGCCGCCGACGTCGATGAATCCGATGCGGTATTTGTCGCGCATCAGATGTCCCATGCGTTCGGCCTCCAGTTCGAAGCCCTTGGTGTTGATGGCGGAGCGATTCGCCGCCTGCATCTCCTCCGCGATCTGCTGCGCCACCTCCTGGCGCAGCTCCAGGCCGTTGCTGACCGCGGATTCCAGGTGATGGCCGGCATACATGTCGCGCAATATATGCGCCTGGCGCTCGTCGAAGGGCGCTTTGCCGACGCTCTTCAAGGACAGGTTCGGCACCGTGACGGCGCCTTCGAAGGCGAGCGGCAACGCGTCGGTGAAGGCGATGGGCGGCGCATCGGCCGAGCCCGCCTGCAGGCAGTCGCAGAGACGGCCGAGAAAGCCGGAACGGTAATTGCGCGACCCTCCGAGCGGTTGGCCGAGTTCGATGCTGTCCTGGGTTTCGAAGTGGCTGCGCGACAGATCCTCGGTGCCCGCGAACGGCACGAACGCGGCCTGCCGTGCCGCATACAGGGCTCCCACGGTGTCGCGCACGGCCGGGTGCAGCGCCCAGTTGGCGTTCAGCGCGAGGGCCCCGGTGGCCGAGGCGGGATCGGGGCGCGGGATCGCGATACCGGGTCGCGCCTCATAGTAATAGGCGCTCGAGTAGGGGATCAGCAGATTGGTCGAATCATAGCCGCCGCGCAGGAACACCAGCAGGAAACGCGGACCGCCGGGCGGTGCGGCATACAGGCGCCCGGCGAGGCCGAAGCCGCCAAGACCCAAGCCGGCGAGGGCGGTGCCGGCCGATGTGAGCAGTTGGCGGCGATTCATGGAGACTAGGCGGTCATTCATAATTGAAATCCGGTGATGACAGCAGGAAGGTGTTCCATTCCTGCGGGGAATTCGCGCGCTGCAGCGCCTCTTGCGTGCGGGCCGACAGAAACGGCTCGAGCGCCTCGAAATACAAGCGGTTCGACAGCTGTGGAAAGCCGCCCACGGCGGGTGCGCCGCCGTCCTCCGAATCGAACAGGCCGGCGTTGCCGGAGCCGATGGCGCGGGCGATTTCGAATCGCTTGCTCATTTGACCGGAGCTCGCCCAGTCAAGTTCCGTCTGCGGATAGCCATCCGGCGTCTGGCGGCCATAGGGCGCCTCGCCCAGGCCGTTCAACCAATTGAGCATCGGACGGGCGTTGCCGATCGGGCGGCCGTCGTAGGCGAAGCGCACCGCGGAGAATACGAAGCGCTTCGGATCCTTGAACTTGCCACCGAGGGCGGCGTCGAATTCGCGCGCGAGAAACATCGTGCGCAGCACCGCCGCGATGTCGCCGTCGGTTTTCGCAAAGGTCTGCGCCATCCGCTCGACCAGCGCCGCCGGCGGGTCGTCCGCCACGAAATAGCCGGCGATCTGCCGGGAGATGAAGTGCGCACAGGCGCTCTGGCGCACGATCAGCGTCACCGCGTCCTCGACCTCGCCGAAGCCCCGGCCTTCGATCACCGATCCCAGCAGCACCTTGCGGCGGAAGTCGTGGCGCGACGGATTGAATTCGAAGGCGCCGCTGCGCCGGTACAGGCGCTGCATTTCGGGTCTGAGCTTCGGCGCATCACCGGCATTGACGCCGACGCCGGTGAGCACCAGCGCGAGCTGCTGCACGTCCTCCTGGGTATAGCCCGAGCCGACCCCGAGGGTGTGCAGTTCCATGAGCTCGCGTGCGTAGTTCTCGTTGATGTGGCCGGCGGTGTTTTGCGCATTGTCCAGATACTGCAGCATGGCCGGGTGTTCGAGGGTGGCGAGCACCAGATCCTTGAAGCGGCCGAGCGCATGCGGGCGGATCGCACGCTCCTCGTAGTCGCCGATCAGCCAGCGCAGATTGGCCTTGTACTGGTAGACGCTGAAATGATTCAGCCAGAACCAGACCATCTGCTCGCGCAGCTGCGACGGCGAGTACACCGCCCGCAGCAGATCGCGCCGGATGGCCTCGTAGGCGAGTTTGTTGGCACGCTCGTTCAGGGTCTTGCGGGCGGCTTCCTTGTCCGCGCCGTCGGGCATGGCATTGAGGCTCTTGTTGCGGGCATTGACCTCGGCGAGCCACTGCAGCGGTTCCGCGTGCGAGACCTCGAGGGCGGCGATCTGGGCGGCGATGGGCGCCGGCAGCTCGCCGTCGCGGGCATCGAGCTGGCGCGCGAGGAAGCGCTCGCGGCCGAGCCGGCGATAGTCGGCGACGCCCCGGCTGTCGAGTCCGAAGGTCACCCGCTGCAGCCACAGCGTGTCCTGACGGTGCAACACCGGAAGTTCCGCGGCGGCGCCCCTGGAGGCCGCGGCATCGGCCGCTGCCACGCCGCTGCGCGACGCGCAGCCCGCCCCGCCGGCCGCGAGCACGGCGCAGCCGAGGGTTGCGGCCGCAGCGGCGAGTCGGCCGCCTCGAGAGTATCGCGGAATCAGGGCTCCTCCTCGGCGCCGTGCGGGCGTGAAAGCGTTACTCCCTCAACGGCTGCCAGCCGTTCGCGTTGACGGCGTCTCGCCCGCCAGCGCGGCCAGCTCTTCGCGCGTCGTCAGAAGGCCCTGCAGCCGGATGGGCGCGCCGATGTCCTTGTAGAGCAAGTCGCCGCGGCCGAGCAGCGCTTCGGCGCCCGGCTCACCGAGCACCAGCCGCGAGTCCACCTTGCGCGGCATCTTGAGCGCCACGCGCGCCGGCAGATTGGCGTCGACGGTGCCCTTCAGCACCTCGCGCCCGGCCCGCTGGGTGGCAAACACCAGGTGAATGCCGGCCGCACGGCCCTTGACGCCGATGCGTGCGACGCGCTCCTCGACCGCGACGCGGGTGGTCTTGTCGCGCAGGACCAGATCGGCGAATTCGTCGCAGACGCAGACGATGCGCGCGCACGGGGTTTCTGCGCGCGCGACCCTCGTCTCGTTGTAGCGGGCGAGGTCATCCGCGTCCGCCGCCGACAGCAGGGCGTAGCGCCGCTCCATCTCGTCGATCAAACGGTCGAGCAGCGCCACCGCGCCCTCATCGTGCACCACCGGCTGCCAGAGGAAGGGGCTGCGTTCGAATACGCCGAAGGCAAGACGCTTCGGGTCGATCAGCGCGAGGCGCAGGGTCGCCGGCGTGTTGACCGCGAGCAGCGAGGCCAGAAAGGCGCGCAGCCATTCGCTCTTGCCGCTGCCGGTGGTGCCGGCCACCAACAGGTGCGGGCACTGCGATTGCGACAGGTCGGCGGCGTGCAGCACGCCATCCACCGCGACCCCGATCACGAAGCGCGCGCTGCCGACCGGCGCCGGCGCAGCCAGCCGGGCGCGCCAATCGGAGAAGTTCACGGCCTGCCGGTCCGGCCGCTCCACGTCGATGGTGACGCGGCCCTTGTATAGGCCCACCTGCGGCGGCTGCTTGCTGCCGATGCGCATCCAGACGTTCTCCGCCAGGCGCGCGAGCCGGGCCGCCGAGACACCGCGCTGCGGTGTGGCCAGGAATCGGATGAACGCCGGCCCGCACAGCACCTCGTCCGCCATGTCGATGGGCGCGCCGTATTCGGTGAAGGCGGCGATGAGTTTGCGCCGGATCTCCTCCAGTCCGCCGGCCGGCAGCGGTGCGACGTCGACGGCCATTCGCTGCTCGGACGGCAGGGCATTCGCCGCGGCGGCCGCCGCGGGTGCACCCGGTGCAGGCGCCTCGAATCCGACCAGTTCGCCGAGCAAGTCCTTCAGCTCGCGTTCCGCCTCCCGCAGGCGCGCGGCGGGAAATACCGTTTCGCGCCGCCCGGGCTCGAAGCTCACCAGGGCGAGGGCGGTGTCGGCGGGACCGCGCTGCGCCAGCATCAGGCGGTACAGACAGCCCTGCAGCAGGTCGGCCTCCGGGTGCGTGCGGCCGAGCTTCAATTCCACCAGGCATTGCTGTGCATCCGCAAGGCGGGTCAGCACGGCGTCCGCCCGTCCGTGCAGGCGGATGGGTTCCGGCCAGCGCTCATCCGTCAGCTCGAGTTCCAGTTCGACTTCGGTGGCGGCGAACAGCTCGCGCCGCAGCGTATCGAGCGAGCGGGTGGTGTCCGCGGCGCGCTGTGCATGCATCAAGCCGGCCAGCCAGCCGCACAACTCCTGCGCCGCGGCCCAGAAGGCGAGCACCGCCGCACCGTGAGTTTGCAGCGCGCTCTCGTGGCGCGCCAGTGCCGGTGCCACCACGGCGGTGAAGGCGTGGTCGATCAAGGCCTGCCGCCATGCCGACTCGGCGGCATCGGCGAGCTCGAGCGGTGCGGCCAGGTTCGACTGCGGGTCGCGGCCGGTGAGGGCGGCGTACAGATCGTGAAACAGCTGGCCGAGCAGCGCCGCCGAGGGGCTGCCGCCGGCGGACGCGCGCGGTCCGCCGGCGGCCCAATACAGATGCCGGCGAACCTCCGTGACGGTCAGTACCCGCATCCTCAGCCCCGCTGCAATCCGTCGGGCCGCAGGAACACGACGCTCGGCGTTCCGGCGATCAGCCCCACCATGCGCTGGCCCGTGGTCAGGCGCTGCGCCAGCGCGGTCACGTCGACGCCGGCCGCTTCGCCGGCCTGCTGCAGCGGCAGCACCCAGGCACCGTCGAGCACCGTGCGCAGCTTCTCCAGCAATTCGTCGGTGACGTCGCTCGGCGCCTTGTCGAGGTTGTCGAGGACCTCGAACGCGGCGGCCGGCCGCACGCGCAGCAACCACTGGCGCACCTCGTCCGAGGAGACGGTGTCACCGTCGATCGACAAATCGCCCGATGCGGCGTCCGCGAGCAGCTGACGGGCGGCGGTCACCGCGGCATAGGCCGGGGCGCCGGGGCGCAGCACCGTCTGACCGCGCTGCTGCAGCGCCTGCAGCCGCGCCTGGGTGACTTTGGCCGTGGGACTGATCTGCAGACGCTCATCGCGCAGGATGACAGCGCGCCGGATCTGGCGGCGGTCGAGCGCCTCGCCGATCTGCTTGAGACGGGCCGCGAAGCGCGTCATGTTCTGCGTCTGACAGACGGCGATGCCGGTGGCACCGGCGGCTTCGTCGATTTCGATGTCAAGGCCCGGATGGGCGGAGCGGCGCACGCGGTTGGGCCGCTCCAGGTCCAGCAGCTTGAGCAGCCCGTCCGACAGCGTGCTCTCGTCGGGCGGCTGGGTGGCCGCCGCTGCCTGGCGGATTTCGAATTGCTCCGCCAGTCCATCCGACAGCGGCGCGCGCGGCCGCGGACCATCCACGCCTTCGCGCCAGGTCTCGAACAGGCTGCGGGCGACATTGAGCACGGCGCGCGCGGTGATGCCCCCGCCGGACGGGCCTAGCGCGGCCTGCAGTCCGCCGGAGGTGATCGGCCACAGCGGGTCCTGATGCAGGGTCTGGCGTGCGGCGGCGACATCCGCGCTGGCCGCCAAACGCGCGGCCGTGAGCGCTTCGGCGTCCGCCTGGCGCAGCAGGTCGATGCGGCCCAGATCCTGGGCGATGCGCTGGATGTGCGCCCGCGGCAGCGCGCGTTCCAGATCGGTGCGGAAATACTGCTGCACGCAGCTGACCGCCGCGATGTTGCGGCAGTTGATGAGCATGTCCGCCACCGCGTTGCCGAAGCCGCGCACGCCCTCGATGTCGTCGGGCCGCAGCTGCATGCCCTCGAGCTGGTCGAAGGCGAGCACCAGCACCGAGGAGTGTCCCGTCAAGGTCGATAGCGCAAACAGCACGCCGCGCGCATCGTCGTCCTCCTCGAGCGTGCGCGGCACGCCCAGACGGCTCAACACCGATTCAGGTACCGACATGCCGGTGAGCCACCGATAGGCATCGATCCTGCGGTGCTCGGCGAGGTAATGCCGCAGCACCAGCCCGACATCCGGATCGAGATTGATGCGCAGGGTCAATTGTTCGAAGTGATTCTCCAGCCGGCCGAACAGCGTCGGTCCCGGCGGCCAGCGGCGCCGCATGTCGGTCCAGATCTGCATGGGGGTGAGCGGCGATCCGTCGCGCAGCAGTGCCCGCACCACCATGGCTTCGAGCTGGGTCGCGGCACCCTCGTGCGACTGGCGGATGATGTCGCCGACCACCCGCCGCAGCAATTCGCTGTACAGGCGCGTCGAGGTAGCCACCGGCGGCACGTACACGAAGCAATCCCGCCCGGCGGCGCCGACGGCGTGACGCAGCCGGCGCAGCAGATGGCTCTTGCCGGATCCCGGCTCGCCGGTGAGCAGCAGCCCGCGCGATTGAAAGGTGTCGCGAACCGTGTCGATGGTGCGGATGCACTGCGCGAAAGCCGCCTGGTTGATGGAATCGACATCGGTGAATGCTCCGTCCCAGGCCGAGTCGACCCGGTCGAGCAGAAAGGGATTGCGGGTGCCGCGGGCGCGGGCGAGCAGATCCGCGCTCACCGGCGGCTCCGCAGGAGCGCGGCGCTGTCGAACCAGCCGCCCTGGCCGTTATCGATGAGCAGCGATTTCTCCTCCGCGCTCAAGCGCGCCGGCCAGGCATGCGATTGCAATTCCAGGACGCCGCGCTTCAACAAGGAGAGCACGGCGCCGTCGAAGGCGCCCTTGTCGCAGCGCGCACTCAGCACATCGCGCAGCCTCGCGATGGACACCGCCGCACCCTCGTTGACGCGCGGCTCGAGGCGGTGCATGGCCTCGATGACGGCCTCGGCGGGCGGCCGTTCTGCCGCGATGGGCGTGCCGGCACCCGCGGCAGGCACGCCGCCGCCCGCGGCGGCGCCCGGCGCCGGCGCACCGAGATGCCGCAGCATCGCCGCCTTGAGCGCTGCGGCGGCGAAGCCTTTCGCGGCCAGCGTGTTCATCAAGTTGTCGAGTTCCGCGCCGACATAGGCCGTGACGTCCGGCGGATCGAGCGCCAGCAGGGACCTGCCCCGGGTGAACGGCGGGTGGCGATGGATCCTGCCGGTGCGCAGCAGCGCCTCCACCAAGCCGCTGTACAGATGGTCGTGGGCCCTGGTCAGTGATTTCTTCAAGGCGGCTTCCGCGCGCGGCCCCTCGGCGAGCAGTTCGAGCAGATGGCTGCGGGCCCAGACCTCCACCGGCGCCGCCACGTACTTGTCCGTGCGCCCCGCGATGCGCACCACGGCTCCGTCCCGCGCCATCTGCAGCAGCAGTTTCTTCAGCGCCGGCAGGGTCGGGCGGCCGCCCACCGGCAGCGCCCTGGCGATCAACGGCGGCGTCATCGGTGGACCGCCGGCGGACAGCACTTTCACGACGTTGGTCTGCAGATCGGAAGCGGATGCAGGCATCATTTAATGATATCGCGCGGCCGTGCAACATGTTGGCCGAAGTGCTCCATCCGGTGCGCGTGGTATTCTCGGGCGCGTGAACACCTTCGCGGCTCCACGGCCGTTTCTGCAGCGCTGGCTCGCGCTGCTGGTCCGCTACTGGGCTTTCAACATGACGCTCGGCTACCGCCGCGGGATGCGCTGGCCGGGATTCGGCTATTCGGAAGCGGAGCAGGCACAGCTCAGCTCCATCGCCGCCGGTTGCGCTGCGACGGAGTACTACGCGTGGGTCGGCGGCTGCGTCGTATTCTTCTTGATCATCGCGGCGCTGATCGTGATGTTCGGCATGCAGGGACTGGTGCTGGCGATCGGCGGTGAACAGCACATGGCCGACACGCCGGCCGTGCTGTTTTTCTTCGCCATGGCCCTGCAGCTCGTGGTCTGTTTCATGTTGGGCTTTCCGGCAGCGATGCTGGCGGCCGCGGCATTGACGGGCCGCTGGTTCAACGTGGCCGAAGCGGCGCTGCCGGACCGCCCGGTCGTGGCGCATCTGTTCCACAGACTGTGGCTGCAAATCTCGCGGGTGGCGCTGCTCGGCATCGTTGCCGTGCTGCTGCTGTGGCTGTTCGTGCCGGCCGATTCCAAGGCCGCGGCCGTTGCCGGCCTGGTGATGCCGTTGCTGTCGCCGGCGGTGGCGGTGCTGACGGCGGTGTATTATTTTTCCGCGCGGCTGGTGCGCTCCGCGCCGCCCTGAGCGCGTACGCGCGTGTCGGCCGCCCTCAGGCGAGGCGGATTTGCGCCTTCGGGCAGCGGGCCAGAAGCTCGGTCTGCAGCCTCGCGATGTCGGCCGCCGCGCCCGCAGGGATGAGCACGCTCTGCACGATCGGAATGATCTGATTGCCCGCGTAGGGATTCGGCACCACCTTCTCGAAGCGAAACTCGAGGCTGCGGGGCGGCCGCGAGTCCACGGTTGCCGCGGTCAGGTACACGTCGAGTCCGAGCCAGGTGCGGTACACACCGTTGCAGTACAGGCCGTCATGACCGAAGTAGGTCTCCGCAGCGGCGCGTTGCAGGGCGGCGCGCAGCCGTTCCGGCCCGCGCCGGCCGGCGCGCACGCTCCACACCACCACCATCGACAGGGCCGTGCAACAGCACAGGGCATACAGGCCCTTCTCGAGCCAGCTGCCCGGGGAGAGCAGCGCGATGCCGGCGGCGATCGCCGCCAGCACGCCGCCGAGCTTGCGCCAATCACGCCGCCAGACGACCGGCGGCGGCACGGCCCGTGCGCGTTCGACCTGGACCGCGATCCAGCTCGTCCAGTCGGCCGGCGGGTAGGTCCAATGGATCCAGGGGCTCCATTCCAGCGCGCTCAGGGAGCGGTCGAAATTGCGGGCGCTGACATACATGACGGGCAGCAGGACGGCCGCCAGCAGCAAGAGCACGCCGCCCAGGGCGAGGGCGGCAAAGCGCGCGTTGCCGGGTAGGAGAATTCCCAGCAACGCGCACGCGGCGAGCAGCACCGCGACCCAGCGCGCCCAGCGGTACACCGCGTGCCGATGCACGGCCACGCGCGGTGCCGTGGGCGGCAGCGCGGTTTGCAGCCGCGCCGCCTTCGGCGTGCTCGCCGCCTGGATGATGAATATCAGAGACAGCGCGCCGAACACCACCACCGCCGCCATGGCACCGCCCACCACGGCCGGCGGGCTGTTGCGGGTGAGGTCGACCGCCGCCGCGATGACCGCCAGCACCACGGCAATCGCCGGCACGACGACGATGAGGAATCGAAAGGTCTGCCGCCCGGAATAGAGCGGGTGGTGGCGCCACGCCGTGACGGCGCCGGCGACGAACAGCAGGGCATAGAGCACCGGAAAGGCGGCGCTCACCTCGCCCGGCCCCGGCGGGCGGTTTGGCCCGGGGCCTGGCTGTCGGTCGGGGCCTGGATCGGCGCCGCCTGTTGTGGGCAGACGCAGCGCACCCGGGTGCCGCCGCGCTGCAGCTGCTTGATCTGCAGCGCTCCGCCGATCATGCCGGCGCGGTACTCCATGATCTTGAGCCCCATGCCGGGCGTGCGCGCCGGATTGGCGGCGATGCCGATGCCGTCATCGGCGACCGCCAGGGTCACGACGCTGCGGTTGACCCGCAGGGTGACCGTCACGATGCGGGCCCGGCCGTGCTTGACGGCGTTGTTGATGGCCTCCTGGGCGATCAGGTACAGATGGGTCGCAGCCGCCTCGTCCATGGTGAGCGCCGCGGAGTTGACCAGGCGCAGCCGCACGTCGATGTGGTAGTTCTCGCGCGACCAGCCGGTGAGGGTGGTGAGCGCCGATTGCAGGCCGCCGTGCTGGCGGTTGACCGGGGAGAGGCCCAAAGCCATGGTGCGCGCGCTCTGGATGGCGTGGTTCACCAGGCCGATGACTTCATCGAGTTCGGGCGCGACCTGGGTCGCGGCCGTGCCGAGGCGCGTCGACAGGCTGCGCAGCATCAGCGAAATGCCGGTCAATTCCTGGCCGATGCCGTCGTGCAGGTCGCTGCCCTGCCGGCGGCGCTCGCGATTGGCGATCTCGATGATTCCCCGCTCCAGATGTTTGCGCTCCGACACGTCCTGGATGACCACCAGGCTCTTGGTCTCGCCGCTCAGCTCGATCTTGCCCGCGAGCACCTCGCCTGCGAATTGGCCGCCGTCGCGCCGGCGAAACACCACGTCGCGTTTGCCGGTGGGGGCGCTGAAGCGCTTCAGCAGCCGTTCCACCGACGGCGCGCGGCCGCGGCCGCGCCGCTGCGGCATGAACAGGTCGATCAACGACGTCCCAACGAAATCGCCGGCGTCACGGCCGAACATGCGGTCGAAGGCGGGATTGGTGAACTCGATCTGTCCGTCCAGATCGGACAGCACCACGCCCTCGCGCATGGTGTCGAGGATCAGCGCCTGGGTGCGCAGCAGCTGCTCGGCGCGGCGCCGTGAGTCGACCTCGATACAGGCGCCGACCATGCGCAGTCCCCTGCCGCCGGCGTCGCGGGCGATGACCCGCTTGCGCACGTTCACCCAGCGCCAATCCAGCTGCGAGGAGAGAATCCGGTAGTCGCTCTCGCAGGCATTGCGCACGCCGTCGATCAGCGCCTGATCGTCCGCCTCATAGCGGCGCCGATCGAGCGGACTGATGCGGGCCAGCCATTCGTGGCGCTGGTTGGGGGGCGCCGCCGCATCGATGCCGAAGCGCTTCGACCAGTTGGTGAGCCACGCCAGCCGGCCGCTGTCCCAATCGCAATCCCACAGCCCAAGATCCGAGCCCCAGATGGCGGTTTCCAGTCGCGCCTCGCTGTCGCGCAGCGCCCACTCCATCTGTTTGCGTGCATCGACGTCGAAACAGACGCCGACGAAGTGCAGTGCGCGGCCGTCCGCGGCACGCGCGGTCACCTTGCCGCGCTCATGCAGCCAGCGCCACTGTCCATCGCGGGTCCGCACCCGGTACTCGTACACGTAATGCCCGGTCAGACCGCGGCAGGTGTCGTCTTTGGTGCGCGCGTACTGCTCGACATCCTGCGGATGCACGTGCTGGTGCCAGCGCGACAGCGAGTTCGGGCCTTCACACGGATCGATGTCGTGGCGCGCGCACCAGTCATCGAACCAGCGGAAGCTGCCGCCCACCTGGCGTTCCCACAGCCCGATGTCGGTGCCCCACACGGCCGCCTCGAGCCTTGACTCGGATTCGCGCAGCGCGAGCTCGGCGCGCTTGCGCGCGTCGATGTCGACGGCGACCCCGGCGATGCGCAGGGCGCGGCCGGCCTCGTCGCGGGCGGTGGCGCGCGCCCGGGTCAGGATCCAGCGCCAGCCGCCGGCGCGTGTTCGCATGCGGTATTCGGCTTCGTACAGGTCGCTGCGGCCCTCGCGCAGCGCGCTGAAACTCGGGGAGACCGCGACCTGGTCGTCGGGATGCACGGAGGCGCGCCATTTGTCCCACTCATCGGCGCCGTCGCAGGGATCGATGTCGACCGAGTCGCACCACTTGTTCCACCAGCGCCCCGCCTTGGCCGGCACGTCGAGTTCCCAGATGCCGATTTCGCTGCCCCACAGCGCCGGCTCGGGCGCCGGCGCCGCGCCCGCGATGCGCGTCAGCGCCCACACCACGAGGCACCCGGCTGGGCGCTCGACGCGGCGCAGGACGGCCTGCACCGCAAAGGGCGCCTCGGCGCCGCGCACGCAGCGGTGCGGTGCGACGCCGCCCGACAGCGCCTGGCGCTGCAGCTCGCGCAGCGCACCGCGCGCCTCGGGTGCGAACAGGTCGAAGACCGATGTGCCCGTGAGCTGCGCGGCGGGGCGCCCGGTCAGCTGCGCCAGGGCGGCGCTGGCGTGGACGAGCACGCCATCCGGCCGCGTGACAGCGATGCCGTCGGCGGCCGCATCGATCAGATCCCAGGCGCAGTCCGGCGGCGCGGCAGCGTTTTGCGGCGGCCAGGGCCCCTCGGTGGAGGTGCTATCGGCCATGTTCAGGAGTGCCATGCGCAGCAGTGCCATGCGCAGCAGTGCCATGGGCAGCGGCGGCCAAGGGACGACGGCGGTTGATCGCTTCGCGCAGCTCGACGGTGGCGGCGCGGATCGCCGCGGGCGCACCGCCCCCCGCATAGATGATGCCGCGCGAGGAATTGATCAGCAGTCCGGCGCCGTGGGCGTCGAGCCCCGCCTGTAAGGTGGCTTCGAGATCGCCGCCCTGCGCCCCGATGCCGGGGACCAGGAAGGGCAGCGTCGGATACAGGCGGCGAAGTTCGGCCATTTCGCGCGGAAAGGTCGCGCCCACCACCAACATGAGGTTGCGGTGCGGGTTCCAGCTCGAGGCGGCGCGCTCGGCCACCCGTAGGTACAGAGGCAGGCCGTCGATCCGAAGGTCCTGGAAGTCGCGGGCTCCGGGATTGGAGGTGCGGCACAGCAGGATCGCGCCGCGGTCGGGTCGCGCGAGGAACGGCGCCACCGAATCCCCGCCCATGTAGGGGTTGACGGTGACCGCGTCCGCGCCGTAGCGATCGAAGGCCTCGCGCGCATAGGCGAGTGCAGTGTTGCCGATGTCGGCGCGTTTGGCGTCGAGGATCACGAGCGCGTGCGGCGCCCGCTCACGGATGTAGCGGATGCTGGCGGCGAGCTCCTCCTCGGCGCCCTCGGCGCTGTAGAAGGCGATCTGCGGCTTGTAGGCTGCCGCGAGGTCGAAGCTCGCATCGACGATACGGCGGTTGAAGGCGTAAAACGGCTGTGCCGTCTGCGCGAGGTCGGCGGGCAGCCTGGCCGGATCCGGGTCCAGGCCGACGCAAACCAGGCTCCGGGCATGCGTTTGCGCAGCCTCGAGCCGGTCGGAAAAGCAGGCGGACATGCGCCATGATAGCGAGCGGCGCGCGCATTAGGGAGTATGCTAACGAACCCATGTGAGCACAGGCTTTGTCCAGCAAACCTCATACCGGACCGCGATTGGTGCTGCAGCCGGCGAGCCGCCGCGCGGCGCGGCACACCAGCAGCACCGCCCTCAAGCGCTTTTTCGCCATCGCCGAGGATTGGGAGCTCTCGCCGCTGCAGCAATGCCGGCTGCTGAAGATCCCCTCGCCGCAGGTGCTCGAGCGTTACCGCCTCGGCCAGGCGCCGCGCCTGTCCGCATCCCAGCAGGAGCGGGCGGCGCTGCTCGCGAACATCCAGTCGTCCCTGCATGCCGAATCCACGGCGGCCGACCGCGCTTGGGCCTGGCTGCATGCGCCGCGCAAGGGGCCGCCCTTCGAAGGCGACAGTCCGCTGTATTTCATGCTGGAGAAAGGGCTCCCCGCGCTGCGCGAGGTGGCGCGCCTGCTGGTGCGCGAGAGCAAACCGCGCTAGAGCGCCGCGGCTGGGTGCGCACCCCCGCCTGCGCTATACTACGCGGCTATTCCGATGCGAGAGTGGCGGAATTGGTAGACGCGCTGGACTTAGAATCCAGTGGGGCAACCCGTGCGAGTTCGAGTCTCGCCTTTCGCACCACGCGCGCATTCATCGGTCGCAGTCGATCATCAGAGGTTTTGCATGCAGGTTTCCGTGGAAAGCACCGGCAAGTTGGAGCGCCGCATGCTGGTGCAGGTGCCGGCAGAGCGCGTGACGAGCGAGATCGCCTCGCGCCTGAAGACCCTGAGCCGCACCGCCAGGCTCAACGGCTTTCGGCCCGGCAAAGCGCCGATCGCCGTCATCCGACGCCAGTTCGGCGTGCAGGTGCACCGCGAGGTGATCGGGGAGCTGCTGCAGTCGAGCTTTGCCGAGGCCGTCAGCCAGCAAAAACTGGCGCCCGCCGGCAGTCCGCACATCGAGCCGCAGAGCATGGATGAGGGCCAGGATCTCAAATACGTCGCCACGTTCGAGGTGTTCCCGGAGATCGTGCTGCAGCCGATCGAGAAGCTCGAGGTGGAGCGCACCACGGCGGAGGTCACCGACGCCGACGTCGACGCCATGATCGAGCGCCTGCGCAAGCAGCAGCCGAAGTACTCGGCCGTGACGCGCGCCGCGCAGACCGGCGACCGGGCGACGGTCGATTTCGAGGGCTCCATCGGCGGCGTGGCCTTTGCCGGCGGCAAAGGCGAGAACGTCGCCATCGTCCTCGGCGAGGGCCGCATGCTGCCGCAGATCGAGCAGGGCCTGGTCGGCGCCGCGGCGGGCGAACACCGGGACATCGTGGTGCAGTTTCCCGCGGATTATCGTGCCACCGAACTGGCCGGCAAGCAGGCGGATTTCAAGGTCCAGGTCAAGACCGTGGAGGAAGCCGCGCTGCCGGAGCTCGACGAGGAATTCTGCAAGTCCTACGGCGTCACCGAGGGCGGGGTGCCGAAGCTGCGCGAGGACGTTGCGAACAACATGCGGCGCGAGCTGCAGCAGACCCTGCGCAACCACAACAAGACCGTGGTCATGGACAGACTCTACCAGGCGAATCCGCTCGAGGTGCCGAATGCGCTGGTCGAGACGCAAGTCCGCGACATGCAGATCGAGGCGCTGCGCCGCGCCGGCGCCAAGGACGCCTCGCAGGCCCCGCCGCGCGAGCCGTTGGTGGCGCCGGCGCGGCGCCGCGTGGCGCTCGGTCTGATCTTCAACGACATAATCCGACGCCAGGGGCTGGCGCTTGATCCGGCGCGCACCGAGGCGCGGCTCGATGAGATGGCGGGCGCCTACGGCGATGCGGCGGCCCTCAAGCGGGCCTACCGCCAGAATGCCGACGCCCTGCGCCAGGTCGAGAGCATCGCACTCGAGGACCAGGTGGTGGACTGGATACTTGCGCATGCTAAAGTGCGCGACGTGGGCCTCAACTTCAAGGAAGTGATGAAGTTCGAAGGCTGATACCGCGGTGCGGAGGACCCGGCACCCGCCCCGCAATGCCCGGGCCCATTGACCAGGCCCATTGATTCGGGCCGAACAGTCCCCACTGTGGTAGGCCGGTTACGGCCGGTGATTCATTCAAGAGACAAGGGCCATTCATGACAACACGCGCACTCAATCTGGTTCCGATGGTGGTCGAGCAGACCGCCCGAGGCGAACGCGCCTACGACATCTACTCGCGCCTGCTCAAGGAGCGGGTGGTGTTCATCGTCGGCCCGGTCGAGGATTACATGGCGAATCTGGTGGTGGCGCAGCTGCTGTTCCTCGAATCGGAGAATCCGGAGAAGGACATCGCCCTGTACATCAATTCGCCGGGCGGCTCGGTCAGCGCCGGGCTTGCGATCTACGACACCATGCAGTTCGTGAAGCCCGACGTGAGCACCATCTGCGTGGGCCTCGCGGCCTCCATGGGCGCCGTGCTGCTCGCCGGCGGGGCTGCGGGAAAGCGCCATTCGCTGCCGAATTCCAAGATCATGATCCACCAGCCCTCGGCCGGCTTCCAAGGCCAGGCTTCGGACATCGACATCCACGCCCGCGACGTGCTGGAGACCAAGGAGCGGCTGAACCGGATACTCGCCAAGCATTGTGGCCAGACCATCGAGCGGATCAAACAGGACAGCGACCGGGACAATTTCATGAGCGCCGAGATGGCCCGCGCCTATGGATTGATCGATTCGATGCTCGAAAAGCGCGGCGAACTCCCCAATAAGGGCGAAGAAGCGCCAGCCAAGGCTTGAGTTGGCCGATTTTCCCCGCGGACTGCGCCATGCGGACCTCAGTCACAGGCTGATCGACCGCGCCTTTGCGTGAAGTCCGCCGGGTGCTATATAGTCGGAACTGTAGCTGCGACCCGATCTCCGCTTGGGCTCGAACTGAGCCGCCGGAGCGGGCCGTGGTCAACCTGAGGAAAGCATGAGCGAAGATTCCCGCGGCAAACATGATGACGGCAAGCTGTTGTATTGCTCCTTCTGCGGGAAGAGCCAACACGAGGTCCGCAAGCTCATCGCCGGACCGTCGGTGTTCGTCTGCGACGAGTGCGTCGAGCTGTGCAACGACATAATCCGCGAAGAGCTGGAAGAGCGCGCCGAGCGCACTCGCGACAAGCTCCCGAAGCCCCAGGAAATCAAGAAGGTCCTCGACGAATACGTGATCGGCCAAGAGCGCGCGAAACGCGTGCTGTCGGTGGCCGTGTACAACCACTATAAGCGCCTGCAGACGCGCGGCGGCGAGGGCGTCCGTTCGCGCGACGAGGTCGAACTCGCCAAGAGCAACATCCTGCTCATCGGCCCGACCGGCTCCGGCAAGACGCTGCTCGCCGAAACGCTGGCGCGGCTGCTGAACGTGCCGTTCACCATCGCCGATGCCACCACCCTCACCGAGGCCGGGTATGTGGGTGAGGACGTCGAGAACATTATTCAAAAGCTGCTTCAGAAGTGCGACTACGACGTCGAGAAGGCGCAGACCGGCATCGTCTACATCGATGAAATCGACAAGATTTCCCGCAAATCCGACAATCCCTCGATCACCCGCGATGTCTCCGGCGAGGGTGTGCAACAGGCGCTGCTCAAGCTGATCGAGGGCACCATCGCCTCGGTGCCCCCGCAGGGCGGGCGCAAGCATCCGCAGCAGGAATTTCTGCAGGTGGACACGACCAACATCCTGTTCATCTGCGGCGGTGCGTTCGCGGGCCTCGAGAAGATCATCATGAACCGCACCCACAAGAGCGGCATCGGTTTCGTCGCCGAGGTGCGCGAACAGAATGCGCGGCCGCACGGCAACGACGTGTTCCACGACACCGAACCCGAGGATCTGATCAAGTACGGACTCATTCCGGAGTTCGTCGGCCGCCTGCCGGTGGTGGCGACGCTCGAGGAGCTCGACGAGAACGCACTGATATCGATATTGATGCAGCCGAAGAATGCGCTCACCAAGCAGTACCGCAAGCTGTTCGACATGGAGGGCGTGGAGCTCGATTTCCGCGAGGATGCGCTGCGTTCGGTGGCGCGCAAGGCGATGCAGCGCAAGACCGGTGCCCGCGGGCTACGGACCATACTCGAGAACGTGCTGCTCGACACCATGTATGACCTGCCGTCGCTGCGCAACGTGCAGAAAATAGTGGTGGACGAACAGGTGATCGAGGGCAACAACAAGCCCTATATCGTGTACCGCACCGACGAGACGCGCCTGGTGGCTCCGGTCGAGGAAGCGCGCCGTCCGACGGGTTCAGACCACCTTTGAACGCCGCGCGCGGTCCCGGCCGGGGGACTTGCCTTGAAACCTGCCGTCGCCGGCCGCATGTAAACGGCCTGCGATTGGCGCATTCATGCCACAACCAAAGGCCAGCTCCGTGAGCGATGAACCAACTATCGATGTTCCCTTGATCCCGGCCCCCGGCGGCATGCCCGTGCTGCCGCTGCGCGATGTGGTGGTCTACCCGCACATGGTCATTCCGCTGTTCGTCGGACGCGAGAAATCCATCGTCGCGCTCGATGTGGCGATGAAGGCCGACAAGCGTATCCTCCTGGTCGCCCAGAAGCAGGCCGACGTGGATGATCCGAAGGGCGAGGACCTGTACCGCGTCGGCACGGTGGCGACCATCCTGCAGCTGCTCAAGCTGCCGGACGGCACCGTCAAGGTGCTGGTCGAGGGCGTGGACCGCGCCAGCATCGAGCGGCTCGATGAGGGCGAATTCTTCTCCGCCACGGTGACGGCGCTGCCGGACGTGGAGCGCTACGAGGAGCGCGAGATGGATGTGCTGACCCGCTCGGTCATCACCCAGTTCGAACAATACGTGAAGCTCAACAAGAAGGTGCCCCCGGAGATCCTCACCTCGCTCGCCGGCATCGAACAGGCGGGCCGCCTGGCCGACACGGTCGCCGCACACATGTCCCTGAAGCTGTCGGAGAAGCAGAAGGTTCTGGAAATCCCCGACGTGCGCAAGCGTCTCGAGCACATGCTCGCCGTGATCGAGGGCGAGATGGACGTGCTGCAGATCGAGAAACGCATCCGCGGCCGCGTCAAGCAGCAGATGGAAAAGAGCCAGCGCGAGTACTACCTGAATGAGCAGATGAAGGCCATTCAAAAGGAGCTCGGCGAGCTCGACGACGCCCCGAATGAGATCGGCGAGCTGGAACGGCGCATCAAGGCCGCCGGCATGCCGAAGGAGGCGCGCGAAAAAGCGAATTCCGAGCTCGCCAAGCTCAAGCTCATGTCGCCGATGTCGGCCGAAGCCACCGTGGTGCGCAACTACATCGACTGGCTGGTGAAGTCGCCCTGGAAGAAGCGCAGCAAGGTGCACCTCGACATCACCGCCGCCGAGAAGGTGCTCGAGGCCGACCATTACGGGCTGGACAAGGTCAAGGAGCGCATCGTCGAATATCTGGCCGTGCAGCAGCGGGTCAAGAATCTGCGCGGGCCGATCCTGTGCCTGGTGGGACCGCCGGGCGTCGGCAAGACCTCGCTCGGCCAGAGCGTGGCACGCGCCACCAACCGCAAGTTCGTGCGCATGTCGCTGGGCGGCGTGCGCGACGAGGCCGAGATCCGCGGCCACCGGCGCACCTACATCGGTTCCATGCCGGGCAAGATCATCCAGAACCTCGCCAAGTGCGGGGTGCGCAATCCGCTGTTCCTGCTCGACGAGGTCGACAAGATGTCGACGGATTTCCGCGGCGATCCGTCCTCCGCGCTGCTCGAAGTGCTCGATCCGGAGCAGAACAGCACCTTCGCCGACCACTACCTGGAGGTCGATTTCGACCTGTCCGAGGTGATGTTCGTGTGCACCGCGAACAGCCTGAACATACCCGCACCGCTGCTCGACCGCATGGAGGTGATCCGGATACCCGGTTACACCGAGGACGAGAAAAGCAACATCGCGCGGCGCTATCTGCTGCCTAAGCAGGTGAAACAGAACGGCTTGAAGCCCGATGAACTGGTGGTCAGCGACGGGGCCATCCAGGACATGATCCGCTTCTACACCCGCGAAGCCGGGGTGCGCAACCTCGAGCGCGAGCTCTCGAAGATCGGCCGCAAGGCCGTCAAGCAGCTGCTGCTCAAGCCCTCCGACAAGACCGTGTCCATCAGCTCGAAGAATCTCGATGCGTATCTTGGCGTACGGCGCTTCCGCTACGGCAAGGCCGAGGAGAGCGACCGCGTCGGCCAGGTCACGGGACTGGCCTGGACCGAAGTGGGCGGCGAGCTGCTGTCCATCGAGGCCGCGGTGGTCGCCGGCAAGGGCAAACTCACGCACACCGGCCAGCTCGGCGAGGTGATGCAGGAATCCATCCAGGCGGCCATGACCGTGGTGCGCAGCCGCTCGACCATGCTGGGTCTCGACGTGGACTTCTACCAGAAGGTGGACGTGCATCTGCACGTGCCGGAAGGCGCTACCCCGAAGGACGGGCCGAGCGCGGGCATCGGCATGTGCACGGCGCTGATCTCGGCGCTCACCAAGATCCCGGTGCGCTCCGACGTCGCCATGACCGGTGAAATCACCCTGCGCGGGGAGGTGCTGCCGAT
>Ga0302320_10002010_pt1 | contig 48617 bp, 25 predicted proteins | sample Bog_T0_3_FD_202130 | JGI IMG/M metagenome (GOLD analysis project Ga0302320, IMG submission 202130) | Peat permafrost microbial communities from Stordalen Mire near Abisko, Sweden - Bog_T0_3 | ecosystem: Environmental > Terrestrial > Soil > Wetlands > Peat | place: Sweden: Abisko, Stordalen Mire... | reverse complement strand
CATATCACCCGCCAGACGCTCAGCTTCTATCGCGAAAGCAAGCAGCCCATCCCTGTCAACCTCGCCGAACTCCTTGACGATGTCCTCGAATTGCAAGAGCGTATCCTTCACACGAATGGCATCGTTTTGCAGAAGCGCTACACAAGTGCGCCCATCGTGCATGGCTTTCCCGGTGAGCTGCGCCAAGTGTTTCTCAACCTCATCGGGAATTCGATCCAGGCAATGCCCAAAGGCGGCAAGCTGCGTGTGTCGATGCGGGAGGCCGCAGTGCCGGGCACCATGCGCCGGGGTACACTCATCTCTATCTTCGACAGCGGGGTCGGAATCCAGCCTGAAGATGCCAAACGCCTATTCCAGCCATTCTTCAGCACTAAGTCCACAAAGGGCACCGGCCTCGGACTTTGGATTAGCAAAGGTATCGTTCAAAAATATGATGGCTCGCTGACGTGTCGCAGCTATCGAACCGACCTCTTTTGCGCGACCTGTTTCCGCGTCTTCTTCCCGGTGAGCGGATCGCCAAGCAAACCCGCTGACAAGCCCAGGACCGAAAAGGAAATGCCTTTAATGACTTGACTGTGCCGCCTGGGAATTGAACCAGTCGAAACTTCACCGTTCCGCGAAACACGGCCGCCACGCCACGAATTCCCCATTTCCTGACTGACGACCTAAACCGAAAGGGCAGGGAGTTCGAGATTGGCGCAAAGGTAGTCTATGTGCTTTGGTGCGCGAAAAAGTTGTTCCATTCAGAGCGAAGGTTCAGGCTCACAAATTGTGTTCTACGATTGCCATCCGCCGCCGAGAGCGCTGTAGAGTTGCACAAGACTGAGCGCTTCGCCTTGCTGCGCACTCACGAGGTTCAGCTGCGCAGCGTACAGATTCGAATCTGTAGTCAGAACCTCGAGATAACCTGTGGATCCACCCTGATACCGAAGGCGCGCTAGACGTGTGGCGTCTTTTGCAGCCTCAACGAGCTTTTCCTGCTGTTCACGATAAGCGCGCTGCTTGTTCAACGCGATCAGAGCGTTCGAAACATCGCGAAGTGCGCTGTTGATGGTCTTTTCATAAGTGAGCACCATCTCCTTTTGCGTTTCTTCCGAGAGCTGAAGCTGGCCACGCAGCTTCCCCCCTTCGAATAGCGGCTGAGTCAGCGTGCCGATGCCGTAGATGGTCTTTCCGGCAGGCGTGAAAATGCTGGCAAGGCTGTCTCCTCCCACGCCTCCCGAGCCGGTAATGGAAAGGTTCGGAAAGAACTGGGCGCGAGCGACGCCGATCTGCGCGTTGGCGGCGATCAGTGTTTGCTCCGCCTGCTGGATGTCGGGCCGGCGCTCAAGCAGCTGGGAGGGTATGCCAATGGGTAGATCCTGGGGCGGAGGCGCGAGCGCATTGGGGTCGCGATGGATAAATGGGCCGGGATTCTCGCCCAGCAGCACTGCGATTGCATTCTCCTGCTGTTGAATCTGCTCTTCGAGTTGCGGTACTTCGGAGGTCGCCGCGTAGAGTAACTGTTCCGCCTGGCGAACGTCGGAAAGCGGAACGGAGCCGCCGCTCTCCAGGCTCTTGGTCAGATCGACCGAGTCCTGCCGTACCTTGATGGTTGCCTTGGTGATCTCGAGCTGGGTATCGAGCGCACGGATCTGCAGATACGCGGTTGCCACTTGCTGTACAAGCGTGAGGCGAACCGCGCGCTGTGCCCACGTTTGTGCCAGCAGTTGAGCACGGGCGGCCTCGGTCTGCTTGCGATACAGCCCCCAGAAGTCGGGTGTCCATGCGGCGGAGAGATTGAACGATCCGTCCACCAGTGGACTGCCAATCTGAGTGCCCAACGAGGAGGGCAGGGTGGCTCCAATGCCTGTTCCCCCGACAGTAACGGTGGGAAACTGTTGCGAACGGGTGATCTTGACCTGCGCCTGTTGCTCGAGAATGCGCTGCGCCGCAATACGCAGATCGTAGTTGTTGGCCAGAGCTTTGCCGATCAGCGCTTGCAGTTCAGGCTCTCGATACACGGCTGCCCACTGCTCATCGCCGAGAGACTTCGCGCCGTCGCCCGAAACCGCGGCATCATCGGCTCCGCGATATGCAGGGGGTGCAGTGACATTGGGCCGCACGTATTTCGGTCCGACATTGCACCCAGTCAAAAGCCCGATGGTACAGGCGAGCAGGCCTACTTGTGAAAATGCACGGAAGCGAATCATGCCTGACCTCTTTCGCTGCTGGCGTGGGCCACGATGGGAATCCTGGGTTCTTGCGTAGATGGGATCTGGGGGCCGCACATTGAGTCCATAGTTGTGCCCCTTCCGCCTCTTGTTAAGCGGCGGGAAAGATACTCGACCACGGAAAAGGTGACGGGGATAAAAATAAGGCCGAGTACAGTTGAGAGCGTCATTCCGCCCACAACGACCGTACCGAGAATGCGGCGGGAGGCCGCGCCGGAGCCAGTCGCCGTCCAAAGCGGCAAGCACCCGACAATAAATGCGAGAGCCGTCATGACGATGGGCCGGAAGCGCAGATGAGCTGCGTTGAGAGCCGCGTCGCAGATGCTCTGGCCACTCTCGAAATTCGTTTTCGCGAACTCAACGATGAGGATCGCGTTCTTGGCCGAGAGTCCAATCAGCATGACCAGGCCGATGGTTGCGAAGATGTCGTTCTCCAGCAGGCGGGCATGCAATGCCACGTAAGCCCCCAGGATCGCTACCGGCGTGCTTAACAAGACACTGAACGGCAGTGTCCAACTCTCATAGAGAGCCGAAAGAATGAGGAAGACGAACAGCAAGGAAAGACCGAACACAGCCCAGGATGGCACTCCCTTTTCAGCCTGCTGCTCCTGGAAGGACATGCCGGAATAGTCAAAGCCCGCGCCCGGCGGCATGGTCTCCTTGAAGACTTCTTCGAGTGCCTTCCGTACCTGGCCGGAACTGTATCCGGGAGCGCCGGTGATGTTAATCTGCGCCGCGTTGAACTCATTGAAGCGATAGATGAACTCCGGGCCGGTGATCCGGGTGACCTTTACCAGCGACCCGAGCGGTACCTGGCTGCCGTTGGCGCTGCGAACATAGAACTGGTCGATATTTGAGATGTTCGTGCGCGAGGTTCCTTCAGCCTCAACATAGGTCTGCCATTGCCGGCCAAATCGATTGAAGTAGTTGACCAGATAGCCGCCCATGAAGGTCTGCATGGTGGTGTAGATGTTGGTCAGGTCGACCTGCTGTTGCAGCGCCTTTTCCTTGTCCACGTCGACATAGAGCTGGGGCACGGCAGGTTGGTAGGACGGAATGGCGGCTGCAATCTCCGGGCGCTTGGAGAGTGCGCCCAGGAAACCGAATACGTTCTTCGTCAGCGTCGTCGGATCGTCCGACCCGGAGCGATCCTCGAGGATCATGGTGACGCCCCCGGACGTTCCGATGCCTGGGATGGAAGGCGGCGGAAAGGCAAACGCTATGCCGTCCGGATTGCCCGCGAGTTGCTTCTGCAAATTGCTCTGAATGTACGCGAGCTGTTGCTCTTTGCTTTTGCGCACAGCCCATGGTTTGAGGTTTACGAAGAAGAAGCCCGCGTTGGTGCTCTGTACCTGGGTGAGTAGCGAGAAGTCGTTGACGGCGATAACGCCTTCTACGCCCGGCGTCTTCAACAGCGCCTCGCTTATCTTTTGCTCCGCTGCATCGGTGCGTTGCGCTGAAGCTCCATCGGGAAGCTGCAAGGCGAGGAACATGTAGCCTTGATCCTCGGTCGGGATGAAGCCGCCGGGGAGGCTCCGTCCCAGATAGACTGCCGCAACAGCGACCAGGACAAGACCCAGCATGGCGAAGGAGGATTTATGAATCAGAACGCGGGAGACGCCGACGAAGCCGTCCGTGGTGCGGCCAAAAAATCTATTGAAGGAATCGGATGCTTTCCCTAGCAGGCCCTTCTTGCTGCCTTCCTGCCTGGGCTTCAGGAGAAGCGCGGCAAGAGCCGGCGACAGAGTCAGCGCATTGAACGCCGAGATTAGAACAGAGATCGCAATTGTCACCGCGAACTGCTGGTACATGCGTCCGGTGATTCCGGGAATTGCCGCGGTGGGGATAAACACGGCCGCCAGGATGAGGGCAATGGCGACTACCGGGCCGCCGACCTCCTCCATCGCTTTCTCGGTGGCTGACTTGGGGTCCATTCCTTCGTCAATGTGGTGCTCCACCGCTTCAACAACGATGATGGCATCGTCGACCACCAAGCCGATGGCAAGCACCAGGCCGAACAGCGAGAGGCTGTTGATGGAAAAACCGAGCGCCGGAAAAATGATGAACGTACCAATGAGCGACACCGGGACAGCCAACAGAGGAATCAGAGTGGCGCGCCAGCCCTGAAGGAAGATAAAGACGACGAGAACCACGAGGCCCAGGGCTTCAAACAGCGTAATCACGATCTCGTGAATTCCAGCCGTGACTGCCTTGGTTGTGTCCAGCGGTACGGAGTAAGCGATGCTTGGCGGGAAGGCAGCGGAAAGCTCTTTCATGCGCTGGTTCACCGCGGCCGCGGTTTGCACGGCATTGGACCCTGGGAGCTGGTAGATTGCCATCACGCCGGAGGGCGCCTGATTGTAGCGAGCGGAGATTCCGTAGGCTTGGTCCCCAAGCTCGATGCGGGCGACATCGCTGAGATGCAGAATGGAACCGTCCGGATTGGCGCGGAGTATGATCTTTCCGAATTCTTCCGGAGTTACGAGACGCCCCTGGGTGCGAACGGTATACGTGAACTGCTGGCCGTGGGGGATCGGTTCGCCGCCGATTTGACCGGCCGGATTGACATTGTTCTGCGTTTGAATCGCGGAGATCACCTCGGTCGCCGTGACGCCGAGTTTCGCGAGCTTGTCCGGCTGCACCCAGACGCGGAGCGCGTACTGTCCGCCGAACACCTGTACACGCGAAACGCCGTTAACGCGAGCGAGTTGATCTTGAAGGTTGATGATGGCGTAGTTGGTGAGGAAGTCCTGACTCAACTTGCCGCCCGGCGAGTTAATCGCAATCAGCATCAGTGGCGAAGTCAGCGCCTTCTGCACCGTGAGACCGGCGGTTGTTACCTGCGCGGGCAATTGGGACTGGGCCTGATCAACGCGCAACTGCGCAAGAACCTGGTCAATATTTGGATCGGTCTTGACGTCGAAATCCACGAACAACTGGACAACGCCATTGTTAGCGCTGACTGAGTTCATGTAGATCATGTTGTCGACGCCATTCATTTGCTGCTCAATCGGCGTCGACACTGCCTGGGCCACAGTCTTTGCGTCGGCGCCAGGATAGGTAGCAGTTACGAGAATTTCAGTAGGAACAATATTTGGATACTGGGAAGTCGGCAGCGTGAGCATCGACACGATGCCGATCACAACCGTGAGAATGGCAATCACAATCGCCACGATGGGGCGACGGATAAAGAATTTCGACATGAACTACCTCGCCCGCGACTGCGCCGCATTCGAAGCGGCGGATGCTCGAAACTCCGTCGGCTGGGGGTTCACCGGTGCGCCCTCGCGGAGCTTCTGCAGGTTGTCCGTGATGACGAGAGAGCCGCCGCGCAAGCCACTTTCAACAATCCAGCTGTCCCCGTATTGTGGGCCGAGCGTGATGTTATTCACGTGAGCCGTATTATTCTGGCCGACCGTGTAGACCTGCTGTTGGCCTTGAAGTTCGGTAACCGCAACTTGAGGGATTAAGACTGCATCGCGCCGCACTTCGGTTTCAGCTCTGACTCTGCCGAACTGGCCCGGACGCAGGATGTTGCCTGGATTTGGGAACGAAGCGGCAATGCGGATCGCGCCAGTTTGACTATTTAGCTGCCGATCGACGAAAACGACGTGGCCCTTCTGCGGATAGACTTCCCCATTCGATAAGGTCAAGGTAAGAGGAATCTTCGACGCTCCGTGAAGCAGGTCGGCGCCACCTGCGCCAGCGCGTTTTGTGAGTGCGAGATACTCGCTATCGCTAACTGAGAAATAGACCTTGATAGGGTCGAGCTGCGACACCGAAGTCAGCACAGACTGTGCGCTAACAAGGTTGCCAACCTGGATCGTCGCTTGCCCGGCAACACCGCCGATCAGCGATCGAACATTGGTGAATCCAAGATTCAGGTTGGCCGCTGCCACCGCTGCCTCCGCCGATCTCACTGTGGCCTCCGCCTGAGCCTTCTGTTGGGTATCGTTGTCCAGTTGGCTCTTGGCGATGGCGCGCTGGGCGGCTAACGGCGTGTCGCGATTGACATTGATCTCTGCAAGAGCCAGTTGTGCTTGCGCTTGTCCCAAGGTCCCCTGCGCTTGTTCGAGCGCCGCTTCAAACGGGCGGGGATCGATCTCGAACAGGACCTGTCCCTTCTCAACCTGCGAGCCTTCGCGGTAGTTCTGACTGATCAAGTAGCCATTCGCTTGAGGCTGGATCTGCGCGTTGACATATCCGTCGAGCGTTCCCACCCACTCGCCGGTCAACGGCACATCGCTTTGTTCGGCCTTGATGACACTCACTTTCATCGCGGGTGGCGCCGTTGAAATTGAGGCACTTACTTTGTTGCCGCACCCGGAGAGAAGCCCAGCACCCAGGGTGAATCCTGCCGCTAGCGAAGTGAGCACCGCGATACAAACAGGGTGACTCGTTCCAGCTTTGCAGCCTGGTAGCACAGTCATACTCGTTCTCCAATCAAGCGTGAAATGGTCTCAGCGATAGATCGTTCGCGCCGCGAAAACAAATACGCGTGTCCCGTTTTGATGTGCCGATGGTGACCACGGATTCACAAAGTCGACATCACCGAGAATTGCCTGGGTGGGACCCGTTGATCTTCTAAGTGGACGAATTCCGATTGTCTTGGGGGGAAGGTTCCGTGCGGCTCGGATACAGTAAATTGGCTACTAGCATTCGATTCATCTTGGAGGCGAACTTCATGCCGACTCTTCTGTTTCGCAACCGCCGCAGGATCATGCCACCGATCTCCCGGACCCTGATAACCATGATTGTGTCGTTCTGCCTCGCGTGTGGCGTCTATTCGCAACCTGTCGATCGGCGGCCGGCAAGCACCGATCAACGGCAGCGCGTGGTGATTCTCACGGACATCGGGGCCGAAGCGGACGACACAGAGAGCATGGTGCGCCTGCTTCTGTATTCCGATGTCATCGACATTCAGGGACTGGTGGCGACGACCTCCACCTGGAAAAGGACGTCTGTTTCCCCCGAGTTGATTCAAGCCGTCATTCGCGCTTACGGCAAAGCCCGTGAAAACCTGGTGAAACACGACCCAAACTATCCTCCAGCCGAGGCTCTGCAGACTCTGGTGAAGAGGGGCGGGTTGGAATACGGAATGAGCGGGGTCGGGCCGCAGAAGGACTCCGAAGGGTCGGACTGGATCATCCGGGCGTTGGAGAAGCACGATGATCGGCCGTTGTGGATCGCGGTCTGGGGTGGGCCAAATACGCTGGCGCAAGCCCTTTTCAAGCTTCGAGCCACCCAACCTCCGGCGGAGTTGGATCGCCTGGTCGCCAAATTGAGGGTCTATACGATCTCCGACCAGGATGATAGCGGTCCGTGGATTCGCAAGACTTTTCCCAAGCTCTTTTACATTGTCAGTCCCGGCGGCGACTACGGCAACGCAACGTGGACCGGTATCAACACCGTTGTGCCGGGAATCGACAACGCGACGATCAGCAACCAATGGCTTGCGGAACATATTCAACAAGGGCACGGCGCCCTGGGAGAGGCTTATCCCGACGTTGCGTATGGCATGGAGGGTGACACGCCGTCGTGGCTCGCGCTGATACCCAACGGTCTGAACAACCCCGAACATCCCGACTGGGGCGGCTGGGGCGGACGCTACGAACTGTACATCCCCGCGGTACCCGTCGCAGACCCGATGACATTTATTCGTGGAGTTTTTGTGGATGGCGTTCCCATCGAGCCCGAAGCGCGCCCCATCTGGACTAACGCGATCGACGAGTTCGCGGCGCAGGTGTCGGGCGAATACGGACGCGCGACTCTGGCCGGCAACAAGTCGTTCCGGGACTTCAAAGCTACGATCTGGCGGTGGAGGGACGACTTCCAAAACGATTTCGCCGCGCGCATGGAATGGGCTACCAAGTCTTACCGGGAAGCCAATCATCCTCCGGTCATTGTGCTGGACCAGCCAGAGGCGTTCTCGGTGCGATCCGGAGAGCCGTTTCGACTCGGCGCCCACGCTTCCGACCCGGATGGCAATAGCTTGAGTTTCTACTGGTTCCAATACCCTGAGACGGGAAGCTACAAGAAGAGGATCCTGCTCCCGGTCGCGGAGAATTTGGCTCAGATCGATCTGCTTGCCCCCAAGGTGGACAAGGCGGAGACGGTTCACTTCATTCTGAGGGTCACCGATAAAGGCAAACCTCCCTTGTCGCGCTACAAACGAGTGATCGTCACGATTACGCCATGATCCTTGCGAGTCGAAGGTTCTCCGAATGCGGGCAGGCGTGTTTTCCGAGACCGCATCGGGGAGGCAAATTGTCAGATCGGTCTGCCGGCGATGCTGAAATTCCCAATGAGTTAACAATTTCGCACGGTTTTGAGGTAGCGTTGTTCCCGCGCCCCAAGCGTATACTGCCCCCACGGAGATGGGCGCGCTATGAGTCACTCCGAATGAAGAAAAACCTCTTTGCAAGCTTTGTTCTGTTGCTCGGTGCTTCGGCTACGGCAGGCGCGCAGCTCGAAATGCGTCCTCAGCCTGACAGTCGAACCACGGTGGTCCCATCGGCGATGGTGGACATGCCGGAAGGACTCATTAAGCTTGATTTCCTGGTCCACGACGCGAACGGAAATCCGATATCAGGTCTTAGCGCAGCCGATTTCGGACTGCTTGAGAACGGCCGCCCGCAAAGCATTCTTTCATTCCAGGCCTTCGACGGCCGGGGAGAATTGACGGAGCCTCCGGTCAAGGTCATTGTGCTGATCGATACGATCGCACTGTCGGAGAGTCTGGCGCGCCGGGAGCGCCTTGCCGTCACGAGCTATCTGCGCCAGAGTGGCGGACGGTTGGGACACCCTATCTCAGTTTTCTGACTGACTGATTCGGGTCTTTGGACTCTTGCCCCTTCCGGGGACGGAAACATGCTGGCCCGCGAGATCGAGCGCAGCGATTTTACATTGGTCCGCCACAATGTAGGTTGGCAGAATTCATCGTCAGCGCCGGGATTGAAGGACACTCCTTCGGAATCTGCGTTGAAGGCGTTGGGCCAGATTGCCAGCGGAGAACGAAAGAGACCGGGCAGAAAGTTATTGCTGTGGGTTGGCCCCGGGTGGGGCATGGGGAGCGGGGCCTACGCAGATAGAGCACCGGGTTCGCCGCCAGTCTTCGGCGCGGTCTGGTGGTTCTCCGCATTGCTGCGCGAAGCGCACCTTGCGCTCTACAGCTTCTCGGTTGGAGAAACCGGCCCGCAGGCCCAGCTTTACAAAGCCTACCTGACCGGAGTAGACGAACCGCGTAAGGCCAGTTTCATGAATGTGTATCGGAAAGTGCTCGCGGTCCAAAGCGGCGGCCGGGTCGTGGACGACAGCGTAGATCTGGTGAAAGAGATCGAGAGCTGTATTCGGGACGCAGGCCCCTATTACAGGATTTCCTTTGACCCGTTCGCCGCAGACCATCCGAACGAGTATCACGATTTGAAGATCGTGGTAAAGAGACTCGATCTCGTGGCGCGCACGAATACAGGCTACTACGACCAGCCCTACTATTCGATTGATCCGATCCCTCAACCTGCGCGCGTATCAATCAAACAGCTGGAGGAATTGCTGGCTGCGGCGCGCGGAAAGTCGGATGTAGAATTGGCGAAGCAACTGTCCGAACTCGCGCTGACAGAGCGGCTCAGCGAACGTAGGCTGTCACTTCTCGATGCGGTTGGCGTTGGGAAGCGGAGCAGAGACGAGCTTCGCATTCTCGCCGACTCTTCTGCCGATCTTGACCCACCGGCCGACGAGATTCTCGGTGATGCGCCCCCTGATTCAGAGACGCAACGGCGTTTGCTCTCACTTGCATCCGCGTACCTGCAAACGACAATTCACAAGTTGCCGGACCTTTCTGCGAGCCGGACAACGGTACGTTATCAGGAGACGCCGATCTATCTGGAAGCAGGGACGAGCGTCAGCTATCAGCCGCTTCACGTCACGGACAAGTCAACTACCATCGTGCGCTATCGCAACGGAGATGAAATTGCTGAGGCAAGTCCTCCTAAGCGAAAACCCAATGATCCGGAACTGATCACCTACGGCGTCTTCGGCCCCGTCCTCAAAGGGGTACTTGATGCTATCGAAAAAGACGAGGGGTTGACATGGAGCTATTGGGAACAAGGCCCTCACGGTCATGTGGCCGTATTTCGGTACATCGTTTCATCGGGAACATCACTTCATCAGGTATGGCTCTGCTGTCTCCCCGACGGGGACGGTAAAGAAGCCTTCCTGCGCTATGCCAGATTTCACGAAGAGATTGGCATCGATCCGGAGAGCGGAGCGATCCTGCGGTTTAAACTCCATGGCGATTTGAAATCCACCACTCCGATAGCCCGATCCGACATCATGATCGATTATGGTCCGGTGGAAATCGGAGGTAAGACGTACATCTGCCCGCAAAGGAGCGTGACGATCATGCGGGCGCGATCGGTACGGGTTCTGTCAAATGCGGAGGATGCATTCATGGCCTACGGGCCCTATGTGACGATGCTGAACGACGTCCGCTTCGATCAATATCACGTCTTTCGATCCGAAGCTCATGTGTTGCCCAGCCTTGACTCAATCGAAAAGTAACGAGTGTGGCGCCTCTAAAGTTCGTTGCACATAGGGTGAGAGTACAAACGCAGATTCTTCGCTCACCACCCCCGACCTCCACCCCAAAGAGCAACGGCCACTTTTTGGGGACCCCGGAACTGACAAGCGTTCGGGGCCCCGGTCACTCAGAAGGACAGTCGCTGTCTTACTGTAAATTTCGGAGCCAGGATGCGCCACCCTTCAACGAGTTACGGCAGTTCTTCTAATTTCATGTCCTTGAATGTTACCGTGTAGCCCTCGGCTTCCAGGCCAACGTAGCCCTTGTTGATACCGATTTTGGTGGTGTTGACGACTTCCCCATTGACCGCGAGCGTGCACGTATCGCCGACGCATCGGATATCGTAGACATTCCACTGGCCTGCCGGCTTTATTCGATTTGCCTTCATCTCTTTTTGCAGGTTGAAACTCTGCGGTTTGCCGTCGACTGGCGTGAGGCCGAAGATGTAGCCGCCTTCGAGCGATGTCTGCGCCTGGTGCCAAATGGAGCCGTCGAGATTGTTGCGGAAGAAGACGCCGCTGTTGTATTTCGGATCCGAAGTAGTGACCGGCGTAAAGCGCCACTTCACGTGGAAGGTAAAATTGCTGAACTCATGGTTGAAGCGCAGCCACTCATGGCCACCGTTGCCATCGCAAACAATCTGGTGGTTGGCGTAGTCGATATGCCATTGCGCAACATTGCTGACCGGATGGCCGGGAGGAATGGCAATACGCGTCCAGACTTCCTGTTGAGGATCGTCGTGGTTCCCTGGGAAAGGATTGATGGTCTGGGCGAGTGCGGGCTTTGCCGCGAGAAGAAGCGCGGCGGCAGGGAGGATGAGCAGGATGGCGGTGCGGAAACGTGCGTTTTTCAAACAGTTCAGATTCATTTGCTGTTCCTCTGCGGGTTGCATACAACCCGAGTTTCAACCTTCAATGAGGGATGATACTCGTAGCACGGAGTGGGTTCAAATCCTGGATAGCGGTGGAGTTCGGTGGCGACTCCACATCTTCGCCATGGGCTGTCGGTCTTCGGCCACCAATTGGCTAGTCCCCAATCATTGCGGCTGAGCTTTACCGGAGCTGGAGAATGTGGTGACAGGTGTCTCAGGTTGAATTCCACTCAGAAGCTTATTTGTCCTTCCGATCTTCCTGCAGGCTTTCTCGTTCTCCGCGTATTCAGCTCAAGGAACTTCCTTGTCTTCGACACGAATTCATCGGCCCCAACGGGGGCAACCGAATCTTCCTTACACCGGAATATCTCCCTGAACAAAGATCCAAGCATCTTGAGATAAGCGTCACCCGCAAGATGTCCGCATGTGTCGTTCAGTCCCTTGCAAGGATCGACGTCGGTCCCGAAAAGAGAGAGGCTGTCCTGCTCGCCGCGAGTCGCGATCCGCCATTCGCCGGCGAGATGATTGCCAAGACAGGCGGTTCACACCGTCGCGTTGACGAGCGAGCCGGATGAGAGATTGCTCAGAAAACTGTCCAGTGCACTCTGCGCGGTGTTGACGTTGCCGGAGCTGAGCGCCGACCCGATCTGGGAGAGCAAATTGGAGAACGAAGTACTGTTGGATTCGCCCGATGTGCTGCTGGATGAGGAGTTGTCGGTCGATTGGAGCAGGCTCGTAAGCGAGTCGTAGGCGGATTGAGCGCTCGTTACGTTGCCGGAGCTGATGGCGCTGAAGAGGTTCAGCACATCCTGTCCGATGGGGCTGATACCGGAGTTGCCGGAACTGTCGCTGGCGGCCGAGGAAGCGGCGGAACTCGAAGTAGATGGCGAGGGACTCGGAGTGGCGTAGGTTTCCGGCGTCGTCAACGCGCTTTGCGCCCCGGCGAGGTTGTTGTCGGAGAGCGCTGTGGACACGCTGGACAGAAACTCGCTCATCGGATTGTTGGAGTTGCTCGTCGATGAAGCATTCGAGGTGTTCGTTGAGGAGGTCAGTTTCTCCACGTCGGCGAGGTACTTCTTGGCGTCGCTTGTGTCGCCTGATTTGATCGAGGAGAACAGTCCGGTGAGCGCAGCATCCAGCGAGCTCTGGCTGTTTTTGGAGGAGTTGGATGTCGAGGACGCGGCGAGTTCCGTGAAGAGCGAGGAGTTGCTCTGTAGAGCGGAGATTGACATGGAGTGCGATCCTTCGTGGGTAGATTTCTCAGAGCAGCGTCCGCGATCGATGGAGTTGGCTCCGAGATGAATGTATGGATAGCAATAGCGAGACCAGAAGCTTCAGCACGCTTTGCAAATAGATGTGCCGATTCGGCATTGGAAAAATGTTGCAAGGCGATTCCAAAAGGGGACGCGGGGCAGCGGATGGCTCAGCGATGGCAACGGATCGCAAGGCAGATGCCATGGCGGCATCGGTGCATAGCGCTCAGCCGCGCGGCTTGCATCCGTCGCGAATGCAGGTCCAATTCCGCCTCTGGGGTTAAAGCATTCCCCGAGGTAGCCGATTGAACAGGCAAGTGCTCATGATCACAAGCCTTTGGGCGATGCAGCGCACGTCAGGGCGACGTGCGATGCAACTGCATGACGTGTCGAGGAGCGGTTGAATGTCAATTTGCACGGCAGCAGCGGCACACCCACTTCGGTAAAGGAGACAAACAATGCGAAAGATGATTGGCGGGTTTCTGGCCGGTGGAATGCTCACCGCTCTATTGCCTGCGTCGGCACTGCACGCGCAGGAGTTCAAACTCGGCAAGTACGACGTGCAGGTGCACAGTTTCGGAACGCAGGGATTTGTGCACACAAGCGGCAACAACTGGCTCACGATGAACACCAACGGAGTCGGGAGCGGCGCGTTTACCGACGCGGGCTTGAACCTGGGAGCGCAGATTAACGGCCGGCTGCGCATCGGCGCGCAAGGCTACGACCGCAAGCTCGGCGGGCTTGGGGACTGGCACCCGTCGCTGGACTGGGCCATGGCCGACTACCGTGTCAAGCCCTGGCTAGGCTTCCGCGGGGGCAAGGTCAAGACCGTGCTGGGTCTCTACAACGACAAGCAGGATCTGGACTTTGTCAACACGTACGCGCTGCTGCCGCAGAGCATCTACCCGATCGACCTGCGCGAAGCCATGATTGCTCACGAGGGCGGGGACATCTACGGTTCGGTTCGCCTGCCTAAGAACCTGGGGTCGGTGAACTACACGGCCTACGGTGGCCGGCGCGAAGACAACATACACGGCGGGTACCCCTATCTCCTGGCGCACATATTGCCTGGCAAGGGCATCTATCTGACCAAGTTAGGCGGGCCTATTTATGGCGGCGACCTGCGCTGGAAGGCGCCGCTGCGAGGTCTGCTGGTCGGAGCGTCGCGGCTCAACGAACAGATCGCCGCATCGGGCACGACGAACTTGGGCCCGGTGAACGCTCCTTACAAGGAGTGGTCGAAGCACGACTGGTAGAACCAGTTCTACGGACAGTTCACGGTCGACCGCTGGCACGCCGAGTCTGAGTACCGCCGCTATCTTCGCGACCAGGTGGTCCTGAACGGCAGTTCGGAAAACATCAACGATGTCCGGGGATGGTACGTGGCGGGCGGATACCGTGTGATGCCCAGGTTCGAGGCCGGCGCCTATTATTCGCACTATTACGACAACGTCCCAGGAGCCCCAGCGGCCACCCCCCAGGCTGCCTACGAGCACGACAAAGCGGTGACCGGAAAATTCGACGTGAACCGTTTCATCTCCATCAAAGTGGAGGGGCACTTTATCGAAGGCTTCGGCAATCAACCCTATCCATGCGGGTTCTATGGGGCGCAGAATCCGAGCGGCTTTGCCAACAACACCAATGCGTTGGTGGTTCGCACCGGCTACAGCTTCTAACTCGGACGAAAAGAGAAAACTGAAATGAAAAAGCTGTTGTGTGCATTTCTGATTGCAGCGTCCGCGTCGATCTTCGCCGTCCAGGTCCCGGCTCAGGTGATCGTGATCGCAAATCCCAGTGTGAAGACAACCGAGGTATCGAAGAACGATCTGAAGGATGTATTCACCGGCGCATCGACAACGCTTGGCGGCGCCAACGTGGTTCCCATCCTGCTCAAGGCGTGGACCGCACACGAGGAGTTTCTGCAGGCCTATATCAGCAAGAACGATACCGCCTATCGCGCAGGCTGGCGCAGTCTTGTGTTCTCGGGACAGGCAGCCATGCCCAAAAGCCTCGATGGCGATGGCGCGGTTGTCGAGTTCGTCGCGCACAATCCGGGAGTCATCGGCTATATCGGCAAGTCAGGCCCGCATGAGGGGGTCAAAGTGCTGACGATCAAGTGAGTCACTTGCGCGAAGCTGGAGCGGGTGACGAAGAACGGTTCCGCTCACGGCCGGCGACAGAAAAGCGATGATATGAGCCTCGCAGCAAAAGAAGTTTGCGATGGCCCACAAGCTGGTCGTCATAAGGGGAAGGTATGTTTGGCAAGATGAAGATCAAAACTAGAATCCTCGGTATCCTGGCGGTGCTGGTGGGCGGCTACTTGCTGTTGCTGGCGATGGTGCAACTATCGGCCTCCGCCACGCATAGCCGGATGTCGGAGATTTCCTCCTCGCTGTTTCCCGCCGCTCTCAAGATGCAGGAAGCCGCGGCGTCGTTCGAGCGGATGAAGAAGCATTACGGCGATGCCGTAGTGCTGCAGGATGCCGCTTCGCTCAAAGGCGCGGAAAAGGATGCGGAAGCCACAGGCGTGGCTCTGGATGCGGTGAAAACAGATCTTAAAGGTTCTCCCGGTTTGAGCAAACAGTCCGATGATCTGCTAGCGCAGTTTTCCTCTCTTCGCTCTCGGGCCCACGATACATATGCCGCTATCCTTAGCGGCGCAGGCGGCCCCAGCGACGAGATGATGGGAAAGGTGGGAGAGCTGGGCAAGGACAATAAAGCGATCAGCGACGCCATGGTGCTTTGTGACAAGGCGATAGCGACCAGCTTTCAAACACAGCTTGATACCGTTGACGGGTATTCGGTCCGCAACGGGATCACGGGGCTCGTTATGCTCGGGTTCGTTGTGATTATCTGCGCCCTGGCCTGGTGGGTGATTGAGTTGAAGGTGGTTCGGCCTTTGGCCTCATTGGCGTTGCGCCTGCAAGATATCGCCGAGGGTGAGGCGGATCTGACCCGGCGTATCGAGGTGAACGGGCACAACGAAATCGACGAGGTCGGTATCTGGTTTAATGTTTTCATCGGGCGCATTGAGGATATTGATCGGAGGGTGGCGGAACACGCGACGACTTTGGGCCAGGCGGCCGCGGAACTGGCAGCCACCGCGCGCGAGACCGCGGCACAAGCCGTGCAGCAGCAGGAACAAGCTGGACGGATCACGACCACCATGGGCGAGATGTCTTCGGCGGTGCATGAGATCAGCCAGACCACACAGAGCGCTGCCGTCGATGCCCGCAAAGCGGAAGAGAGCGCCCAGGCCGGCGGGCAGACGGTCCAGTCAACTGTCGTGGCAATCGGGCAACTTTTGACCGCGAACCAGGAAACCTCGGCAAAGATTGAGGAGTTGGGAAGGTCTAGCGACGCCATTGGCAGAATTGTCAATGTGATCAATGAGATTGCCGGCCAGACCAATCTGCTGGCTCTTAACGCATCCATCGAGGCGGCGCGCGCCGGTGAACATGGGCGAGGATTCGCGGTCGTGGCCGGAGAGGTGCGCCGGTTGGCGGAGCGCACGAGCAGTGCTACTAAAGAGATCGATGAAACGGTGCGCGCCATCCAGCAGGGTACTGTCGAGGCTGTCGAAGCCATGCGTTTGAGCATGAGCCAAGTGCAAAGCGGTGTCATCTCTGCCAATGCCGCGGGTGGGGCGCTCGCGAGCATTATCCAGGGATCGGAATCGGTGCAGAAAATGGTCACGCAGATCGCCGCGGCGGCCACTGAACAGTCGTACTCCACGCAAACAGTGACTTCGAGCGTGAACGAAATTGCCTGGATTATTGAGAAGACTGCGATGAGTTCTCAGCAATCGGTGGATGCATGTCAAGAATTGTCGCTTCTAGCCAATGAACTTGCTGCTTTGGTGGGAGCGTTCAAGGTTGGGCAGGCTAGCGCTGAGGAAGACACAGGTACTTTGCGGATAGCGCCACCCTCGGAAGGTTCTTCAAACCGCCGGCAAAGTATCGGCCACCCGATTGCTGTTTAGCACTCCTGATGGGCGGATATTTGCGGGGTCGCAACCGGCGAGCGCAGAAGCACCGTTACAATCATGTGCCAAGGCGGAGTCTGAACGGCTCCTGACCGTCGTGAGAAAAGGGGTTCATGACGGTCGACGAAGAACACGATCGGGTTAATCGGACGAGATGAAAGAAACCCACGAAATGAACTGGCCCAAACGGGTCAACAGGAAGGAGTAGAACAGGCTTACCAACATGAATCTACGCTGTTACAAATCATTACAATTCTTTACTTGACTCGCACTTGTTGAGTGCTTAAAGTTCCGCACGAACTCGAAGCAGAATGCTTCACTCATTGAATACGCTTCCGAACGTCCCTCAGTTGGGTCACGGCCCTATCTCGGTTGGAGTCGTTGGAGTCGGGAGTCGCATACTTTCACCCCGGCCCGCGCATCGATTAAGTCATATTCGGGTCAGACCTTTGGGACAATGAATTCCAGAAGTGGACGGAGCGTTTGAATACGCACAAGCAAGATGGAGGGCAGACTTGAATCGATTCCTCATGCGGGCGGTTGTCAGTCTTGTAATCGGAGCTGGAGCTCTGATTGCGGCGCCGAGTTGCGGCGCACAAACCCGGGCCACAAGTGGGGCACAGTCAGAGGATTCTGCCAAGTTGAGCGCGGACATTTCCGGCACATGGGTTGCGAAGATGTCGAGTCCGATGGGCGAAATGGAAATCGTGTACAAGCTCAATGTAAGCAACGGAAAAATCACCGGCTCGCAGACGTTGCCTTTTGGGGACTCGCCCATTGTCGATGGCCAGGTCAAGGGCGATACATTCCATTTCACAGTTGCTTTGGAGTCGTTCGGCGATGTGCAGAAGAAAGAGGTCTCGGGCAAGATTGTTGGAGACACGCTCATCCTGACGCCGGCAATGCCGGGTCCGCCACCAGGGATGCGTCCCGGCGGACCGGGGCCTGGAATGCCACCTGGGGGAGCGGCGGCCGGCCCGCCGCCCGGAGCAGGAGTGGCGGGAGGCCCTCCTGGCGCACCTCCCGCTTTCCAGATCGGGCCAGTTACGGCACGGCGTGGAACACCGACACCCTCCTATCGAGCTGCTTCCATTGACTATGGGAAATTGGCTCGCGTCGACCTTCCCGCGCTGCATCCGATCCCGCCAAATGGCCTGCTGAAAACTCCACCCATGGGCTGGAACAGTTGGAACAAGTTCCAGACGCATATCGACGATGCAATCGTCCGGGGCATTGCCGATGCGATCGTTTCGAACGGAATGAAGGATGCCGGCTATGAGTACGTCATCATCGATGACGGATGGCAGGATGCGCGAGATGCGAAGGGAGAACTTTCGCCCAATCCCAACTTTCCCGACATGAAGGCGCTCGCCGACTACGTTCACTCGAAGGGATTAAAGATCGGAATCTACTCTTCTCCCGGGCCTCGAACCTGCGGCGGCTTTGAAGGAAGCTACGGGCATGAGGATCAGGATGCGAAGATGTTCGCGGCATGGGGCATGGATTACCTGAAGTATGACTGGTGCAGTGCCTCGCGCATCTGGAAGGATTCTGACATGCAAGCGGTCTATCAGCGAATGGGGGAGGCGCTCGAAAAATCCAGCCGGCCAATCGCGTACGCACTTTGCCAGTACGGCCGGTCCGATGTTCAACATTGGAGTACCAAAGTGGCTGCGAACCTCTGGCGCACTACGTCCGATATCCGCGATCAGTACGACTCGATGGCAGAGATCGGTTTTGCTCAGAGCGCGTTGGCCGAGTTCTCAGGACCCGGACATTGGAATGATCCAGACATGCTGGAGGATGGAAACGGCGGGATGTCCCTTGAGGAGTCCAAGACTCATTTCAGTCTTTGGTCAATGATCGCTGCACCGTTGATCGCAGGCAACGACGTCCGCGACATGAGCCCGGATATCAAGGCCATCCTTTTGAACAAGGAGGTGATCGCAGTGGATCAGGATGCCGAGGGTTCGGGAGGGAGACGCGTCAGCAACTCGGGCGACATTGAGATTTGGAAGAAACCGCTTGCCTCCGGCGATACCGCAATCGCTATCTTCAACCACAGCAACCAAGGGATGCGTGCTGTCGTGTACTGGAAAACACTGGGACTCAGCGGGAGTTATGCCGTGCGCGATCTTTGGGCGCATAAAGACTTGGAAAAAACGACAGACGCTTTCTCCGGAGCCGTACCCGGCCATGGCGTCATCATGCTTCGGCTCGCCAACCTCCACTGATTGAGAGGCATATCCATGGAGGTTTGGAGAGCAACTGACTTTGTACGACCTGCATCCGGCGAAGCTCACCGAATTCGCCGCCAGTCGCCCAACGTTCGCTCGACTTCACTCGGAGGCATCAACGAGGACTCCGGCACAGGCTCCCGAGGCCCCGTCGATCGTTTGGTCGAAGCGTGTGCCGGTGGCGGTCGATGAGCTCGTACGCTCACCAGAAGTAGGTAGCCACGACGTCCGGAGCACTCGGAAGCTGGTTGATCACACTTGTATGCAGGACAATCTGCAGGTTTTTCCGTTCCCAGCCTTTGGGGAGAGACTTCGCCAGTGTCGAGATAGACTGCGGATTGGTTAGAAACTCGGCGGCTGCACGGGTGCCTGCGTGTCCGATTCCCGCGGCTGTAATGACGGTTGTGCCGGTCTTGGAGTTCAAGACACGCGAAACGATCGCATAGTCCTCTTCAAATTCGTGGGCTGTGGTCGACCAATGCTTTTGAGAGTCAGAGCGATCCACAATGGCATCGTGCCCATCGAAGACATAGCGGAGATTCTCCGTCATGGTAAGGGTCCAGGAGTTGTTGTGCGCGCCAATCAGGATCGTGGGATGTTCGCGCAGATCGCCAAACGCTACATCGTTTCCGAATCGAACGTCGAATTGCTTATTGCGATGCACCAGGAAAGACACGATCTTTGTTGTTGCCGCGACATCCCCAATGGTGACGAAGGTATCCTTCGCGGGGTAAAGATCCCGAGCGTCAATCTTGGCACCCGGAGGGAGCGGGATATAGGTCTCCAACCCCATTTCCTCATTTTGGCTCCTGGGGTGTTGCTCGTAATAAGCATCGATGTAGGACGACGACAACTGATAGACAGCATTGCTGCCAATATAGATCAAGACTGTGTGGGAGTTATCCAAAACAGGCGACCAGAATTGACTGAAGGTACGCTCCTCGGGGGATGGAACGTAGTGCTGAATTGCCAGAACCAGGATCACCAACGACGCGGCAATTAAAATCAACCATCTACCGCCCCAAACTCTTGAAGAGGATGGCGCAGGGCTGGGACCTGCCACCTCGTGAAGAGGTATGGGTTGGATGGGTGATGGGCTCGGCTCCGGTCCGTGCAGGGGACCCGACGGCAAAGGGATTGGATTGCTGTCAGCCCATCGGAAAATGGCCCTAAACGAGCCGGAGGGGACGCTGATTCGAACAGATTCTTCCGGTGGGGTCTGGTAATAGAGTGCAAGGCGCTTCCTTACCTCGGCGGCGCGGGCGCGAACGATCGGATCGTCGTTTGTGTCGTAGTCGGGTTTCCTGTTGAAGACATTTGCTCCGACAACCCGCTCCTTGAGCATCTCAAGGTGTCCGGCGAGAGTTTGCTCGACGATGTACCGGAGCAACTCCTGAGCCTGCTTGCTGGAGTGAAAAGGCGTACTTTGCAGGATCGCCGATAAAGCTTTCTGTACTTCTTTCGCGGGTACCGAACTGGAGCCCTCGTGCCGCTCTTGAACTTCGGCTGAGTCAATCGCGTGCGTCATCGATAGCCTCGAATTCTCCGGTTGAGACGGACTGTACCCCCTTTTGAAGGCTCTTGGCAAGTCAGAACCTGGGAATGTTGTTACGGCCCTCAAAGCCCTGCGATGTCACCAAGTTGCGGCTCTTCGGCACGCCGATCTGAAATGGATGCGCCCTCCCTCCAACCTCTTGTTATTAAGTCATTGTTAAATCAATAGCTTGCCGGAGAGTAACGTCCGTTTTCAACCGCTGGAACGCTCTCGAACAGTACCGTACAGTACGTTGTCTACCGGTGCACGGGAGACGTTCTCTTGTCCGTGTTGCAGCAGATGTATTTGTGTACGGCCAGCCGAGCATGGTGGGAAGCGCCAGCCGGTCTGCCAGGGCAATGCGGATACCTTCGCTCCTCGCCAAGAGGATGCGGGGGCAAATGTACAGCGAGACCAATGGGAAGAGCTTTAGGAGGCAGCATGACCAGGTTACGTATCATACTTCTTGCAGTTCTGGTGGCCGGCATAAGCCTGGGACTGACATTCGTTTCAACACTCCAAGCGCAGACGTTGAGTTCTACCGCTGCGTTGTCCGGGACGGTTACCGATCCGTCTGGGGCCAGGGTGCCAAAGGCTACCGTAAAGCTCACCGATTCCGAAAAAGGGATCTCTCGCATCAGCACCTCCAGTTCGACAGGAGAGTTTTCGTTCTCGCTTCTGTCGACAGGCAACTACACGCTGGAGGCGACAGCATCTGGTTTTAAGACCTCCCGGCAGACCGGGATTGTGCTCAACGCGGGCGATTCACGGACCGAGAACATCCAATTGACCATTGGCACCTCCGAGCAGGTGACGGTCTCAGAATCAGGGACCCAGTTGCAGACCGAGGACGCAAACGTGGGCACGGAGATTGCCCAAAAGCAAGTGGATGAACTTCCTCTCAACTTCAGAAATGTGCTCGGCCTGGTGATGTTGAATTCCTCGGTCAACAACCAGACTCAGCAGCAATTATTGGCGGCCGGCGGCACGGAGGATACGGCGGACCAGGACTTGTCGTTCCTCAGTTTCGGCGGAGGCTTCTTCGGAACCACGGCATTTCTTCTTGATGGCGGCTGGAACGTGGCCGGCGGCTGGGGCGGAACCATTTATGTGCCCGCAGTGGACACCACCCAGGAATTCAAGGTCACGACGAATTCATTCTCGGCCGAGTACGGATGGAGCACCGGCAATGTGGTGAACATGATTACCCGGTCCGGGTCGCACGATCTCCATTTCACTTTGAGCGAATACCTGCGCAACAACGATCTGGACGCCAATACCTACTTCCGAAATCTGTCCCACATAGCCATTACTCCGGACCACCGCAATCAGTTTGCGGCAGCTGGCGGGGGCCCGATCTATATCCCGGGGATCTACAAGCAACGGGACAAGACGTTTTTCTTTGCCAATTACGAGGGGCTGCGGCTCAACAACGCGGGCACCTTTAGCGACAACGTGCCCACTACCGCCCAGCAGTCGGGCGACTTCTCGGCGCAACTTACGACCAGTCAGATCGGCACAGATGCATTGGGCCGGCCGATCTATGCCGGAGCGATCTACAACCCCTACACGACCAGACAGGTCTTGGCTACCAGCGGTCCCAATGCAGGCCAGACGGTGACCATCCGCGATCCCTATCCTGGAAACATGATTCCCGGCAGCGGTACCGGAGCGGTCGACCCTCTTGCGGCCAAGTTTGTCTCCGGAAATTACTGGCCGGGGCCGAAGAATCCGAACGGCAGCTACAACTTCATCGTCTCGGGCTCGCAATCGACGCAGTCCAACGAGTATGGAATTCGAATCGACCAGCACTTCAGTCCCAACACTTCGATGTACGGCCGCTGGTCGCGCAAGTGGGAGACGAAGGCCGGCTCTCCGGCTTATTACGGAGCCAACGATGTCGCCGGTCCGGAGGTTTTCAACCCGGACAACCGGTACAGCATCGCGACAGGCGCCTCGCACATCTTTTCGCCCACATTCGTGATGAATGGCGCCGTGGAATTCAATCGTTGGACGGAAGGAAACGACACACAGAGCTTCGGCTTCAAATCTTCGACGCTCGGTTTGCCTGGGATCATCGACACGTATTCTCCGCAGTTTCCGCAAATCGGCTTCCCTCAACCCGGCTATGCTCCCCTGGGAGCGACAACCGGCTTCGGAGAAGCTAGTTTCGCGAACAATGCGGGAAGCGCTTCGATCGATCTGAACAAGACGCACAAAGCACACTCACTTTCGTTCGGATACATGGGCGCCGTGATTGACATCTATGGCGGCAGAATTGCTCCCACGCAGTTTAACTTCTCACCGGCCATGACGTCGGGTCCTGACCCAAACAGCGCGTCAACGGCCGGAGACGCGTTTGCCTCCTTTATGGTCGGGGCCGGTACCGGCGGCTCGACCGGGTTTAACGCATTCCCGGCTTCGTCGTATTACCTCCATGGAGCCTACCTTGAAGACGACTGGAAGGTGGCTCCTAAGTTGACCCTGAACCTGGGCTTCCGCTATGAAATGCAGACTCCGGTGACAGCGCGGCGCAATGACCAGGCATACTTCGATTTCCATGCTCTCAATCCGATCAGCGCCGCGGCCGGGATACCGGTTTATGGGGAGATTGTCTACGCTGAATCGGGCAATCGCAATCTCTACAAATTCAACTGGGACGACGTGGCTCCGCGCGTTGGTTTCGCGTACAACGTAGCGCCAAGAATGGTGTTGCGTGGCGGGTACGGCTTGTATTACTCGAGAAACTACTTTGGCAATGGGCCCAATCCCGGGTACTCTCAAGCAACGACGTGGACTCCATCGGTGGACGGGATCACGGTCGTCCAGCCGCTCGCCCAGGCATTCTCAACAGGTGTTCTTTCGGTGACCGGGAACGGACTGCACGGCCTCACAAACGTCGGTCAGGGCGGTGGAGGTGTGAATCCATACCATCCCGATCCTCGCATCAAGCAGTTCATGTTTGGATTTCAGTATGCCTTTACTCCGAACGACCTGCTGGACGTCAACTATGTGGGGAACCGCGGAACGCGGATCATCATGCAGGGCATGAACTACGGGCAACTGAACCCGCAGTATCTCTCTATGGGCACAGAGCTGAACACCAAGGTGGCCAATCCGTTTGCCGCAGCCATGAAGTCACTGAACCTTCCGACCAGTTCCTGCGGATTGAGCGCGCCGACGATTTCGCAGGCGCAACTGCTGATGCCATACCCGGAATTCTGCGGAGGCGCCTCTGCCTCCCAGGAAACCATTGGTTTCTCCAACTACAACTCGTTGCAGGCGAGTTTTACCCACCGCGTCAGCCTGGGCCTGATCTTCATGGCCTCCTACACGTACTCCAAGTTCCTCGACAATACGGATGGCGCGGAACAATGGGCAAATGTCAGCAGTGGAGGCGCCAGCATCCGCAACTACTATGACTTGAAGGCGGATAAATCGGTCGACGGGACCGACATCCCCCAGTCCCTCGCTTTGAACTATGTGTATGAGTTACCGGTTGGCCGGGGCAAGAAATTCGGAAGCACCATGAACGGCGTCGTGGATGAAATTCTAGGCGGCTGGCAGGTCTCCGGAATTACTCACGTGCAGGCTGGGTTTCCGCTGTCGATCAATGCCAACAATAACAGCGCAAGTCTGTGGGGTGGGAATCAGCATGCGAACCTGACCGGAGCCGCGATGAAGGGCACCGGCACCTGCGGGGCGGGCACCACCAACGCGATCCCGGTGGGAACAAAGTATTGTTTCTTCAACCCGGCCGCCTTTTCGCAGGCGCCCGCCTATACGTTCGGCAGTTCGCCTCGTTACTTCTCAAATCTGCGGGCTCCCGGTTATGTCGACGAGGATCTGGGGATCCAGAAATGGTTTACCCTTACAGAGAAGTTCCGCCTGCAGTTCACCGCACAGATGTTCAATGCGTTCAACCATGCCAACTTCGATTCGCCCGACATTAACCTTGGGGATGCAGCAACCACAATGGGACAAGCCTCGAACACGCAGGGACCTAGACAGGTGCAGTTGTCGCTGAAACTCGTTCGATAGAGCGCACATGCGAAGCATTCTCGTTGCCCTCTGCCTGACGATCGCGCTCACAATCTCGAACGTGAGCGCGATCGCTCGAGCAGAAGATTCGGCGCAGTCAATTCAGTCCCTCCAGGCTGAGGCGCGTGAGGCTCAGTCCCGGAGGGACTTCAAAGCCGCCGCCGAATTATACCGCAAGGCTGTTGAGCTCGATCCCTCGATTCCGGAGCTATGGGCCAATCTTGGGCTGATGTACCACGAGGCTGGAATGCCCCATGAGGCAATGCGCAGCTTTCGAGAGGCGATCAGGCTCAATCCGTCTCTGTTTGTGCCTCAGTTGTTCATGGGCATTGAGTTGCTTGGGGGCAAGAACCCCGAGGCTGCCATTCCTTATCTTGAGAGAGCTTTGAAGCTCAATCCGAATGACCTCCAAGCCGCGCTTAACCTGGGAAAGGCACATGCGTTGCTAAATCATTCCGATCGCGCAGCAGACTCCTATGCCATTGCGGCTCGGTTGGCGCCAAAGGACGGAATCATCTGGCTTACCCTTGGCACTACCTACTTGCAGCAGGTTGAAAGCGACGCCCGTGTCATGACGTCTGCTTACAGCCATTCACCTTATGTCACTTTACGTGCGGCAGAGACCTTTGCCGAGGAGGGAAAGCTGGTACAGGCTGAGGATGCATTCAAGTCCGCAATTGCATCCAGTTCACCTCCGCCGTGCACTCATTCGGAATTCGGCATTGCGCTCCTCCGCAAGAGGGAGGTAGCGGATGCGCGTGAACAATTCGAACTGGAAACGAGAGGCGGATCTCAGTGCGCGCTGGCAGGCCTCGGTCTGGCGGTGGCCGAGCTTGCCGATGGACATCTGGATGCCGCGTTTACGAGGCTGACTTCTGTTTCGATGGCCGATCCTGGTTTCGCCGCGGCGAGTCTTCCGCTTTTTCGCGACGCTGTTTCGGCTGACTTGGCAAGACAAGCCGTAACTCTCGTTCGGGCTCAGCAGAATGAAGCAGTTCCCTCGATTGATCTCGGCTCCCTCCTAGAAAGGGTTTTTATTTCTCGTGAAATGACGGCTGGGATTGGCTCCGGTGAAGACGGCCAGTCTTTAGGCAACCCAGCTGCTGCGCCGGACAATCCAGAGAGGTACTTTGCGATGGGCCGGTATACGGAGTGCGATGATTCGCTCAGACCGAAACTCGGCACGATCGACAGCGATCAATTGCAGCTTCTTGCTTCGTGTTCTTTTTATGCGAACGATTTCCGCATCACATCCGCGGCAGCTCAACGCATGAAAACCAACCCCGCCACGCGAGCGCAGGGGTTGTATTGGGAGAGCAAAGCGGACCAGAAAATGGCAATAGCAGCGCTCATTCGGGCCGGCGAGATCGATGCGGACTCTCCGCGGATGCACGTTTTGCTGGGAGATGTGTTTCGACAGAAGCGACGTTGGGACGATGCCGAAATCGAATACAGAAAGGCCGTAGCTCTCGATCCCAAGAGTCACTCTGCGCGGCTGAGCCTGGCGATTGTATTGTTTTCCGAACTGAAGACCGACGAAGCACTCGACATTGGCCGCAGCCTTTTGGCGGAAGATCGAAACGACCCGGAGGCAAATCTCCTGGCTGGCGAGATCCTTGTCCAACGAAATCTCTTCGCGGACGCTGAGCCGTATCTGTCCAAGTGCCAGAACATCAAACCAGAATTCCTGCCGCATTTGCACGCTCTCCTTGGGGAGGTCTATGCAGAGACGGATCGGGCTCCAGCAGCCATCAAGGAGTACATGCAAGGACTGTCGGGAGACGAAGACGGGAGCATTCACTTCAAGCTTGCCCGCCTCTATCAGAAGTCAGGCGAGAAGACCGCGGCTGAGGTGGCCTTCCGTGAGTCGAATCGCCTGAGGAGCCAATGGGACGATCGAGCGCGAGTCGCTCTCGAACAGATGCCTACCGATCAAAGCCATCAATAGCACGTCAACCCCTGTCCGATGACCCAATCTGCCACGGATCGAGCAGTACACCTACCACTGGCACGAGAGGCTACTGAAGTTCAGCGTCGGTTGAAAAATCCGAGGGAGCTTCGCTTTCTAACGTTTTCAGATTTCGACCTTCTCCCGTTAATGTCAAGCGCTTGATCATTTCTTCAAGTTCATTTCTCAGCGGTGGGTTGGATGCATTGGTACTTGTTGACTCAATTGGCGTGGCGTATCCGGACTGCTGGAAATGGTTTGTCACTGAATGCCGTGTGTTCGTTTGACGCACTACGCCGCTTCGGAACGGTACTCATACTTCATGAAAGAGGACATCATGCTTCTTCTTAGTCTACGCACGCCATTTTGGTTGTCAGGTCTGGCGATTCTTGGAGTTAGTGTTGCTTCGCAAGCCTGGGGAGAACTGCGCCCGCAAGGAGAATCGAATCGCCTCGTTGAGCAAACGCCCTCCGGTGTGCAAATTAGGACAGCGACCTGCATGCTTTCCATTCGGCCTTTGACCATCAATGCAATGCGCATTCGTTGCGCGAAGGAGTTGACGGCCGAGATTCCAAGCGTCGTTCTGCTCCAGCAACCTTCAACGCCGCCATTCAAGGTATCGCAGAATGCTGCGACGATTGTTGTTACGACTTCGAAGATGAAGGCTATCTTTGATCGTCAAACCGGAGTTCTTCACTTTGCCGATCAATCGGGCAATGCTTTCTTGTCCGAGGTTCCTGGCTCGCGCCGGCTTGATCAAACGACAGTTCAGGGAGAAACGACCTTTGCGGCTGAACAGGATTTTATATCTCCTCAGGGCGAGCATTTGTTCGGAAGCGGAGAGTTTCAAGATGGGTATCTTGACGTTCGAGATCTTCCCCGCCGTCTGACCCAGGTGAATAGCCAGATCGCGATTCCATTCCTGGTCTCAAACAAGGGTTATGGAATTCTCTGGCATAACTATGGACTCACCGATCTGAATCCGGCGGATGCACATGCGGCACTCACGCGGTCGTCTACTGGCCAGGAAACAGCGGCGGATGTGACCACAGCCGAAGGCACACGGGAAGAAGTGCGGCGCGAGGCGGATTTTGTGGGGAGCTTCGAAATCCCTCGCGGTGGGCGATATGCCTTCATGCTGGATGTGGGGCAGAAGATGGCGCGCCGGTACTACGTGGAGATCGACGGCAAGACCGTCATCGATTTCTCAAACTTCTGGCTCCCTCCCACGACAAGCTGGTTTGGCGATCTTGCTTCCGGCCACCACACCATTCGCGTAAAGGGAATGCAGGATGATCAGCCAATGCTGTTTTGGAGACCAACCGAGGACCGCACTGTCTTCCGATCTCCGGTAGCGGATGCGATCGACTACACCGTATTCGCCGGACCCGCTCTGGAAGATGTGATTGCAACTTACAGGCAGTTGACAGGCCCAGCGCCACTCATGCCGGTGTGGGCGTACGGTTATATTCACTGCCGGGAGCGGTTCCATTCCAACGAAGAGATCCTGGCGACAGCGGCGGAGTTCAGAAAGCGTCAGTTACCGCTCGATCTCATCGTGCAGGATTGGCAGTACTGGGGCAAATACGGCTGGAATGCAATGAAATTCGACGAGCAATACTATCCGGACCCGGCAAAGATGATCGAGCGACTTCATGGCATGAACGTAAAGCTGATGGTCTCGGTGTGGTCCAAAATCGATCCTGAGACTCAAGTTGGAAAAGAGTTCGCTAGCAAGGGTTACTACATACCGGGAACACAGTGGGTCGACTTCTTCAATCCAGCGGCTGCATCTCTTTATTGGAAGAACTTCAGCGAGCGTATGTTATCGCTCGGGATCGATGCATGGTGGCAGGACGCGGACGAACCGGAAAACGATGACCTCGCGGGCAGGAAGACCTTTGCCGGCCCTGGTGAAGAAGTGCGTGTCCTCTATCCGCTGCTTGTCAACAAAACTGTTTATGAGGGCCAGAGACGAGACGCGCCTAACAAGAGGGTGCTCATCTTGAGCCGCAGCGCCTTCTTAGGTCAACAACGTTATGCATCCACTACGTGGTCAGGCGATATAGGCAACAGCTGGGAGAGCCTGAAGAGGCAGATCACGGCTGGACTTGGTTACATGGCGAGCGGGTTGCCTTACTGGACCACGGACGCGGGGGGATTCTTCCGTCCGGGCCCGGGTCAATATACCGACTCTGCCTATCACGAGCGGTTTCTGCGGTGGTTCCAGTTTGCATCGTTTTCTCCGCTGCAGCGTGTTCATGGATACCAAACGGACACGGAGCCCTGGCGATTCGGGGACAACGTGGAAGGGGAGATGCGCCGTTACCTGGACCTGCGCTATCAGTTGTTGCCCTATATCTATTCACAGGCCGCTGCCGTCACGTTTCATGGATCAACATTGATGCGCCCTCTGGTGATTGACTTTGCCCAGGACGAACAGGCGCTTTCCCAGAAGTATGAGTACATGTTCGGTCCGGCCTTCCTGGTGGCTCCAGTTCTTGCAGCCGGAGTAACCCGGTGGCCAGTGTACGCGCCCCCCACGGCGGGGGGGTGGTACAACTTCTGGACTGGGGCCCCGGTGGCTGCTGGAACAACCACAGACATCGACGCACCGATCGAACAGATTCCGGTGCTTGTGAAGGCCGGAAGCATTGTTCCCATCGGTCCCACCGAACAATATGCCGGTGAGAAGGCGGCCGACGAACTTGAAATCCGCATCTATCCGGGGACAGATGGGGAGTTCACGCTGTATGAGGATGAAGGCACGAACTACAACTACGAGAAAGGGATGCGCTCCACGATCCACTTTCACTGGAACGACCGGAAAAGAGAGCTTTCGATCGAACCGCGCAGCGGACAGTTCGCCGGGATGCTGCAGTCCAGGCAATTCAAGGTTGTCACTGTGGATTCGGGCTCGGCACGCCAAGTTCCATATGACGGGAAGGAGTTTGTGTGTGGAATGCCCAAATAGCCTGACCGATCCCGAGTTGGAGCTCGGGGCTGGAAGTAGTGCTCGATCGCAGCGATAACCGCCGCAGAATATGCATAGCAATGGTCTCCTCATCTTCGTCGACATCAAGAATTCCACGGGGCCAGTCGATCGTTTTTTCGAACTTTCTGTCGGCTCGGACTATCCCGGCACCCTGATTCGATCGTGAAGCCAAGGGCAGCTAAAGGTAGTAACATACGAGCTTGAATTTCGCTACCTCAGCTTCCACGCAATCTTTCACGACGTGCTTGGTACGGTGAAAACCGAAAATGGGACCGTTCTGAATAATTGGTCCAAGATCGACGAACTCTATGACGATATGCTGGCTCGGGATAACAAACCATTCGTCGAACTCGGTTTCACGCCGAAGGCGCTTGCCACGTCGCCAAACAACGGCTCGCCGCCCTGGGGTGGTAGTAAGGATCGTGATCATGCAGCAAAGCGGGTGTAGAAGAGCATTCCTCTTTTCTTCTTTTGTTCTTATGTTGATGGCACTTCAGGGAAGCGCCCAGACCAATGAACCGTTCCGCGATCCCAAACGAAGTGACGATGAGCGCATTGCCGATCTATTGAAGCGCTTGACTCTGGATGAAAAGGTCGAACTGATGGACGGCCATGCCAAGATACCGCGTCTTCATCTTGTGTTATCTGGTGAAGCGGAAGGCCTGCACGGGCTAGCGCTCGGTGGCCCGGGCAAGTGGGGGCCGCGCGGCCGTCAGCCTCTGCCCACCACGACATTTCCGCAGGAAAAGGGCCTGGGCGAAACCTGGGATTCCGCGCTGGTGAAAAAGATCGGCGCCCTCGAGGGAGAGGAGGCGCGCTACTATTTTCAGAACCCGAATTTCGACTTTGGTGGAATCGTAGTACGTGCGCCCAACACTGACCTGAGCCGCGATCCGCGCTGGGGCCGCACCGAGGAGTCCATGGGTGAGGACCCTTACCTGGCCGGCACCCTGTCGGTCTCTTTCATCCACGGATTGCAAGGGCCGGATCCGCGGCATTGGCAGGCGGCGTCTCTCATGAAGCACTTCCTCGCCAACGAAAACGAGAATGGCCGCACTTATACTTCGTCCGACTTCGACGAGCGGCTCTTCCGCGAATACTATTCCGTCCCGTTTCGCATGGGCTTCGAGCTAGGCGGTTCCCGTGCCGCAATGGCTGCGTACAACTCCTGGAACGGTACGCCCATGATGATTCATCCCGTGCTCAAGGACGTGATGATCAAGGAATGGGGCAACAACGGCATTCTCTGCACGGACGGCGGCGCCCTCGGGCTCCTGATCACGTCGCACAAGAGTTTTCCCGACAAAGAACATGGCGCCGCGGCTGCGGTCAAGGCGGGTATCAATCGTTTCCTCGATGAATACAAACCCGATCTGACCAAGGCTCTCAAGGACGGCCTGCTGACCGAAGCCGACATGGACGCAACGCTCAGGAACTTGCTGCGGGTTCATATCCGCCTGGGTGAGTTGGATCCTCCCGGAGTCGATCCCTACGCGCACATCGGGCGGGAATCGAATGGCGAAGTTCCACCCTGGAATCGTCCATCGAGCAGGGAACTCGTTCGCCAGGCAACGGACGAGTCGATCGTCTTGCTCAAGAACAACAACAAGACGCTTCCGCTGGATCGGTCCAAGGTGAAGACCATCGCCGTGATCGGTCCGTGGACCAACGAGGTTCTTTTCGACTGGTACAGCGGAACGCCTCCTTACAACGTCAGCATTGTGCAAGGCATTCGAGAAGCCGCGAAAGGCGCCAAAGTTCTTGTGAGCGATGGTTCCGATGTTTCCGAGGCGCAAAACCTGGCGCGCAAGGCGGATGTGGTCATCGTCGTGGTAGGAAACCACCCGACGTGCAACGCCGGATGGGACCGATGTCCCGTGCCTTCGAACGGCAAGGAGGATGTTGACCGCAAGACCATTGTCCTGGAACGGGAAGAACTGGTGAAGAATGTCTTTGCGGTGAACCCGCATACCGTCGAGGTACTTCGTTCGAGCTTTCCGTATGCGATCGTCTGGAGCCAGGAGAACCTGCCCGCGATTGTGCACATGACTCACAACAGCGAAGAGGAAGGCCATGGGCTGGCCGACGTTCTCTTTGGCGACTACGCGCCGGCCGGCCGCTTGAACCAGACCTGGGCAACGGGCGATGCACAGTTACCGCCCATGATGGATTACAACATCCGCCACGGCCGCACCTATATGTACGCGAAAGTAAAGCCGCTCTACGCGTTCGGTTACGGGTTGAGCTATACCACCTTTGACTACAAAGGCCTGCGACTGAGCGCGCCAAGCGTAGAGGCCGGCGGCAAGATCAATGTCAGAGTGAAAGTAAAGAATGCAGGCACACGCGGCAGTGACGAAGTTGTGCAGATGTATGTGCAGCACCTTGGTTCCTCGGTCGAACGCCCGCAGTTGGAGCTCAAGGGCTTTCAGCGTGTTCACATCGAGGCGGGTGCGGAGAGAGAGGTTACCCTTGAACTTGCGCCGCGTGACCTTGCCTATTGGGATCCGGCGCGGGATGCATGGAGGGTCGAAAAAGAGTCCGTGCGTGTGTTCGCCGGTGGATCGAGTGACAAGCTGCCGGTCCAAGCCACTCTTCAGATCCAGACCGCAGGCGAGTACAAGCCCTAGCGAAAACGCTTCGCCAAAGCAATCCTTCCCGGCGACCCTAGGATGGGAATGAAGTTAACTCCTTCCATCGAATGTTGGCCACTCGATACTCGATTCCTGGACTCCAAGCCCACGCAGGGCGCGGCTTGGCAATGGAGTCCCGCATTCCCGACGCCTTGCAAGCCGTCGATAGCGCCGTTAGGATTGCTCCAGATAGCAGGGAAGCGCCTGAACTCCGCAAGAACCTGGTCGCCAGTTAGGCACAACACTAACCCGCACGACAACCTGTTTCTGGAGGATGCCCGCCGTCATGAGCCGCAATGCATTTGGCCCATGGACCCGCCGCACACTGCTGCGGACTCTTCCTTCAGCGGCCCTCGGCTCTTTGTGCTGCAGCAACCTCAATGGCGCGCCCGGATCGACAAAGTCCATGCCGCCATTCGCGCGCTTCGTGGATGTTGCGCACGCTGCCGGCCTGACTGAGCCGACGATCTGTGGTGAGCCGGACAGCTTCACCTATATTGTCGAGTCCATGGCCACTGGCTGTGCCTTCTTCGACTACGACAACGATGGATGGATGGACATCTTCATCCTCAGCAGCCAGAGACTGAACAACACCCCAGCCGCAGCCACGAATCGTCTCTACAAGAACAACCGCGATGGAACATTCACGGATGTCACCATCAAGGCCGGCTTGGTCGACATCGGCTGGGGGCAGGGCGTTTGCATTGGAGACTTCAACAACGACGGCTTCGAGGATCTGGTTCTCACCTACTATGGCCAGAATCGCCTCTATCGCAATAACGGAGATGGCACGTTCACCAATGTGACCGAGAAGGCCGGCCTGCTTCACCCCCAAACGCGTTTCAGCAGCGGTTGCACCTTTGTGGACTACAACCGCGATGGTCTGCTCGATCTCTTCGTCGCCAACTATCTGGAGATCGACCTGGCCATCGCTCCGAGGCCCTCGCTTGCGGTAGCCCATTGCAATGTTGAGAATGTGCCGGTTAACTGCGGTCCCAACGGTCTGGCCAAGGCCCAGAACTACCTTTATCGCAACAATGGGGATGGCACCTTTACGGACGTGTCGAAGGAGTCCGGGGTCAGCAGCTTTCGCGGCTCCTACTGCCTGACTGCGAGCAGTTTCGACGCGGATGAGGACGGATGGCCGGATATCGTCGTCGCGTGCGACACCTCGCCCTCCTTGTTGCTCATGAACAATCACGACGGAACGTTTCGCGAAGAAGCCTTACTGCGAGGCATCGCGCTCAGCTCCGACGGACATCTGATGGGTGGCATGGGCGTGGGGATCGGCGATTACAATCTCGATGGGCACATCGATTTGGTCAAGACCCACTTTATCGATCAGGCCACCGGCATTTATAGCAACGACGGTAAGGGCAACTTCGACGATCGGACGACGCAGTCCGGTCTCAACACGGAAACCCGCTATGTCAGCTTCGGCGCGGGTTTGGTCGACTTGGACAATGACGGCTACCCGGATATCTTCATCTCCACCGGCTCCGTCTACCCTGAACTGGATCGGATCTCGCCCAGATATGCGGAGCGCACGCCGCGTGTTGTGTTTCGCAATCGGGGTGACGGCTCCTTCGCCGAAGTGAGTGCAGAGGCCGGTCCCGGGATCGTTGCCCGCCATTGCAGCCGTGGTGTCGCTTTTGGCGATTTCGACAACGACGGCGATATGGATGTACTCATCATGAATGTGAATGAGCCGCCCTCGCTGTTGCGCAACGACGCTCCACCCGGCAACCGCTGGATCAAGATCCGTCTTGAAGGAGTGAAAAGCAATCGGAGCGCCATCGGGGCGCGTGTGGTGGCTCGCTACGGTGGCAAAGTGCAGGCGCAGGAAGTTCTCAGCCAATCCAGCTATCTTTCCGCCAACGATCCGCGTCTGCACTTTGGCCTCGGCGCTGCGACAACTGCGGACATTGAGATTCATTGGCCGCTCGGACTTGTCGAGAGGTTCCCCGCGCTTGCCGCCGGCCAGCTTGTCACCATCCGCGAAGGCAAAGGTATCGTCAACGGACGGGGCTTCCGCAGATCCTGAAGCGCCGAGAGTGGGCATTCCCGGCGGCGCGATTCGGATCGAAGCGTTCCCACCCGACCAGGCTCCATCCTTCAAATGCAAACACAAGCGTAAACACAAGCTGGCGCGGACGAGCGGAACCGTCGCCGACAGAGTGAACGCCTTATCCAACCCAGGTTCCTGGAGGATGCTCGAGGTTATTCGCTTTGGCTTTGTATCCTTCCCCGCTTCAACATCCAGCCGATTACCGCTCCGGCCGCAATGCCCACGGCGAATGTGACTGCAACGGTCTCAAGAGGATATCGCTGCAAACGCCTCTTTGTGTTGTAAAGCAGTTCGGTAGCAGCATCGGCGCCATCTCTAGCCGCGCGTCTGGCAGCTAAGACACCATCTTCCAACGCGTCGGCAACAGCAGATGCCATCCGGGTAGCCTGGTGCGTTGTGTCGTCAATTTGTTGTCCCACGTGTTCAAATACTGATTGCTCCATTGCGTTTCAACCTTTCTCGTCCTTGGGAGTGATTGTGATCGATCTCTTCTTCGAAGGCCATTACAACCTTGCCGACCCGCTCTCAAACCATTGCGGCAGTTTCCTCAACGCAGCGATTGTCTTCCCTGAGAGAAGAAGCCGATGCCTCCAGCTGATCGATGCATCGGAATGCCGGCGCGGTTTGCTGCCAGGTGGAACAACCGTCTTCGGGAAGCCTTGACCGATTACTGGCTGAGTTTTCCGTTGAGCAAGTTTGATCTACACGCAAAGCGCAGCGGTATCAAATTGCTCGCTCTGCTTCCGTGCCGGCGATCATTAATAGTAAGTCTCTCGCATGACCCGCGCATCTCGAACCATGGCGAGAAACCTTCCCGCCAACTCGCGGATGCGATCCTGCTGGCGAAAGTGCAACGCCTCCTTGGGCAGCAACTCCCCACCGAGGCCGATTGCTGTTGCACCGGCGACTATAAAGTCGCACGCTGTTAACTGGTTAACGCCGCCCGAAGCAATCAAGGGGATTTGCGGCAGGGGAATCTTCAGTGCTCGAACGTATTGCACGCCACCCACTTGGCCGGTTGGAAAGATTTTGACAAAATCGGCTCCGGCCTTCCAGGCAGCAATGACTTCGGTCGGCGTCAACGCCCCTGGGAATACCACGATGTCCGACCTTTTTGCCAACCCCACCACTTCCGGAATCAATCCCGGACTGGTGATGAACCGGGCGCCAGCCCCAATGCACAGCCGGGCCGTCTCCTCATCGAGCACGGTGCCTGCGCCGACAGCCAGATCCGCATGACGGGTTGCCAGATCGTCGATGACTTCAAGCGCGCCCGGCGTCGTCATCGTGATCTCCACAATGGGGATCCCGGATCCGTACACCGCCTCTGCGGCGAAACTGGCAAGTTCGCGCGAGTTTACACGGACCGAAGGCAGAATGCCGATCTTCTCAATTGTTGCGCGAACTTCGTCTCTCTTCATGGTCCTGGTCTCTCCGTACCGGTAATCGAATATACGATGCTCAGGGTGCGCTTCACAACGGCCCTATGTGGGATGAAATTGTCTCACGCCCCGTGCGCGATCGGGTGGCCCGGCCCCGGTTCGATAGGCGCCGAGGAGCCGGCGATGGGACGGCTGCACCTGGGGCGGCCATTGCTTTTGGTGCATCGCAGAGCGGGGCGCATTTTGCGAATGAAAAACTTTTTCTCTTTCGAATGTTCGGGCGATTGTGTTATGGTTTTTGCCACTCGAAATGCCCCCGATGCAAGCCTCTGCCACGGTGCTTGCGGCTCTCGGATTTGCTTGTCGTTGGCGTTCGCAACCTTTTGATTCCAGAGGAAAAAACGATGTTCCCATCCATGAAAACAACGATCACCGCCGGTTTGGGTCTGACCCTTGCTTTCAGCGCCGCAGTGGCCCAAAACGCGCCGGACTCGCTCAAATCCGGATTCGAAAATCCGCCGCAAAGCGCGCACCCCCAGGTCTGGTGGCACTGGATGAACGGCAACATCACCAAGGAAGGGATCAAGCTCGACCTGGAATGGATGCATCGCGTGGGCATCGGCGGATTTCATAACTTTGATGCCGCGCTGGCCACACCCCAGGTGGTCGACCATCGCCTTGCGTACATGACGCCGGAGTGGAAAGAAGCTTTCAAGTACGCCACCACACTTGCCAATGAGCTGGGCCTGGCGGAAGGAATCGCCGGCTCGCCGGGATGGAGCGAGTCGGGAGGACCGTGGGTTCCGGCCAAGAACGGACAGAAGAAGTATGTGTGGAGCGAAACCGTGGTCGAAGGCGGAAAGCCTTTCACCGGCAAGCTCGCTCATCCTCCCACCGTGACGGGGGCGTTCCAGAATGTGGGGATTCACGACTCGCTTGGCTCAGCGGAAGACAAGAAGCCGCCGGAGTTTTACGGAGATTCGGCGGTAGTGGCCTTCAAAGCCGCTCAGACAGATGTGGCCATCGAGTCGCTGCATCCCAAGATGACGGCGAGCGGCGGCGAGCCGGACTACGCAATGTTGACAGACGGCGACCTGGTGAAGGGAACCAATCTGCCCAAGCCGAAGGAGGGTGAGAGCTCGTGGATTCAGTATGGGTTTGACGCACCACAAGCGGTTCGCGCGGTTTCAGTCGTGATGAATGAAGCGGGTGGAATCGCGGCCATGTTCTCGGGCGGCGCGCCGCTGCGCACTCTTGAAGCTTCCGACGACGGGCAAAGCTTCCGCGAGGTGGCTAAGTTGGGCGGCGGACCTTCTGGATTTGAGGGCCACGCAGCAGAGCAAACGTATAGCTTTGCGCCCGTCACGGCGCGCTACTTCCGCGTGGTCTTCAAGCCCGGACCTCCGCCGCCAGTACCCGATTGGGCTCAAGACTTCGACGCCAGCAGTTTGGGTTTCGCAATGCCCAAGCCAGATCCCAACCTTGACATCGCCGAATTGGTTCTTCATCCGGGCGCGCGCGTGAACCGCTGGCAGGAGAAGGCCGCATTTGTGCCCGAAGCCGATTTGAGCGGCTTTGTCACACCGGAGGGAACCGACGCGGATGCGATCGCCAAGGGCGACGTCATCGACCTGACAGGCAAGATGAAGGAAGACGGAACGCTCGATTGGACGCCGCCGGCAGGGACATGGACCGTTCTGCGCATTGGCTTCTCGCTGCAAGGCATCACCAATCATCCAGCGACGGCAGAAGCCACCGGGCTTGAAGTCGACAAACTTGACCGCGTGGCTGTGAAGGACTACTTCGAGAAGTATCTCGACAGCTACAAGGAGACAGTGGGTCCGGATTGGATGGGCAAGAAGGGCATCACTTTTGTCATCAACGACTCGTGGGAGGCCGGATCGCAGAACTGGACCGACGACATGATCGCCAAGTTCAAGAAACTGCGCGGCTACGATCCATCGCCATGGCTTCCGGTCTTGACGGGCCGCATTGTAGGCTCGGCTGCGGATAGCGATCGGTTCCTCTGGGATCTTCGCAAGACCATTGGCGACCTGATTGCGAATGAACACTACGGAACGCTGGAAGAAGTTCTGCACGAGCACAACATGATTCATTACGGCGAATCGCACGAGTCCGGCCGTGCCTTTGTCGCCGATGGCATGGAGGTGAAGAAGTTCAACGAAGTGCCCATGAGTGCCATGTGGACGCAAACGCCCGGCGTGAACAAGGAGACATTCGGCTATAACGCCGATGATCGCGAGTCAGCCTCGGTGGCCCACATTTATGGGCGGACGTATGTCGCGGCTGAATCGATGACCGCGGCCGCGGCGCCATGGGGATGGTCACCTTCCACGCTGAAGCCAACCGCGGATCAGGAATTTCTCAACGGCATCAACCGTATCGTGGTGCACGAGTCGGCCCACCAGCCCTTGGTCGATAAGGCGCCAGGCCTGACGCTTGGACCGTTCGGCCAATGGTTCAACCGCAATGAGACTTGGGCGGAAGACGCCGGTGCTTGGGTCAGCTACCTGGCGCGCACCAGCTACATGCTGCAGCAAGGACGTTTTGGCGCGGACATTCTCTACTACTACGGAGAGGATTCGAACCTGACGGCGATCTTCGACCAAAAAGCTCCGGACGTGCCGGCCGGTTATGGCTTCGACTACATCAATGCAGACGCGATGATCCACGAATTGAAGGTCAGCGACGGCCGCTTTACCACGGCCAGCGGTATGAGCTACCGGGTTCTGCATCTCGACCCATATAGCGAGCGGATGTCGTTGCCTGTGCTGCGTGCGCTGCACAAGCTCGTCGAAGAAGGCGCGGTGGTGTCAGGGCCCAAGCCCAGCGACGATCCCAGCCTCTCGGATGATCATGCCGAGTTCCGCAAGTTGAGCGACGATTTGTTTGGCGATGGCAGCGGTATACACAAGGTCGGCAAAGGTTCTGTGTATGCGGGCAAATCGCTCGCTGAAGTCATGACGGCGCTTTCGGTTGCTCCAGACTTCGACTACACCAAACCGGAGCAGGATACGCGCCTGCTCTTCGTGCACCGCAAGCTGAGCAATGGCGATTTGTATTTCGTCGACAACCGCGGGGATCGTCCCGCGTCTGTGGATGCAACCTTCCGCGTAACGGGCAAGGAGCCGGAGTTGTGGCACGCGGAGACCGGTAAGGGGCAACCTGCTTCGTTTAAGATTGCCGGTGGAAAGACGACAGTTCCCTTGAAACTTGAACCATGGGGCACGGTGTTTGTTGTGTTCGTCAAGCCGACCTCCAAGACAGAAGCAACCGTCCCGGCTCCCGAGCCGAAGGAACTGACCAATCTGCAAGGGCCGTGGACATTGGCCTTCCAACCGAATCGCGGTGCGCCCGCTTCCATTCAACTGGATAAGTTGGCGTCATGGACCGAAAACACCGACGCGGGCGTGAAGTATTTCTCCGGAACCGGAACCTATACTTCGACATTTGAAGCGAAGCCAGAGTGGACAAAGAGCGGGCAGCATGTCTGGATCGATCTGGGCGATGTGCAGCACACTGCGAACGTCACCGTGAATGGAAAGCCGCTGGGAATTGTCTGGCACGCACCCTATCGCGTGGACGTGACGTCTGCGTTGAAGAGCGGGGCCAACCAAATCTCGGTGAAGGTCACCAATACATGGGTCAACCGGTTGATTGGCGATCAGCAACCCAACGCGACCAAGATCACATTCACTACTTCCAACCCGTACAAGGCAAAGTCTCCGCTGCGGTCGTCCGGAATGATGGGGCCGGTAAAGCTCCTCGCGGAGTAACTGCGACGGAGTCGATGAAAGTTCACTGAGACAGCCTAGAACGAAAACGTGCCGGACGCTTCCCGATGAAGTGTCCGGCACGGCCTTTCTACAGACCAATTCGCGGAGACGAGGTGTTGCGTTGCAGCGACGGGACCTTCTGAAAACCATAGCCGCCGTGACGGCTGCATCGGCCACCGCCCCTGTCCTGCAAGCTCTGGATGCGGCTATACCGGTTGTGGACGCGCACATTCATTTGTTCGATCCCACGCGGCCCGGCGGCGTTCCCTGGCCGCAGCCCAGCGACACGGCCTTGTTTCATCCCGCCATGCCAGAACGCTATGAGCGGCTCAGTCATTCTCATGGAGTCGTAGGAGCAATCGCAATCGAATGCAGTTCCTGGCTGGTGGACAACTTCTGGCTGCAGGACGTGGTGGAGAAGAACCCCATCCTGCTTGGGTTCATCGGCGACTTGCTTCCCGGCGCGCCCGATTTTGCGGCCACGTTGGATCGCCTGCATCGCAGCCCGTTGTTCCTCGGAATCCGCTACGGCAATTTGTGGAACCGCGATCTGGGTGCGGACGCAAAGAAGCCGGAGTTCGTTCATGGACTGAAGGAACTGGCCGATGCCGGCCTGGTGCTCGAGACCGCGAATCCCGATCCAGCATTGATGGCCGCGGTGCTCGCAGTGGCCGACCATGTGCCCACCCTGCGCATTGTGATCGACCACCTACCCCACGCAGAAATTCCAGCCGACGCGCAGGCGCGCGCCCGTTACGAAGCCGACCTGCGCGAGTTATCCAAGCGGCCCCAGGTCTTCGTGAAAGGATCGGAGATTGTGAGGCGGGTGGCAGGCAACGTCGTGCTCGATGTCGCTTCGTACAAAGCCGCGTTGGATGCGCTGTGGGATTTGTTTGGGGAGGATCGCATGTTCTTTGGCAGCGACTGGCCGAACAGCGATACTGTCGCTCCGTATGACGAGACCTTCGCCGTGGCGCAGACGTACATCGCCACGCGCAGCCGGCAGGCGCAGGAGAAATACTTCTGGAAGAACTCGCTTGCCGTGTACAAGTGGAAGCCGCGCGCGCCCGCGCAGACTCCTCTCGCGCGCTATGGCAGTTTCTGAAATGGTGTAGACCTGGAATTGATGGGTTTCCCACCCTTTCCGCAGGAAAAAGCGGAATTGATGGGGCACGGAAGTCTACAGCAAAAGCAAGAATGCCATAAGGGTATTCGAATCCCGGATAGCAATTTAGGGTGTTGCGCCGGCTCCGACCTGTTGCTTGGAGATCTCCCTGGTTCCATACGGAGCATGCAACGGTTTGGCTGAATGGAGTTTCTGATAGGCGGCCAGTGCTTTGCGCTGGCCTTCCTTGTCCCCGGCTCCGCGATCGGCTGTGGCCAGACGATACCACGCCGTCTCGTCATCTGGATCGATCAGAGTCGCACGCTGCAGTGGTGCAACTGCCAACAGTGGCTGGTTGAGGTCCAAGAGGACGCCGCCGAGCCCCACCAGCGCCTCTTCGAAGTCGGGTAAATGGTGGGCAATCTCTTCGTAGCGTGTACGAGCCTCTGCCAGATTGCCAAGCTCCGCTTGCATGTAGGCTAGCTCGTAGGCCGCATTGCCATTGCCCGGATCGATCTCCAATTCAGCATTAAACTCGCGCACGGCAGCCTCGCGGTCTTCCTGCTTTTGTCCATCCCGAAATCGGCTCAGGTAGACCCGTCCCATCCGGTAGTGAATTCCCGGACGTTGCGGGTCGAGTTCGAGAACATGCTTGAATGCTGCGAGGGCGGCATCGTAACTCTTCGCAGCCTCATTGGCCTCGCCCTGAGACTGGACCATCCAGATGGAACCGGGGGCCTTGTCGTGCAGCTTCTCCATCACGACATAGGCAAAGTTCCCGTAGATTCGACCGGTGTGATAGAGAATCTCGGGATCGTCAGGATAGAGCTTATTCAGCGTGAGCGCGGTCTCGACAGCATCGGGATCGCGGCTCAGGCCCGTGTAGGCGCGCAGAAGTTGAAGGCCGCACATGCGTCTTACCTCGGCATCCGATGTTTGTTTGAAACCTTTCTCCAGGTGCGGCAAGGCTTCGCTGAACCGGCCCATCTCCGCAAGTGAAAGCCCCAACAGGCTGTCCAGCTTGGGCAGGCTTGGCTTGAGCTTCTGCGCGGTGCGCACACTGTGCTCGGCCAACTCGTACTGGCCCAGCTTGAAGTAGATGGCAGCCAGTGTGGCGTGGACTTCGGCGACTCCCGGTTGCAACTTGGCGAGTTGTTCAAAGTCGTTGCGGGCCGTGTCGAACTGGCCGGATGCCAGAGCCTGCTGGCCATCCGATGCGTAGTGTTCAGACTCGCTCGCTGCCTGCTGTGCCGTGCCTTTCTGCGCCCCGGCTGCGGAAGTGAACATCCATGCGATGCCCAGCAGCAAGGCCCATCGGGACAGATCGTTTTTCATGATTCGAGTGTATCTCCCAACACAAGGATGGTGCCGCAAAGAAAAATCCGCCACGCCTTTGGGGGCGTGGCGGAGGAGAAAACATGCTCAAGCTAAAGGGTCAGAATTGAACCTTTCCACCGAATTGCCAGATTCGCGAAGACGATGCGCCGTTGATGAGCCCAAAGTTGGCCCCACCCACGCCCGCGTTGATGCTTTGGTTTCCTCCTGATCCGTTCACGAGAAGGCCGCCAACGTCCCCGGAGTATTGGTGGTGGTTGAAGGTGTTAAATGCATCCGCTTTGAATACGAATTTTGCATGCTCCCCAAGAGCGAAGGCTTTGCCAAATCCCATATCCCAGTTGTTGATGCCCGGTTGGTTCAGGAAGTTGCGCCCGGTGGTTCCGTAGGTACCGAAGGCGGGGTTGGTGAAGCAGTTTCCATTCAGGCGGAAGAACTTGGCCAGGTTGCCCGAATAGGTGTTGTCGTGGAGATTGCAACCAGCAGTCTGGTTCGCGCGCATGCCGCCGGTGCCCGTGATGCCGTCAATGTCATTCGCACTGACGCTGAAAGGGAAGCCCTGTTGCATGGTGACGATGCCAGTGAGCTGCCATCCACCAATGGCTACATCTGCCGCACGGTTGACGCCGCCGCCAATCTTCTTGCCTCGGCCAATGGGGAGTTGATAGACGTAGCTGGATACAAACCGGAAGGGCACGTTGAAGTCCGACCGGCTGTAGTCCAGTTTGGGTCTGGAGTTGTCCATGTAGCCTTCGAAGCCGGTCGTGCTGGAGCCGGCTCCCGCGGTTGCCGACTTGTTATCCATGCTCTTGGCCCAGGTAAAGATCGAGGTCAAGGCCAGGTCTCCGGCACGATGCTCAAACTTCACATCGCCGGCGTTGTAGTGGGAGTATCCGTGGAAGTCGCTGTCGATGTAGAAGCCGTTGAAGTTGGGATAGGGTAGGCGGCTGGCGACGCTGCAAGGTGCGACGGCATTGGCGCCGACGGCATTGAAGTAGTTCCCGTTCGCATCCTGCTCCTGGCAGAACGCCAGACTTGCGGCCGGGATGTCCAACTGCTGCGCGATGTCGTGACGGTTGAGCAGGTGGGTTCCGTGCGTTCCCACGTAGTTGACTTCGAGGGTTGTGTTCTTGGCCAGCTCACGCTCCACCGAAAGTGTGAACGACTGAACGTAGGGGTTGAGCGGATCTTCCGACTCGATCACGGCGATAAACGACAGAGTCGACTCGGGGAACGACCCAAGGGTGGTGTACGACGGGAACAGGTTATTGCCGAGTTTGTACTGATCGAGACTGTTTTGCGTTGTTGGGCTAAGACTGTTGCGGATGCTATACGGATAGATGTCCGCAGAGTCGTCAATCTCTCTGCCTTCATACGAGGTGTAGAAAATCCCGTATCCACCGCGGATGACCGTCTTGTCGTCAAGGCGATAGTTGATGCCCAGGCGTGGCGCAAAGGGATTCTTCGGTCCAGCGAACGGAACCGACCCGCAATAGCGAAGAATGGGACTTACGCCGTCGATGCCAACGCCAGGAGCGACACCATCGGTGGAGAGCTTCGGATCAGCGTAGCAGAGACCACCCTGACTGTTCTTGATATCGCGCCAGAAGAAGTGGTTCTGTTGTTCAGACGTTGCAGCGCGGTAGTCCCAGCGGAGCCCGAAGTTCACGCTCAACTTGGGCGTGATCTTCCAGTCGTCTTCCGCATAGGGGGCGAAATAGTTATAAACGTGCGTTTGCGGGTTGCCTGCCGTGTTGGTTGGACTGAGTGGGCCCGGCACAAAGTTGCTCACCCCAGAGTAGTACCCAAGCATCATGTCGGCAATGGCATTGCCCGTGCCGCACAGTGGCGCCGGAGTTCCGCCGCCGACTGAAACCGGGGCGTTGGGGCAGCTGGATGCCGAGTTCGTTGTAGAGATCGGCTCGCTATTGCTCAGAATTGTTGACGAGCTAAATCCCCAGGTCCCCAAGAAATCGTCGTCAAGATTTCGCGTGATGGTCCAGTATCTGTAATCCACGCCAAACCCGAGGGTGTGTTTGCCGTGGACGGACGTAAATGAGTCGGCGAATTCCCACTCAGGAATGGTAGAACCGCTATAGGCGTTCCCTGGGCCACCGCCGGTGGAGTATTGTGACGGGCTGACGTTTGGCCAGCTGTTTTGCAGAGGTCCGAATGTGGTGAAGACGCCAGTTTCCGCCAGCTGTGAGACCACTGAAGCGGGTGGGGCAGCTGAACCTTCCGGCGCGTTCGCCGATAGGTAGCCAAACCGGAAGTTGTTCACATTCTTCTGGCCGATGTTGATGGTGTGCGACACCTCCCAGGATTTTCCTTGCTCGAAATACTCTTCAAGCCCCAGCACTGCGGAGCCGGAATTGTAATTGGCTTCGTTAACGTAATCGGAATACGTGAATCGGCCAAAGACCGAGCCGAGTCTGCCCAGGTTCTGGTCGCCACGGTAGGTTTGCTGGTTCTGATGGAGCGGGCCAGGAATATTCTGGATGAAGTTCGCGATACCCTCCGGCTGGTTGGGAACGGTGGGGTTGCCCCAGAAACCATTCTGAACCGCGACCAAGCCGATGCGGGATGTGAAGTCGCTCGAAGGAACCGTGTTGTTGGGGTAGGGCTGCCCGGTGAGTGGATTGACAGGCATGCAGTTATAGCCCAGTCCAAGCAGGGCGGTGCACTCGGGTGTCCCGTAGGCCGGCAATGGACCGCCAGGCAGGACCACCGTCGTTCCATTGACGGTCGCACTTCCCAGGTTGCTTGGATAGGTTTCTGCCGAGAAGTTGCCTTGCAGTGTGGCCGGATTTGGGACGCTGTCGGTTAGACGAGCGCCATTGTTCATGCGCCAGCCTTCGTAGTTCGCCATCCAGAATGTGCGATTTCTGCCGTCGTAAATCTTTGGCAGCCAAACCGGGCCATCGGCAACGAACCCAAACTGGTTGAGCTTCAGGACCGGGTTTGCGGTAGGAGTGCTGGTGATGTAGTTGTTCGCAGTTGCAAATGGCTTGGCGTCGAAAGCGTTGTTGCGGTCGGATTCAAAGACGGTGCCATGAATCTTATTCGTGCCGCCCTTGCTGACCACGTTGACCTGGCTGGCGGAGAAACCGTATTCGGCAGGATAGATACCGCTCTCCACCTTGACTTCCTGAATGGCGTCCTGAGAGAGAATGACTGCGGGAGTTTCCATGGCCTGATCGGTATTGACCAAACCGTCGAGTGTGAAGTTGTTGCCTTCCGGACGGCCACCGTTGATGCTGATGGCGTTGCCTTCGCCCTGGCGCATGGTGCCTTGCTCGCCGCCTACCGTGACGGCACCGGCGCCGAGGAACAGCAACTGCACGAAGTTGCGGCCGTCGAGGGGAAGCTCTTCCACTTGCTGTGTGCTGACCAACTGCGAGAGGGCAGCGCTGTCGGTATCGAGTTCCACGGCCTGCGCCGTGACCTCAACGGTATCGGTCACTGCGCCTGGCTTCAAAGCCAGATCGATGCGGACCTTTTGGTCGGCGACCAATGTGAAACCTGTCGTGACCGATTTTTCGAAGCCCTTGATTTCAGCCGAGACCTTGTAGACACCCGGTTGCAGCGCTGGCGCGTAGAAGTCGCCTGCCGAACTGGTGACGGTATGAAATGCGCTGTTGGTGGCCGTGTTGGTTACCGTTACCTTGACATTGGGGATAATGGCTCCCGTACTGTCGGTCACGGTTCCGAGAATGGTGCCTGTTGCGCCCGCTTGTGCGAATAACCTTCCGGTCATGACGAGCAGGGCAATCAGACATAAGGTCAGACGAAGTGTTCGCATCTCCTGGAACCTCCTGAAATTCGTGCAATTCTTTTCTTCGGGTTGGACAGATAAACGGCAACGGCGCCGCCTCTCAAACGCAGATTGGCAGGAATCGGCCTGATCCAAGTGCACGGCGAGATTAGTCACGCTTGTATAGCGTTGTCAAGTAGAATTTTATTTCCCTTTTGAAAAAGGGGAGCCAGCGCAAGGACCTGCTTAGTGAAACGATTTTCCCCCTGCCCGGGCATCGAGAAACGGCACCAACCATCCTGTTTCTCTCAAAATTCCACAGAGCCCACACGCGCGGAACGAGAGCGGCTTTCCCAAAGCCTGGGCGATTTCAGAGACGCCCAGCAACCCCTTCCGCGGCACGCGAAGGGGCTGATGTCCGCTGCTTCCCGCTCCCGAGTATGGTGCGGAGTTGCGGCCATTCGGACTCGGTCAGGCTCCTGACGCGCGGGGCCGCACACCGGGTGATTGATTCACTCGAGCGGCGGGAGCGTTGGGATTGCTAAGAGGCAGCTTCGGGATTGTGGCGCCTTGAGCCGTGCCGGCAAAGCGCGAACATCGGCAAAGGGAATCCGGGCGCGACTTGCTCGAGTTCCACGAGGGCCAAACCTGGTTAGTGTCCAGTGCCTTTCAGCGTGACGGACTGCGGGCTGTCCGTCGCGTTGTCAAGGATCTGCATGGTTGCCGAAAAGTTGCCCTTCGCTTTGGGCGTGAACTCGACTTGCACTGTGCATTCGCCATTCGGCGCAATCGTCACAGCCACACAGGAGTTTGGAACGAAGAAGGAGGCCGCATGGGAGCCCGAACTGGTCATTGCTGTGACCATGAGGCTTCCCAGTCCTGTGTTGCTCACCGTGAAGGGAACGGTGCTGCTTGTTCCCAGTGTGGTGGAGGGAAAGCCGAGCACGGCAGGCGAGACCTTGGCAACTGGGGCTTGCACCCCGGTTCCGCTCATCACAATGGTTTGCGGCGAATTTGGGGCATTGTCGTTAATTGTCAGAGACGCCGTGAGGTTGGCCGCGGTAACCGGCGTGAACTTCACCCGGATTGTGCAGGCCGCATGGGGGGCAAGCGAGACGCCAATGCAGGTGGTCGTATGCGTGAAGTCGCTCGGATTACTGCCGCTCGTTGAGATCGATGTCACCTTCAGCGTGGTGGTTCCGGTGTTGGTCAGCGTAATGGGCAGTGTGATGCTCGACTTCAGATACGTTGGCGGAAAGCTGAGAGTCGTTGAGGATAGGCCCACCGCCGGCCGGCTGATTCCCGAACCGCTCAAACTCACCGACTGCGGGCTGTTCGCCGCGTTATCCGCGATGAGCAGCGAAGCCGTGGCGGTCCCGGTTTTTGCCGGAGTAAACATCACCTGGGTGGTGCAGGAACCGCCGCCCGCTATCGGAACTCCGATGCAGTTGGCGCCATAGGCAAAGTTGCTGAGGTTTGTTCCGGCAAGATTCAGTCCCGTCACGGTGAGCGGCGCACCCCCGGAGTTGACCAGCGTCAGAGGAAGGGCGGAGCTGACGCCAAGCTGGGTTTGTGGGAAGCTGAGAGCGCGTGTCGACAGACTAAGCGCAGCCGGAAGGATGCCGGCGCCACTCAATCTGACCGTTTGCGGGCTGCTGGCGGCGTTGTCGGTCAGAATCAGAGTTGCAGAATAGCTTGTGGCTGCCGCCGGGAAGAACTGCACTTGCAGGGTGCAGCTTCCGTTGGGCGCAATCGCTACGCCGGTGCAGGTGTTTCCGGATGAAAAACCGGCGGGATTTGCACCGGCAACGCTGATGGCGTTCACCGTAAGCGGGACGCCGCCCGTATTGGTGACAGTGAGGGGAAGCGACGCACTCGCATTCAGTTGGGTTGGCGGAAACGTGAGCAAGGTGGTCGACAGGCCGACTCCAGGAGGCGCAAGTCCAATGCCGCTCAACGATACCGATTGCGGGCTGTTGGCGGCGTTGTCCGCAATATTGAGCCTTGCGGACAAACTGCCGGCAGCCGTCGGAGAGAACGTTACTTGCACCGTGCAACTCCCGTTGGGCGCGATGGGGATGCCAAGGCAGGAGTTCCCAACGGTGAAGCTGGCGGAATTGACACCGGATATGCTCAGCCCGCTGATCGTAAGCGAAGCCCCGCCAGTATTGGTGAGAACCAGGGGCAAGGAGTTGTTGTTGTTCAATTGTGTCTGCGGGAAATTCAGTGCGCTCGTGGACAGGCCCACGCTGGGTGGGGCAATGCCGGCGCCGCTCAGCGCGACGGCTTGCGGGCTGTTGACGGCGTTGTCTGTCAGAGTCAATGTGGCGGCCAGGCTCGTGGCCGCGGCGGGCGAAAAGGTGACTTGCATCGTGCAAGTGGCATTCGGGGCGATGGCGACGTTGAGGCAGTTCGTGGCGTAACTGAAGCTGGAAGGATTGGCGCCCGCGACTGAGATCGCGCTCACCGTCTCGTTGCCGGCGCCGGTATTGGTCAAGGTAAGGGGCAGACTTGTGCTTGTGCCGGTCTGGATTTGCGGGAAGGTGAGAGCCGTTGCCGACAAACCGATCGAAGGCGTGCCGACGAACAGACCGATCGTGGCCGAATTGCTGGGCAGGAAGTTGGCCGAGCCCGCAAATGCAGCTTGCAGCGTGAGCTGGCCTGCCGGCAAGGAGGTTGTGACCAGCGTGGAGGCTCCGGATACAAGGGACGTGCTGCCCAGATTGTTGGTTCCGTTGAAGAATGCAACGGAGCCTGTGGGTGTTCCGGAGAGCGTGGCCGCGACGGTTGCGGTCAACGTCACCGATCGGCCAAGGACCGCGGGACTGGGCGCGGCAGCGAGCGTGATGGTTGTTGGCGAGACGATGGAGAAGCTGAGCGTGTGCGCG
>Ga0302320_10002008_pt1 | contig 48632 bp, 30 predicted proteins | sample Bog_T0_3_FD_202130 | JGI IMG/M metagenome (GOLD analysis project Ga0302320, IMG submission 202130) | Peat permafrost microbial communities from Stordalen Mire near Abisko, Sweden - Bog_T0_3 | ecosystem: Environmental > Terrestrial > Soil > Wetlands > Peat | place: Sweden: Abisko, Stordalen Mire... | reverse complement strand
ACGCCGCCAGGTCCATCGTGGCTTCCTTCACCACTTCATCAATCTCCGCCACCTGGTCAGGCGTCAGAATGGGTTCGCTTTCCTTCGCGGTCAATTCACGAACTTTCGCGGCAGCGCGCTTTTCAAACCTTTCACGGTCCAGGCTGTCACCCACTCCCCACGACTTGGCGTCAAAGTACGGCGAGAGCAACTCCACATCGCGGAAGTGTGAGACCGTGTGCGGGTGATCATAAGTGTGGCCGTTGATTCCAACCGCCTCCACCACGTCAAGCGCCAACGTATCCTCATTCACCTCAATGCCACGGATGGCCTGGCGGATGTAGCGGGCGATTTCGTTATCGATCACCAATTGCTGCGGCGAGAAGGTAACGGCATTCTCCAGATGACCCACGGCGCCAAAGCCGATCGCTCCCGACATGACGGCCACGTACATGGTCATGGCCTTCTCCACGCCGAGTTGAATCCCCGGCACGCAGGCATCCGTTTTGCCGCCATGGACGCCGGAGGGGCAGCCGTAATACTCAGACACAAGCTGCACGCGGGCGGAGAGCAATGGCATGCGCTCCGCCCCCGCATAGCCAAAGTGCATTGAGCGCATGTCGCAGAAGCCCGGCGTCAGATCCACGGTCATGGTGGCGTTCGGGTCAACCGCGTATCCCAGCACCAGGCCTCCCAGCGTCTCCGCCACGCCCACGGCCAGAATTCCTGCTGCGGTCATGGGAGCGGTGGCGCCGCCGTTGGGCATGGTGTCAAGGCTCTGGGGAAGGCCGAGCTCAAGGTGGGCCAGCATCACGTCAGCCATCACCGCGTCAAAACAGAGCGGCGTTCGTGCCTCCGCGTATCCCACCAGGATCGGGTTGCGACGATGCTCCTCGCGGCCGCCGGCCACAATCTCACCGATGCGGGCAACGTAACCCACATCCTTGCGCTGGAACGTTTCGATGCCGCCATACTTGCGCGTGGCTTTCACCAATTCCGCCGCCATCACCACGGGCCGGATTTCCACCGGAACATCCTGCGCGGAGATTGGCAGGCCCGTGTAGGCAATCTGATCAAGCTTGTCCGCCAGCTTCAGCGCCTGGCGAACATCCTGCAAGGTGGCGGGACGCCGGGGGCTTTCACCATCCCAAATGAAAACGCAGAAGCCGCCGGCGCTGACGGCAAAATCGTCATAAACGCGGAAGGGCTGCGCCTCAAACTTCACCTGCGAATACCGCACGGACATCCGCTTGGGCCAGCGGCTGGCGTCCGCAAAGTTGCGGCGCATGCGGGCCACCGCGCCCTCCACCACAGCGGCGGGAAATTTGGCGATGCGGCGATCCATGTCCACCTGGCAACCCGCGTCGCGCAGGTATTCCAAGGCCTTGGTGTGGTCAATCCACATTCCGGTGCGCTCCAGAATCCGCAGCGCTGATTTGTGGATTGCGTCCATATCCTCGCGGCTCAGATATCGAAGGGGTTCAAGGGCTGATGTTTTCATGGTCTGGGACCTCTCGTTCGCTATGAAGGTGGAATGAATACTGAAGAAATAAAGGCTAAAGTGCAGCTTGATTGTCCCCCTGCGGAAAATGGATTCATCCGCCGTGGCATGAGCTACCGCCTGAAGCATCCGAGTCCGATCTTTGGTTAAGCCGCGCCCAACACTTCGTCCACGGCGGCTTCGAACACTTGCAAGGATTCACGAAGCGCGTCTTCCGCGATGGTGAGCGGTGGAGCGATCTTCAGGCATTCACCACCGGCGGCGACGGGGGCGAACATCAGCACACCTTTTTGGAAGCAGGCGATATTGATGCGCAACGCCGTATCGGGATCAGGAGTCTTGCTGCCCGGCTTCACTACCTGGATTCCCGCCACCAAACCTTTACCCTGAAGGCATCCCAGCCTCTCGGGATACTTCTGCTGAATCCGCCGCAACTCAGGAATCAGAATGTCGCCCATGCGCGCGGCACGTTCCGCCAGATTTTCATTTTGAATCAACTCCAAATTGGCCACCGCCGCTGCCACCGGCAGAGGTGATCCCGAATGTGTGGACGTCATGGAACCTGGCGCGTAGAGATCCATGATGTCCTCGCGTCCGATGACAGCGGAAATCGGCAGCGACGATGAGATGCCCTTGCCGCAGGCGATCAGGTCAGGACGCACGCCGTAATGCTGGAAGCCAAACATCTTGCCGGTGCGGCCAAAGCCCGCCTGCACCTCGTCATAACACATCACAATGTCGTGCTCGCGGCAGAGCGTCTGCAACCGTTGTGCATACTCAACCGGCAGGAAATCCGGCCCTCCGCCCTGATAGGTTTCCGTCATCACGCCGGCAATCTCCTGCGGCTTCACGCCCTTTTCTTCAAGCGTCGTCAGGAACAGATCGAACGAGGTATTTTCGTTCTTATAGCCATCGGGGAATGGCACTTGCACAAAAGTGCGGTCGCGATCCACCATCCACGCCTTCGCTTTTTCCGAGCCGCCGGCAAGCTGCGCGCCCATCGTGCGGCCGTGAAAGGCGTTGTTGAAGGTCACAAAATACTTCTTGTGCGCGCCGTGTTTGGCCAAGGCGTAAGTCTTCGACAACTTGATGCAGTTCTCCGTGGCTTCACTGCCCGTGCTCATCAGGAAGACGCGGTAATTCCTGGGATCGGGTGAGATGGCACGCAGCATCTCCGCCAGGCGCGCGCGCCTTTCATGCACGAAGACGTACGACGCCAGCAACCCGCGGTCAATCACTTCGCGCAGGGCGTCGCGAATCTCCTTGCGCCCGTGCCCGGCGTTCGTAATCAGCACGCCACTGGACCAGTCGATCCAGCGGTTGCCCCAGCGATCACTGATGATAAAGTCTTCCGCCTTGTCCCACACAATGGGCGGCTGGCCCATCATCGAGCGGGGTTCAGACTCCTGCAACGCGGCAAAGATCGGCAATGATTCCGGTACCGGAATCGCCGTTTTGATGCTGCGGTATTTGGTTTCCACCTTCGGAACATCAAGGGGAGTTAAGTCGTAAATTGCCATCGAAAGTCTCCAGGAAGCAGTGGCTAGTGGTTAGTGTCTAGTGGTTAGTTTAAGGACCCCGCCCACTCGTCGCATTTCTAGCTAACAACTAGACACCAGGCACCAACCACTGCCGTTCTAACCACTAGCCACTAAGCACTAACCACTTTTCTCACTCGAACGGTATTCAATCCGCACCGGTTTTGCGTCCGCCAAAATCGAGGCCCTTGCTGCCTCCACCACCAACTCATTGATAGAGCTGTTGGCGGGCGTCGCGATCAAACCTTGTGCATCAATCTCGCGGATGATTTCCCGGCGTTTGACGAGCGCTGCGCCCGGGTCCAGCCCTGCCGCCGCGGTTTCCATCCGGTGAATGGCATGGGTAATTCCCGCCACGGACTCGTACCCATAACCAATCGGCTTATAGCCCGGCCCCTCCCAGGGAACGAGGCGATAGAAGTCCGGGCTGACGTAGTTGTATTTCGAACCACCCGGACCAATGTTTTCCAAATAGGAATAGGCAACGCCGCGCTGGTGGTCATCGTGGTAAATCAAACCCGTCTGGTCATTTCCCTCGCAGTAGAGGATCATTCCCTGGTCGTTGCTTCCGGCGGCAGCATCGGGATAACCCAGCCCATTAATGACGGAGAGCAGCGCGCCGTTTTCCCACGTGACGCGTGCGTGCGACCAGAGATAGGCCTCATTGCCGTTGGGGAATTTCCCCTTCACGCCTTTGAGCGAAACTTCAACCGGCTTGAGCCCCGTAATGAAGTAGACCAGATCAACGTAATGACAGCCGATGTAGGTAAAGGGATCAGTCCGGTCGCAGGTGAACCAGTTCTGGAAATTCGAGTGGCGGTAGTAGTAAGGCTCAATCAGTTTGGCCTCGCCCATAACAAACGAACCGAACTGGCCCAGAGCATAATTGCGGCGCGCCACCAAAGATCGTCGATCGAAACGCTTGTGATACTCCACGCCCACGAAGCGGCCTTTTTCCAGGGCCAGTTTTTCAATCTCCGCCGCCTGCGCATGCTTCAGCACCAGGGGCTTCACGCACAGCACATTCTGGTCATGCTCCAGGGCATACTTCACCACCGAGTAGTGAAGGTTGTCAGGCATGGCCACCACCACCATGTTGCCCGGCGCCATCGCCGCAATGACTTCCTTGTAGAGATCGGGAAACTGCGCGTCAGCCGGCACGTCAAGGGCGGGATGCGGCGTGAACGATTGCCCGGGGAAAGCCTCATGGAACTCAGGATTCTCCGCCAGCGCCTTGAGGGGAGCACTATTCAAGGCGCAGATATCAATCCTGTGCACCAGGCCGGTGCGTTCCAGGTGGTACAACGAGGGCAGAAGGAGATCGAAGGTGATCATTCCTCCGCCCACAATCGTTACATCAAGGCTTCCCGCTGCTGCCATATTCACATTCCCTTCCCGTTCGGTTCAAAAAAAACTTCGTCGATGCAAATTCAAGTCGCGCCGCAGGGGCCCGCTCTTACTGATTACTGAAGACTGATGACTGATTACTCTCCACTTTTAGCGGCCGAATCAGCAGAAGCACGCTCACCGTGGCCAGCATGGGGACGGTTGCCGCCAGAAAGAACGCGGGGTAATAGGAGAACTTATCCACCAGCCAACCCACCAGCAGGGTGAAGAGGACTCCCGCAAGGCCGGCGCCAAGTCCGCTCAAACCAGTGACGGAACCCACAACGTCGTGAGGAAAAAGGTCCGAGGGAAAAGTGAGCCCCATTGTTGCCCAGCTCGCATAACCCCACACGGCAAAGCTGATCAGAAAGATTGCCGCGTAGGGGTTGTGAATCCGGGCGGCGGGGATTCCCGCAAGAATCGGCAGGGAGCTGATGACGCAGACCCATTTGCGCGCGTTCACCACGCCCATGCCGCGCTTGATCAAGAAGCCGGAGGCGAAACCGCCCGTAAAATTTCCAATATCCGCCGCAACAAAGGGAAGCCACGCGAAGGCCGCAATCTGTTTGAGGCTGAACCCCCGCGCGTCACTGAGGTATTGGGGCAGCCAAAACACGTAGAACCACCAGATGGGATCGGTAAGAGAACGGCCAAGAACGATTCCCCAAACGTTGGGCTGTTTCAAAAGGGCCAGCCAGCGCGCCGGGCCTTTTTGCGCGGACACCGTGGGGGTGTCGCGGCCAGCCATGATCAGAGCGCGCTCCTCCCCCGTCAAGCGGGGATGCTTACCGATGGGGTGATAAATGGCGAGCCACAGAATGAGCCAGAGAAAGCCGAGCAGGCCCGAAAGCACAAAAGCGTAGCGCCACCCCAGGAGGATTGCGACCCAGGGAACGGTGAGGGAAGCAATCGCGCCGCCCACGCTTGATCCGCTGTCAAAGATCGCCACGGCCACGCCGCGCTCCCGGGCGGGAAACCATTCCGCCACGGTTTTGCTGGCGCCGGGCCAGTTGCAACCCTCGCCAATTCCCAGGAGAAACCGGAATGCGCCAAAGGAAGCCACGGAGTTGGCAAAGCCAGTCAGCATGCTGATGACAGACCACCAGATGACCGCCAGGGTGAGCCCCAAACGTGTGCCCACCACGTCAAGCAGGACGCCGCCAATCAGCCACATGCCAGCATAGGAAATTTGAAATGCGGAGAAGATGTGCGAAAGGTCGGTGTGGCTGAGATGCAGCTCCTTGGTGATGACCGGTGCCAGCACGGAGAAGGTCTGGCGGCTGATGTAGTTGATCACCGTGGAGCCGAAAAGCGCCCAGACAATCCACCAGCGAATTCGCTTAGAAGCCATAGTTCAAAAACCGTTGCTTTCCTCTCGGTGGATTCTTCGAGTTCATCTATCTCGCAGAACAACAACCCCGCTATTTCTGCGGAGCGGAAACTTCCACAAATTCCTGCTGGATGACTTCGGCAGGCTTGGCCAGCAGGGCCAGGCGGTCAATATCGAACTCCTTGTAGAGGTCGCGGCAGAAGAGATCGGGCGCGTCCTCGTATTCAACGGGTTCGTCCAGCAGGTAGCCAAGGCTGTGCATGCCCCCGTGCAGTTCCACTTGCGAAAAGATACCGGGCTCAAGAGCGGATGCGGTGAGCGAAATCAACTGGCTGCGGATGCCCGTTCCTTCCAGGCGAACCTGCGAGGGAGCCCATTCCGCCTGCGCCCAGCGCGCGACACCAATCAATTGTGCGGCTTCCATGCCGAGAGGGCGTTCACCCGTGGCCGCAAGCATCTCCGCAAACATATCCATCGTCTGGTCAGGCGCCGCGTCACCCGTTCCCATCAGGTCCACAGCCAGCACTTGTTCTCCACGTTCGACGCGGTTGGCAACTTCCGGCGTGCGGTTCCAAACCTCGGTTGCCGCGCCCTTCTTGCCTTTGTCGTTGATCACGATGGTCAGGGGCGCTTTATCAGCGGTCTGCACATCGCGCAACCAGACTCCCGTGGCGCTCAACCCGTTGCTCAACTCAAAGCGATAGGAGATTGACTCCACCTGGTTGTGATTCGTGTTCGCCACTCGCATGAGGTGCGCCACCGTGACGGGATGATAGCGAACGACGTCACGCAACTTCGCTCTTTGCGAATCTGACCATGCGGTCAACTCCGCCGGGCCGGTGGGAACCGGCGGCCGCGTCAATTGGGAGGCAAACTTCCGGGCCAGGGCAAGGATGGTGAGATTGTCCGCCGGAATTCCACCTTTGAGTTCGTCAAAGGTTTTCAGGTACTGACCTACGGGGACCTCGGCGCTGTCAGCGGTCAGATGAAAATGTTTGATGAAGAATGCCAGGGCCTGGTCCTGGTCCTCAAGGGCGTAATTGTGGGCAGAGATCAGCGTGCTTTGATAAAACTGAAACGCGTCACTCTTGCCATACAACTTGTAGAAAGGTTGAACCGGATCAAAGACGTAAGGACGGACCAGTGGAGCGCGGAAGCAGCAGCCATCCTCGGCGTTATAGATCAACAGAGTGGGACGAGGAGCGCGGGTGGCCGTCAGGGTGGAGTAGTCCTGCCCAACCAGAAAATCCGTGGCATTCTGTTCCAGGTCGCCGGGCTCTTCCGGCAGGCGCTCAAGCCTTCCCGCCAGATTGACGTAGCCGGCAACGGGAACCGACACTTGAACGCGCGGGTCCAGGGTGCTGATGGTGATGGTTTCCCACCCGCCGCCGGACAACCCGGTGACGCCGATCCTGTCAGGATCAACATTGGGGTTGGCGGCAAGATAATCGAGCCCGCGGCGCATCGCGAGATAGAAAAGCCCCAAGCCACTTGTGCCCACCAGATCAAGCTGCGCAGCATACCAGTGGTTGTTCAGCTTGGTGTTGAGCTCACCCATGTTGATCCATTCCGGGTTGAGCGCAATCATTCCCTTCAGCGCCTGATTGATGCACAACTTCTGCTCAAATTCCTCTTTGTTTCCGGTTTCAAGAAAGTGCCCCATAAGGTCCAGGACAGCGGGCACTCTGCCTTGCATATTCTCAGGCTCGTACAATAGGGCGGTACTGTAGAATCCGGGCACGATCTCATAGCGCAGCCTGTGCAACTTATATCCCTTGCCGGAGGGGAGCGCGCCCAAGTCCTCAAAGTGCGGCGGGGAGTTGACCCAATCCTTCGGCCAGCCGTGATAAACCACCTTGTCCAACAATCGCTGGCGGATTCGCGCCGACTCGGCGGTCCATTGTTCCGCGGTGGGGGGAAGAACAAGCGGCTGAACTTTTGACTGGAGGAATTTCTGAAGCTGGTAGGTCACAACCGCCGGCGACTGGAGCTGCTTCGAGAGAATCGGCTGAACGATTTCCGGGTCCGCCTGGGCCTTCAGCGTGGCGGCACTCATCAGGATGGCCAGCGCAAGCAGGATGTGAGATCTCATTTCGGCGTCTCCTCCATATCGATCGCAAACTGACTTCTGTTCAGCAGGGGGCCGGAGCATCAAGCCTGCGTTCACGGCGCGGCAAGTTGATTAACCAACTTTGTTCAGCAGTTTCCACGCCGTGCCGCTGAAGATATTCGCCTGTGCCGAGGCAGGCACGTCGCAGGCGGCAAGCATCTTTTGATAACGCGCCAAGGATAGGTCAAACTCGGCAAGATCGCCGCCAAAACAATCTGAAGCGAACACAAGCTTTTCAAAAGCACTGGCGCCCGACGCCGGGCTGTGGGGACTGGCCACCCCGCTCCACCAGAAGACCGACTTGAAGAACGTGTAATCATCCTGCTTCTTGATGAGGCTCGAACCGGAAACGTCAAACAAGATATTGGGATTCCAGCGTCCGATTTCCGCCGCCCACGCATAGTCGGGATTGCCAAGATGCGCGCCAATCACGGTGAGTTTCGGAAACTTCCGGGCGATGAGGTCAAGCCGGGTAACACGCATGCGATCACTGGTGACGTCGGATGGAATCTCCGGATGCTGGCGGTTCACAATTCCCGTATGGAAGAGGATCACCATGCCGTACTTCTCTGCCCGCTCATAGACGGGCCAATAGCTGGGATCATCAAAATTCTTCCGCTGGTATTCCAGCTCGCCCAGGCCGCGAAAACCCGCGTCGTGAAACTTATCCACCAGCTCCACCGCGTGTGGATCGTCAAGGTTGAGCTCGCCAAAACCCACAAAGCGGTGCGGATACTGATCGATCAGCTTTTTGGCGCCCGGGAGATCCGGTTGCTCGGTAAGAATAAAGGCCATGCCATCCAGGCCTTCAAGTTTGGCCACCAGCTTTTCCAGATAAGCAGGGTCGGCGGTGTAATGATGATGGCAGTCGATGATTCGCGGCTGGCCAGCCGGAAGGTCGGACTCAGCTGGCGGCGGAGCCGGGTTCAACGGCAGTGGCCCGCCATTCAATTCGGACCCAGCCAGCGCAAACGGCAGCGCCACGCCCGCCGCTTGGGTCTTTAGGAATTTGCGTCGTGACAGCATCATAGACCTCTCGTATACACTCTGGCCGCGGGCCAACCATTACTGAAGACTCAATCTGAAATTGAACCGATGTCAGCATCCACGTTCAGATAGTGCATTTCTGGACAAGGTTGAACAAAGATCGTGCTCGAACCCGGGCACGTCCTCGCCATCATAGACGGAGTCACACTCGTTAGCGGGATGTTTTTGCGATGGACCGCTGAGATTCCAGAACTGCCAATTTCCCGGATGGTGACGAGCCCCGAAGGGCGGTGCCTTTTTCAACCACGGCGGCCGAAGCCACAGCGGCTGCGCCCAGAACTCCGGCCGAATATCCCAAGGAAGAGGCCGCAACTTGCAAGTGGCGCTCCGACCACACCATAACGCGTTTCGACAACTCTTCCGTGAGCGACTTCAACAAGAGGGGGTTGTCCTGCACAAGTCCCCCGGCGAGAATAAGCATTTCCGGATCGAGTAGGTTGACGATGGTTGCACAACCGATGGCCAAATATCGCGCAACCAACTCAATCGCACTATTGGCAGTCTGGTTTCCAGAGTTGGCGGCGGCGATGATCTGCTCACAGGAAGCGAAGTCCCCATTGGCGGCATAGCGCATGAGGGCAGAAGCATTTGCATACGCTTCCAGACAACCTGAATTGCCACAACTGCACGGCACACCTCCAGGAACGACCGGAATGTGGCCAAGGGCATTGGCAAAGAAATGGCTGCCCCGATTGAGCCGGCCGCCGACATAGCAGCCGCCGCCAACACCTGTGCCAAGCGTGAGGCAGACAAAATCCGTGGCGTCTTTCGCAGCACCAAAATGCTTCTCAGCTACCGCCAGCGCGTTGGCATCATTCTCAACCGCGACGGGCAGGCCGAAGGCATTCCGCAGATGTGAACCCGGATTCGCCCCCGTCCAACCAGGAAGATTTTCAGTGGCGTAGACAACCTCGCCCTTAACCGGATCAACCCACCCTGCCGTCGCCAGACCAATCGCTTCTGTTTCGAGATCAAGGCCCTGCGCTTCCGTAAGGCAGTCTTCAACACAATGCTCCAGATGCTTGAGCAATACGTTGCGCCCCTCACTCCAGGGAGTCGGCGCGACGGATTGATAGAGCAGCTCTCCCCGGCTGCTGACCAGTCCAAACTTGGTGTTGGTTCCGCCCAGATCAATGCCAATGAAAGTGCGGCTGGGATCATTGCCGCGGCGCCAACCCTCAAGGGCTGAGGCAAACATCTGAGTGATCATTTCCGGACGGGTAATGGCAGAACCAATGATGATGGCAAATGCGCCGGCATCCAGCGCCGCGCGAATCTGTTCAGGCGTGCGAATGTGCCCTTCGGCGATGACCGGAACATCGACGGCTCGGACAAGCTCGGCAATAAAAACCGGTTCGAAACCCAACACGTGACTGGTTTCTGAGGTGTACCCCCGGAGTGTGGAGAGGACCGCGTCAGCCCCCGCCTCCGTTGCCTGTATGGCTTCTTCCACGGTCGCGATATCGGCCAGAACAGGAACACCAAGGCGTTTCCTGATCTGCTGAAGCCGCTCAAGCGCTCCGTACCTCTGACCACGCGCAGTGCAATCCAGCGCAACGGAATGCGCCCCGGCCTCCACCAGCGCTTTGGCGCATTCAAGAGAAGGCGTGATGAGAATCTTCCCGTCGTCCTGCTTAACTTTGAAGATGCCCACGATGGGAACATTCACGGCGTTGCGAATTGCCCGAATGTCCTCGGGGCCATCAGCACGAATGCCGCGTGCCCCGCCTTCCACCGCGGCCTGGGCGAATCGCGCCATCGAAGCCGGTTCCCGAAATGCACTTGTCTCCGAGGCCTGGCAGGATACGATCAGGTTTCCGCGGAGTTCATCAGGTAATTTCACCATGGTATCCATGCTACCCCCCAGGGTAACGGGTAAAGGGAACGAACCAGCGCCTGCACAAACCATCCACTACTCATCGCGCCGACCCCGCCGCAGGCTGTCTTGCTTCAAAAAAGCCATCATCAAGCAAATAGAGCTCAAGCGCTAGATCGATGATGGCGTTGCACCATCCGCTCTCCAGGCAATAGGCCGTCCACGATTGGTCCGCGTTCGACCCGTAGTACTCCCAGAGTGCGTAATCAAATCCTCGCATCCAGCCGCCATTGATGGTGCGGTCGGAGCTTTCAATCTGGATGCGGACCAGGAAATCCAAGACCCGGTAAAAGTTATCAAGGTAAAACTTGTCGCCGGTGGCTTTGTAAGCAATCCAGAAATTCATGGCAGCAAAGCTGGTGGTGTAGAGCTGGTCGCTGATGGGCTCAGAGCTGTCGTGAATAAGGCTCAGGTCGCCACCTTGCACCTTGCTTCCCGTGTAGGCGCCTTGCTCTTGAATAGCCCCGCATGGCACCATGCGCGAGAAAAGGTACTCCGCCTGTTCGCGCAAGGCGGTTGAGAATGCCGGATCCGTGCTGTAAGCGGCGGCGAGCGCCAGCGGCAATAAAAATCGAGTGGATTCGGTGGTGTGCGCCGGCACGCGCGCGGCGAAATCGGGAAACGCTTTGATAAGCTCGCGCAAAGCGGGCAGCGCCTGATTTAGATAGGCTTGCTCTCCGGTGATGCCGTAAGTATACAACCACGCGGCGATGACCTGCCCCCGGTCACTGGGCCGGAGGTGCGTGGGGTCGGCGGTTTCAGCCTCGCGGGGCGCGCCTGTGGCGAATACTTTTGCGGCCGTGTCCGCCGCCAGACGCCCGCGGTGCAGAAACATAGCCTGCTGAGTATATCGATAGCCCGCGAGTGAGCCCATAACGGCCCAAGCTTCGTCGTCCTGAAAGATGGGGCCCTCGCGCCCGCGGGTATACCAGAGCCCATAGTATTCGTCATTGGCACTCAGCCGCTGGAAGTCCATGACATTTGTGAGCATGTTCCGGCCGATGGCCAAATGCCGGTCGCTCGCACCCACTTTTCCATACAGCCAAAAGGCCAGAGCGGATTCAAAAACGCAGTCGGCGCGCTCCGGCGAGTATCCCTGGCGTTTGCCGAAGGGAATGCGGTTGCCCTCTATGTCAGGCCCGGAAATCCATTCAGCCACACCCAGGCTTCCATCCGGTCGAAGCAGAACGCCTGATTCCTCAAACCACCGCATGTTGTTGTTCAGCGCACGTCGGTAAACGGTCTTGCGATCTTCCACGCGCAATTCGACAGTGGATGAGTGTGCCGCCTTCCCACGAACGGCGCGCAGGTTGAACCGTCTTTGGCCCGGAGCCTGCGCACTAAGTTGGGTCTCATAGCTTCCCGGAGCCACTTCCTTCCACGCATAACCGGCTTGCCCAGCCAGACTGAGCGTGACCCCAGAGGAAGTTTTCGCCACGAGTCGAACCGGCTCATTCGGAAGAACCCATCGCCGGGGCTCGGTATGAACCTGTAAGGGGAGGTAAGTTTCCAGCACGCGAGCGCGGTCGCCATCGGGAAGCAGCGTCAAAGCCACATCGCGGAGGAGGAGCCTCCAATGCACCTGTGGCGAGTATTGCCGCCGCGCAAACTCAGAGATGCTGGTGGCCGCGAGGGCGAAGCGTCCATGGCCTCGCTCACCCAGGAGCACTCCCGGTATCAAGTTCTTCGGGAGAATCGTTGCGTCAATCTTTTCCACGCCCGCAATCTTGGCAATCTTAATGATGGCGCGAGCCGCGGGCGTCTCTTCATAGGGCAGACACACGGCATCGTGCGGATCCAGGATTGCTCCCTCGGGAAGCGCATCGGGAAAAGAAGCGGCCTCGGCCACAAACAGGCGGGCCACGTCTGCTCGGTGAATGGGGCCTGCGGGTCGAACGCCGGGAAAGTTGGAGGCGAATTCGACAAATACCCCCTTGCCGGCTTCTAGAAAGTTTTGAATAACGCTCAGCTCAGCGGCAGAGAATTCCGTCGGGTCTGGATAGGTAGGCGAGATGATCCAAAGCAAAGAAGAGCGGGCAGGCTTAAGCTGACCCAATGCCGCTTGCGGGGCAAAATCAACGGCGAGGCCCAGATCTTCAAATATCGTGGCGACATCGGCAGAGTGAGGGCGGTCGGGAATAACCAGGCTGACCCTGATCGGAGGTAGGCCGGTTGTAATTCCATATTGATAGGCTGGGATAGCGGCCGCGGCCGCTCCAACTCCCGTTGATAAAAAGGTTCGGCGGGTCACTTTCATTGAATAGACCCTTCCCTACCCTGTGTCATTGCTCGAGAGCGTCCCAAATCTACAATCCTCATCAATTGAAACCACAGATTATTTTGCTACGAAGGCAGTACGAGTTGCATTGAATTCATGATGCGATCAGCGAGAAGAAAAGGAGAAGCCTGGAGCCCTGGCCACCCGTTGGATTGGAATGACCAGGGCAAGGCTAATCGGCGTAAGGGGCTGAAACGTTAACCTCGTTCCAGGTTCTACATCGCGGGTGGGCCAAGTGCTGTTCACCTGGCCCGACCCAGTGGTGATGCCGCCTTCATCCCCGGTACAGATCAGAAGGCAAGTCGCAGTGAGAACTGGACGACGCGCGTGGGACCTGATGCCCACGTAATCGTTCCCGCGCTCTGCGGTTGGCTGATGTCATTGTTCGGGTTCGCGAAGTTGGGATGATTCAAAACGTTCATGAGATCCGACCGGAACGTCAGCTTGAATCTCTCGGTGAGCGAGAATTGTTTGAAGAGCCCCATGTCCCAATCGAAATAACGCGGGCCGAAGAGGGAATTGGGAGCTGCGTTGCCGAAAGTATAAGGCGCCGGGGCGGCATACGCCGCTGGATTGAACCACTCCGCCAGTGACGGATTGCTGACATGAGGATTGCCAATTTTGTCGGCATAGTTGCTGGGCCAATTCTGCAGACTGCTATCGAAAGTCAGCGAGTAAGGAAGACCGCTTGCGATCGTAATGATCCCGCTGGTTTGCCATCCGCCAGCAATTGCATCGAGCCCACGATTGGCGGACCCGAGGAAGTGACGTCCCTTCCCGAACGGCAATTCATACGTGTAGTTCCCCACAAAATTCAAGGGACGGACGTACGGGTCATTGCCGCGATCGAGACGAATATTGCGGTTGTCCGTAACCCAGGGACCCTCTGGATATGACCCAAGATCGAGCATCTTGGTCCAGCTAAACTCGCCCTGGAACGAAAGCCCTGACGCAAAGCGGCGACGGGCCGAGATCTGAAGTTGCTGGCTGTTTGCTGTCGCGCCATTCTCCCAAAGTGTAATCGGGCCAAAAGGCTGATAGGGCCGCACTTGGTTGTACGATACCCCATCCGGAAGAGGCGCCGGGGCAGGATCGTTCAGGTTGAATTGCTGCGTAACGTGCTCCGACTCGGCTCCCAGGTAGCTGATGCGCAAGGACGAATTGGGCGTAAGCTGGGATTCCACGGTGAAGTTCCATTGATGAGTCGCCGGATACCGGTAGTGCGTCGGCAGAGCATTGGCGTTGGGATAGGAAGCGTCTGAATTACTACCCACACCGGCCGGGAACGGATCAGCAAAAGTGAGCGATGGCGTTAAGCTTGCGGAAGTTGGCGTGTAGTTCAATTCGGCCGCGAAGGGGGCATTACGCACCATCTGGAACGAGCCCCAAACCCACGGTATGGAGACATAATAGAGGCCGTAGCCTCCCCGCAGGATCAGTTTGCTGTTTCCGAGGGGACGGTAGGCAAGACCAATGCGAGGAGAAAACATCGTATGATCGGTTCCGATGTAGTTTCCTGCGTTAAGGCCAACGCTTGATCCTGAGGCTATGGGTATGCCAGGGAACAAGTCCGGCCTGCCTGTGCCCTTGAGAGTAACCAGTTCGCCGAGGTTGGGGTAGAAGTTGGACATGTTCCCCGGTGAATTCTGGTAGAGCGTAGGGAGGTCATAGCGCAATCCCAGGTTCACGGTTAACTTCGACGTTGCCTTCCAATCGTCCGTAATAAAGAACCCGAACCGGTTATTGACGGGAGTAGCGGTTACGGGCAGAACAGCGTAGTTCGATGCGGACAAATCGCCGAGAAGGTAATCGGCAAACGCGTTGTAGTTCGGCGCGTTGGTATTGCCGGCACTGGAGTAGAACCCATTAAACGTGAAAGAGCCGTTGTCATCAAGCCCGTAATTGGTGAATTTCCAATGCATCCAGGAGACGCCCGCCTCAACAAGGTGCTTTCCCTTCGCCCAAGTCAGAGTGTCGGTGAATTCATAAGTCTGCTCATTGTCTCCACCGCCTCCCCCCTCATAGATGCCGTTGAACCCGGCAATGGAGAGGTTGGGAAGTCCACCCAACCCGGCCGGGGGTTGCGGCATCTGCGAAAACAGGGAATGCATATCAACCTTTCCGGCGTCCTGGTAGACACCCTGGTCCCACACGCGATGGAATCCGAAGGAGACCAGGTTCGTCATGGTGGGCTTAATGGTGCTGGTCCAGTTGACGGCGACGTTTTGGTAAGTCGCGGGGTTGAGAAACGCGCCAAATTTGGGGCTAAATCCAGCGTAATCCCGGGGGACATAACGCGCGTCGAACCACATCGTCGACAATTGGTTCTTGCTATTGATGTTGTAGTCGCCCCGCCCTTCATACCTCATTTCGTCCTGTTTAGTCCGCAGGCTCGCGACAAAGTTTGTTCCCAAACCTCCCGGCGCGCTGGAGGGCAGGTTCGGGGAGTCAAAGTATTTGTTGAAGAACTGCGACGGAGCACTGATGCGGCCATTGGGAATTTGGTTCCCGTTGAAGGCTTGGCATGTTGTCCCTTCACCTGAATCGGTGCAGGTGGAGGGATCGTAGATCGTTCCCAGTCCGGAGAAATTCCCCTCCAGAAGCGCCGCCGTCGGCATGGAGGATTCGCTGACGTTTGGGGATCTGGCGGTGAGGCCCTCAAAACTACCAAAGAAAAATAGTTTGTCCTTCTTGATGGGGCCGCCAAAGGTCCCGCCAAATTCATTCCGAACGTACGGGGACTTGGGTTGACCCGTGGCGAAGAAGTTCTGGGCCGTGAGGTTATCGATTTGATTGTATTCAAAAGCCGTGCCGTGGAACTGGTTCGTGCCGGACTTCGTAACCATGATCACGGACGCGGAGCCTGTCCCATATTTTGCTGAACCCATGCTGTCAATAACCTTGAGTTCCGCGACGGCGTCCAGGGATGGGTCCCCAATCCCGATATACTCGTTCTCGCTTTCCGACGAGTCCACACCATCGATTCTTACGTTATAGCTGCCTTCAACGGTGTTCCCCCCGAATTTCGGAGTGTACATACCCCAGGCCCCACCCTGCACACCAGGAGCAAGGGAAAGCAATCCAAAGATGTTCTGTCGGCCGTTAAGGGGCATCGTTTCAATCTGTTTCGAGTCGATGACGCTTTCCACCGAGGAAGTGTCCGTTTGCACCAGCGGCGCGTTCGCTGTGACATTTACCGAAGTGGCAGTGGTGCCCACGGCGAGTTGGGCATCCTCACGGACAGTCTGACTCACAGGCAGGACGATATGACTGACGGTAAACGCTTTGAAGCCATCCTTCTTTACCGTAAGTTCATAGGTGCCCGGAATCAAATTGGGGAACACATATTCTCCGTCCCCGTTAGCCTGCGTTGTATTTGTGACGTTCGTATCTACGTTGCGGATTGTGACCGTCGCCCCGGGCACAACCGCGCTAGACTGATCCGCCACCCTGCCCAGGATCGTACCAAAACCAGTTTGAGCGTGCAGGGTGACCGGAGCAAGAACAGATACTAGAAGTGCGGCTCCGAGCCAGACGCTTGCCAAATCTCTGCGGAATCGACATAAAGGGTTCCTTCTCATTGTTCCTCCTGTTGGCTTTTCTTCAGTAGCTTTGCCTTGGCTAGAGAACGCTGGAAATCTTCCCGCAGTCGGCGCTCCCATCCGAGAACTAGGACAGCTGCTAACATAGCTAGATAAGCACTTATGGTTCCATTGCTGCTTTAGACTTTTTCGACTATAAATAACTGAAACCATTAGAAGCGGCTAAATTCTTCGAACAAACTTGGTATGGAATTTACAACATATATAGTTTTCTATATATTATAAATTATATGCGCGAGCGAGAATTGCGACAAAAAGTCATGCGCGTTTCATGAGATGGCGTGAGACAGACCCGCAATTCACGCCCCTGATGAGTCTTTACGCAGAGCGCAAATTGACGCATCTCGTCCCATTTTTTGAATTGAGGCAAGACTTAGACCAAACCTCGCTTAGCGAGGGGGGGGACTGAGGAATTGGAAATATCGACCCAGCGACGTTGAGTCAGAGCTAAACCTTTAGGAAAATCTTCTGCTTGTATAGGTAGTAGAGGAACATCCAGCCCGCCACCACAGAGCCCAATTCAATGGTGAAGGGCTTCCAGCCACCAAGGTAGTTGATGAATCCGTGGGTGAAAATCAGCCCGACTGCCTTGAAATTGAAGAAGTGGCGGGTCAGATAGATGGTGATGGAATTGGCCCCGATTACGGTGAAAAAGAAGGCCCATTTCCGGTAACCCAGGATGTCGATGATCCCGTAAAAGAGGGCCAGGAGTAAGAGGCTCCAACCGCCGGCAAAGAGCACGAAGGAACTGGACCAGATGTTCTTGACAATGGGGAAAACCAGGCTCCAGACCCAGCCGGTTCCAAGGCTCACTACCCCCGCCACGATTAAGCCCAGGAGTTTGCGTTTTTGCGAGTAGGCCGTCCGCAGCCAATGCCCTGCCAGTGCGCCCAGCATGCAGGTGGCGATGGCGGGAATGTTGGAGATGATTCCCTCATTGTCCCCATAATCATAACAACAAAAGGGATGGGGCAAAAAGCGCTGGTCGAGGTAGGCGGCAAGATTTCCCTGCATCGTAAAATTCCCACGCCCGAAACCCGGCACTGGGACCAGGGCCATGATAGCCCAATAGCCCAACAGGATCAGTCCGGTCGCCACCGCCTGGCCGCGCACCTTGAAATTCATCACCAGGAGGGTGGCAAAGAAATATGCAATGGAGATGCGCTGGAGCACTCCCAGGATGCGGAGATTATGGAAATCAAGGTCAAGCAGACCGTTGGCAAGAAGCCCCAGGAAAAACAGCAGGAACAGGCGGCGAACAGCGTGCTTGTAGAGTTCAACTCGATTGGCGCCCGACTCAAGCCGCCGGGTCAGCGAGAAAGGGAGTACCAGTCCGACAATGAAGACGAACAGAGGAAAGACAAGGTCATAGAAGTGAAAGCCCTCCCACTCCACATGCTTGAATTGCGCCGCGAGCAGGAGGGTTAAAGGGATGGGCAGAGCCTGGGAGAGATGATAGACCAGGGCATCGCCTCCCGTGATCCAGAACATATCGAAACCGCGCAGCGCGTCAATCGAGGCAACGCGGGGTGGTGCAGCCGAAGGCGGATTGGGCGCCGCGGCAGTGGGAGGAACGGCAGGTTCGGTCATAGGCCTCTCAGACCAGTGGCCAAAACATATCTAGCCACCTAGTTGACTGCGGGAGTATATTCGATACGCCAGGGGAAATGCAAATGGGTATTTCCTTGCGGGATCTGATTGAAATTCCCGCAGTGATCCATGACCGGAAACCAAATGTTGAACTACGAGGCTGCACATGTTTGAACGCTTCAACCCTCGATCGAGGAGCAGGATACACCTTCTTGCCTCCACCGTCTTCCTTCTACCCCTTGCCGGGATGATTTTTATTGGGGCTGGCCGTCCTGACGGGGGTGAAGCAACGGCCCCCTTCCGAGACCCTTCCCTGCCGGTGGCGATGCGCGTTGACGACCTCGTTTCCCGCATGACCCTGGATGAAAAAATGGCGCAACTGGTCTACGCCTCGCCTGCGATCGAACGCCTGGGGATTCCGCAATACAACTGGGGCAACGAGTGCCTGCACGGGGTCGCACAGGCTGGCGTGGCTACGGTGTTCCCTCAATCCATAGGCCTCGGTGCCACGTGGGACACGGCCTTGATCCACACCGTGGCCGATGCGATTTCCGATGAGGCGCGGGCCAAGTATCACGATGCGCTGCGGCAGAACAGGCAACGCAAATACTATGGCCTTACGTTTTTCAGTCCCAACGTGAATATCTTCCGTGATCCCCGCTGGGGGCGTGGACAGGAGACTTATGGAGAGGATCCTTACCTCACGGCCCGAATCGGAGTCGCTTATGTGCAAGGGTTGCAGGGCGACGATCCGCAATATTTGAAGGTCGTTGCGACCCCCAAGCACTTTGCCGCCCACAGTGGACCCGAGCCGGAACGCCATCGCTTCAACGCCCAGATGGACGAACGCGACCTGCGTGAAACCTATCTGCCCGCCTTCGAGGATTGCATTCGCGAGGGCAAGGCCTATTCCATCATGGGCGCCTACTCGCGCCTGAATGGCGAGGCCTGCATCGCCAGCCCCACCCTGCTCGATAAGATTCTGCGCCGCGAGTGGGGCTTCCACGGTTACGTTGTCTCCGACTGCTATGGGATCAAGGACATCATGGAACAGCAGCACCTCGCAAGCACATTGGAGGAAGCGTCGGCCATGGCGCTCAAAGCTGGGACCGACCTCAATTGTGGCAATGAGTACTTGTCCCTGCCCACGGCGCTAAAGCAAGGCCGCGTGAGTGAAGCCGACATCGATACCGCCGTGAAGCGCTTGATGGAAGCGCGGTTCCGCCTGGGCATGTTTGATCCACCTGAAAAGGTGCCATACGCGCGAATTCCCTTTTCCGTCGTGGACAGCCCCGCCCACCGCCAGTTGAGTTTGCAGGCGGCGCGGGAATCGATTGTCCTGCTCAAGAATGACCGTCACCTGCTTCCCCTCAGCAAGAATCTGAAGTCCATCGCCGTCGTGGGCCCAAATGCCATTGAGGTGAAGGCTCTGCTGGGCAACTACAATGGAACACCATCACTTGCGGGTACTCCTTTGGCGGGGATCAAGCAAAAGGTCTTGCCATTGGCCAAAGTGATCTTCGCCAAAGGCTGCGAACCGGTGGAACCGCCCACCATCGCTACGGAGTTGGAGGAAGCGATTCGAGCCGCCAAATCCGCGGATGTTGTGGTGGTGGCGCTGGGTTTGTCGAGCGATCTGGAAAATGAGCAATTCGAAATTGATGAGGACGGCTTTTACTGGGGGGATCGCACCTCACTCGACCTTCCCCGCGCACAGGAAAAACTGCTTGAAGCCGTGGTGGCAACCGGCAAGCCCACAGTTCTTCTCCTCTTGAATGGCGGCCCCGTCACCACGTCCTGGGCCAGTCAACATGCGGGCGCCATCGTTGAAGCCTGGTATCCCGGCGAGGAAGGCGGCACAGCGATCGCCGATGTGCTGTTTGGTGACTACAACCCGGGAGGCAGGCTGCCCGTTACGATCTACAAGTCAGTTGATCAATTACCTCCCTTCGCGGATTACAAAATGAAGGGCAGAACCTATCGTTACTTTTCCGGCGACCCACTTTACCCCTTCGGCTACGGGCTGAGCTTCACGCATTTCCAGTACCGCGACCTGCAGGTCGGTGCTGAACGGATTCAGGCGAACGACAATCTGCACGTCAGCGTGGAAGTGAAGAACACCGGCGCCGTTGCAGGCGACGAAGTTGTGCAACTCTACCTTACACACTTGAGCGCGCCCGTGCCGGTTCCGATTCGAGCCCTTGAAGGCTTCAATCGTATTCCCCTGAAGCCCGGTGAAAGCAAGGTGATCAGCTTCAATCTCACTCCCCGCCAGATGTCCGTCATCGATAACAACGGCAAGCGTGTCGTCATGCCGGGAAAGTTTAGGATAGAGGTTGGCGGCAAACAGCCGGGATTTCGCGGAACCGCCGACGCCACAACCACCGAGAGCTTGTCGACAGAGATTGAAGTCGCGGGGCCGGCTGTGCCAGTGGAATGATGGGGGCGTAGATGCGGCTTTACGCCGCATCTAACAAGCACGCTGAGAGAGCACCACAAGGTGGCGGAGTAAAATTCACTCCGATGCCAGGATTTTGTGGGAAAATGGATTGTTCCACCGCGGAAGCGCCAAGGGGGGCGCTCCAAACACCAATGAACTGAGGGCGCGAAGAGGAAGCGGGAACACTTCACGCGAGTTGCGCGAACGGCAACCTGAATAACCGGCCCTCAGACCCCCGTCCCATCCAGTGCGGTTGCGATAGATTCGATTTCACATCTTCCGCACGCCCACCTCTTGGCAATATCGGAGTCTTCCAAAGAAAAGAACTGTACCAGCCCGCCAATAGCACACGTCAGTCGGTCAGCCATTGAGGCATGACTGGGCCAAGGTCGCCTCCCGTGGCCGGCTGGCCCGGGGTTTCTCACCAGGAACGAACGCCTTCAAGGGAGGCTGCCCCCAGCGGGAGTGACATTTTTTCATCTTGACAAAGGCGATATGATAGGCTACTATAGGAGAGTTGACGCAATGTAGTCTGCGCCCGCCGGGAGGGGAAGCCCCAGTGAACCGCTCGAACTTAAGAAGGCCTTTATGACCCGGATTTCCCCGCCACAACGACCCCAATTGGCTACCGACATTATGTCCAAGAATCGCCCCAATTTTGGCAGAATGCCAAAGCTTAGAACTTATTGAAAAAAAAGGGTATAAAACACCATTTTGCCTCTGCAAAAACTGAGAACATACTGAAAACAAGCTAGTTACAAAAACTCGTGGGAACTCCGACTTGGCCGAGACAAAAAGTCGCTATTCTTGCAGCGCTTTAGCTCGCCTGCCCGAGGGTCGAAGCCGCTCCTTGAGGCGAGCTGTTCTGGCTAGTGCGGTACGCCATGCTGGTGCATGCGGCGATGCAGTTCGGCACGCGCATCGGCATAGACCTTGCGGACCCGAGAGAATGTGGCAGGGTCAGGGCGCGTGGCCAGCGTGTCAACATACAACTGTGCTCCGTCGATAAGTTGGAGAAAGTAAGCCGCGGCTTCCGGCGAGAACAATTCCCTGCCCGGCACCTTCACATAAACGGGTGAGGTGTGCGCGGCAATCTTAAACAGCCACGAACTGGTGGGCCCGGATTGCGATGAACATCGCGCCGCCAGCCACCCCGGCCCGTGAACGTTGATCTTCTCCGTGAGCTGAATCCGTTGCGCGCCTGACCGCTCCTCTCGCGAGGCGACCACTTTGCCGTTGAAGATCACTTCCAGCCGATGGATGGGCACAAAGCACTGCGCGTCAGCAGTTACTTCAATGGTTCCACCTCCTGCGCCCAAAGTGATTTCGCCACCCGGAGAGCGCCCGTCCGCCTGAAACATCAGCAGTGGCCCGGAACTGGCAAAGGTGTTCCCTGCCTTCACCGCCCGCACAAAGTTGAGATAGTTGAACTCCTCCTGCCCCAGGTAGGCGTAAACACGATTGGCGCCAGCGGAAATATAGGCGCCCATCTTATCGGTTCCCGCCACCGCCGGCAGACGGTAGCCGCAATTCAGGTAGTGGTACCACTCGAGGTAGCGCAGACTGTCAAACTCCTCCATCACCTTAGGATGAACCTTCGGGTCATCTTGCGGCCAGATTTCCACCGCGTCGATTTTGCCCAGCACAATGTCGGCCGCGATTTCACCCGTGGGATAAGGAAAATGCGGCGACACCACCAGGCCCTGCTTCTTGCGGCAGGCGTCCGCCCATTCTGCCAGGCTTGTCCACAGCGTGTCGCCCAGGTACGACTCGTAGGGAGTGTCCGTTGACAATGGAAAAACGGCCTTCCCTCTTGCGCCTTCCAGCGAAATGTGGCCAAGAATGTGGTGCCGGTTCTCCGTCCCCACCCAGACCATCGAATCGCGATCCGCTGAAACCACCGGGCCATAGGAAAGATCACCAACATTCGTATAAAGCGCTCCCCATTGCGCGGCAAGCAGGTTGATCAGGTTCAACCCCTCGGCCTGCGCTTCCAGCAAGGCGGTGGTGGGCGACAGGAAATGAGTATGCGTATCGGCAGTCACCCAGCCTTTGGCGCGAAGATTCGTCAGGCGCTGAATTTCAAGCGTCAGTTCATCTTGCCCCGGTTGGATATCAATCTCCTGCCTCACTGCCTCGTATTCAAATCCCTTGGTCATCTCCACGTAGACTTCGCCGGGCGGCAGCTCCACTTGAAACGTGCCATCCACATAGGCGAATGACGTGCCCATCAACTTGACGTCGGCTCCGTAATCCTGAAACCACTCGTCATTGATTTCCGTTCGGTGCCCGTAAGGAGGAATGTAGCGGCCCTCCTTCGACCGCAATGCCAGCCGCACAGGAGTGGGCTGCCGGGTACCTCCATCGAGAACACGGCAATGCACCCAGCGGCGGCCGTGCTCAACAATTTCAATGCTTCCGCCTCCCTCCGTGGCTTCCAGTTCACTCCCGGCCACGACTTTGGAGAGGTCGAAGGCATACTGTTTTCCCGTCTTTGCATCACTGAGGACGAGCGTTGCATTGATATTGGCAATCACCTCCGCATAAAGGTGGCGAGCGCCCGGGCTGACCGTTGCTTCTTCGCCGAGTCCCCTGGCGTGCGCGGCCAGCCAAGCTTTCGGATCGAAATCCGGCACGACAAACGTGCGGCCCACCGTGCCGAGGTCCACGTCCAACTGCCAGCGCTTCTCGTCTTCGGCAGCAGGTTCTGGCAAAGTCAGCCTGTAGATGGCGCGCGGTTCGAAGCGGAGCGGATGGGAAGCACGGTGGTAAAGCGTCAAGCCGCAGACCACCAGTGCGTCCTCACAGATTGCTTGCAACCGCACAGTGCGGATGGCACGGTCGGGTGAAGGGTTCTCGAGCGCGCACACCCAGACAATTCCCATGCCGGGACCGCCCGCGCCGCCTCCACCGATGGATCTCTGGAGATACCCCCAACCAAGCGCATCGTCCAAAGGGTCAGTGAGCTTCGTGGCCCGCATTTTCCTTTGCGGCAGGGCAGCAAAACTGGAGTGGCCCCAAAAATCGAGCGCCGCGTTGGTTTCAAAACGGAGGCGAATAGGCAGGACGCACGTTCCGCCGTCCTCGTAAAAAAGGGTAACGTCCGCCAGATGTTGCCCCACTTTCTGAAATACATCGGCGTCTGGTCCCGGCGTCTCGTTTTCATCAAAGTCACTAAAAGAAGCCAGGCAGAAGAAATGCGCAGTCCGTCCCAAAGGGATTTCCACTTGCGGGGTGGCCGTCGTCCCAGTCTTGGTGCTGAGGACTATCCAACTCTTGCTCTGCAAATCTTCAGGCCCAAAAGCAAAGGGAATTCCCTGTAGGATTTGCGAACCACCCGGGACACGAATCAGGAAGTCCTTGGCAGAATCCCCACCAATCAGCGCTGCTCTTTCGCGGGTCCCGAATTCCCGGGAGGAAGAGGTGAAATGGTCACCAAGATTAATGGGCGTAAACTGCGGCCGGACTTCTCCATCTTCCGCCCCTAAGGCTGGTGCCGTTGCGCCGCCGGGTGCGCCTTCCATCAAACGAATGGCCGGGGCCGTAGCGCCGACCGTGAGAAGAAACTCCCGGCGCGAAAATCCCGGGGCCAGGGTTTTGGATTTCTTGGGACGCATCGTGATAACCCTCCGCACCTTAAAGCTGGGTAAATCGAATTCCCGCTACGCCGTCAATTCATGCATCCACTGGGATTTCTGCGCCAGCGCCTCCGGCCGGGCGAAGCCGGCGGCGATGGCAGCGAACCGGATAACCCAACAATTTCCTGACGCACTCACCTTGATTCGCCGCATGCCGCATAAAACAAGGGGGCGGACCACACAGCTGCTTGACATCCGAATTCCACCACGATAATACTTACAATGTATGCTAGATGACTAGAAGGGATGTATCATGCAAAGCACAAATCCCGTCACTGCTCCCGATGAGGTCGAAGTTCCGGACCTGAGCCTTGAGCGCGGCAGTTACGTTCCTTACTACCGCCAGATCCGCGACCAGGTTGAGGCCCTTATCAAGGCGGGCAAGCTGAAGCCCGGCCAGGTCATATTTTCCGAGGGCGCCTGCGCCACCAAACTCGGCGTGAGCAAGATGACGGTGCGGCAAGCATTCCAGTCTCTCCGTTCCGAAGGCCTGCTGATTATAGAAAAGGGCAAGCGGCCCATGATCAGCACTGGCCGCATCCAGAAAGACTTTCAGAAGCTGCGTGGCTTTACCGCGGAGATGACGCGGCGCGGACTCAAGCCCTCTTCCCGCGTTCTGCAATTTGAAAAAGCCGCGCCCGATGCGGCCACCGCCAACCTGCTTCGCCTTTGGCGCAACGATGAAGTTTACCGCGTCAGGCGCCTGCGCTATGCCGACAAAGAGATCGTGGGGCTTGAGACCATTCTTCTTCCCGCCCGCATGTTTCCTGATCTCGCCAAGACGGATTTGGAAAACCAGTCTCTTTATGGCCTGATGGAGACGCGGTACGCGATCGCGGTGGAATGGTCAGAGGAAGAACTCGAGGCAATTCCTGCGGAAAAGGATGATGCAAAAGTCCTGCAGGTTTCGCCCGGTTTCCCTCTGTTCTCCATGCGCCGCATCGTATTTGCCAAGGATGATATTCCCATCGAATATGGACATTCCCTTTTCCGCGGCGATCGCTACACAGCCAGTGTGATTTCGCACCGGTAATACAGGGCGGCGGGTGATCGCTGTTTCAGCCCTTGCTGCCCGACCAACCCAAAACCGCAATTGAAAAGACCAGGATCGCCAGGCCGAGAAGCATCCATCGGCGGGAGGAAATCCGCGCGAGTTTCCATTCACCTGCCAACAGGCCACAAAAATTGGCGGTCAACAGTCCCGCGGTCAAACTGATCGGCCATCCGATGGCGGGCCCTAATTTTCCCAGGTTGGGCGCGGCCGCTCCGTACGCAAAAATGCTGCCACCCCATAGAAGTCCCATCAAAATCGCCAGGCCATAAAGGGGCGCCACTCCTGGACGCGAGAAATTTGACCAGCTTCGGTTCTTACGAAACAGGTAGGCGCAAAAGCCCAGGTTGGAAACGGCACCGCTCATCAGCACCAGCAGCCAAATGACGTTCGATCCGGCAAAGGGGCCGTTGCCAATCTGAATGGCGGTGGAGATGATTCCCTGCGAAAAGCTGTACCCAATGTTAAATCCGGCGGAGAGCAATCCCGCACCGGAACAGAGCAGAAGCCCTGCCCACAAGGGGCGAGCCGCGCCCACCATTTCGCGTGGGGTGTCCTGATGGTCTTTTTCACTCCGTTCGCGCAGAATTCCCGCGTAGCCGCAGCACCCGATGCCGGCCATGGCAACGACCGTGCCGAAGATAAGATATTCACCCTGCGGCTGGCCGAGGCGCTCCGGCGCAAGAATCAGCATGGGCAGAAACGATCCCAGGGAGGCACTGATCGCCAGCACCAGCGTATTCCCCATCGAGATGCCGAGCGCGCTCACTCCCTGCCCAAACATTACCGCGCCAAATCCCCACATGAAACCGGTGGCAATGGCAATCAGTTCGGCGCGCGTGGGCGCGGCGGATAGAACGGCAAAGGGATGCGTGACCGTCGCAAGGAACATCGCCACCGGCATCACCACGCAGGCGACAACAATGAATACGGTCCACACGTTTTCCCAAGACCACTTCCCCAGGTAGCGCATGGGGAGTGTAAATGTGCCATTCATGAGGCCGGAGAGGACCGCCAGCCCGATTCCCGTGGCTAAAAGTGAATTCATCCTGTTCCTTCCAATGACTGCCGTGTGGCGTTACTGCTCCAGAACATTGACTTCGCGAATTTCGCCTCCGGCACGGGGCACGCGAAGCGTTTTGATTTCCAACGGCCGGAACGATCCCTTCCAGCGCCGGTTCACAAGCCCCAGGTTCAACGTTGCAATGGTGAATCGTCCCTCGGTCTCATAGCAGCGCACGATGAGGTCGTCTCCATCCTCAGCCTTCTTCACCGCAGAGACCACAACGTTGGGAGCATCAACAGACAGGAACGATGCAGAGCCGGGCCGACTGCCAGGATGAATACCCTGGTAGAGCACCGGCACGGGCTCGATAAATTCCTCAGCCATGCGGACAATCCCCGCCTCCCGCCATCCCCCTGTGTGGGGAACCAGCAGCATTCGAAACGTCTGGCGGCCCTGATCCTGCCACATATATTCGCCGTCAGGCTTCAACTCGCGCTCAAATTGCGCATAGACCGGGCTGCGCACAATTGAGATGCGCAGGTCGTTGCCATTCACGCTGTATCCGTACTTGGCATCGTTGATCACCGCCAGGCCGTATTGGTTGGCGCCACGCTCGCCGCTGACGTCAATCCAACGCTGGCCCGGGTCTTCATTGCCCTGGGCCTTTCGCACCTTGTAGCCATAGGCGATTTCATAAGTGGGCTGCGGATTCTGCACGTCCACGGGAAAGGAGAACTTCAGGATCTTGAGGCGCTCGTGCCAATCCAGGGCCACACGCGTTTCAATGGTGCGCGCACCGGCGTAGAGTGACCAGTCCAGTTCCAAAGACGATGCGCCATAATTCGTACGCACGCGGATGGTTGCACGCAGAGGGCCACTTTCCAGCACGTGGAAACGGGCGTTGGCGAAGGTCCCAAGCTCCTTGGTGTACGCCTTTACGTCGTGGCTCCAGGTGTCACTGGGGTCGTCCAGAACCACGGCGCGGCCCTTTCCAGTGCCAAACACCTCGGCCTTTGCGTCCTTATCGAAAATCGAATAGGTGCCGTCATCGGCAAAACGCACTCGCAGGTGTTCGTTCTCAAGGTCATTCCCCTCAGCGTGAACGTGGGATTCCGGCAGAGTGGCCGGAGGTACCTTTCGTAACTGAAATTGCCGGTAGCCGAAGGCGGGCACGGGGGCGCGAAACACCAGGCGTTTGCGGTCATCGATCGTGGTGGTCGCCTGCGCCCATTGATGGGGGATGGCGTGACCCTGATCGTCCACCAAGGAAGAATTCGTTTGGATGGACTGCGATTCCGGCGTCGCGCCGGAAGTCCACTCCCAACCCAGTTCGTATTCAACATTCAAGTTGGCATCCCAGGCGTGGGGATTGAAGACCACCACGTACTCCGAGTTCGCATCCGGAGTGGGAATCTGCCAGGCAATCTTTTCCGTGGCGCGGTACATGGCCTGCGTTCCCACTTCGATGGCGTAACCATGTGCATGCCGGGCCATGTCATAGTGTGCGGGCAGGGCGCTTCCCGCCAGGCTATCGTGGAACTGCATCAGCAATAATTTCTTCCACGCTGAAGTGAAATCGCTCTGGGGATAATCGGCGCCCGCCACCACCGAGCCGAGCAGTGCGAACTTTTCCCCCGTCACCAGCGCCGCTTCCGCCGCCCGGTTATTCTTCTTCACTTCTGAAAGGGCGGTGTAGCAGCCCACAGAGTGGTGTTGCAAATCGTCAGCAAGGATCGGGAGGTTGGGAAGACCTTTGATCTCAGCGAAATACTTATCCGGCGTGCTGAAGATCATAGTTGGCGCGCCCGGCTCCTTGCGGGCTGCCTCAATGGATTGAATATTGATTTTGGTGGGGCCGCCGCCGTGGTCGCCCGCACCGTAAAATGCCATCAAATCCTTGGTCGGCTCGGGCAGGTCCGTCACGATTCGGTGCACACGGTGCATGATGGGACCGTCGTAATCTCCGTAGGCGATGGGAATGTGATAAGCAAGGATGCGTGTGCCATCCGCGCCTTCCCACCAGAAAAGGTCAGAAGGCAAGGTCTTCTCCTGCGGCTGCGGGCGCATGAACATGTATCCTTGCAGCCCCTGCAGCTTGAGAATCTGCGGTAACGTTCCAGGGTGGCCGAACGAATCGGGATTGGAACCAATCTGCACTTTGCGTCCAAACAAATGCTGGAATTCGCGTTGACCATACAGTCCCTGCCGCACAAGGGCTTCACCGTTCGGAATGTTCACATCCGGCTCAACCCACCAGCCGCCCACCACTGACCAGCGACCTTCCTTTACGCGCTGGCGAATCTCATCCATCAATTTGGGGTCGGTGGCCGCGACCCATTCATAGAACTGGGCAGAGCTGGCCGTGAAGGTGAACTCCGGATCCTCCTTCATTCGCTCCAGAGCCGAGCGGAAGGCGCTGACCACCGCGGACATGCCCTCCGGCCACGTCCAGAGCCACACCGCGTCAATGTGCGAGTTCCCAATCATGTGGAATTTGTATTGGGCGGCACTGGGCGGCCACGGCTCCGGCGCAGATACATTTGCAGATTGCGCCGCCACATTCAGCGCCACCAAACCCGCGGTGGAAACGATCAGCACAACTAACAAGATTCGAATGCCCGCCGCCTTCATGCCGTTTTCCTTTCCAGGGTGCTTGCGGTATGGTGTGCAATACTCGTCCGGCGGAGCACCAAACCTGGCGAAATCCGTGCGGACAAGATACCTAGGTGTGTATATATGTGTGCCCGAGGTTTGTCAAGCTGATTGGCCCGAACCTGCCAGTCTTGCGCCAATTGTTTCGATGGTTTCGGCAAGGAAGCGGAAAAGAGGACCGGCACATTTAGCCCTTGACAGACATGTATAGCTATGTGTATATGTATGGTGCCGTACTTGAAGTTAGGTCTTCTTCTAATGCGTCGGGTCTTGCTGGCCTTGGGATGTTCATACGTCTGCATTTGATTTTCCGGGGGAGCCATCCCCTCCCCCGGAAGTCCATTCGGGAAGGAAAGCATGCCGTCTACGTGGATTCCGGCACTCTTACCCCCCGCCTATGATCGAGTGAAGTAACTCTGCTATTGGGAGATTCATCATGTCCAATCGTCGTGAATTCATACAGGGTGTGGTGGGCACTACAGCCAGCGTGGCGGTATCCGGACTGGTTTCATCGCGCCGCGTCCTGGGCGCCAATGATCGGATTCGAATTGGTCTGATTGGGGCGGGGGCGCGCGGCAAATACGATTTCAAGGAGGCCATCAAGTGCCCCAATGTTGAACCGGTGGCCGTGGCCGATGTCTACACACGCCATCTTGAAGAGGTGCAGGCCATTGTCCCGGGAATTAAGACCTATCAGGACTTTCGCCACATCCTCGATGATAAGAGCATCGACGCGGTCATTATCGTCACCCCGCAGCATCAGCACGCCCTGAGCTTTGTCCCCGCCATTCAAGCGGGCAAAGACGTTTACCAGGAAAAGACCATGGCGTTCAACCCTGAGCATGCCCGCCGCATGCGCCGCGCCTTTGAAGCCTCGGACCGCGTGGTGCAAATCGGCATGCAGATGCAGAGCGGCCCCGGCTACGCCAAGGTGCGAGAACTCGCCACTCCCGAACGGCTGGGCACGGTGACGCTGATTGAGACGCACCACTTCCGCAACTCGCCCTACGGAGGCTGGATTCGCAACGTCGTCCCCCCCGACTGCGATGCCCAGCACATTAATTGGGAACTCTTCGAAGGCGAAGCGCGCCACTACGCGTTTGACCCCGACCGTTACCTGAACTGGCGCTTCTATTTTGATTATTCCGGCGGCAATATGTTTGAGAACATGGTCCACCAGATTGGCTTCTGGTACCAACTACTCGACCTGAAAGTTCCTGAAACCGTCTCCATGATGGGCGGCAATTACATGAGCCCCAAGATGCATATGCCTGACGTCATGGCGGTCTCCTTCAAGTTGCCGAACAGGATGATCATGACGTGGAGTTCAACCTTTTCCAATGACTTTTACGGTGAGCAGCAGGGCTGCCTGTTTGGAACCAAGGGCACCATCATGCACACGCAATCAAACAAGGTCTATTACATTGCGCAAGGACAAGCGAGCGGCGAAGGCTCATCCGACAAGCCGATTGAGAACCCCGAATACGTTGACAATACTGATATCCACATGCAGAACTGGTTCGATTGCATTCGCACACGCAAACAACCCAACTGCCCTTTCGAAATCGGTTACCGCACGGCGCTGGCCTGCCAGATGGCCGTGGCCTCGTATCGCCGCGGCGTCCCGGTGCATTGGGATCCTGACACTGAAGATATTGTATAACAAGGCCTTTTCTCCACTTGCCTCAGAATTATCTCGATGAGGGGCCGCCAGCCAGATTCATCATGCAACCGGCCCCATCATCCTAAAAACAGACATGGAGTCCCCCATGGATCGACGAAATTTCCTCAAGACCGCCGGAATTCTCTCGAGCGCGGCCTGGATGATGAACCGCGCCGCGGGATTTTCCTTCGCTTCGGCCTCTGCGCCGAAGCAGTTCAAGGTAGGGGTTATCAGTGACGGCCTTTCGCAGGATTTCGAAGCCGCGCTGAAGATCCTGAAGAGCTACGACGTGCGCTGGGTGGAGATTCGCAAGGTCTGGAACACCTACAACACGGAAGCCACCCCGGAGCAGATCCGGCGCCTCAAGGAATTGCTGGAGCAGTATCAGATTCGTTGTTCGCAGGTCGATACGGCACTCTACAAATGCAGTCTTCCCGGCAGCAAGACGTTGGGCGCGGGAACGCCCGTCTATCCCTACGATCAGCAGATGGACTTGCTCAAGCGGGCGATTGAGCGCGCCCATGCCTGGGGAACCGACAAGGTGCGAATCTTCGCTTTCTGGCGTGTGGCAGACCCCGCCGCAATCTTCCACCGGGTCAGCGATGAGATTCATAAGGCGGCGGAAGTGGCGAAATCCGCCGGCATCCGCCTGACCATTGAAAATGAGGACTCCACCAACGTCGGCACCGTGCAAGAGCTGACAAGAATGCTGGCCGTCCTCCCCTCCAACGTGGGCGCCAACTATGACATCGGCAATGGTCTTTGGCTCGGAGAAGTTCCCTACCCTGACGGATACCAGCGCCTGGATCCCAAGCGCATCTGGAACATGCACCTGAAAGGTGTGCAATGCGGGCCGAGTTTCAAGGACTGCAAAGAGACCTTTGCCGGCGCGGGGCAGATTGATTTAAAGGGACAGTTGACGGCGCTGCTGCGCGATGGGTACGAAGGCACCATGTCCCTGGAGTGCGAATTCAGAGACCCCAATCTCACCCAGCTTGAAACCACCACGCGTTCACTCGACGAATTGCTGAATGTGATGGCACAGGCGATTGCAGAGCGGTAAGATGCATTCCTCTTCTGATCAGCCTGTGGATGAGATGACAACCCACACGCGACTATTCACGCCGCTGATTTGTGCCACGGGCATCCCGATCAAAATCGTTGGGACAGGTCTTGCCCATGCTCAGGCATCGCCAGGACCTGCCCCGATGGGTTTGATCGGGGTGGCCATGGCACATTGCCCGTGAGCAAGCTTGCGGGCAGGAAAGCGGCAGCAAGCTGCACGCACTCCAGCTTCGCTCCGTATCCCCAAAGAGGCTGTCCTCAACGCTGGGATATGGGGGGAAGGAACGGCACGGCTCGCAAAGACTGTGCTCAGGTTCCGACTTTCCAATTCGGAGTGAAAACACCGGATTAATGACCCGCCAAGGGTTCAACCGCCACTTCGCGGAAATAGACCACGGAATCCGCATTGTGGTTTTGCAGGCCGATGTAGCCAAGGTTCGGGCGGACGCCGCTGTCCGGGTCGCCATCATGACGGTTGGGCGGATCGGGCGTGCCCTGCAAGTAGTCCGTGGTCTTGACGCCGTTCAGATAGACGATGGTGCGAGGCCCGTCGAGCGTGATCTCCATGGTGTCCCATTCGCCCACGGGTTTGTAGGGACGCGCCAGTGCTTTGCTGAAGGAGTAGACGACGCCCGTGCAGTGGTAGTCATCGCCCGGATTGTAGATTTGTATTTCGTTTCCTTTATTGACCGGCATCCAGGGTTCGGTGGGCTTTTCCGGAATGCGGACGTAGACGCCGGAATTGGTATCCTTTTTGGTGAGCTTGTAGACGACGCGGATTTTTATGTTGCCCAATTTTTCCGGCGTGTACCAGAGCAGTCCCATTCCGCCTTCGCTTTTGAGCATCCCCTGCTCAATTGTGAAGTTCCCGTCCCCAACGTGTTGCCAGCCCGTCAGGTCCTTGCCGTTGAAAATTTGCTTCCACCCTGCGGCCACGGCGGGGTTTGCGCCGGCAAGCAACACCATCAAGAAGAGTGCCAATAGAATACGGCGAAACATAGCTTTTAACCTCACTAGTTAGACGATTAGGTTTCCAGCAAAATGCATTGTACACTGGTGGCGCAAAATTGGAAGGTTTAATCATTTGGAGACGGAGGAATTCATGACCAGTATGGATCGAAGAGGTTTTCTTAAGACGGGAAGCATTGGCACCGTGGCCACGTATCTTACCGGATCGACGCAGACCCATTTGATGGCCGCACCGCAGCCCGAGCCCGCCAAGCCCATCGCCGCGAACGACACCATTCAGATCGCCCTGATTGGAGCCGGCGGCCAGGGCCAGGCTGACACCGTTGAGGCAGCGCGGGTTCCCGGCGTCAAAGTGGTGGCGGCGGCCGACTGTTACAACGGCTGCCTGGATCATGCCAAGGAATTGTGGGGCAACGATATTTTTACCACGCGTGATTACAACGAGATTTTGGCCCGCAAGGATATCGACGCCGTCATCATTGGCACCCCCGACCATTGGCACATGCAGGCCTCAGTTGACGCCATGAACGCGGGCAAAGACGTCTACTGCGAAAAGCCCATGATCCACCAGTACTCCGACGGGCCCAGGATGATTGACGCCTGGCGCAAGACGGGCCGGATTATGCAGATCGGCAGCCAGCGGGTGAGTTCAATAGTTGATAAGAAGGCGCAGGAACTGCTGGCTTCTGGCGCCATCGGCACGCTCAACATGGTAACCGTCTGGTACGATCGCAATTCCGCCCAGGGCGCCTGGGAGTATACGGTACCCTATGACGCCTCGCCGGAAACCTGCGATTGGCCGCGCTGGCTGGGTACCGCGCCCAAGATTCCCTTCAACGCGGAGCACTTCTTCCAGTGGCGCAAGTGGAAGGCTTACGGCAGTGGCGTGGCGGGCGATCTGTTTGTTCACCTCTTCAGCGGCGTGCATAACATCACCAAGGTCAAAGGCCCCGTCCGCGCCATGTCCACGGGCGGTCTGCGCTATTGGAAAGACGGCCGCGATGTTCCCGACGTGATGATGTCACTCTATGACTACGCGCAGGGCTTCAACCTGAGCGTGCGAACCAATTTCGTCGATGGCGGGTCGGAGAGCGTGGGCTTCGTCTTTACCGGTTCGGAAGGCTCCATGACGATTGGCAGCGACGGCGTCAGGATCAGCCGTGTTCCCCGTGAAACGGAGCCGGGGGTTCGCGCCGAGTTCTATTCCGCGCCCATCCAGAAGCGGATGCTGGAAATTTACCGGGAGAAATACCCCATCAACCATCCCACCGGACCCGTTTTGATGGGAGAGGAGAGGTACATCGCGCCCGAGGGTTACAGCGACCACTACCACCACATCAAGAATTGGATTGACGCCATTCGCAGCCGCCAGCCGGTGGTGGAAGATCCTGTCTACGGCTTCCGCGCCGCCGGGGCCGCACTGCTCAGCAATATGAGTTATGAAACCGGGCAACCGGCCCACTGGGACCCGGAAGCCATGAAGCTGCTGTGAGGATTGCAAAACGTGGGGCGGTTCCCGGACCGCCCCTTTCCACTTTACGCTAGGACTTATTGACGTCTTGACTCCGCTCCATGCCCCCACTAGTATCATGAGCGAGATTGTTCTAGCCACCTAGCTAGCTATATACGATGAATTCCAGGAGTTGATTTTGGACCTCAGCGAAATTTACAGGCTTTCGAAACCCAAATTAGCTCCCCCCCTGCATCCCTCCTTTATTCCCCTGGTCCATATCAATCACAATTTTCAGGATTACGTGGCGAAATCCGAACGCGGCGTGCCCCTCGTCATCGGAATCGAGCGCGGGGACCAATCCCTTTCTGTCTTTCGCACGCGGTGCCTGGACGAGGGCTCAGCGTCCGCCGAAATGAACCTCACCTATGCTGAGCGCCTGGTCAAAACCCTGCTTTGGCAGAGAGGCGGGTGGCGCGTCATCATGGGTGGGCCGCCCAGCGTCGGCGAGCACATCCGGCAGGTCTATTCGCAGGCCGGACCGCGAAGGTTCGATAGCGATTTCATGGCGGGAATCTACGAGCGCCCGTTCACGGTGGAAGTCACCGACGCCGCGAATGTCCCCGCCCCGCGTGAGGGCACGGTGCGGCTGGGCGGGCATTTGGAAGGCTGCCGCATCGGCTTCGACCTTGGAGCAAGCGACCGTAAAGTGGCCGCGGTGAAGGACGGCGAGGCCGTTTACACGGAGGAGGTGGTTTGGGATCCTCGAAATGCCGCCGACCCCCAATATCACTTTGCCGAGATCAATACGGCGCTAAAAACCGCGGCTCAGTTCCTGCCGCGGGTGGACGCCGTGGGAGGCAGCGCCGCGGGCGTCTACCTCAACAACCATCCTCGCGTGGGGTCGCTCTATCGCGCCGTTCCCGCGCCCTTGTTTGAAACCCGGATTCGCCACCTTTTTCATGACCTGCAAAAAGCCTGGGGCGGAATTCCCTTTGCCGTCGTCAACGATGGCGAAGTGACGGCGCTTGCCGGTGCAATGTCCCTGAATGACGGAGCGGTGCTGGGCATGGCGCTGGGCTCCAGCGAAGCGGGTGGGTATGTAACGCCAGCGGGTGAGCTCACTACCTGGCTGAATGAATTGGCTTTCTGCCCCGTGGATCTTGATCCGCAGGCTCCAGCGGATGAGTGGTCGGGTGACAAGGGCGTGGGGGCAAACTACTTTTCCCAGCAGGCGGTGTTTCGTTTGGCGCCGCTCACGGGCATTCCTCTGGATGCCACGCTGGGTCCGGCGGAGAAGCTGAAGTCCGTTCAGGAACGATTGCATCGCGGAGATGAGCGCGCGCGCCTGATCTTTGATACCATCGGCTGCTACGTGGGATACGGTGTGGCGCACTACGCCGATTTCTACGAGCTGCGCCACGTGCTGATTTTGGGGCGCGTCACCTCCGGCGAGGGCGGCAACATCATTCTGAACCGCGCCCGGGAAGTCTTGCAGGCGGAATTCCCTGGGCTCGCGGCGCGGGTGAATCTGCACCTGCCCGATGAATCCACCCGGCGCGTGGGACAGGCGGTGGCGGCGGCCAGCTTGCCCCTCATTGGGCTGAATACAAAGGACTAGGGTATGAACTTTCACAAGTCTTCTTCTGAAATTTATGTTCCCGATGGGTCGGCGGCGGAGTTAGCTCTCGGCCGCACGACGCACCTGGCCATCGCCTCACATCAGGACGATATTGAATTCATGGCCTTTCACGGCATTCTGGAATGCTTTGGGCGCACGGACCGGCACTTTACCGGCGTCACCGTAACCAACGGCGCGGGCAGCGCGCGCAGCGGTATCTATGCAAATTACACTGACCAAGAGATGCAGAAGGTGCGGCGCAGAGAGCAGAAGAAAGCCGCCGTCGTGGGTGAGTTCTCCGCCCATCTCTTTCTGGATTACTCCAGCGCGGAAGTGAAGGAAAGCAAGAACCTGTCCGTGGTGGAAGACCTCAAGAAGCTTGTTGAGGCGACACGCCCACAGGTGATCTATACGCATAACCTGGCCGATAAGCACGATACGCACGTCGCTGTGGTGCTGCGCACGCTTCAGGCTTTGCGCGAGCTTCCGCGGGATGCACGGCCGGCGCGTATTTATGGCTGCGAAGTCTGGCGCGACCTCGACTGGCTGAGCGATGAGGATAAGGTCGTCCTGGATGTACAGGCGCATGAAAATCTGGCAATGGCCCTGGCCGGAGTTTTCGATTCGCAGATCAGCGGCGGCAAACGCTACGACCTGGCCACGCAGGGCCGGCGCCGTGCCAACGCCACTTACCTGGCTTCCCACGCCGTGGACGAAACCTCAGCCGCCAGCTTCGCCCTGGACCTGACTCCCTTGGTGGAGAACGAGAGCATGGATCCAACAGATTTCATTCTGGGATTCATCGATCGGTTCAAGCACGATGTATCCACGCGCCTGGCGAAGTTGAGATAGCGGATTTGGGTCAAGTGAATTTGTCTGGTGTATTCGTCAAGGATGAGGGTCAAGGGTATTCGTCAGTTGAATTCGTCAAGTGTATTTGTCAAGTGTAGGACCGGGCTTCAGCCCGGCAAAGAAAAGCTCCCCTCCTGATTCAGGAGGGGCCGGAGCGTAAGCGACGAGGGTGGTTACAGGCAGAGTGGTTGTTAGGGAGTCTCCAAAACGCTTGTGCCGGGCCTGCAAATCCCGGCTCGACAAACCAGCTTCGAATCGCGGTCTAAGAGGATACCGTTCTCATGAAACTCTCTCACCTTGACTGGGTGGTCGTTGCCGGCTACTTCCTGCTCAATCTCCTGATTGGGCTTTATTACCGCAAGAAGGCGAGCGCCAGCACCGATGACTTCTTTGTGTCGGGACGCGAAGTCTCCTGGTGGCTCGCGGGAACCTCCATGGTGGCCACCACGTTTGCGGCGGACACGCCATTGTGGGTGACGGGCCAGGTGGTGCGCCACGGCGTTGCGGCCAACTGGTTCTGGTGGAGTTTCCTGCTGAGCGGCATGATGACCGTATTCTTCTTCGCCCGCATGTGGCGGCGGGCGGAGATCATTACCGACGTGGAGTTGGTGGAACTGCGCTACGCGGGCAAACCCGCCGCGTTTTTGCGGGGATTTCGCGCCGTCTATTTCGGCATCCTCATCAATTGCATCATCCTGGGCTGGGTCAACCTGGCGATGGAGAAGATCCTGGGAATTTCGCTGAATATTCCCAAATTCCAGGCCGTGGTGATCTGCATGGCCATCACGGCGATTTATACCTCGATTTCCGGCCTTTGGGGCGTGCTCTGGACGGACCTGCTGCAATTCATCCTGAAGATGGGCATGTTGATTCTATTGGCCTTTTACGCCGTGCGAGCCGTGGGGGGCATGAGTGCGCTCAAAACCAAGCTGGCCGCCGTGGATGCGGCGCGAGGCGCGGCGGTGGGGGGCACGGGGTCCATCCTCTCCTTCGTTCCCGATCTGCACTCTCCGTGGATGCCGGTAATGACCTTCCTGGTCTACATTGGGGTCTACTGGTGGTCTGTCTGGTACCCGGGGGCGGAACCGGGCGGCGGCGGTTATGTGGCACAGCGCATCTTCTGCGCCAAGGACGAAAAGAACTCCCTGCTGGCCACGCTCTGGTTCAACATCGCCCACTACGCCCTGCGTCCCTGGGCGTGGATTATCACGGCTTTGACAGTAGTGGTCCTTTATCCACAATTGAGCCTGCCCGGAGCCGACGCTGAGGGCGGTTTCGTGCGGGTCTGGGTGGATTATCTTCCAGGCGCTCTTCGCGGACTGATGCTCGCCGCCTTTGCCGCAGCCTACATGTCCACCGTGGCCACACAACTCAACTGGGGTTCGTCCTACCTGGTAAATGATTTTTATCGCCGCTTCCTTGTGCGGAGCCGCTCTGAAACCCATTACGTGGCCGCTTCCAAAATCTCCACGATGGGATTGATGATCCTGGCGGCGGCAGTCTCCTACATCATGCACACCGTCGCGGGCGGCTGGGAAATGGTGGTGAACATTGGCGCGGGCACGGGAGCCGTCTACCTGCTGCGCTGGTATTGGTGGCGCATCAACGCCTGGTCGGAAATTTCGGCCATGATTACTGCCGCTGCTGTCTCGGTGGTGTTGCGCCTGCGCAGTCCCTTCCTTGAGTCTGACCCGAACCAGATGGCGAAGAACCTGCTGCTCACCGTCGTAGTCACCTCAGTCGTATGGGTGGCGGCAACATTCCTGACTCAGCCGGAACCGGAATCCAAACTGCTGGAGTTCTACCGCCGCGTGCGGCCGGGCGTAAAGGGTTGGGGACACATCGCCGCCCTGGCGCCGGAAGTTCCGCCCACCAAGGATGGCTGGTACAACCTGATGGATTGGATCATGGGCTGTTTGATGGTCTACATGACGCTGTTCGCCATCGGCAAGCTGCTGTTGGGCTTCACGGGAACGGGCCTGCTGTTCCTCGCCATCGCCGCCGTCTCCGGATTTGTCATCTATTGGGATCTGTCCCGCCGCGGATGGGAGACGCTTTCGGGGAAGGAATGAAAGAGCAGGTGTCAGGTGTAAGGGGTTAGGTGTTAGGGCGCTAAATTGAGCACTGGGAGCGCTGAATTCTAAGAGCTAGGAACAAATCATGTCACTGATGTTGAAAGAAATCCTGGAGCAGCCGCAGGCTTTGCGGTCGACGTTTCGGGCGGAACGGGCCCACGCTTTGGAATTCATGAAGTTCGCGCGTAAGCAGGACTTCCGCCTGGTGGTGCTGGTGGCGCGAGGCACCTCCGACAATGCCGCACAGTTTGCGCGCTATTTGACGGAGATCACCACGGGCATACCAACCTCGCTGGCTGCGCCTTCCGTCCACACCTTGTATGAGTCCAAGCTGGATTACCGCCAGGCGCTGGTGGTGGGCATCTCGCAATCGGGCGAAGGCACGGACGTCAATATGGTGCTGGAATCCGCCAAGCGCCGGGGCGGCTACACGGTGGGCATTACCAACGAGAAGAATTCCAGCATGGCCAAGCTGGTGGATGAGGTCTTCCTGGTGCACGCGGGAAGGCAACGCTCCGTGGCCGCCACCAAAACCTACACGGGCCAGCTGATGATCTTCTATCTGCTTGCGGCCGCGCTCGGCACCACCATCAGCATGGAGCAAGTCAGCGAGATTCCTGACCGCGTCACGGAGACGCTGGAAATCATTCCCGGGCTGCGCCAACTGGTGGAGCGCTACCGTTATATGAACCATTGCGTCGTTGTGGGCCGCGGCATCAATTACGGCAACGCGTTTGAGTTTTCACTGAAGCTCATGGAAACCTGCTACGTGATTGCGGAACGCTTTTCCGCCGCCGACTTTGTGCATGGCCCCATCGCCCTGATCGAACATGATTTTCCCGCGTTTGTCTTCATGCCCCCGGGCAAGACCTTCGCCAACATGCGCGAGCTCACCACCCGGCTGCGCAAACTGCACGCGGAAGTGGTGGCGTTCACGGGGCCAAAAACGGATATTCCCGCCGCAACGCGGATTATCCGCGTGCCTTGCGAGATGCCCGAGATTTTCTCGCCCATTCCCTACATCGTCCCCGGCCAGATTTTCGCGGCGTTGCTGGCGGAAATCAAAGGCCTCGATCCGGATAAGCCCCGGTCACTTAAAATCGTTACTCAAACAGTTTAGGGCTTCAGTCTAATGCATTGGCTCTGGCAGTGGTCGACCTAATCCGTAGAGCCGACCTTCTCAAACACTAAGAACGGGAATGGGTACCGCGCAAATAACCCCATATCCATGGGTCCGAAGATGACCACTGTAGGGGTAGCAACCGTTAACCAATAAATCCGCCTGCGCCCTTTTTACGGCATCTCCGAGCACCACGCCAAGGTCGCCATTCCCGATGAACACATCTGCCTTGACGCCCGTCTGCTGTTGAACCCTGTCCATTTGCCGGGAAGCATTGCTGACCAGCTCATCCTTCCACCGCTGATCGACGTAGCTGCCACCCGGCCCCCACAATTCCACCCCGGCTGTCACATTGGCGAGCGTAAGATGTGCACTGAATTCCTCAGCAACCTGCGCTGCCCAGGTAACCGCAATGGCGGCGCGAGGGCCAAACTCAACCGCGCACAGGACGTTGCGGATGGCGAATTCCTGCCCCGCCGGTGCTTCCACATGGGCACCAGTCCAAACCGGGATCTCCGTCCCCTGCAAGACCCTTGCGGTTACGGAGCCCAACAGGAACTGGTAAAACGTGAAGCTATGAGACGGCATCATGACCAGGTCGACCTTTTCATCATGCGCGGTTTGCACAATGGCCTGGGCGACATCGCCATTGGCGAACCGGGTGCGCACAGTAAGGCCCTCAAAGTCCGGTCTGAGCGAATTGAACTGCCGCTTCTGCCCCTCGCGAATGATTGCCGCAAGCAGGTCCCACTTCGCCAACTGGCCCGGATCCTCCGGCACGCCTGCGGCATGGCTCAGTTGCGTCATGACATGCAGCAACACCAGATCTGATTTGAAATGACGGGCCAGCACCCCCGCCTGATGAATCACCGACGGAGAAGCGAGGGGGAAATCAACCGGCAGGAGGATTTTCCTGATACTCAGCATCGCGGCAAAATCCTTAGGTCCAAGTTAGAAGTTCTTGGTGAAAAAGTGCGCAATCTGCTGGCCGGCATGCTCGGTGTAATAGACTGTGATCTTGCCGGACTTCTGCGCGGCGTCGGAGATATCCTTGCCCGCTTCGTCGGCGGCATGGTTGCTGAGGTGATAGACGTGCTCGGTTCCATCCTGCGACTTGATCGTAATGGTCTTTGCGTCTTTGTCGAGGTGGACGAGTTCTCCCTCAGAGCTCTTCATGCTTCCGCCGCCAAGGTGGTCAACCTCCTGCGCGGTCTCTTCGGTTCCCTTGGCAGTGTAATGGACAGCAACGTCGCTGCCTTCCTTCAAGCCATGGAAGGAATCCTTCGCGGTCGCATCCGCCACCTCACCTCCACGAACCGAGGTCTGCTGCACGAAGTGAAAAGTGTGTTCAGTCCCGTCTTTGGCCTTGACGAGGAATGTTTTAGTGGTGCTGTCAACCTTCTCAATCTTACCCTCGACCACGGTAATGGCCATTGCACTGGAACTAAACAGCAGAAATAGAGATCCCAGAATCACCAGTTTGCGCATTTGCTTCCTCCCTTTTGATTTAAATCCCCAGCCATGGCCGGCTGCCCGCACCAAGTTCAGTTCAGCCCATTTGCATTGATTCTACACTTGCCGATGAGCCATTGCGACTCGTTTCTTTCGGGGAATTGCAGTATTCGCGAAAATGACAAGGTAACGTCTGCCCGGCACACAAATGGGATGTGTGCTACTCGCCTGAAACAGGCTTGACCTTCCCGTAGCGGGTCCAGTTTTCCAATGTGGTGAACGTGCGGCTCTGCATTCGATCGATGTAAAGGCCCCCGCGCAAGTGGTCAATTTCATGCTGGAGGATCCGGGCGTACCATCCGGTGGCATCCGCAACGCAAGGCTCGCCGTGCTCATTCAGGTATTCCACCCGGACGGACTTGGCCCGCGGTACGAGGGCGGAAAACCCGGAAAGGCTCAGGCAGCCTTCATGGAACTCAACTTTGTCGTCCCCAGCGCTCACAATATTGGGATTGATGAGGACGTGAAATGGCACCGGCCCCCGCCCCTTGAGTTCTAGTTCCTGGGCAGGAAGATTCTTCAGGAATGCCTCCTGATCCTCGATAACCGCAAGCTGGATCGAAACTCCCACCTGCGGAGCCGCCAGTCCCACGCCCGGGGCATCGTGCATGGTGTCGCGCATGTCTCGAATGAGCCGTTGCACGTCTTCTTTCAAGATCTCCCCGGTGGTAAGCGATTGTGCCACCTGCCGCAACACCGGGTCACCTGCCTGGACAATTTTAAAACGCACAGGGTCCTCCCCAACATCATTCGACTTTCTCGGCCAGTTTCACCAAGCGGGCATGGCGATCTTAAGCACCAAGGGCCTGGGGAACGCGCAACAGTTCAGCGTCCGCGGAATCATTGGGCACGGAGCAGCCCGGCGTAAGAATAAAACGTGGGCCCGCCGCTTTGCGGGCACTCTCGTATTGGGAGCGGACCGTCTCCAGCGAAAGCGCCCGAAAATGAACTTCGTCGAGCCCTCCGAGCAGAACGCCACTGTATTTCTGGCGGATGCTGCTGATGGGCACTTGTGTTCCATGCAAGGAATAGTTGATCGCGCTGGCCGCCCATCCCTTATAGAAACGGTCAAGATACACCTTGTCTCCGTGCAGGTGCAGCGTGTTCAACGGTGACTGAACCGTGGCCTGAAGTACCAGGCGATCAAACGGCTCGCTGAACTTCGCGTAATCGTTCTGTGAGAGGATGCCATCCTGGGCGTTGGCAATCGCCAGGAAGATGCCGCTTGCTCCCGCCGCCACCGCAAGCCGCGCGTGGTTCGCCTCCGACTTCGCGATTATCTCCAACGTGTCCAGCAGGCGCTGGGGCTTCTCCTCCTTCAAGCGCATAACCTCCTGCGTGGAGCTCAAGTTTTCCACCACTTTCCAGGGGTTAAAGATGGTTTCAACAAAGTGTGCCTGGCGGCCAAGACTCTTGTCGATCGAGGTCAAGGCCGCAATTTGGGCGGGGAAAGGGTTCGATTCCTCCCGGACCTCGTACCATTGGCCGGCCGGCTTGGGATAAACAAAGTCGCTCATCACTTTGACCAGATCGGTCTTGAATTGAGCATGAAAGTTAAGCGTCGCCCGTACAAAATGCTCAGGCGGCTCCTTTTGCAATCCGAAGTGGTGCCAGAAACTGAAGGGCGTGCGATCAACTTCGCGCCCTTCAAGGGCACGATCAACGCGCTCGCGGCTGGACATGCGGGCGTCCGCCTGGAGGTTTATTCTCGGAAGGATAGAGCCAGCGGCAAGGGAAAGAAGATGCCTTCGAGTGATCTGCATGGTCACGCTCCTGAGGATAGGGCTGCCTTTGAGTATATTCGAGATACTTTGGGGCGGACAATGGCGTTTCATTCTCTAATTGAAACGGCCTAAACGATAAGTGCACCCATGCAGAAGTAAATTCCAGTTCCCTTTCTGCAATGGCACCGTCGCCCGTTTTAACTAAAGATCATGCCCCGCATTGGCAGTATAACGGGCTGCTCAATCAACGGACTTTTTGTTGGCTTTTTGTTGGCTGGTCATCACCTCGGGCGCAGTGTATTCTTGTGCCGCGCCCGGGAACCTGCCCCGGTTTGATTCCACAGGGTTCACCCGCGATTGCTCGATGCGCGAAGGGGGAAACATGCAACGACGCGATTTCCTGAAAGCCACAACCACAGTCATCGCAGGCGCCACACTTGCCCCGGGCGCGCGGGCTGCAGATCCCCCAATCACTCCCCCTCTGCCGACAGAAGGACGGTTGGTAATTCCCATCAATCGAAATTGGAGATACAACCGGTCAGTTGTCGAGGGCGGGCACGATGAAACCTTCGACGATTCTTCCTTTGACCGAATTGTGATTCCTCACACCAACATCCGCCTTCCCTGGCACAGTTTCGACGAGAAATCCTATGAGTTTGTCTCTCTCTACCGCCGCCGCTTCAAGTTGCCCGCAGGAGCCAAAGGGAAGCACGTTTTCGTTGATTTCGAAGGCGTGATGACCGCCTCCACGGTTTGGATCAACGGCGTGCGGCTGGGCGAATATAAGGGTGGATACACGCCATTTTCTTTTGACCTCACGCCACATATCGATTTTGATGGCGACAACCTCCTGGCCGTCGATGTGGATTCCACGGAACGCCCTGACATTCCGCCCTTCGGATTCCAGATCGATTACCTCACCTTTGGCGGCATTTATCGTGAAGTTTCGCTCCGCATTGTTCCTGGCACGTTTATTGAGAATATTTTTGCCCGGCCGCAGGATGTTCTTAGTATGAATCCGTCACTCGACGTGGACTGCTTCCTCAAGTTCTTGGAAACTTTGAAAGAGCCGCTCACCTTGGAAGTGGCTCTTCACGATGGCGAGCGTGTGATTGCCAGCGGATCTATGCCCGTCACCCCCGCCGAAACCGGCGCCGAACCGTTGGCCCACACTCTCCACATGGATAAACTCGTCGAAATCAAACTGTGGGACCTCGCAAGCCCGAGTCTCTATTCTGTGCACGTCCGCCTTTTGAAAGGAAATCAGGTGGTGGACGCGGATACGCGCACCGTGGGCTTTCGCAAAGCGGAATTCACTGACCACGGCTTTGAATTGAACAGCAAAGTGGTCAAACTGCGGGGCCTTGACCGTCATCAAACCTTCCCCTTTGTGGGCCAGGCGATGCCGGGCCGCGTCCAACGCCGCGATGCGTACGTCCTGCGCCACAACCTGCATTGCAACATCGTCCGCACATCGCACTATCCGCAGTCGCGCCATTTTCTTGACGCCTGCGATGAGTACGGGCTTCTGGTGCTGGAAGAGATTCCCGGCTGGCAGCACATCGGCGATGAGCCCTGGAAGTTGATTGCGATTGATAACGTCAGCCGGGTGATCCGGCGCGATTGGAATCATCCCAGCATCGTCCTGTGGGGCGTGCGCATCAATGAATCGCTGGACGATCATAGCTTTTACGCGCGCACTAACGACCTCGCCCACCATCTCGATCCGACTCGTCCCACGGGAGGGATCCGCTACTTCCAGTCCTCGGAATTTCTGGAAGATGTCTTCACCATGAACGATTTCGGCTTCCCGCTAAAACCGCCCAATCACCCGAGATACCTCAATACGGAGTTTGTGGGCCACACCTACCCCACCAAGACCATCGATCAGGTGGAACGCCTTACAGAACATATGCTGCGCCACGCGCGCATCCACGATCAGCTTGCTTCCAATCCACAGTACGCGGGCGGAATCGGCTGGTGCGCCTTCGATTACAACACCCACGCGGACTTTGGCTCGGGAGATCGCATCTGCTACCACGGAGTTACTGACATCTTTCGCGAACCCAAACCCGCCGCCGGCCTCTACAAGTCGCAGTGCGACCCCGAGGAGGAGGTGGTGCTGGAGCCAGCCTTCCACTGGGCTCGAGGCGATGCCGCAGTCGGATTTTCCAAGGCCTATGTCTGCTCCAACTGCGATCACCTGAAGTTTTACATTGCGGATCGTCTGGTGGCTGAGGCCGATCCTGACAGGACGACCTTCGCCCATCTTCAGTATCCACCGTTTGTTGCTGATTTATCGAAAGGCGTGGGCAATTGGGGTGACTTGAGGATTGAAGGCTACCTTCAAGGAAAACAAGTGATCTCAAAAAGCATGTCGGGAGGAGGCTTGGACCAAAGGTTCACTCTGCTGCCCGATGATTCTCAATTAAAAGCCGATGGGGCGGATACAACCCGCGTCGTCTTGCGAGTGACCGATGAATTCGGCGCAATCCGGCCCTTCGCCAATGACGCGATTAAACTGGAGCTCGATGGCCCGGCGGAGATTATCGGAGACAATCCTTTTGCACTGGTTGGGGGAACGGGCGCCATCTGGATTCGCGCCGGTGAGCGGCCAGGGACGGTGACGCTTACGGCGACGCACCCACGACTGGGGACGCAACAAGTGAAATTTGAACTGACAGCAGTGCCAACCGAATGGGCATAGTTATAGGATAGAAAAGACCAACCTGGCAAGTTGTTCCAGATGTTTCACCCGAGAGTTGTTTCGGAGGTTCAACCCCTTTCCAACGCACTGGCAATAAATCGGACGCAAGCCCGACCCGCTGTTGATGGTCTTATAGGCGGCTTCGATTTGGGTGAATTGGGCTAAGTCGCCAGGCTGCCCCTTCGGAACTTTGTTTCCGTAGAAACTGAATGCGTGGCGGAGTCATTCTGGCCAGACAGGAACCGGTTACTGAAGGGTTTCTGACAGCTTTCTAAAATTGCTGAGTCGTTGATATTCGGACTTGATCATGACGGGGACGGGCTCGGGCGGGGGAAGAACCGGAGAAGTGCAGTGTGGGCACACTTGCCAGGCCGGATCCAGAACCTGGCCGCACGAGCGGCAAACAAGTTTTGACTTGGTTTTGCAGAGCTCACATTTCTTGGCCTGGGCATCGACCGGTTTCACACATTTGGGGCAGGAAGCCTGGCCGTCATCACCCCATTGAATGACGCGCATAACCTCCTCGGCAGTCGTCGTGCCTTGGCGGATTTTGTTGCGGGCGGCTTCAAGCAAGGGGACCATCCCGGTTTCAATCGCCGCCTGCCGGATGACAGGCTCAGTGGACCGGGAATTAATGGCTTCACGAACCGCGGGCGTCATCCGCAGCAATTCGTAAATGCCGATCCTGCCTTTGAATCCCGTACTGTGGCAGGCTCTGCATCCCTTTCCGTGGATGAAGCTGAAGTTGGCATCATCCAAACCCAGGCGCTTTAGGGCCTGAGGGTCTGGTATGTATTTCTCGCGGCAGGCCTCGCAGATCACGCGCACCAACCGTTGGGCGACCACCAAGGTTACGGAAGAGGTCAGAACAAAGGGATCGATTCCGAGGTCCAGCAACCGCAGGACCGTCGCCACCGAATTGTTCGTATGCAGAGACGTCAGGACCAGGTGGCCGGTCATGGCCGCATGGAAGGCAATTTCAGCAGTCTCGCGGTCGCGAACCTCGCCCACCAGAATCGTGTCCGGATCCTGGCGCAAAATCGAGCGTAAGCAGGCGGCAAAAGTGAGCCCCGCCTTGGGGTTGATCTGCACCTGGTTGGCGCCCGGCAATTGGTATTCAATGGGGTCCTCAACGGTCACGATATTGACTTCGCTGGACCGTTTGTAGTTGAGAAGCGAATACAGGGTGGTGGTTTTGCCACTTCCCGTCGGCCCGGTGACGATAATCATTCCCTGAGGCTGCTTGACGGGCTCGAGGACTGAGGGTAATTCTTCGCTGGGAACGCCCAACTTCTCTGGTACGGGAATGCGCTCCGTGGATCCCAGGACGCGCATGACGATCTTTTCGCCAAACTGAGTGGGCAGGGTTGAAAGCCGCAAATCGGTGATTTGGTTCTGGCAGCGCACCTTGAACCGCCCATCCTGCGGAACCCGCTTTTCCGTGATGTCAAGCTTGCTCAAGATTTTCAGGCGCGAAATTAGCCCGAATTTTAGCCAGCCGGGTGCCTTTAGAAAGTCCCTGAGTACACCATCAACGCGCATGCGGATTTGGATCTCGTGCTCACTGGGCTCAATGTGAATGTCGCTTGCATGTTCGCGCAGAGCTTCCGTCATGATGATGTTGACAAGGCCGATGATGGGAGGGATTTCCGAGTTCTTCACGGAAGCTGTTTCGTCCAGGTCAAGGTCCTCGCGCAAAGGCAGGAGCTGAATTTCGGACTGATTTCCGGCCCGATCGATAATGTCGAGAACCTGCGTCCGGGAATAATGCTTTTCCAGAGCCTCCAGAATCTGAGAGCGTAAGCCCACCACCGGGCGGACCGTACATCCGGTAAAGAACTCAATGGCGTGGACGGAGGTGAGGTTTGAAGGGTCAACGAAGGCAACAACCAATTGCCGCCCGTTCAGCGCCAGCGGGATGCAGTCATGCTGCCGGGCCAGGCGCTCAGTAATCCTATGCGCTGCTTCCTCGTCGACGGTGAGGCGCCCCTCGCCCGCAAACGGAACACGCAGGCGCTGTGTAAACGAATCGGCAAGCCATGATTCGGTAATCCTGTTTTCATCCAGCAGGATCTTCCACAGCGGGACACGGCGAGTTTGCGCGAGCCCGGAGTAATGCTCGACCTCAGAAGACGTGAGTATTCCGGATTTGATCAGCGCGGTTCGAATGGGAAATACTCCCCTGTGAGCGTTGACTCAACTCATCCAGAACGTTGCTTTATGCCTTATAAGAGTTTTGCCGAAACCGATAGGTCCCAAATCTGAATCCGGCTTCCCAACACCAGAAAAGCCAGGCTCAGGCTAATATCTTTGGACCGAGGTATAAATAGTACCAAAGTACTATGATGGAAACAATAGGGTTATACATACTATCGGACATATTGCCCTACTGGATGATGTGGTGGGTTTCATGATAACCACCGCAATATCTTGCGTTAGAATTGCCGGCACTCCCGCTTCCAAGGAGCCGGCGGCGACACAAGTGGTAAATCCGTACTTAAGCGTGAAAGAAAGGGAGAAAGGGTACTTGGAAGGAGAAAAGGTACTTGATACCTTTCCCCCTGTAATCCTTGGGCGCACGCTCCTCGCGTCGCCTTCGGTCACTGACAATGCCGGCGGCTGCCTGCGAGCGCTTGGCAGGGTGGATCACAGCGATGCAAAGCGTGCCGGTTTCCACGCCCAGTTGAAGGGGTGTCCTGATCGGGGGATTGGGAACATCGGTTCGGGATATCGCTTCGGCATGTCGCTTCGGCCCGTATCAAGCCATTTAAGAATGTTACTTTGGCAGGGCCCGTCGAGACATTAAGGATGTAACCGGGAGCTCGTCGTCGTGGCTGTGGGAAAGTGGGA
>Ga0302320_10002007_pt1 | contig 48634 bp, 37 predicted proteins | sample Bog_T0_3_FD_202130 | JGI IMG/M metagenome (GOLD analysis project Ga0302320, IMG submission 202130) | Peat permafrost microbial communities from Stordalen Mire near Abisko, Sweden - Bog_T0_3 | ecosystem: Environmental > Terrestrial > Soil > Wetlands > Peat | place: Sweden: Abisko, Stordalen Mire... | reverse complement strand
TGGGCTGGGCGCTCGGCAAAGGAGAACGTCTGGACGACGTGCTAGACGAAATCGGCCAAGTCGCCGAAGGCGTCCCCACGAGCGATTGCGCGATCGTACTTTCGAAGCGATACGGCGTTCAAATGCCGGTTTGCGAGGCGATAGATGCCGTGATCAGAGGCCGATTACAGCCCGTGAACGCGGTTACTGTTCTTATGGAGCGCTCGCCTCGGGTGGAGGGTCTTCTGCTGCCGGCGTCAACAGGCGAGTTGAAGGCGAACGGCTAGGAACAAGGGCCAAGCCAACAGAGAGAATCGCAAGGGCGGGAAAGACGGGAAACAGCGGAAACGGTCCGGTTGGATGAGCCGCAACCTGACACGGCACCGCTGCCATCTGGTCAAGAGGCGCCTGACCGGTTACCTCACCTTGCTCATCGATACACATGGAGTAGCCGGTCTCGGCAGAGCGCACCAGGGGCAGACCAGTCTCGACTGCCCGAAAGATGGTGCCGGCCCGGAGTTGATCCATCGCAGCGGTATGGTCAAACCAGTTGTCTTCGCTGATCACCGCCACCAGGTTCGCACCCATGGCGGCTTTCCGGTAGGCGATATCCGGAAAGAGGCATTCAAAGCAAATCAGGGGGGCAACCGTCAGATCGCCATCCTTGAGGTTCTTGATATCGTCGCTTGATTTCAGGTCTCCGGAGGGCAGCTTGAAAGCGTCCAGGAACGGAAGCATGCCCCGCGCCGGAACGTACTCGCCGAACACCACCAGTCGATTCTTATCGGCATATTGCCGACTGGTTCCATGGTACAGAAGGGCGCTCTGGTAGACGTCGTTGCCATCACTTCGATGCGCCCCAAACAAAGTGGCGAGGCCGGGTTCGAGGCGAAAGTCAGGCGGTAGGGGCCATTGAAAGTCACGCGCGGCACCCTCAGGGAAAACCAGAAGCTTGGCCTTGCGGTTAAGCGCGTCTTGGGTGAGGTTGTCGATATGAAGCAGGTGGAGTTGGAGGGCTTCACCGGTATTAGAGAATGCCAGATCAACGCCGGGTTGCCCAGCCTCTACCAGGACGGTGGGGCCGCTAGGACGAACCAGGAAAAAGCGACCGATCGAGACCATGCCGAGCAATCCAAAGACGATGGCGGTCTTGCGCCCATTGCTCAGATCGCCCCCGAAGGCCTGAACGGTGGCGAGTGATGTCAGGAGGACCCAAGCCGAAACCATGAAGATGCTTCCGAACCACGCCAAGTGAATCAAGGTTGGGGTGGTCGCCAATGGGCTTGCCAACAGCCCCCATGGAAAAGCGGGACCGGGTACCAGAGATCGCACGGTTTCGACTCCCGCCCAGACGAAGGGGATCAACCATGGGCGGTCGTTTTGCCAGCACTTGGAGATAAGCCAACCCAACCCGCCAAACCATAGCAGTGCCTCGGCGAATGCCCCGAGTCCGATTGGGATCAAGGCGAGGCTTGGGCTCCCTACCCATCGCCCCACTAGCCTCACAAGCCAGCCGAACTGAAAGAAAAAGTAGACAAATCCAAAGCAAAAGCCACAACGATATGCGGACCATCCACGGCGGTTCTTCAGCTCGGCAAGAAATGGGATGGGTGCTATAAAAACGAGGAGAACCCAACTGGTCGGCGCAAACGCTAGAGCCAGCAGGACCGCGGAAACGACCGCCGGCCAAACACGAGGCCGCATAGATCTCGCCACCCTCAGCTAACAACCTCGTCGATCCGGTGCGTGTCAACCTCCTCTAAAAAGAGTTGGGTCAAGTGCGTGGTGTCGTTGTATCGAAGCATTTGAAATTGGCCTTCCGGTCTACGGATGAACTCGGTAACTCCGGTATTGCCAAATCGGAACGACCGTGAAGTTTCGACCGAACCCTTCACCAAGTGGGCGATCAGAAGCGCACAACTCGCACCGTGCCCAACAATAATCTTGTCTTCTTTGCACCGGAACAGCTCCTTTGCGATGGGCTGAACCCGTTCAAAAGCGTCGCGAAGCGATTCGCCTGACGGTGGACGAACGCCGAGACTGTCCACACCTTCAAGCTCCTGCTGCTGGCAAAGCTGGGCATGCAGCTCTCGAAAGGCCATGCCTTCGTAACTCCCGAAGGATCGTTCGCGCAGTCGCGAATCGATTCTCAAACGCGCCGACAGTGACTGCACCAGAATTTCGCCGGTCTTCGTGGCGCGTTTTAGGTCGCTCGTCCATACTTCGGCAAAGCCTGTGCCCGCAAGGCTGCGCGCAAGACAACCGGCTTGATATTCACCTTCAGAGTCGAGGGGAACGTCGGTATGCCCCTGCGCACGGCTTGCCGCATTCCAGGCAGTCTGACCGTGGCGGACAACGAGGAGGCGCATCGGATATGTTTATACCTGCCAGGGCTTCAACTCGCCGAGCTCGACCCCCGCGCTGCTCAGTCGGAGTGCGCCTACTCTTAGGAGACGCGCAGCCGATCCAGGTTCAGCAGTGTTCCTAACATGAATTTCTCTCGACGCAAAGTCGATCCGGTCGATCACGCCCATTCCGAAGTCCTCCCCGTCGGGTCGAGCAAAGGAACATAGCAGCCCTTGGTATGACGCGGGCGACACGACTATCGAACGTTGAACCTCGAAGTGGTTGGAAATTCGTCCCATCGAGCGTTCATCGAGCGGTTCCTCCGAAACAACCAGCGCGGTTGCTCCTGAGGTTTCAACGTGTAGGACTTCGCTTAGACCGAGGTGGCGAAGCTCCTCAACCGTGGTTGCCTTGCCGCTGCCGAGCCGTACCCCTTCCAACGTGAGTTGATCCATGTTGAGCGTGTGGATGACGGCTTGGTCCAAGAGCTTGATCCACTGCGCCTTGTGTTGGGCGCTAGCGACGAGCGGCGGGGGCGCAGCCGCCAGGTCGACGTCTTCGGGGCCGATGGGGAACCCGTCTCGGTCTATCTTCGTTCCCGCAGCGACCAAGATTCGCTCAGGACGGAAGACTTCGCAGGTGGCCTGCAGAAACTGTCTGAGCAGGGGTGTCGGCCGATGGGTGATCTGCACGGCGGGGGCAGTCGGCGCGGCCGCCGCCAATTTGACAAGAGCAGCGAGCAGGATATGGGGCGCTCTCTGGGCATCCAGGCTTCCATAGAATCGCCACGACCTCGTTTGATCGCCTACGGAAAGGCGAAGCCGGCCCGGTGGGCTTTGGTATGGATCGGCGGGGTCGAGGCAGATGAGCGGCTGCCCCGCGAGGTTTTCGCGCAACCAATCCTTCCATGTCACCCCGGGGTGCCCCACCAGCAATGTTCGTGGCATGAAGAAGAGACGAGCCACTTACCCAAATCGCCATCCACCGCCATAAGTCCCATGCTTCAACCGTTCCCTTAGCCTGTACGTTTGAACCTTTGATGATGACCACCTTCGCCCGCAAAGCAGCCGAAAGAGCTGCGCGCCACTCCGCCCAGAAGCTGGTTCGCCATGCTCGGATCGATCCGCGCCGCGGATGGAGTCTCTTGACGAATCCTGGAGTGGCGGCGGGGCCGAAGTTTTCCGCGCTTGCGATCGGCTTGGCCCTCACGGGTCTCTTGGTGCTCTTCGAAGTGCCCCTTGAAGGTGCTATCTCGGTGCTTGCGCCCATCTTGGGTCTGGTCGCCGGGGCATTTGCCGATGGGATGGAGATTCTTGTGCTTCCCCTCCTCATTGCCTGTGCCTCGCTCTCGATCATCCTCCCTACCACGTCCTCACTGCTGCCGGTAGGACCCGAGTAGAATCTGGCGGTTGCGAATAGGGATATTTGACTCCGGGCTCGGAGGGCTCATCCTTGCCGAGGCCTTCGCGCGGCGATTGCCACGGTACGACTTCGTCTATTTAGGCGATACGGCCCGTGTCCCCTATGGCGACCGGTCCCAAGAAGCGATCTTCCGGTTCACCAGGGCGGCGGTGGAGGCGCTCTTTCGCGACTTCGATTGCGCGCTCGTGGTGCTTGCGTGCAACACCGCCTCGGCCGAGGCGTTGAGGCGCTTGCAGCAGGAATACCTCACCGCCCACTATCCGGATCGGAGGATACTTGGGGTCATCATCCCCACCATCGAGGCTTTAGACGACGACGGGCCGATTGGTGTACTGGCCACCCGAAGCACCGTGAGATCGGGATCGTTTCCCCGCGAAATGAGGCGGCTGGGCAAGGCAGCCGTGGTGATCCAGCAGGCAGCGCCACTTCTTGTACCACTCATCGAAAACGATGGCCTCGATCGCGCCGGCCCCTTTGTGGAAGCTTATGCGGCCCCCTTGTTGGCGGCGGGCGTGCGGCAGGTGCTCTTGGGTTGTACTCACTACGGCGTTGCAGCGGCGCTGATCGGGAAAGCGCTACCGGGGGTGCGAGTGATCGCCCAGGAGGATGTGGTGCCGGAACGTCTTGCGAGCTACCTGGATCGGCACCCGGAAATCGAGGGCCGATTGAGTCATACCGGCGAGCGTCGTTATCTCCTGACCGATGTGCTCGAGCACTACACCGAACTTGCTCGGTCATTGGTGGGCATCGCACCCACGTTCGAGGAGCTATACCTGCCGGTATGAGCCAGTCTCTTTCCTTCATCGAGTTGAATCGGTGTGCAGCCCGGGCAAACGTTGCCGCCTTCCGTTCCCATTTGGGACCAACGCAAGAGCTGATCGCGGTCGTTAAGGCCAACGCTTATGGGCATGGCCTGAATGAGATCGTTGGAATGGTCGAAGACCTCGTGGACGGGTTTCAGGTTGACGATATCGAGGAGCTGCGCCTCGTCAGGCCTAAGACGGCTAAACGAATCCTCGTGCTTGGTTATGTCGCTCCTCACGATCTCGAGGAGGCGGTTCGCCTGCACGGCGAGCTGGCGCTCTACGACACCGAGCGACTTGAGCTCCTTGGAGCGATGCAAGAGGTTGCTCATGTCCATCTGAAGATCGACGCCCTTTTGGGTCGCCAAGGCTTGCTTACTGAGATGCTGCCGGATTTCATTCCCCAACTCCTCCGTTTTCCGAACGTGAAGCTGGCCGGGGTGTACGGGCACTATTCGAACCTTGAAGACACCCCACTGCGCTCTCATGCCGAAGCCCAGCAGGCGCGATTCGAGCGGGCTCGTGGCATGCTGATCGCATTTGGTCTGGGGGCTGTGCCCACCCACTTTTCGTCGACGGCCGGCATCCTAGCTTTCGAGGGACCGGACAGCGAACATGCGCTGGTTCGCTTGGGGATAGGCCTCTATGGTCTGTACCCGTCAACTGGGTTTGAACGTCTGGTTGACTTGAAGCCCGTGCTTAGGTGGGTGACCCACCTTGCCCAAGTCAAGGATGTCCCCCCCGGCTATCCGATCGGGTACGGACTCACGTTTGTGACGTCACGGCCAACCAGGATGGGGATCGTTCCCCAAGGTTATGCCGATGGCTACGACCGCGGGCTCTCCGGCTGCGGCGAAGTCTTGGTGGCCGGTCGGCCCTGTCCGATCATAGGGAGAATCGCGATGAACATGTTCGCCATCGACCTGACCGAGGTTGGAGAAGTCCATCCAGGCGCCGAAGTGGTGTTGATCGGTGAGCAGGATGGCGAGAGGATTACCGCTGAAGTGCTGGCCGGTTGGACGGACACCATCAACTATGAGGTCGTCGCCCGGATCAGTGCCCTGCTTCCGCGGTCCGTGGTTTAAGTCCGTTTGCGGGCCCGCACACCCTTGCAGGGGGGCCTCATTACCGGCTATCTTGTGTCGATGTCTTTTGCTCCTTTCCCCTTCATCCCTTACGGCGGCGACTATAACCCGGAGCAATGGCCCCGCGAGATTTGGGATCGGGACATCGAGTTGATGCTTGAGGCTGGCGTCAACATTGCCACCCTGCCGGTGTTTGGGTGGGGAAACATTTGGAAGGCAGAAGACGAATGGGACTTCGAATGGCTCGACAGTGTGATCGCCAAGCTGCATGGGGCGGGGATCCGGCTCTGTTTAGCTACCGCGACAGCCGCAACCCCGCCCTGGGTGGACAAGGCTTATCCCGACATTTTGCGAACCGAGTATTCGGGACGAAAACGCGGTCATGGGGACCGGCACACATTTTGTCCGCACTCCTCAAACTTCCGCCGAATGTCCAGACTTCTGGCAGGAAAGGTCGCTGAACGCTATGGCCGGCATCCCGCGCTCTTGGTGTGGCACGTTTCCAATGAGTACGGCAACCCCTGCTTCTGCGGGGCCTGCTCGGCGGCATTTCGCACCTGGCTCAAAGAGCGGTATGGCTCACTAGAACAGGTGAACCACTGTTGGAACACGGCGTTTTGGGGGCAAACCTTCACCGACTGGAGCCAGATTGAGGCGCCGACCGAGGTCACCCAGCGCAACTTTCAGGGCCTCCGGATTGATTACGATCGCTTTCAATCGGACAGCATCCTAGATTGCTGCAAGAACGAGATCGAAGCCATCCGTGAGCACAGCCAAGACATCCCGATAACCACCAATTTCATGGGTGCGTTCAAGCCGCTCGACTATCATCGGTGGGCCAAGGTGTTGGACGTCGTGTCTTGGGATTCTTATCCGTCGCGCAGTAGCTCCCCGATTGACTCATCGTTCAAACACAGCCTGACCCGGGGCATGAAGGGGGGGCAGCCCTTTATGTTGATGGAGCAAACGCCGAGCACCCAAAACTGGCAGCCATACAACTCCCAAAAGCGCCCGGGGGTGATGCGGCTCTGGTCGTACCAGGCCATGGCGCATGGCGCCGATTCCGTAATGTACTTTCAATGGCGGCGATCTCCGGGGGCACAGGAGATGTTTCACGGAGCAGTGGTGGAGCATGCGGGCAGATCGGATGCGCGAGTATTTCGAGAAGTCGCGGCTCTGGGGGCAGAACTGAAGAAACTCGGCACAAAGACCCTCGGCGCACGGGTGGAAGCCCCAGTGGCGGTGCTGTTTGGTTGGGAGAATTGGTGGGCAGTCGAATATTCGAGCGGGCCAACGGTCGACCTTCAATACTATCCAGCCTGCCTTGAAGTTTTTGAATCGCTCTCGCGCCTTGGGATCAACACCGATGTGCTTTCACCCGACGCTGATTGGAGCCAGCACAAGGTGGTTATTGCGCCCATGCTGAAGATGATCAAACCGGGTTTTGCCGAGAGAGTCCGCACCTACGTGGAGGGTGGAGGAATTTACCTGACGACGACGTTTTCCGGGGTGGTAGACGAGACGGATCGAGCGTTTTCAAATGGCTACCCGGGGCCTCTGGCCGACACTCTCGGCATCTGGGTTGAGGAAATCGATACCTTGCCGCCAACGGAGACCAACGCGATCCGCTATGGAGACCAAATCTTGACCTGCAATCTGCTGTTCGACCTCATTCGGCTTGAGGGAGCAGAATCGCTGGGGGTGTTCGAGCGCGACTACTATGCCGGCGAGCCAGCGATCACGCGAAATGAGGTAGGGAAGGGATTTGGCTATTACGTCGGGTCCCGGATTTCACCCGAGGGTTGGGATGCCGTTTTGGAGGACGTCGCCGACTTGGCGGGAATCGCGATGATGCCGCCTCCGCCGGGCGTGGAAATGGTCCGTCGCGGAGACATCATTTACTACCTGAACCATCAGCCAATTGCCATCGACGTATCGTTGCCGCCCGGCACTTACGGGGACCTACTCACTGACCTGCGGTGTGAGGGCACCCTAAAGTTGCCCGGCTATGGCGTTGCCCTTTTGGTGTCGATTCACTAAATTCGGCTGGCGGAGGCTCCTTTTGAGGCGGAGCTTGCCCGAATCTTGCCCTCCAAGCCGGTTGCCGCCTGGTATTGCCTGGTCACTTCGGAAATGAAGCACTCAAGGCCAGACTCGCGAACGAGGGCCACACATGAGCCGCCAAAACCACCGCCCGTCATCCGGGCACCAATGCAGGAAGGGTGGGCGTTCGCTGCGTCCGACATGACGTCCAATTCATGGCACGACACCTCGAAGTCATCGCGAAGGCTCGCATGGCTCGAACGCAGCAGTTCTCCGACCATATCATAGTCCCCATCCGCAAGCGCAAAGGAGAACTCAAGGGCGCGAGAGTTCTCGGTGATGACATGCCGTGCGCGGCGATAAATGACGTTGGCCATTTCGTGCCGCTTATGCTCAAGCGCAGGAAGGTCGGCGAAGCGGAGGCTCTGCACATCAAGAATCCTTGCGGCTTCCTCGGTCTGGCTTCGTCGTTCGTTGTATTCACCGCCCGCCAATTGGTGCTTGGCACGGGTATCACACACGACGATGGCAATGCCCTCGGGAAGGCGTACCGCGCGTGGATGGCCGGGATCAAGGGTATCAACGAACAGGGCGCAGCCTTCCACGCCGAACAGGCTGGCGGTTTGATCCATGATCCCGCATCTCATTCCCACGAATTCGTTCTCGCATTCCTGGCCGAGGCGCGCGAGCGTGGCGTCCTCGATAGGAAGGCCGTCGAGCAAACGCCAAAGAGTGCCGAAGGCCATTTCCATGGCAGCGCTGCTGCTAAGGCCACTTCCAGCCGGCAGGGTGCTGTCGATCACTGCGTTGATCTCGGAAGCCTTGGTGCCGGTATTTCTTTGGATGGCCCACGCCATGCCGGCGGCATATCGCGGCCATAGGCCGATGCGTTTGGGGTCGGGATTTGAAGCCCGGAACCTCGCGTCCTTGTCGAGAGTTATGGAATGAAGAATCGACTCATCGGCGCCTGGGCCGGCAGCAACGATCACATGTTGATCAATCGCAGCTGGAAACACAAATCCGTCTTGGTAGTCGGTGTGCTCGCCAATGAGATTGACTCGACCTGGTGCTATCGCTAACACCGTCGGTGCAACGTTGAACCGCTCGCGATATTTGGAGATGGCTCTCTGGGCGTCTTCCAAAGCTAAAACCATTCCCTAGACTTTGGCACATCCGGTGCCTCGACAACTTGGACCTCGAAGGTATCTTGACAAAGGCTGAACATTTCGACAGTGAAAAGCTCCTATCTGTTCCTAACCCACTCCAATCTCAACCAGCCGGACGTATGGAAGCGCTTCTTTTCCGGACACGAGGGCGAGTACAGCATCTTCTGTCACCCCCAGGCGCCTGAACTCGTGACCGATCCGTTGCTTCGCGACCGCATCGTCTCGAACGTTGTGCCGACCCAACCCGGTACGGTTTCCGTGATCACCGCGACTCTAAATCTCATCCGAGATGCCTACGCGGATCCCGAGAACGCTTACTTTATATTGGCTTCGGAGAGCTGCATCCCCATCTATTCTTTTTCCGTTGTGCAGAATGCCATCCGCCAGGCGGGCGGTCGGATTTTCCGCCATTATCGGGACGACTCAAATGAGGCGCCGCGTCGATGGGCAAGTCTCCCCAAGCCGAGACTCGTCAAATATAGGGAGTTTCGGAAACAATCGCAGTGGATGATTTTCGACCGAACCTTGGCGGCGTTGTTCCTTGAGCACGACATCACTCCGTTGTTCGAACGCGTCTACGCCTCGGATGAGCACTATTTTATCAACTTGCTCGTGAGCCTGGGTTTCCCTCTCAACGAGATTCCGAGTCGCCCTTCGACATTCGTAAATTGGAAGGAGCGCGAGTTTGTGAGAACTATTCTCAGTCATCCTGGGATCGGCGAGAACGTTCCTTGGGTCAAGTCACGCCCCAAGACGTACACTGAACTGAGCCTAGAAGATGTCGCAGCTGCCCGGAGTACTGGGGCGTTGCTCATGCGCAAAATCGCCCCAGAATGCGACTGCTCCGCGCTGGAGCAGTCGCCATAGTTTTTCGAGCGCACTAGGAGAAAGAGGCGAGCCCTCGGGCGACGACCACGTGGCCGGCCCCTTTAAGGACGCTCTCCTGTTGGGCGAGCTCCAGGTCGTGATGGACCATTCGCGTGATGAGCTCGTCGAAACCGACCTTGGGCTTCCATCCAAGGAGTTCCATCGCCTTCGTCGGGTCACCATGAAGGTGCTCTACTTCGGCTGGACGGTAGTACTTGGGATCAATCAACACGTGGTCTTCCCAGTTGAGTCCAAGCATTCCAAAGGCCTTCACTACCAACTCACCCACTGAGTAAGACTGACCCGTCGCGACGACAAAGTCGTCGGGCTCATGGTGTTGAAGGATGCGCCACATGGCGTCCACGTAGTCTTCGGCATGCCCCCAGTCTCTCTTGGCATCCAAGTTGCCAAGATAGAGGTGCTTTTGAGTGCCTAGCTTGATCCGGGCAACGGCTCGGGTCACTTTCCGGGTCACGAACGTTTCTCCCCTGCGTTCGGACTCGTGGTTGAACAGAATTCCGTTGGCGGCGAACATGCCGTACGACTCTCGATAGTTGATCACCTGGTGATAGGAATAGAGCTTGGCACAGGCGTAGGGTGACCGAGGATGAAACGGGGTTTTCTCACTCTGGGGTGGCGGGGTTGAGCCGAACATTTCGGACGTGCCCGCCTGATAAAATCGCGGATTGGTCCCGGAGCCGCGCATGTAATCGCGGAGGGCTTCCAGTAGTCGTAGGGTTCCAAGTCCGTCAACATCAACGCTGTATTCAGGCTGCTTGAATGAGACCGCGACATGGGACTGGGCGGCCAGATTGTAGACCTCGTCTGGTCGAATCTCCTCGATGACCCTGCGGAGCGAACTGCCGTCCATGAGATCGCCATAATGGAGCTTGACCCTTGCCGAAGGCTCATGTGGATCGACGTAGAGGTGGTCGATTCGGTCGGTGTTAATAACCGAAGTTCTTCTAACGATGCCGTGGACTTCATAGCCCTTTGCAAGCAACAGTTCCGTCAAGTAGGAACCGTCTTGACCGGTTATCCCGGTGATCAGCGCCCTTTTCATATTTTTCTCCATAAGCAAATCGTCACCGGCGACGAAATCCAATTGTAACAGATATTCTGCACACCACCCATGCCGGGTCCCGTGCCACAGGCTGGATTCGGCCAAAAACCTAGGAAGAAGACTCGCGCCAGCAAGGCCGACCGGTCAGTAAATCAGAGTCCAGGCGCTCGTCCTCACTTCTTGACAACGTTGTAGGTGAGGGCTGTTGCCTCAATGCCGGTAAACACTTCTAGCCAGTCCACCGAATTGGTTTCCGGCACGTAGATAAAGTCGCCGTTCAGGACCAGTGGGTTGTCACCAGGGTTGCCCTTCGCAATAAATCTCGCCACGTTGACGATCATGTGCTGGCTCTTCCCATTTACAATCCGCACCAAACCCACCTTGCTCAATCGGGCCCTGCGGGTGTCATGACCGCTAGCCATCGCGATCGCGTCAGTGACTGTGTACTGATGACCATCAACGAGTGGGTAGGCGCCTGGGTTCTTGACCAAGCCCATGATGACCACTCGGCTGGTAAGGGTGGGTACCACAACCAGGTCCCCATCTTGCAATTTCGGAGCAGGCGTTGGGGTCCCGTCCACGATCAGCGGACTCAAGTCAACCGATTCTTGGGTGCCATCCAAGTGCAGAACCTGCACCTTGGATGAAGAGGCCTGATCTGTGAGTCCACCAGCGCTTGCGATAGCGGCAAGCAAACTGGATTGCTTTTTATGCAGGTTGTACTCGCCGGGAATGCGGACTTGGCCAGTCACGTAGACGCGAACGTTCACGACAGCGTGGACATTCACCACATCACCGTCTTCAACGGGCAAATTGGCGCTCGGGTCGCCGTCAAGTATCTTGGTTAAGGGCAGATCCTGCTCTACCTCGGCGCCTTCGTGAAAGAGGGTCACCGTAATATCTGGCAAGTCAATCTTGTCGGTCGCTCCGCCGGCAGCCGCGATGGCCTCTACAATGTGCCAGCTAGGAAGGCTTGAATAACCGCCCGGAAGTTGAACGTCTCCAACCACATAGACCTTTCGCGGCCTGCCTGTTTTAAGATACACATACGCTTCCGGCGTCTTAAGTCGGCTTTTCAGACGTTGGTCAATCAGTGCCGTGAGTTCGGCCAAGGTTTTGCCCGTCACGTTGATCCGCCCCACGGCGACAATCTCAATCATCCCATCTACGGGCACGACATATTCCGCTGAAAACTCCGGGTGCCGGAGAACTGCCACGTCGAAAACGTCGTCCGGGCCCAGCCGATAACTTGCTTTTGCCGCGGAAGGCAATGGACTTTGGCCCAGCGCCCGACCACCGGTGAGAAGCAGAAGCGGCCATACAGCGAGCAGGAGTAGAGATCTGGCTTGCATGAATATTAACTCGAGGCGGCGATTTGGCTGCGCTTTCGATTCGGCCGCAACGTTTCCTTATACCATAGTAGACTTGCGGGCCCCCCAGGGAGGTGCGATTCATTTCGGCTGACGCGTTCGCCCGTTCGATGTCGTCTTGAGTGCTTGGGCGCGACAACTTCAACATTCGTTAGCCGAAGGAGCTTGGAGCCCTGCGCAGCCTTGCAAAGCAGAGCGGAATCGGGCAATACTGCACTGCTATTGAGAACGGTGTCAACCCAAGTCAACGGTGTTGAATGGCTCGGCATGAGGTGATGTGATGAAGAGGATTCTTGGTGGGTGCCTGCTGCTTGGGCTGGTAGGACAGGTTTTCGCTCAGTCTCAGTTGAACGGCCCCAAGCAATATCCGGAACTGCGGACCATGTCTGGGCTCCCCGGTGGCCTTTTTGGGCTTGATTTCAACGGGGTTCCAACGTTTTCTGGAGCCATGGCCATCAGCACTCCGGTCGGTGCCTCATTGGGTCAGAGCCAGTATGAGCTTGGGACCTCCGACACCAGTGCGAACACGAGTGACTTCTCGTGGTTCAGTAATCCAGGGCAGCACGTTTCTCATGGAGTCGCCGTGGGCATGATGGGTGTCACCTTTCGACACGTCGGCTACCTCACCGCCGGCGACGAGATCCTCAGCCGAAATCTCGACCACGTCGTTAATTTTCAATTTTCACCCATGCTCAAGACTCCCAACCTGGGGGTCGCCTTGGGCGTTCAAAACGCTTACGATCATTGGGCGGCCGCCGGAACAAATCTTCCCGGTGATCAAGCGTCGAGCCGATCCTATTACGGAGTGGTCACCTACCGTTACCTGCCGGGTTCCTATGTGAGCATTGGGCATGGCGATCAGCGCTTCAGCGGCGTTTTTGGCAACGCCAGTTACCAGATCGGTAACCGAGCCAAGCTTTTGACCGAATATGACGGCTTCAACTTCAATAGCGGTGTGGCCTTTAACGTAGCGGATTGGGATTGGTCAACTATTGACCACGACGCGCAGGTCACCCTCTTTTTGGGAGTTATCCGTGAGAAATATCCCATGTGGGCCGTTACGGTGACTTTCTAGTCAACGGCCATTCCCGCAACTGAAGCGCCTATTGCATCGCCATCGAGGAACCTGTTGACCTTTGCATCGTTTCGCCGAACCACCTCGGGCGGCGGATACATCCCCTCGGTCGATGGTCTTCGATTCTTTGCGATCCTTTCAGTCTTTCTCTTTCATCTCGCCGCCCAAATGCAGCTCAAGGCGGCGATGTCCCCCGAGATAACGGCCGGTACCAACCCGCTTGCACGACTGGTCAGCCATGGCGCTTGGGGTGTCCAGCTCTTTTTTGTCATCAGCGGCTTCATCCTCGGAGTGCCTTTTGCTCGGCAATACATCCTTCGCCAGGGCACCGTCTCGGTCAAGCGGTTCTATCTCCGCCGTCTTACTCGGCTGGAGCCCCCTTATATTTTGATCATGCTTGTGCTGTTTGCCGTGGAGGTTAAGTTCTTTCATCAGCCATTCCGGCAGTTGCTGCCTCATTTAGTAGCGAGCCTCTTCTATGTTCACAACCTCGTTTATCACCAACTAAGCACGGTCAACGTCGTTGCCTGGTCTCTGGAGATTGAGGTTCAGTTTTACGTGCTCGTCCCGCTGTTGAGCCAAGCCCTGAGGATTACGAACTCCACTTTGCGCCGTAGCATGCTCTTGCTGGTGGCCGCTGCATTTACCATTCTTGCTTTTGAGGGCGGGGGCGACCGCAACCCGATGGTCCGCCTCACATTGTTAGGTCAGGGCCAATACTTTTTCTTGGGGTTCCTCGCGGCCGACCTATATGTCGACCCAAAGCGGGTGGCGATGCACCCGAGGCTTTGGGATATCGTCGCCTTGGCTGTCTCCGGCCTCATCGTGGCAGTCGTGCAAACCGGCTATGCACCGTTTGTCCTGCCGCTCTGCTTCTTCCTTCTGTTGCTCGCAGCGTTGTTTGGGCAACTTTATAGGACGTTCTTGAGCCTGCCCTTCTTATCCATCGTAGGCGGTATGTGTTACACGATCTACCTGCTTCACTTTAATGTGATCTCGGCGATTGGCCGGGTATCGATGCGGCACCACATTGGAACAGGATTCGTGGCGAATTTTGCATTCCAGACCTTGGCGGTGGGCATCCCCGTTCTCGTTATCGCGGCGATTTACTTTTACTTCATTGAAAAACCATGTATGGACCCGGCGTGGCCCCAAAAGTTGGCCACGTTGTTCAGAAAGACGATACACCGAGCTCCGCGACAGCTCTAACTTGACCGAGTGTCGTCGCTACGGTTTCGAAGCGATCTCCAATGAGACAGTGCGAGGCTATTTATCATGGATTGGAACGGTACCTCCAATAGATAGCAAAGGCCGAACAAGATGACGGTGTAGCAGAGGATAGCCAGTTTGCCTGAAACGACGCTGGATAGGTACGAAGCATCGACTACCAACGGCATGTGGAAAACATACAAGGAGTAAGAGATCGGGGCGAGGATGGCAAAGGGGTGAAAGACGGCCTTCAAAGCACCCAGGGAGTTTCCGCGAGCTGTGCAGGCAACGCCAAGAAAGATCAGGGCGCTGCCAAAGTGTCGCAGCTCAAGGACAGGGTGGATCCCAAGGGAAAGGTGGACTCCCCGATGGTGGTCCACCAAGACCCATGTCAGAAAGAAGGCGGCCGGTATGGCCAGTGCCAGGATGGACCTGCTCTGCTCGGCCAAAGTCGGTAACCGGCCCTCCGTGAACGACCTTGCGAGTTCCACACCTACCCACCAGATTGTGAAGTACATAAGGAAAAGGCTAATTTGGTTTGGCGCAAGCGCATAGATGACGAGGTTGACGATCGAGATCGACATCACGAGGGGCTGCTGCTTCGGAACCTTGACCAAACGGTGGATGGGAAAGAACATCATGTAGAACCACCATTCGTAGGAGAGTGACCATAGCGCTGAGTCTCTGCCAAATGTGGTGAACCAAACCCCAGGTTTGCCTTCCCCAAAGTCCTGCAGCATCAGCAGGTTGGACCACATGGGAGGACCGTTGGGCGGCTGGTGGGGAGCGGATGCGAGGAGCGCGAGAATGTAAAGGGGATAGATTCGCACCGCTCGCCGAGTGAAGTATTCGCCAAAGGTCATATGACGGTTGGCAACGGAATAGTAGATGACGAACCCCGAGAGCAAGAAGAACAGCATCACAGCCTCTTGCCCAAATTGGAAGAGAAAGGTCACCTTGCCGCCGCGGGCATTCAGCATCTGGAGAGCGACGTGGCCGATGAAGACATAAATCGCGGCGAACCCTCTTAGGCCTTCTAGGAGAATGAGCCGCCCGGGCCCCTTGCCACGCATGGGCACCATTCTAGCACGGCACTCCTTCGGCACAGACACGTCGGGCTATGCCGAAGAGTCTGCCCCTTTCCTAAGCTGAGGGGTGCGGTGATAACCATGATATAATCCTGTGAGCTTTCCTCTTCGAGAGCCTCGGTCCACAGTCGCGCCGCGTCACCGCCGCCGCCATCCGACACGATCTATGACTTCTTCTCCTGACACAGGAAACACCATCGGCGGCGACCCGAATAGCGAGGACCTTTCAGCCATCAGCGCAGGACGTGGGCGACGCGTGGGCCATGGACTCGTCGGCAATGTTGGATTCAAAGCGGTGAGCACGCTGGTCAACTTTGCGACCGTTCCGATCGCGTTGAGATGTCTGGCGTCCGAGCGCTACTCAATGTGGTTCGCGATCACTTCCTATGCCGCGGTGCTCGGCTTTAGCGACCTGGGTATGGGCAACGGCCTCCTCAATGCCATCTCGGTCGCAAACGCGAAAGACGACAAAGAGGGCGCGCGTAGGGCCGTCTCAAGTGCCTTCTTCTTGCTTGGCTACATTGCCCTGGCCATTATTGCGCTCACGCTCATCACCCTGCCAGTCGTCTCATGGGCGCGAATGTTCAATGTCAAATCCCCCCTCGCCATTACCGAGGCCGGGCCTGCTATGGCGATTTTCGTTATTTGTACCGCCCTTCAAATGCCGCTCGGCGTGGTGATGCGGGTTCAGTACGGCTATCAAGAAGTGTTCCGCAATTCGGTTTGGCAAGTGGCCGGGCTTGTGGCAAGCTTTGTGGCGCTATGGATCGCCGCCGCCTTTCACATGGGCTTGCCGGCGCTCCTACTTGCCTATGTGGGCACCGGCTTGGCCGTGAACTTGCTCAATTTTCTCATCGAGTTTCTTATTCGCCGACCATGGCTCCGCCCCAAATTCGCTGCACGCTCAAGCGTCGTCGCAAAGGGCCTATTTACGGTTGGGATCGCCTTTCTGGTGCTTCAGCTCTCGAACTGGCTGGCGGTCTGGTCGGATAACCTAGTGGTTTCACAAGTCCTGGGCGCCACTTCGCTGACGGTCTACGCTATTGCGTTCAAATTGTTCTTCGCGGCGATGGTATTCCAATACATTGGGCCCTCCTTGTGGCCGGCGTTCACCGAGGCAATAACGAGGGGCGACTATGCGTGGGCCCGCCGGACCTTCTATCGCGGCTTCTGGTTGAATACCGCAATGAGCGCCGTCATCGCCGTCTTCCTCTATTTCACTTCGCCGTGGATCATCTTGCACTGGGCAGGCCGCGCACAGGTCCCGACAAAGGACACGATTTTCGCCTTTTGTATTTGGCTGTTCGTGTACAGCTACGTAGGGGTGTTTGCCGCACTGTGCAACGGTGGCCGGAACCTTGCCGTGCATGCCACCCTATTTTGCCTCGCCTCGGTCACCGCAGTGCCCTTGCGCATTGCTTTTGCCAGGGCCTCTGGCTCGCAAACGGGGGTGGTCAATGCCAGTACCCTTGCCTTCGGCGTACTTTACGTCCTCCCGATGATCCTTGTCATCTATCGTTATTTCAAGCTGTTAGGCTCAGCCGCAACTCCAGTTTCTGGGTTGGGCGAGGCGGTCAGCTAGCGTTCGAATCCATGCGTCTTTGCCACTTTGTGTTGACGCCAAGGTTCTCGGGAGCGGAGATGGTCGTGGGACATCTCGCGGTGCGTCACAAATCCGATGGGCACGACGTTGCCGTGGCAGCCCTCAATCCGAGTGATCTTTCGTTCGCCAATACGCTCGCAGCTTGGGAAGGGTGTGGCGTGGAAACGTTCATCCCTTCCACTGTTCCAAGTGGGCGAGCTACCAAGGTCTTGAGCAGGGTGAGAGGCGTTCAAGAGGTCATTCGTGCCTTTCGGCCGGATGTGATCTTCGCCCATTCGATCATCCCAAGCGCCTACGTGCGGTTGGCGCGCGGCTACCTTGCAAAGAGACCAAAGGTCGTTACGGTTCTTCACGCCGCAACCGAGGACGACTATGCTGGCAGGAGCCGCCGGCTGGCCGAGGCGGCCCTGGCCAGCCCCGATGCCGTGATCGCGGTGACGCAGCGAGGCGCTGATAATTTCAGGAAGCGATTCAAACCGCGGTTCCCGGTGGAGGTGATCCCAAATGGGATCGATCTTGAAAGCATTACCGCGGCGGCTCCCGAGGGGGTGGCCGTCCGGTCTCAGTTGGTCCCGGGCTTTAACGGGGCCTTACTGACCCAAATCGGCCGAATTTCGCCGGCAAAGAGGCAGCTTGAGAGCATTCGGGCGTTGGCCAAGCTTCACCAACGAGGCGTACGAGCCAAGCTCGTCCTTGCGGGAATATGGGAGGATGCCGCTTACCTGGATGGACTTAGGCTGGCGATCCGGGAAGAAGCGCTTGAGGACGATGTCTTGCTCCTGGGTTCACGCCGCGACGTGGCCCAGATCATGGCGGCTTCGGATGTGATCCTGATGCCCTCCCTGATCGAGGCGCATAGCGTGGCTTTCCTGGAAGGCCTTGCCTCTGGAAGGCCCATGGTCGCTTCGGACATTTCCCCGTTTCGGTTTGCCCACGGGTACGCAGGGGCCGGATTCATCGATCCCGCTGATGCCGATGGCTTCGCTTCTGCCCTCGAAGCGGCACTGGCCAGTGGTCCTGTCAAACGGGACCTTGAGGCGTTCTCGTTGCGGCACATGTGCGACCGCTACGCTCAACTCGCCTCGGCGCTCGTTGCCCGGGAAGGAAGGTCATGAGTCGGCCTACTGTCGCCATTATTGAACCCTCGGCTTCCGGCCATCGAATGTTCTTCGCCGGGCACGTTGCCGCCGCCGCCCTGTTGGCAGGGGTTGAACCGACGATCATTACCGACACCACGTCTTTGGAGGCCACCGCAACCCGCGAGGTCTGCGATCGTCTGGCGCTCGCTTCGAAAGACAGCCAGTACAAGGCGGTTCTTAAGGGCGTCCGCGGACTGCTTCCCAGTAGACCGGCGACCAATCCGCTGCAGGGGGAGAGACAGGTCTATGCACGCCTGCGCGAACTGGCAACCGAGGTTTCGGCGCAGGGTTACGGAAGCTTCTTCTTGCCCTACATGGATACGTGCGCGCGGTTTGTGAGTCTCATGGGCTCGCCTTTTGGTCGGACACCGATGCGGGGTTTGGTGATGCGCCCGTCCTTCCAGTATCGCAAGATGGGCGTGGTGGCGCCGTCCCGTCGTTATGATTTCGCCGATGAGTTCTTGTTTCGACGGCTCCTGACGAGACCGTGCGTAAAGGGCGTGTTTACGATTGATCCCACTCTGCACGCCTACGCCAGTCAGACTTCAATGCGGGGCCTGGATCGCTTGATCTTGGTGCCTGATCCGGCCGATCTTGCCCAGGTACCCGAAAATCCGCGCAAACTTCTAGGCTTGGGGACCATGGGCGACTACCTCCTGTTGTACGGAACCCTCGATGGACGCAAAGGAATCCAAGGACTGCTGGCTGCGGCGACTTCGCCATTGTTTCCCAAAGAATTGACCCTTCTCATCGCCGGGAGGGTCACAGAAGAGGCTCAGTGGGTGCTCAACTCAAACGAGGCCCGCTTGCTTCGCGCCGAAGGACGGCTTCTTGAGCGTCCAGGATTTCAGAGCGACGAAGAACAGGCAGCGCTTTTTCATGCCGCTAGCTTTGTCTGGGTGGGCTACGTCAACCACTTTGGATCGAGCGGCGTTTTGGCCCAAGCCGCGGCTGCCAGCAAGCCAGTGATCGCCACCAGGGAGGGCCTCGTCGGCTGGCAGACCAAGCGGTTTGGCCTCGGAATAACGGTCAATCCTCGCAATCCCGAGCAGGTGGCCGCTGCAGCGCGAAACCTTCTGGCCGAGCCATCCGGCGCCCGCGGAGAATCTCTATTGCGCTTCGCGGGAGCCAATAGCCTTGCTGCATTCCAAGCCACCGTTAGCGCTCACTTTGGCGACGATGCGGTTTAGCGGACTGGGTTCTGGCTGCCGCTAGACGCGTTCGTTATCGGAACCTCTATATACAGCGGCGAAGGGGATGCCTCGACCGCGATGGCGCCGTTTGCGCACGGCACGGTGGTTTTCCGTCCCATGATGTCGACGACAGTGGCAGCGGCTGCGCTTCCCGTGGGCAGAGACACTTGGCTATCTCCCTCTCGCCTCCAAACCGCAGTCACGGTATGGTCGGGCATCGCAAATTCGTATGCCCAAACGCCGCTAGGAAGGCCGCTCACCCGCCTTAAGGGCTTAGCGCCCTCAAGTTCCATCGCACAGGTAGCCATCGCGTTGATAACTGGCTTGGGAGAGACCCTGGCCTTCGCATAATTTCCCGTGTCTACGTCCTTGTTGAACTGAAACCCATATTCGTCGGTGCGGTTGTTATCGATTCCATAGAATGGAAAGAACGCTCGGACCCCCTCACCCTTCAGGATGATCGCGGTCCTCGCCATGCGTTCCGCTTGGCTCTTATAGTCAGGTTCTGACCCAAGGATGCCGTAAATTCCCAACTCCGTGATGAAAATGGGCAACGGCTTGCCTTTGTATTTCACAACCAGGGCATTGAGCTTCTGGATCAACTTGTCGTACCCGTAGTGCTCCGGTGTGTACGAGCCGGCGGGGTAGGCATGGGTGTCGATTCCGTCTAAGTCATCAAGAATCCCGAGTTTGAATAGGCTTTCAAACCAATCCATGTTCAAGACGTTCGTGCTGGGGCCCATGACCACCGCGTTCGGGTCCTCGTTATGAATGAATGCTGAGGTTTGCTTATAAAGCTCCACAATGTCCTGGTTCGACAGTTGAAGCGTGTTCACCTCCCAGGCACCGCCGTAGTAGCGAGCCGGAGCATTTGGGAATCTGTGTTTTTGGGCGTCCACGCACGAGCGAACGAATTCGCCGTAGTCAGCCCAATTGTCCGCATAGGTCGCCCAAGTCGGTGAACCCAGGGTGTTGCTGGTAAACGCGCCGACTGAGGGCCGTGAGTCGCCGCGAGGTGCTTTGGCTATCTCTGTCTGGTACCAGGCCGACGTGTTCGCTGCTACTGGCTTGACCGGCTCGATATACTTCCACTTGAAGGCGTCAAGCGTCCAGGCGAGCCCCATCAGTTGGTCGATGTTATGGCTTGAGCATTGGCTTCCAAAGAAACTGTCCCAGTTGTAGGTGGCGAATCGCTGTTCATTTTGCGCCAGCGTCGTCGGGAGGATGCTAAACGTGCCAAGTCCACTCGGAAGGGTGCCCTCAGCCCCGATGCAAGAGAAACTCTGTAGCTTCTTGTTGCCTGCGTCAATCCAGTAGGCGTGTGCTTCGTAGTAGCCTGGATCCTTGCCGACAAACCCAAATGAGTAACTGGTTCGATCATCAAGGGGCACATCCGCTGCCTGGATGACGTTGCCGGCAAAGTCTTGGATATCGAAGTGGAATCCGGCAACGCCTCTTGGCAAGGGCTGGCTCGGGGTGAAAATCAGTTGAACGGGAGTGCCGGGCTGGCAGAGCTCATCGGTCTGGTTAGTCGCAAAATCAATCCAATTCGTTTCGGGGCGTTCAATATAGCTCTGGATATCATCGGCGTAGACGGTGTCTCCTTCATAGTGGCCGAGCAGGATTGCGGAGACGGAGCGGATGGACTGAGAGTCGGGAAGCACGACGCCCTTTTGCGTAGTGGAGTGGAATGCGCTGAATGGGAAATTCAGGGTCACAAGCCGGTTCGACGGAGTCGGAATGTAGGCATTATTGGAGGCGTAGACCTGTCCGCTGTCGTCGGTGACGGTAAGCATGGCGGTGAATACTCCTTCCTGTTCCGACTCAAACCGGAACCTTAGGCCCGTTGAATCCGGAGGAATGGACCCTTGTTGCAAGGGTTCGGCTGGAAGCACTAGGCGGGCAAATCCCTGGGGACTGATCGCGCGGTCGTCCATTTGGATTCGGTTGAGGGGAACGGTGGCGTTTGGAGCCGACGAATTCGGAGCCAGGGTGTAGACCGTTCCTTGGGTGATAAGGCGAATGACGGCCCCATTTGGCTCGGGTGGAGAAATAGGAGGAGGGCTGGCTTTGGAGCCGTAGGCCGCCGAAACACAGCCGAAAACACAAATTGATGCGCCGAGGCGGCGTAGACATGCTCGAATATCCATAGAGTCTCAGCTATTACTGACGCCCGACGCTTGATCCGGCAATTGCGCGATTTGGTGTTTGTTCCGCAGGGCTGTCGGAAATACCGAGGAGGGCCGTGGCTGCCTTACGCCTGCGGCGAGCGAAATCGGTTGCGCAGGGCATTGCGGACTGGCGTTTCGAAGTAGCGATAGAAAAGGACTGAGGCGATGATACAGCCGAGCCAACATCCGATGGCGACCCCGGTTGCGGCGACAGTCCCGCGAGCGACGAATGCCAACGCAAGAAGGAGCGTGGTCCCATGGATGAGGTAGAGACTGTAGCTTGCGTCTCCCAACAGCTGCATGAGGGGGTGGGAAAGGAATCCTGAAATCGGCCGGGCGCCTTTGGCGAGGCCAAAAACGATGACGCAGTACATGGGAACGTAGAGGGGAAAACTCTCCAGCCAGGGCCAAGCTTTGCCCAGCAAGCCTCCTGGATTGGCGAGGGAAGCGGCCGCGCCATAGGCTACCGCGGCAATCACCAAAAGGCTAAGCGATTTCGCAGCCGGTTGAGGACCCTCGCTTTGCGGTCTGCGCTCCTGACTTTCCAAGAACAGGAGGCAGAGAAGTATCCCCACCAGGAACTCGCCAATCCGCACCAGGGGCATACGGTAGCAAAGCATATCGATCGCAAGGTTCTTTTCTTTTGTGAGTCGGCCCAGGAGGGAGAGTGGCGTCCACTTTGCTGCGACCACGCTGGCCTCAATCGTGAAAAGGGCAGACTGGGCTACGTAGATGCCGATCATCCACAGGTAAATGCCAGTGCGGTTCAGCTTTCGACTCAGGAAGAACTTAAGGGCAAACGGAAAGGCAAGATAAAACAGAACTTCGCACGGCACACTCCAGTCGGCGGCATTCCATAGGATTTGATAGACCGGGATGGGCACAAAGATCTGGAGTCCTAGGAGATTGCAAACCCACGTGGAAGCGAGAATGCCCTTGGTAAGCGGCTGATGAATTCTCGGAATGACCGACGGGTAGTTGGCGCAAAGCCAGAGGATCGCCGGGGTCGCCAAAGGAAGCGAGAGCATGTACATGGGTGCCACACGAAAAATGCGGCTCCGCATGAATGACCCGTAGTCCTTGGTGTTTTCCCGGAACGTGTCGCAATAGTTGTAGGCCAGAATAAACCCGCTAAGCACATAGAAGAAGGAAACTCCTGACCGCCCAGCGACGAACATGGTGTGCAGCCAGTTGGGAACGGCCAAAAGCGAATTAAAATGATACAAGATCACAAAGAACGCGGCTAGAAATCGCGCACCTGTCAAACTTGGCAGTGGAGGGCGTCTGGCTCTCACCGGTTTAGGGCTTTCCAAATCCTCCTTTCCGGTTTGTATGATGGCCATCGGTGATTCGCCGGTGCTCGATCCAAGGCGAAGCTGGCTTTCTCATCGGAGAACGGTCGCGGCGGTGATGGGCCAGGGAGGCGGCTTGAAACGGCAAATTCTACCCGGGTGCGTCTAGGCTGACAAAGCGCGGGGGTATAGTCGGGTTGGCCAATGGACCGACCCCTCTCCACTTTACCGGCGGTCGCCCGCAAAGCATCGCGGTTCAACTTCCTGGCTGCGGTCCTCTTTTTGTCCCTGTCGCTGGACTACCGCGCTCAGGCAGGAGGTGACCTTCCCCAATACATTTTCACCGGCTGCTTTGTGATTGCAGCGGTCGCCACCTTGCTTTACACAAGGGGCGCTCACTACAGTCGCTTTGCCAAGCAGACTCGCGCCCTGTTCTTGCTCCCGGTTGTGCTCTTGCCGGTGACGCTGATGGCCTATATGCTCGTGGTCAATCCGGGGAGCAACGATTGGCCGGTGGCGATCCATACCTACGCCGCCTATTTCCTCCTGTTCTTGGCCTTCAACGCGATGTACCGCATTATGATGATCGTGCCCCTGAAGATCTGCATGCGATATTTCGTTGCGGCAACGATTATCTCGACGATTTGGCGGTTCTTTTACGGCCTGACCACAAGCGGGATTGATGTTGACAATGTCCGCTATCAAATCCTCAGCCCAGCCCTTCCGATCTTGCTGGCCTATGCCATCTATTCGATTCTGAGCAGCGAACGCTCGACCATCTCGAGCTACGCTCTGATCGCTATCGCCGGCGTGCCCATGGCCCTCAGCGTGACCAGAACCTATTTGTTGACGCTCGGCCTTACGGTTGCGGGCATCTTCGTGCTTTACGCCGCCTGCAGAAGCGGCAAAGTCCTGATTCGCCTGGTGTCAATCATTGTCAAGTTCTCTCTCGCCGCAATTGTAGCGGGTGTGATTACACTGGCGGTAAGCCCGAACTCCGTCTATCGCTGGGTCACAAGACTGTCCTCGGACTACGTTGTGACCCACACCGACATCACGGGTGAGGCCCGCGTAGCCCAAACGAAAGCGGTCTACCGCAGCCTTGCCGAGGATCCGTTCTATGCGATGTTCGGACGAGAACTTGGCAGTAGCTTCACGATGGACCCCGCCGACCTTCCCCATGCCCACCTGATCACTAACAAGAAGGCCGGGCGCGTGCTCCCACAGTCGGACGTCTTATGGGCAACGGTTGCTTTCAATGGCGGTATTGTGCTGCTCACCGGATTTGTCATTTTGTTCCTGAGCGGCATCCGGCGCTCGTTTACGCTTGCAAGGGAAGACTTGACGCGCAACCCTGAGAATCCAGGCTTGGCAGTGTTTACCTACATCGCCCTCGTTTGCCTGTGGTCCCAGAGCTTCACCGCTTCCGAAACCGTGGCTGAGCGCCTCGGCCCGGTCATGACCGCCGCAATCTACGCGCTGTGCGTTCATCTATTCGATGAGCGTTCACGCCAATTGGCGCAAGCACGAAAGCGTGCTGCGTTGGCGCCCGAACCCGCACCTTTGCGAGTGGTGCGCTCGGCAGGCCTGGAGGCGTGAACCACTCGTGCGGCGCCTCAAGAGCTGTTTGATCGGATCAGTTGCATCCGGGTCTTCAGTTTCAGAAAGGGCGCTTCGAAATACTTGTACGATGCGGCGGCGATGGCGATCGAAAGCGCAAGTGTGCCCACAGCGGCCAGCAATGGTGATGTCTCCAATCGGGGAACGGCACGCAGCATGATTCGATTGGCGAAGATATGGTAGGCGTAGAGGCCGTAGGTGATCTGGCCCATCGCGACCATTGGTTTACTCACGAGGAGCCCAGAGCGAAGGGTCGAAGCGAGCCAAACGATAAGCGCGCAGGCAATCGCCAACAGGGTGTAGTCGATCATTCCACCCAGCCGAACCACCCCCGCACCCATACTCTTGTAGGGCAGAACTCCCTCCAGCGCGTAAAGGCCCACGAATAGCGCAGCGATGCCGGCGCCGGTGGCCCAATCGGGAGCGAACTTCCTTCCGCGCAGGTACATCGAGGCAAGGGCGCCGTAGCCGAAACAATCCAAGTGACCGAGCGAGTTGGACCACACCACGTCGGCTTGGATATGACCAGCCATCGAGGCCCTAAACCCTATGCCTATCAGGATGATGCCTATGGAGACCGCTGTTACAAGACGCTTAGAGCAGAAGCGGACAACGAGGGGCCAGATCAAGTAGAACTGCTCTTCAACACAGACGCTCCAAAGGACGCCGATCGCGGCGGGAGCTGCGTTATTATCTTCCACGCTAAGGCCGAAATTTCCAGTGAAGGTGCAAAACCTTAGAATGAGAGGCCAATGGATGGGCGCCTTGAGCACGAAGATATTGGTGACAACGGCCACGGCGATCATCAAGTAGAAGACCGGCCAGATTCTAAGGATACGCCGGAAATAAAACTTCTTGATATCCACCGTATGCGTGCGGGCTTTCTCTTCGAAGAGCAGCGTGGTGATCAAGAACGAGCTAAGGGCGAAGAAAAGCGTCACGCCATAGCTGCCTGACCATTTGAAGATCATCAACCAGTGACTCCCAAGCCCTTTGTCAGGAACTGTGGGAATCATGTGCACGCAGAACACCATGAGAAACGCGATGGTCCGCAGACCCGTCAGACCGGGAAAGTAGATGGTATCGGAGCCCTTCTCGGCGGGAGCAACATTGGAAGGCCGCGCCGCTGGCGCATGAGTTTCGGCACTAGCGTTCTCCTGGGCGTTCATTATTTTGTCAACCGCGGGCTAGCTGGAACAAATCACCCAGGTGCTGCGAGCGCTCCTCGGAACGTGAAAGTCCCCTTTAGGGGACCGTTACCGCTTAAGTTTACCGCTAAACTCTGCAATCAGCTTGGCCAGTCTCGCCCGCCGGGAAACGGATATCATGTTCAGACCGTGTCTGTCCCCGTGCGCAAACGAGAAACGCAGATGTCGCAGGCACCGAGTCTCGTGAACTCATGACGCCGACGCGTGTGCTGCTTCAAAATCCTTGGGTTGCTCCCTATCGCTTGGCAGTTTTCGACGCTATACGCTCACGCCCGGAGTTGGATGTCACATTCGCGGTTGGTAAACCGCTTGGAGAGGCAGACGCCTCGCAGGACCTGGCATCGCGGGGCGCGAGGATCATCGACGTCGGGAATCAGTTTCCGTTTCGCCGGGGTACGAGATCCCTGATCACCCTTCAGGGTGGCCTCCTCGCACAGGTTGACCGCAAGCGATTTGACGTCATGATCGCGTCCTTCGATCCGAGGATGGTCATGAACCTCCTCGCAATGCGGAAGGCGCGACGGCTAGGCATTCCGTTCATTTGGTGGGGCCACGGAGTAAGGCCGCGCGGGAGATTCGCTTCGTTTTACAAGAGGCTTGTCGACAAAGCTTCGGCAGTGATCGTCTATGACGGGGAAGGGAAGGAGAGGCTTGTCCGACTTGGCGTATCGCCAAACAAGGTATTTGTCGCTTGGAACTCGGTGGACACCGCCGAAATTGCGAGGCTACGCCAGCCCTATCACGCGGACGACCGGAGCGATGTGCTGTACATAGGGCGCCTGGTCGCCTCGAAGAAAGTGGATTTGCTCCTTCGTGGGTTTTCCCTGTTCGCCGCCTCGGGGATGAGCCCTGAGGTACGGCTGACGGTATTGGGCTCGGGTCCCGAGGAAACGGCGCTGAAGAGCCTCGCAGAGAGTCTGGGAATAGCGCAAAACACCGAATTCATCCCCGGCATGTACGAGCAATCGCAGATTGCGCCCTACTTCAATCGCAGTGTGGTCCATGCTTGTGGGGGCTATGTCGGGCTTAGCGTGATTCAGTCGCTGGCTTTCGGAGTCCCGGTGGTGGCTCCGAGCGGTGAGCCGCATAGTCCGGAGATCGCGGCCCTTGAAGATCGGGTTAACTCAAGGTTCTTTGCCAGAGACAGCGCCGATGATTTGGCCCAGGTTTTGACGGATTGCTTTGCCGACAGGGCGGGACTGGACAGGCAGAGTGCAGCTGGTATCAAGAAGGTGAGCGGGCAGTTTAGCGTGGAAGCGATGGCGGCCACATTTGTGGAGGCTGTCGATTTCGTGAAAGGGTGTGCCGTTTGAAGATTCTCAGTGTGATTCCATCGGTCAACCCCCAATCAGGTGGCCCTACCGAGGGACTACTTCGTATTGCTTCGCACCTTCAGGCCATGGGTCACTGCATTGAGATCGCGACTGTGGATGAGCCCAGTTCGGAGTGGGTTGCGAACTGTCCGATCAAGGTGCATGCTTGCGGTCCGGCGGCGGGCACGTTCGGCGCATGCCCACGGCTTCTGTCGTTCCTCGAGACAAACCGCAACCGGTATGACGAGTTCATCGTTGAGGGGCTCTGGACTTACCATGCATACGCGGCTTGGAAGGCCTTTGGCCGCGGTCGTTACAGTATTTGGACCCACGGAATGCTCGACCCTTATTTCAAGCGCGCCTACCCGCTGAAACACATCAAAAAGGTTGCTTATTGGCTCTTGGTCCAGGGCAAAGTCATCAACGACGCACGGCATGTGCTGTTCACGACCCAAGAGGAGATGGTGTTGGCGGCCCAGTCGTTTCGACCCTACCGTGCGAACGGCGTCGTTTTAGGCTATGGAACCGACACTCCGACCGGGAATCCGGGGGCGCAGAGAGCGGCGTTCAGCAAGGCTTTCCCAGATGCGATCGGGGGGCGCAACCTATTGTTCATGAGCCGGATTCACGAGAAGAAGGGTCTCGACTTATCGATTAGGGCATTTGCGAATGTCTTCGCGAACCAGCCCGACTTTCGACTCATCGTTGCCGGAGATGGAAGCGCATCGTTGAAAGCCGACCTTCGCGCGTTGGCCGAGAGTCTTGGCATCTCCTCAAGGGTGATATGGACGGGACTCTTACAGGGAGACCTGAAGTGGGGCGCCTTCCGAAGCTCGGAGGCTTTGGTGCTCAACTCTCATCAGGAGAACTTCGGAGTGGCGATTGCCGAAGCCCTTGCTTGCGGCTTACCGGTCATGATCTCCAATCGCATCAACCTGTGGAGGGAGGTCGAGGGTTCGCAGGCGGGGTTCGTTGCGGCCGACACCGAGTCCGGCGCCGTCGAGGTATTCGAAAAATGGAACTCGTTGGATGCCAAGCAACGCGAGGAGATGTCCAGGCGCGCCATGGCGTGCTTCCAGGAAAGCTTTGAGATGCGGAAAGTCGCGGGCCGGTTGGCCGACCTCCTTGGATCGCCGGGTTTGTCAGACGGTGCCGTGGCAACATCGTAAGGTATAAATGGCCTGCTGGGAGGCTCTCGGTCGGCCCATCAATCGGATCATCCATGAGCCATCCTCCACTCGGCGAATCCCAAGAAGAGGCCCATGCGGGGGACTTGATCGCTGGCCACGATCCCTTTTCAGGACCTACGTTTAGTTTCAGCAACCGCCTCCGGCGCGCAATCTGGGGCGTTGTATGGACACTCTTCTTCCAGACTTCCCCGCGTCCGGCTCACCGTTGGCGTGCATCGCTGCTGAAGGCCTTCGGAGCGCGACTCGGAAAGGGAGTGCATGTTTACGCCAAGGTGGTGGTTTGGGCTCCCTGGAACCTGATGATGGAGGACATGGCAAGCATCGCGGACGGGTCGAATGTATACAACATTGCGCCGGTGACGATCGGTGAGCGCACCGTGGTCTCCCAGGGGACCTATCTTTGCACCGGGACGCACGACTACAATGATCCGCTCTTTCGTCTGTATGCCATGCCCATCCGGGTGGGGGCATATGCCTGGCTGTGCGCCCAGACGTTCGTTGGGCCAGGTGTCACGATCGGTGATCGGACCGTGGTTGGGGCACGTTCGGTGGTGGTAAAAGACCTGCCCGCCGCCATGATCTGCGCCGGCAATCCTTGCCGACCTATCAAGCCTCGGGCGCCGCAGGGTGACGAAGCGCCCTAAGACAAGGTTGCTCATGGACATTCCCGTTTCCGTACTCGTCTTGACCAAGAACGAAGAGCAAGACCTTCCGGGCTGCTTGGAGAGCATTTCCTGGTGCCACGACATCCATGTGTTCGATTCGTATTCCACCGACAGCACCCTTCAGATTGCCGAGGCCGCTGGGGCCTCAATAACCCAGCGGACGTTTGACAACTGGGCAGCTCACCAGAACTGGGGCTTGGAGCACATTCCCTTCAGATATCCGTGGGTTTTCTACATTGATGCCGATGAACGAATGACACCCGAGTTGGTGGCTTCTATGGTTCGGGTAGCCACCGCTGAATCGGAGTTCGTGGCTTATCGATTGCAGCGTCGGGATTTCTTCATGGGAACCTGGCTTCGCCACTGTCAGGCGACGCCCTTTTACATGCGACTGTTTCGCCCTGAAAAGATGCGGTATGAGCGCCTTGTGAACCCTATCTCCATCCCGAAGGGTCCGGTTGGGTCTTGTGAGGGCTATCTGGATCACTACCCATTCAGCAAGGGCATCTCCCATTGGCTCACGAGGCACAATTCATACAGCACGTTCGAGGCGCAGCAGATCGTGGCCAATCGTCACGTGGGAGCCCGATTCAGTTTGGCGAAGGCGTTTGCCGCAAAGGATTTCACCGAGCGACGCTACCATCAGAAGGAGCTGCTCTATCGGTTGCCCATGCGCCCCTTCGTGAAGTTCATGGTGCTCTATGGTCTCAAGCGGGGATTCTTGGATGGAAGGGCTGGGTTCACCTATTCGACGTTGCAGGCCATCTATGAGTACATGATCGTGCTGAAAACTCGGGAAATTGACGATCTTAAGGGCAATTCCAGGTAGGGCGATAGGGAACACCCCGTCCATGGCGTAGGCCATAATTGGTGGGTTGCCTGGCAGATGGTCGCTGGGTTCCAATTTCATGATCGATATTCATTCCCACATTCTTCCGGGCGTGGACGACGGGGCCAAGACGATGGATGATGCGCTGGACATCGCGCGCCGCGAACTGGAGGGGGGCACCTGTAGCATGTTTGCCACCTCGCACGTCATGGACAAGCATGATGTCGAATCGCTCCCGATGCGCGCACAACGGCTTCAGGAGTTGATCCGGACCTTGGAGGAAAAGGGAATAGGCTTCGACGTCTATCCGGGTGCCGAAGTGTTTCCTTTTCCTGGGGTCTTAAAGGCGATCGATGAGGGGGCACCGCTCACCCTCAACGGCAGTCGCTTCGTGCTGCTTGACCTTCCCCTCCTTCACCTTCCCAATGACTTCGAATCGTTTATTTTTTCGCTCCAATCGCGCGGACTAGTGCCTATTTTGGCTCATCCTGAGCGAGTCGCCGAGTTTCAGCAAGACCCAGAGAAGCTTCGCCCATTCGTTGAGCGAGATGTGCCCATACAGATGAATGCGGGCAGCGTGCTTGGTCAGTATGGTCCGCAGGCCATGGAGACGGCCTTTTACATCATGGGTCGCCGATGGCCGCAGTTCATGGCGAGCGATTCACACCGAGCCAGCCGCTCGCCAAAGCTCCAATCTGCAGTGAGGGCGCTAACGGGGAAGGTTGAAGACCGCTACCTTGAACTTCTGACTTGCTCAAGCCCCCACGCTGTGGTGACCAATGGAGTGCTGCCGAGCAGGCCTGCTGAGCCCCCGCGGCCCAAGAAGCGTTTCTGGGCCAATTTGCTCCGGCGTCGAGCGGCCGTGTAACATTCGGATCAATCGAGAATGGCCATTTGGCCGTACAACTGAACCTTGGCGACGTTCAGTATGCTGAACCGGCTTGTCCGGGGCGCAGTGGTCACGTCTTCTGGAAAGTTCCAAAGTACAAAGTGAACGCCCTTTAGGACGGCTTCCACCTGCCACATGCCGGCTGCGTTATTGAGGCTCAAGGAAAGCCCCTCTACCGATTCATTGGTCTCGCCAGCCTGAAGGACAACTCGAAAATTCTCAGCGTTCCACGATTCGCGCGAAAAGGGACCAAATTTCGACACGTGCCGCCTCTTGACGACCCCACTGATCCGGATACTCAATTTGACTCGGTCGTCATCAGCCGGGGTTGGCACTAATTTTCCGTTGATCTGCATTTCAGTCCTTCAGCCGAGCTTTCATTATATCGCGGCGGCAACAATTCCGACACACAAACACCGGATCTGGAGGAAGAAGTCTGGCGAAGACTCCTGTCCTACGATTTCTTACTCGTTCCCTTCCGCTTCTTCCTAGGTTCCGACTCGGAGCCTTCTTGCTCATAGCCGTAGTACCCGTAATAGCCGTACGACCCATAGTAACCATAGTAGCCGTAGTAACCGTACTTACCCTTGCCAGTCCCTTTGGTGCGGTTAATCACGATGCCAATGAGTGGGGCGGACGCCTGACGAAGGAGCCGCATGGTGTTCACGAGCAATGGCTTCGGTGTGCTCTCCAGGCAAGCAACCACAATCACTCCGCTGGCCAGCTTGCTAATGACCTGCATGTCACTAAGGCCGGTGCAGGGCGGGGCATCAAGGACGACAACGTCATATAACTCGGCTATTTTTGCCACGGTGTCGTGGCTCTTCTTCGAGTTGAGGAACTCGGTTGCTCCGGGCGGGAGCGGTCCGGACGGCAAAGCGGAAAGCCCTTCCCACTGGGTCGGCTGAACAGCCTCTTCCAATGTCGCCGTTCCAACCACGACCGACGTGTAACCCACCTCATTGGAAATATCCATCCACTTATGGATGGTTGGCCTGCGCAAGTCTGAGTCCACGAGGAGCACTTTCTTGCCATCCATGGCAAGCGCAATGGCGAGGTTGACCGAGACGGTCGATTTACCCTCGCTGATGGCTGCGCTCGTCACCGCGATGGTGACCAATTTGGTGTCCGGAAGCGCGAACGAAACGTTATTCCTCAGCAGGCGAAAGCTCTCGGTAAAGGCGTGGTTCGGTTCAGCGACGCCGAAGAAAAGCCTCCCGCCTTCTGGGGCCTTTGCCTCAGGAACGAAGGTGAGGACGGGCAAGTGAGTTATACGCTCGACATCTTCGGGCCGGTGAACGCGGCTGTCCAACTTTTCGGCGCCCAGGGTAACGAGAACAGCTCCGACAAATCCGACGGCAAGGGCGAGAAGGGCGCCCAGCCCGACCTTGGGCAAGGCAGGCTTCGCAGACGGCCGGCCGGCCGATGCGAGAACGCCATTCGGGATGCTGGATTGCTCCTCGATGAGAAGAGAATAATATCGATCGGAAAGCATGTCATAGGTCTTTCTGAGAACCGAAACTCGCTCCTCAAGCATGCCCAAAGCCTTCATCTTGTCAGGCCGGCCCTCCCACTTAAGTTCTTGCTGTGCGTATTCGGATTTGAGGGACTGAGCGTGGATGCGGGCAGCGATCTCGTCGCCGATGGCGGAGCCGTAGATCGTAAGCAGTGAGATTTGAACCGGGTTTCGGTCGTCCTGAACGCTTGAAACGGCGGTCCGGGCCATCTGCTTCAGTTGAGCTTCTGTCGTTCGAATCTGATTCTGCAGGCTCGTAACTTCGGGAGCACTTGCCGCATACTCCTGCGTTGCCTGGACAAGATTATTCTCATCCTGTAATAGTTCACCCTCCACTTGAGCGAACTCGGGATTCTCGGCGGTAACGGTCCGCATGCGGATGTTGGGGGTCAGCTGCTGGATCTGGTTTCGAAGCGCACTGACTTTGTTGGAAGCGGCTTGAGCAGCGGTCTGGGCGTCCACCGAAGCGATCTGGAGGTCGGCGAGTGCTTTGGCTTCATCGCTCATCTGGGTGTCGATGTTAACGACGCCGGACGTTTTCATGTACGATGCGAGCTTCCCGCCCCACGTATTCAGTTCGTTAAGGGTGTTCTTCATCGCGCCCTGAACATAGATGCGCGCCTGGCGGGTGGCCTTGCTGTTTCTTTGCAGGTCAGCGTCGAGATAGTTTTCGCAGATGGCGTTTGCAAAATCCGCGGCTGCCTTGGGAGTGTAGGCAAGGGTTGTGATCAGGATGACGTCGGTCTGCTCCGTGTTCTTGATCTCATAGGACCACGCGGGGATTTCCTCATCGCCTTTCCGCTCACCGAACCCGGCCACCTGCTCTGATTTGGGGAGTCTTGCGAAAGCTGCATCGAGATAATCGCGGCTCTTGATGATCTCCACCTGGGTGTCCACGTTCCGCGACTGGGTCAGGGACGTAAGGCTGCTGAGGATATCGCCGTCGCCTGAACTGTTACTTCCCGGTTGTTGGGTTGAGACGACTAACGTGGCCACGCTCTGATACTTCTTCTTTGTCAGAAGGGTTTGCAAAAAGACAAGGACAAAGATGACCGCGAACGCCAATGCAAAGAGCAGCCATCGCCTTCGAAAGACATCAAGGTACTCCCGCACATCAATTTCGCTCGGCTCCAGGGTCTGATCGCCCAGTTGGCTCGAGTTGATGGGATCGGTAGGGGTTTCAACAGGCATAGGATAAAGCGTTAGCGCAGCAACGCGGCGATGGTGTGGTATGGCTCAATGTCGACAAATGCACGGCCGAAAATGAGGTGACTGCCCGCGAAAAGGCCCAACCCTCACAACGACGTAGCCTTAGAGACGTATTAGAGTGTTGTGATGATCGTGATTTATGGACAGGGCCAGGTAAAGCCAGGTGGGAAGCCACGGCGTTCTTGACGTTAGCGAAAAACAGCGTGAATTGGAGTTCGGGAGAATGGCCCACGCGATGAAAAAGTGGAGCGCGCTCGGTGGCCTCCAAGCCCTCAAAAAACACGAAGTCATCATACCCACTAGAGGTCGCGGGTGTCGCCCCAACTGACACACGCGACCCTTCGGACTCGGCAATTCTAGTAGGCGCCTCGCCCGGAGATGACCGCTGGGACCAGCCGCAGGATCAAGCTCAGGTCCAGCCAAAAGCTCTGGCGGTGGACGTATTCGGCGTCCAGTTTGAGCCATTGGTCGAAATCTAGCTCGGATCGTCCACTCACTTCACGGATGCAGAAGAGGCCGGGTTTAACTTGGAGACGAATCCACTGATCGGACGTGTAGTGCCGAACTTCCTCGGGCAGATGAGGGCGAGGGCCCACTACCGACATTCGACCCAGAAATACGTCAAACAACTGTGGCAACTCATCCAATGAGCTACGGCGTAACCACTTGCCGACGCGGGTGATTCTTGGATCGCTCTTCATTTTAAAGGCTGCGCCTTTGGCGTCGCTCTTGCCCAAGAGCAGTGATCGTACGCGGTCGGCATCGGGCCTCATGGTTCGGAACTTGACAAAAGTGAATGGTTCACCGTCCTTTCCCACTCGGATCTGACGGTAAAGGACTGCCGACCGATCCTCCAACCAGATCATCACCGAGATCGCCAAAAACAGCGGCGAAAGCAACGCAATCGCGACGGCCGAGACGGTCACATCTAAAAGGCGCTTGCCGTAACGCAGGTAGAACGTGGGTGCGGGCGCCTCAATGGTTAGGGAATCGACGCTCACCACATGCAACAAAGGCAGCATCCGCAACTCCTCACCGGGAGCCTCTTGAATCAAGGTTTTCGGTTCGATGGCTACACTCTCCTTCTGTGCTCGAATACTCAACGGATACGAGTTAGCCGACCCTAGAGGTCGGCGACCCTACGAGGCCGCGACTATGCGAGACAACAACAGGCATCCGCGTAACGCGAGCCAAGCTCGCCCGTCATACGGACAAGGAAACCGCCATTGTAACCTCTGATGCCTATTGAACTAGGCCAGCAACGAGAAACCGCAATGTAAATCTGCTGGTACATACAACACTCTCCTAACCGGGTGATGCACCGAACCAAGTTGGCTCGAATGAACTCACCACACCACCGTTGGCAAACGTTAAATAGTTGCGCCCCCACTCTGGGGCGTCATAACAAGATGTTCCCAAGACCACCTCGGTTGTATTCTAACTCCAATCTGCTCAAAAAAGAGTTGAAATCCCTAAAGAATTCTGCAATCTGCCATAAACTTAACGGGCATCGCCAAATTGTAAGGAAAACTGGCAACAAGGGAACCAAGTACCATTCGCCGACGTACGCCGCTCTGGTTAGGAGCCGATGGTCGCGTACTCGAAGCCTGCTTCTTTCACAGCTGCCGACGAATACACCCGGCGTCCATCGAACAGGATTCGCGACTTCATTTTCTCGCCGAGCCTGGCCAAATCAAGCTGCCGGTATTCATTCCATTCGGTGACCAACACCAGTGCATCGGCGCCTTCGGCGACCTCGTAGATCCCGGTCATTTCGACGCTCGGGTAGATCTTCTGAACCAACTCCGCCGCCACCGGGTCGTGGGCTCGGATTGATCCGCCTGCCTTCAAGATGGCCTCAATGATCACCAAGCTCTTAGCGTCTCGCAGGTCGTCGGTGTTCGGCTTGAACGACAAGCCAAGGAGGCCGATCGTCTTGCCGGCCAAGCCGCCAAGCTTCTTCTCAAGCCTCCGCACAAAATGGAGTGTCTGGTCCTCGTTGATGGCAGTAACCGCCTTCAAGAGGTCGAAATCGTATCCCAGGCCCTCGGCGATCTTGATGAGCCCCGAAACGTCCTTGGGGAAGCAAGAACCGCCCCAGCCAAGGCCCGCCTGGAGAAAGTGCTTGCCAATGCGCGCATCGGCGCCCACTCCGGTGGAGACCGCGCCAATGTCGCCCCCCGTCAGCTCGCAAATTCGGCTCATGGCGTTGATGAATGAAATCTTGGTCGCCAAGAACGCGTTGCTGGCGTACTTGATCAACTCGGCACTGGCCACATCGGTGAGGATGAATGGGGCCTGTAGCGGCTCGTACAACTCCTGCAAAATCGCCGCCGCCGCTCGGTTGGTAGCGCCGATCACGATGCGGTCCGGATGGAGCGTGTCGCTGATCGCCGAGCCTTCTCGAAGGAACTCTGGATTAGAGACCACATCGAACAGGTCAGAGCCAACGCCCTGCGAGCATATGATGTCGGAGACGAAACCGCCCGAACCTACTGGCACCGTCGACTTGTTGACGACCACCTTGTAACTGTCGATGCCACGGGCGATCAGTTTGGCGACCGCCTCAACGGCAGACAAGTCTGGGCTGCCATCGGCGGCGCTCGGTGTTCCCACTGCGATGAAGACGACTCGGCTCTTGGCCGTGGCATCCACCACCGATTCGCTAAAGGTCAAGAAGCCGTTGGCAATGGCTCGCTTGAGGAGGTCCTCCAACCCTGGTTCGTAGATCGTCGGCGTGCCGGCGGAGAGCATCGCGATCTTCTCCGGGTCTTTGTCCACACAAATCACGTCGTTGCCCAGGTCGGCGAGGACAACCCCGGTGACCAATCCCACATAACCGGTTCCGATGACTGCGATCTTCATGCCGTTAGAGTATACAGAACGTTTGAATGGGTCAAGCCGACGTTCCGGCACCGTTTGCGTAGATTCGAGCGTTTCTTTAAATAACAGACCAGAGTGGTGCGCTATACTTCGAAGCTCGCGGCATCGGTAGTCATAACAGCTGCAAAGAGTATGACTTGGTATGTTTGTGCGCTAATTCGGGCTGAAACAGAAATTCGAAACCGATAATTTTCGATGAGGATATGAACAGTAAAGATGCTGTGTTGGTGACGGGAGCGGCTGGCTTTGTCGGCAGCCATCTTGCCGACCGCCTGCTTGCCGAAGGCTATCAGGTGATCGGAGTGGATAACCTTTGCACGGGTCGCCTATGCAATCTCTGCCACCTTGAAGATCATCCTCGCTTTCGGTTCCTTGAGCGCGACGTCACCGAGCCCCTGAGCGATGAAGACCTTGGCGGCGCACGGCTCGCCTGGGTGATGCATTTTGCGAGCCCCGCGTCGCCTCCTAAGTACTTGGCTTTGCCCACGGAGACCCTGCGAGTCAATTCCGAAGGCACCTACCACCTTCTCATGCTCGCCAAGCGGCTGAAGGCCTCATTTTTTCTCGCCAGCACCAGCGAGTGCTACGGAGACCCGAGCGAACATCCTCAGCGCGAAACCTACAATGGCAACGTCAGCAGCGTTGGCCCACGTGCCGTCTACGATGAGGCGAAGCGTTTCGCCGAGGCGATGACGTCCTCGTTTCATCGCGATCAACATGTGCAAACCCGGATCGTTCGGATCTTCAACACCTACGGACCGCGGATGGACATCAAAGATGGCCGGGTGATTACGAACTTCATCTCCCAGTGCCTTGGTGGTCGCCCAATGACGATCTATGGCACCGGGTACCAGACGCGCTCCTTTCAGTACATCGACGACCTCGTTGAGGGCATCATCCGGCTGATGCAGCAGGACCACCCGGGACCCGTCAATCTGGGCAGCCCAATCGAGACCACCATGTTGGAACTCGCCCGAACGGTGGGTGAACTGGCGGGCAAGGAAACGAAACTCGTTTTCCGGCCGCTTCCCGAAGACGATCCGGAACGGCGCCGCCCCGACATCACCCTTGCTCGAACCATTCTGGGTTGGGAACCGAAGGTGTCCTTAAGAGATGGCCTCGATAAGACGATCCAATATGTCCGTGAGGCTGGGGCCGCGGCCCGCATTCGCCACGCTCAGTAGGCGCCACGCGCCGAAAGGATCGCAGGTATCACCTTCAGCATAATCGCCACGTCAAGCGCAAAGCTTTGGGTTCGAACGTAGTCGATGTCCATCTTCATCCATTGGTCAAAAGTGAGTTCAGACCGCCCACTCACCTCACGCAGGCAGAAAAGCCCCGGTTTTACGCAGAGGCGGGCCCACTGATCCGCGTCGTAGTGCCGAACCTCCTCGGGAAGGTGCGGCCGCGGACCGACGATCGACATCCGACCCACGAGAACATCCCACACCTGGGGCAGCTCGTCCAATGAACTGCGCCTGAGCCATTTTCCGACCCGGGTCACCCGTGGGTCGGCCTTCATTTTGAACGCAGGGCTGGTGTGGCCACTGGCCTTGATGACTTCACCCCGCATCTGATCCGCGTTCCGCCGCATGGTTCGGAACTTGACGAACGAGAACTGACGACCGAATTGCCCCACCCTCTTTTGGCGATAGAGAACGGGCGCACCGTCATCTAACACGACCAAGATGGCTACCCCCAGATATACCGGCAGCAGCAAGAGCATCACCAAGCCAGCCACGACGATATCGATGATCCGCTTCCCATATCGTAAGTAGAAACTGGGGGGCAGGGAGGGGATCCCCAGGGATTTGGGCTCATCCGACTCAATGAGTGCATAAACCAATCCAGGTTCAGGCTGGATCTGACTTTTTGCTGCATCCGGTTCGCCACGGTCCAGTTTCGAAGCTATTTCACCGATTGCCGGGCGTGAGTCGTCAACAATCACTTGCCCGCCGTAAAGCTTTGTACGCATATTTTCCAAGTTCGACCCCGCCAAATCGGCGGAAGTCGGGTCCAACAAATCAAGCACAAAAACGATGGGTCAGCGCCAAAGAGCCGGCAAGAATGCGGCCAACTGGGCAGATCCGAAAGAAAAGCCAAAGGTCATGAATGTGTCGTGGGAGCGTTGCGAAGCCTTGTTTGCGTGCACACGAGACATAGAACTCGAACCGAAGGCAACCCAATAGATTGGCCCCAGGCGCCAACGCCTCGTGGTCCCTGCATCGTATAGCCAGCAACCGCTCCAGTGGTCCGCCGCCATCTTGGCCGGTGATCCCGGCCATCAGCGCCCATGTCATAGTTTCCTCCGCAAGCAATATAAATGAAAGTTAAATCAGTATAGCCGAAACAATTTCGACCGATGCTACCCCAGCGGATTAGAGCCGCCTGACGCAAAGCGGATGATTTATTCCGTAGAGATAGAATTCAGCGAATCTGCACAGACCTACCTAAAGGCGGCTTTGCACAGGACGCCGTGAAGTTTTTCGACAATCAGCTCCATGGAGTATTGTTTCAAAAACACCTCTCGGGCGCGCCTTCCCATGGCCGATGTTTCTTCAGGGTTGGCGCGCATTTCTTGCAGGGCGGCAATGAGCGCGTCGGCATCGCCTACCGGAACCACCGCACCGCATTTCGCCTCATCGATCACCAAAGCCACCTCAGCGCCAGGGCTCATAAGCGCGATCACCGGCCGGCCAGATCTGAGGTTCGAGTAAAACTTGCTGGGCACGCAGAGGCCCTCGGCGCCCTGATCAAGGGTCACAAGGTGGGCGTCCGCACTCGCCAATAGGTCGTTGTATTCCTCCTGGGGCGCGAAGGGAAGCATGGTGACGTTGGTGAGTTGTCGGTGGGCAACCTCGGCAGCTACTGCATCGCGTTTGTGACCGCCGCCCACAAGCACAAAGCGGAAGTCAGAATCTTGGCTACGCAGTCGCTCGGCGACGTCCAGCAAGGTGGTGAAGTCGTGATACTGACCGAAGTTCCCCGCGTAGAGGAGGATGAATCCCTTGAAGCCCGTCTTGGCACGAAATGCGGTGCTTTGGCTGGATTCATCCGCATCCCCTTGCTCGGCGCCTACTTCGACGATACTGATCTGTTCAGAGGGCAGCCGGTAGCGTTCCATCAGGACCTTGCGCATGCACCGGCCGATCGCAATGACGGTTGTCGCCTTGCGGAGCCAGACCGACTGCCAGCGACGAAGGACGCGAACGGAGATCGCGGTTGATGGCTTGACCCCGAGCGCGACGGTACGATCCGGCTCAAGGTCGTACATCAGGTATGCATAGGGCGTCCCCTTCATCAACTGGACCAGAATGCCGGCGATGGGCATGGTCGGGGGCGCGCTGGTCAGAAGTACGACGTCTGGCTTCGGGAGCTTCCTTGCGGCCTTGACACAACCGAGGGTGAAAAGGAAATTACCGGCAAACCGTTTGGCAACCCCCGATCTCGACCAATCGGGGGCGGAGACCCTTGTGATGCTTACGCCGTTCCAATCTTCGTGGCCGGCATACTTGACGCCAGGGTCACGATAGGAATTGTCCCGGCTCAGAACGGAAACCTGCACTCCGTGATCGTCGCACAACCCGCGGGCAAGGCGCGAAGTAGCGGCCGGTGTTCCCCCCAGGTCCTCGGGATAGAAGAATTCGTTGATGAGGAGAAGGCGAAATGGAGTGGCGGCTTGCTTAGCGGGTGCCGACATGCTGATCCTTAATGCGAAGTTCCGGCGGGCTGACGGTCGGTAACGCCCTGGCTTAGGAACCACTCATAGGTCCGGCGGAGGCCCTCGTCCAAGCTGGTTGGGGCGACCCAACCCAGTCCGGTCAGCTTGGACACATCGAGCAACTTACGGGGGGTTCCGTCTGGTTTGGAGGCATCGTACACCAGCTCTCCCTGAAAGCCAACCACCTCTTTGACCTTGGCCGCAAGCTCTGCGATGGTCAGGTCCACGCCAACGCCTACGTTGACGATTTCATCGTCGTCATAATGGTTCATCAGGAATAGGGCAGCGTCGGCAAGATCGTCGGCAAAGAGAAACTCGCGCAGCGGCTTACCGCTACCCCACACCACCACTTCTTTCGCGCCGGAAAGCTTGGCTTCATGAAACTTGCGCATGAGCGCAGGCAGAACATGAGAGTTTGCCAGATCGAAGTTATCGCCGATGCCGTAGAGGTTGGTCGGCATGAGGCTGATTGCACTCCATCCATATTGTCGCCGATAGGATTGGCACATTTTGAGGCCGGCGATCTTGGCAATGGCGTAGGCGTCGTTGGTTGGCTCAAGGTAGCCGCTGAGGAGATACTCCTCCTTGATCGGTTGGGGCGCGAGTTTGGGGTAAATGCAAGAGGAGCCGAGAAAGAGCAGCTTCTTGGTGCCGGCCCGGTAGGCGCCGTCGATGACATTGATCTCGATGGCGAGGTTGTCTCGGATGAAATCGGCCGGGAAGTCTCGGTTGGCAAGGATGCCTCCCACCTTCGCGGCGGCGAGAAACACGTAGTCGGGGCGCTCCGCTTCAAAGAATCGGGTGGTTGCCTGCGCGTCGCAAAGGTCGAGTTCGGAGATGGATCGCTCCACGAGGTTGTGATAACCCGCTTTGTGGAGGGCCCGCGTAATCGCAGAGCCGACCAGGCCCTTGTGCCCGGCGACATAGATCTTGGCCTCAGGTGTCATTGCTCGTAGATTATACGCGTCTTCCCTGTGCCCTCCAAAGGCAGGTCGCTTGCGATCCCGCCCAGATTGCCAGTGAATTTCCCTGCTGTCCGCCCTCCAATCCGCCGAAAATCCCCATTGAGCGGGTCCGCCATCAGGTATATTTTCGCTCGCTTCACGTTGCCGCATAGCTCAGCGGTAGAGCAGCTGACTGTTAATCAGCGGGTCCCTAGTTCGAATCTAGGTGCGGCAGCCACAACTCGAACCTTCGGGGATCACATTCAGGCTCTACGCCATGGCTTTACGCCATTCGTGGGGGCGCCCCTCCTCAGACCGACTAGGCACACATTACCCTCACTCGGAGCCGGTAGTTCTCAAAGTTCCTGAACCAAGAAGGGTAGGTCCGTCGAGGCTATGATTTCAGAAGCTGCCAAAATCGGTCTCTAGGCGCTTGACCTCGACAGCTCCACCGACGTTGGAACGCGATTGCCGCTACAGGAAGGCGTAACCGTGCTTGCCGGAGCTTGTCCGATGAGGACAGCCAGTGCTATACGGCGGTCTGGATTCGGCCTCGTATAGGAATCGCGTCCGCCTTCGTTGGGAGCCGGACTCTGGCCAATCGTGGATTTCAGCGCGAAAGCCTTCGCGGCCCTTTTGCTTTCCCTACATTCAACCATGTTGATTTTGGCAATCTTGTTAAAGATTATTATAGATACCGACCACTTATAGGCATAATGCGTCTATAATGAATATGCGGCTGGAGCAAAGAAGTCCACATCGCTTGGAATATCATGTACAGGACTCTTTTCGCATTTCTTGCATTCCTCTGCCTTGCCGCCGTGTCCGGTGGCCAAATTACCAGCCTGAACACCGGCCCACAGAACCCCACGCCGGCGTTCCCTACCTACACTCCCACCTCCACGACGCCGCCGCTTTCCTCGGCATTCTATTACGCTTGGTGGGTCAAGAACCAGTGGGGCGCCAACACCCAGTTCCTGCCCGAACTCGGAAACTATGCCTCGAACGACCCTGCGGTCATCAATCAGCACATGCTGTGGGCCAAGCAGGCGAAGCTCAACCTCTTGTGGCTTTCCTGGTGGGGGCAAGGAACCGAGCCGATCGAGCAGCGCGTGGACGCGGTGACGCCGGCTATCCTCGCCGCCGCCGCCGCAAACGGGATCCAAGTTGGATTCCACATCGACATCTACGATGGCAGGACGCCGCAATCGGTTGCCTCCGATGTCGACTACATCATGGCGAAATACAGCCAGTCGCCCGCCTTTTTCTATAACTCAACCCCGACGCCATGGTTGAGCGGTAATTATCCGCGACCGATCTTTTGCCTCTACATCTCGGTATTCGACCTCGTCTCCAAACCCTCCGACTGGACGGCGACGCTGGACTACATTCACAGCCGCTATGGAGCGGTGATGCTCACGAACGCGGGTCTTTCCGTCGAACAATCCAAGCTCTACACGGCGGCCCAATGGGTCAACATTGGGCACTTCGACGGAAGCCTGGAATACAGCATTCAGCCCACGAACCAGGATTCTCGCGCGGACATCATGTCGTTGCCCGCCAACGCTTGGTATATCCCGACTATCGAGCCCGGCTTCAACGCTTTTCGCAGCAAGGGCTGGACCGGCATCACCCCCCGCCTTGGCGGTCAGACCTATCAGCAGTCGATTCAGCGCAGCTTCGGCCTGAACGCCCATATGCCTTTCGCCTCATTGACATCGTTCAACGAGTGGACCGAATCCACGCAAATCGAGCCGGACGCGCCCGGCGTGGCGAAAGACCATTTTGTTTACGAAACTTATGCACCACAGCCGGCGGATTACTACCTCACAGCGACGGCAGGATGGCACGATCAGCTTCAAAGTTACGCGAGCTACGACTATTCGAGCGGGAACATGATTTATTTCTCGCCCGGTACTGAGGGAGGCGGGCTCTATAACAACGTTTTGGCGCCCTCGGTCTCCCAGAACCTTTCAACCGTTCAGGGGGTGACGGGCGTCCAGTCCGACTCGTTCAACCCGATCCTGGCCTTTCAGATGGACCGCGCGTTCCTGGGGACCGGAACAAGTCCTGCACAGATCACCGTCGACTATCTCGATAACTCCAATGCGCAGTTTCGGCTCCAATATTGGGGCGGTTTGACCGGGGGCAAAGAGTACACAAATTACGTGACTCTGACGAATACCGGAGGTTGGAAGACCGCGACCTTTCTTATCCCCGACATGACGGCTCAAGGAAGCCTCACCGGGCAAAGCGACTTTATCATCCAGCAACCGAGCGGGACCCCGTTGTTTGGCCTTGTCACGGTGACCCACAACTCCGGAGGGGCCTGCGGAGTCGTTACCGACTCAGTTTCCGGGCTTCCTCTCAAGAACGTAACCGTTTCGGCCCAGGGGTCATCGTGTTTGACGAACTCGAAGGGGCAGTACGCGCTGACCTCCCTCGTTCCGGGAGTGGTGAATCTGTCGTTCACAAAATCGGTCTATACCCCGGCTTCCGTGCCGACAACCATCACGCTTAACTCAACGGCGAGCGCCAACGAATCGCTAACGCTGACCGCAGGCCCTCTCACCGGTACGGTCACCGGTCCTGGCTCCGCCCCCGTGAAATCCGTAACCGTCACGGTGATGGCCGCCAACAACGCGGTCATGGGTCAGGCGACGACTAACTCTCTGGGGGCGTTCACCCTCAAAGGCCTTGCGGCGGGCCCGATCACAGTGTCCTTCTCGAAGACGAATTATGTGACCGCATCCAACACCCTCACGACCTTGCCAAGTGTTGCCGCAACGACAAACATCCAAATTCAAGAAGTGCCCGGCACGATCGAGGGAGTGGTAAAGTCGAGCACGTCGGCCCTCCTTCAGGGAGCTACGGTGACTATCACTGGTGCGGCCTACGGCGCGACGGCTTCGGCCGGGACGGATGCGAATGGGAACTACTCCATAGCCAACGTGCCTCCAGACACCTATTCGGTCGCCATTTCGGACTCCAACTATCAAGGCCAGTCGATCACCGTGACGGTCGGACCAGCGGCGATAAAGACGCTCAACGTCAAACTCACCGCCGATCCTGGTTCGATCCGAGGAACCCTAACGAACGCCGCAAGCGCACCGCTCGTTGGGGCCACCGTAACCGTGACGAAGAGTTCCACCCCTCTAGGGATGGCCTCGACCGATGTCAGCGGCCACTACCTGATCGCGAACATTCCACCGGGCACATACCATGTGACCTTCTCCCTCGCGGCCTACTCCGAGACCAAGACCGGCGTGGTCGTCGTTTCAAACGCTGTGACCTCCAGCAACGGCTCCCTTTCCGCGTCTTCCGCCGGCGGCTTGCTAGGCACGGTTTCCAACGCCGCTGGACCACTGCAGGGGGTGTCTGTGACCCTGTCGAGCGGGGCTTCCGCTACGACGGATGCAAATGGCGATTACAGCTTCGCTAACCTTGCCCCCGGCAACTACACCGTTGGCTTTGCCGATGCCGGCTACTTCCCTCAGTCTTCAACCGCCGCTGTGAACTCGGCCACGGGGGCCACGGTTAACGCGACGCTTTCGCCAAGCACCGGCGGCATAGCCGGAACGGTTTCGAACGCCTCTGGACATCTTCAAGGAGTGACCGTCACCCTGACGGGCACGGCAACGGCAACTGCCATCTCGGATGCGAACGGCAACTACTCCTTCGGAAGTCTCAGCCCCGGTTCGTATTCAGTGAGCTTCTCGGATACGGGCTTCCTTTCGCAAACGACGAGCGCAACCGTAACAGCAGGCAACACCGCAACCGCGAGCGTCACGTTGACGCCCAGCACGGGCACGATCTCGGGCTTCGTTCAGTCGTCCGTCGACTCCTCCGCGCTTGTCGGTGCATCGGTCAGCCTGATGGATGTGAACGGAAACGCTCTGGCGAGCGCCACCGCAGACTCTAACGGCGCCTACTCGTTCGGCGCGCTCAATCCTGGTCAATACCAAGTCGCATTTGCCGACACCGGCTTCCTCTCGCAAACGACTGCAGAGACCGTGGTCGCCGGCGTGACGACGATGGATAGCGTGCAACTGGCGCCGACGCCACCACCGACCGGGTCGATCGCCGGCGCCGTATTCGATGGAATCACTCTATCGGTAATTCCCGGCGCGACGGTCTCCTTGACCGATGGAAATGGAAACTTGATCGCAAGCACCACAACCGATGTGAACGGAGCTTTCTCCTTCACCTCCATTGCCCCTGGCGCCTATGATCTGTCGTTCGCGGCCCAGGGGTACACCGGACTAAACATCAGCACCACCGTCATCGCAAATCAGACTGCCGGCGGATGGGTTAACCTCTTCGAGATTCCCGCTCCAACCGGATCGATTGCCGGGACCATTCAATCCGGCGTGGATTCTTCATTCATCCAGGGCGCAACGGTTACGCTTCTCGATGTCAACGGTGTCACTCTCGCCCAGACGACGACGGATTCTGGAGGCAACTACTCGTTCGCCAGTCAGCCGCCCGCTTCATACCAAATTCAGGTGGCTGAGTCTGGCTTTGTAACTCAAACATTGCCGGCCACGGTCTCCGCCAATGTTGTCGACACTGTGCCGTTTACCCTGGCGCCTACGCCGCCGCCATCGGGCTCCGCTTCGGAACAGAAGTTTCCAAAGTAACCAGAGTCTAGCCACTTAACCTCGAAGTACCGACCGAGACAACGCCAGCCCCGCCTTAGCCAAAATTTGTGGGAACGCACGGACTGCGTCGCGGTCGTAGCCCCGGATGTCTTCAGGGAGGTCGGACCAGGAGAGCAGGCAGTCGTGAATCTTCGTGGCGTCATCCCGTACCTTGCCATAGCGCCAGCCGTCGCGAAGCCTTTCAACGTTCCAGCGGCCGTGTTCTAGCTCCGACATGCGTTCGACTTCCTCGTCGGTGAACTTGGCGAGGCCTGCCTCGCTTGAGGCAGGGCGGACCGTGAAGCCGGCGGCCTCAAGGATCTCGACGCAATACCGAGCCTGGGCCAGGTTGGCCTCCTGGAAGGTGGGGTCGAGTTTGTCCCAGGGACGCATGTTCGGGGGGAGGCGCTTGGGGCTGCTTTGGACGTAGCGGGTGTGGAAGTCTCTGGCCATCCCTTCACAAGTCGCGGGGTCGAGCGAGGTTCGCGAGGGGGTAATGAAGGCGCGAAGGGTGGCCCCGTCGGAAGGGAGGTCGAACAAGCGGGGAGCGCCCGCCCAGAGGGGGTCCGCCAACAGGGACGCCGCCGCATCGCCGGTGCTTCCCACCGCTCCGACCGATGCGCCGAGTGCGAGAGCGATTCGGTATTCAAGAGCGCTCAGGGGTCCACCCCCAAAACCGAGGAGAAAGACCGAGGCGGCGCCTCGAGCCAAGATGTCCGACCAGTAGCGCAGGATCTGATCCGGCGAAAACTCAGCGCCAGCATGCCGCTGCTCGTCATAACCTGCGTGGCCGGCGACGCTATCCGGCAGGTTGGAAGGACGGTAGCCGATCAATTGGAACTCCTTTCGGCCTTCCGCCTTCAAATTCTCGGCCGCGTCCGCCACCGCACCGGGCACGCCAACGGTGGTCCCACCGGAGACGACCAGCCCCTGATAGCGGCCGAGTGCTTCGATGAGAAGTGCCTCGATATCGGGAGCACGCCGACTGGATCCTCCAGCGACGATCACCGTCGGAGCTGCCGAGGAAGATGTGAGGGGGCGTACCTGGCTCGAAAGGGCGAGCAGGTCTATGGCCCACTGTGCCGCAGTCGGCGGCTCTATCCCGGGATGGACGCTTCTGATCCATTGCTGCTCGGTCTCGATGATGTCGGGTGGCGCTACGTAGCGCCCGTCGAGACAGAAACGAATGCCGCGGGCGTAATAGGCAAGAGCCTCGTACCCTTGGTTGAGCAAAAGACTCAGTCGACCCGCAACAAAGCACGCAAAGGGCATCTCGATGCCGGCGACAGCGTGCTCCTTGCATGTGCGAATCGCCGTGCGAATGGTGGTGGCCATGCTAGTCGAGAGAGCGTCCCCGTTTCCGAGCCGCAACTCGAGGCCCAGCATGCCGGCAAGGTAATAAGGATTTGCAGGTTGGAGGTCGTATGCCCGGTGCACGCAATCACGCGCCTCAGCCTCTGGGCTCTCCATTGCCTCAAGGGCGCCGCCCAACCTCGCCAGGGCTCGGGCATGCAGGCTGTCCAGGCTTTGGCGATTGGGAACGTAAGCCAATTGCGGCGCGGAGCAAAGGCTTACGCACGCTCGCAGGTACTCAAGGCCCTGAAGGTAGTGGGAAGTATGCGGCTCATTCTTGTGAAGCCGACAGAGGCTCTGTCCGAGCTGAAGCAGCAAGCGGCACCGTAGCGGCCCATGGCAAAAGTCGACGAACGGGGAAAGCAGCTTGACCACCTCGGCACGTTGTTCGGTGGCGGCAAGAAGGATCGCGAGCTTGACCGCAAGTTCCGAGCGCTTGCGCTCATCACTCGTGTTGGCAAAGATGAGACGCTGAGTGGCAATCTCCTTCTCAACCTCCTCAAGGGTAGCAAACGCGGTGTAGTTGGCAATGAGCCCGTCCAATTCGTTCGCCAGCACGTTGAAGTTGCGATCCCCCTCTTCCATCAAGGCGGCGAGAAGGGCGCCCGTTCGCTTGACCTCCGGTGACAGAGTCAGCGTGTTCTTATACATTCGGTCGTGGAGGGTGTCAGCCCAGGCGTGCTGCAGCCATGTGCGCACCTGAATCTCAGCTGCCTTGGTTCCGATAGCGTCGATCTCCTCGGCAGTGAAACCCAGATCGCGAGCACGGGCAGACTTTAGCCGGACTACGTAGTGCATATCGCGGTAGCCGAAGCCATCTTGGCCGAGGTGCAGGGCTTTATCATCGGACTCCAAGACTGCGAAATTGTCCTCGATAAAGCATCGCACGGCGCGCACCTGCTCGTCGGTCTGCACGATCACTCGCCCACCGCAGAGGTCAGTCATTTGGTGGACGGCGTCGGGATATTTGTCGAACTTACGGGCCACCTTCTCGGCGAAGCTGGACAAGTCCTTCGCGCGGGCTTGCACGAAGGCGTCCGGGAAGGAACCCTTGCAGGCCACCTCGATCACTCGCTTCAGGGCATTGGCATAGTTTTCGTAGATCGGCCGAACCTCCGTATAGGCCTCGATTTGGGCCCGGTGGAGGGCAGCAGTCAGTTCAGGTTTAGGATCCACGTTCATGCCTTGGGCCGGCGGTTTTGCCGACCGGCTCACCAGTATCCCATAGGCCAAGACGCTCTTTCACCGCTCACTCCCCGAGGATCCCTCCACCACGATTCGGCACCGAATGGTTGACCAACCCCACTCCATTGCGACCGCGTAGGTGCTGTTGCCATCCACGATCCGGAAGCGCCCGTCGCCAATCGGGGTCACTGAGATGGGCGCCCTACGGGAATATTCGCCCTTTGCCGCTGCCTCCATTCGCTCTGCAGCATGCAGCACCCCGGTTGGCCGTCGACGGCTAGGTTCCAGCTTGTCGAGAGGTAAATCGACGGACTCTGAGTCGGGCAGAAAGTAGAGATCAAGGTGATTCATTGGTGAGGGCAGGATCGTGAGGTTCTACCTAGGTTGCCCTTCGCCGTTCTAGTCCCAACCTCAAGAGCGCTTATAGGAGACGGTGCCTTGACACTCCGAGCGCGGGACGGAGCGTCTCTGCCACGCAAACGGATTACCCTTATAGTTTTCCGATATTAGACGAAGGAATTTCTTCCTATTCCTATAGCCTAAGTTTCACTTAAG
>Ga0302320_10002006_pt1 | contig 48636 bp, 42 predicted proteins | sample Bog_T0_3_FD_202130 | JGI IMG/M metagenome (GOLD analysis project Ga0302320, IMG submission 202130) | Peat permafrost microbial communities from Stordalen Mire near Abisko, Sweden - Bog_T0_3 | ecosystem: Environmental > Terrestrial > Soil > Wetlands > Peat | place: Sweden: Abisko, Stordalen Mire... | reverse complement strand
CAGCCGGTGAACGGTGCGGACGCGGCGACGGCGAGCGGCTGGCACAAATTCCAATACGCGCTTGCCCGCGCGCGTTCGGCGCTGGGAAACCAGTGCGCCAGCAAAACCAGCGTGGCGGGAAACACACTACTTTCGGCCATGCCCAGAAAAAAGCGCATCACTTCAAATTGATGGAACGACTTTGTCAAACCGCAACCCGCCGCGCACACGCCCCAAAAAACCAAACACAGGCTGACCAGCTTTTTCGCGCTCCAGTAGGCCGCCAGATGGCCGCCTGAAATCTGCAGCAGAACGTAACCGAGAAAAAAAATGCCCGCCGCCTGCCCTTTCATCCGATCATCCATAAGCAGGTCATGCATCATGCTGGAAATCTTTGGATCCAGCGCCAGCGACACATTGGTCCGATCCACATACGAGATCGTATACATGATCAGCGCCACCGGGATGATGCGGAGCCAACGTGGTTGAATCATGGCCGGATAATGTTGGAGCCGGGTGCTGGGCGCAAAGATTTTATCGTGTGGTCAACGCCAGACGCGAGCCGATCAGTTTGGCGGATTCGCAGGATCCGCCGAAGCTGAAATCACGTAGGGCAGGCGTCGTGTCTGTCCTATTCCAAGCCGCAAATTTTCCGCGCGCGTTTTAAGACCTTCTGCGCCAGTGTTCGCGCTTTCGTCGCGCCGTCAGAGAGAACTTTGTCGACGTAATCCAGATTCGCTGCAAGTTCTGCGCGTTTCTTCCGCGCGTCGGCGAAATAATCCCAATAAGACTTGAACAACTGCTTTTTCAAATCTCCATAACCAATCTGACCGTTTCGCAATTTGTCTTCCACCCCATCAGCGAAAGATTTGATTTCAACGAGCTTCAGCAATTGAACAGCGAGGTTTTTATCAGCGTCGGTCTTGGGTTCAGTTGGCGTGCGACTGTCCATCTTGATGGACATAATCTTTTTCTGGATAATCTTCTCCTCGCCGAAAATCTCAATCGTGTTGCCGTAGCTCTTGCTCATTTTCTGACCGTCGGTTCCGGGCACCACGGCAACCTCGTCGCGGATTTGCGGTTCGGGAATCACGAACGTCTGGCCATATTGCTCGTTGAACTTGATGGCGATGTCGCGCGTCATTTCGAGGTGCTGCTTCTGGTCGCGCCCCACCGGCACGATGTTTGAGTCGTAAATCAAAATGTCCGCCGCCATCAACACCGGATAGGCAAACAAGCCGTGCATGGGCGCGATGCCTTTGGCGATTTTGTCTTTATAGCTCGTGGACCTTTCGAGCATACCCATCGGCGTCACCGTCGAGAGCAGCCAGCTAAGTTCGGTCACTTCCGGCACGTCGGATTGTTTGAAGAAAACGGATTTCTTCGGGTCGAGGCCGCAAGCAAGAAAATCCAGCGCCACATCGAGTGTGTTTTTGCGCCGCTCCACCGGGTCGAACAGCGACGTCATTGAATGATAGTCCGCAATGAAATAAAGCGCCTCACCCTTTTCCTGAAGCTCGATGGCGGGTCGCATCATCCCGAAATAATTTCCGAGATGCAACGCGCCGCTAGGCTGGATGCCCGATAGAATTCTCATGCGCGAATTTTATGCGGAAACGAGTGGCACGGCAAAGCCTGAATGCAACGCGGATGGAAAACGAAACGAGGATGGAGAATGGAAGATTGAAGATGGCGACCTGGTTTCGGCCATCCTCCATCATCTATCCTCGCTTCAACGCGCCAGCGTGGACTTCCCATCGCTGCAGATCTTTTCCGAGTTCGCTCGGCCAGTTTTCCTCCGTGGCGGTCATAAACACCTGGCCGCTCGCCTTGCGAGCGTGTTCGAGCAACGGCAAAAATCCGCTGCGACGTTTCACATCCAGTTCTCCCATCACGTCGTCAATCAACAGAATCGGCGGTGAACCGTGGATTCCAGCTAGAAATTCCGCCTGTGCCATCTTCAACGCGATGGCCAGCGTGCGCTTCTGCCCCTCGCTGCCGAATTGCGCGGCGGATTTCTCGTGGAGCAGCAGTTGCAAATCGTCTCGGTGCGGCCCGACCAGCGTGGAGCGATAGCTCCGCTCGCGCGCCCGCGATTGCGCCAGTTCCACGGCGAAATCCTTCTTCACGCTCGGCTGATACTCAATGCGCAACTCCTCCGCGTCGTTGGAGATGCGGCGATACGCCAGCCGAGCCAGCGGCGAGAATTTCGGTGCCAATTCGCGGCGGGCGCGGATGATTTCGTTACCTAGCTTCAACAGTTCCAGCGAAAAACTGTCCAACGCCGCCTCGTCAACCGCGCGCTGCTTGAGCAAGGCGTTGCGGGCACGAACGGTGTGCATGTAACGCTGGAGCAGCGGCAGATAATCGGGCCGCGTCTGCGCCAGCAGCAGGTCCAAAAACCGCCGGCGCGCGCGCGCCGCGCCCTTGACCAGTTGCAAATCCTCCGTGCAAAAGACCACCGTGCGCAGCACACCTAGGTAATCGGTCAATTTTTTCACCGGATAGCCATCCAGCGCCAGTTTGCGTTCGCGCGCCGACCAGTAGATTTTGATTTCGTGGCCGACATGGCTGGTCAGGACTCTTGTCTCCCTCTCCCCGCCAATGCGGGGAGAGGGATGGGGTGAGGGGTTTTTAACTTGAGAGATTTCGGCCTCCTCACCCCTGCCCTCTCCTCCTTTTGGGGAGGAGAGGGAGAAAGTTGGAATCGGCCCGCCAACCACTGTCCCCCCGGCGAAATAACCCTTCGCGCCGTGCCGGATCATCTGCGCGCCGCCGACACCGCGGAACGACCGCAGCGTGGCCATGAGATAAATGGCTTCGAGGATGTTCGTCTTGCCCTGCGCATTATCGCCCAAGAGCAGATGGAAGCCGGGTGCAAAATCCGCATCCAACCGCGTGTAATTGCGGAAGTCGCGGAGTCGCAGATGGGCCAGATGCACGCGAAGAAAATGAATGGGAATAGAATTTGCCGCGAGTTTTTTCGGCGATGCCAAACACCATCAATTGAATTTGGACTGTGTTTCCAGGTCTGCCGGTGGATGCAAATGGATTATCGTCGGGCTATTGCGGTCGGCGGTGAGGACGTTGTTCGTGCCGTCGTATTTCAACTCGACCACCTGAATACTGCTGCGCCTGCCGATTCCGACGAAATAAAACATATAGGCCTGGTCGCCGGAGAGGATGATGTCGGGATGGTGACCCACGCCGGTATCATCGGGGCCCGTGCCGCGGTCTTGGAGCAACGTGCCCACGCGCATCCAGGCCATCGCGTCGTCGGAGCGATACAGAGCAAGGCCGCGACCTATGTCACGGAACAACCAGTAATGGTCCTTCCAATGAAAAGCGACCGGGGCTTCGCCGCCGCGAGCGGAAAGACCAAGAACCAGGCCATGGTCCGTCCAATGATAAAGGTCATTGCTGTCCGCGTAATTGCAGGAGGAGCCGGTGGCTTCATCCTTATACCACAAACGCCAGGTGCCGTCGGGCAGGTGCAACACGCCGGCGTCAATCACCTTGGGATGCGACAGTGGCAGCGTGGATTCATATTGCCAATTTATCAAATCCCTGCTCGTAAGGTGGATGATGTAGCGCGGGTGGCTCCAGTTGTCGAAGATTCCAGGAACATAAACGAGATACATGTGGAAAAGACCGTTGTGCTCAACAACTGCGGGCGCCCAGTAAGTTTTGTCGGCGATCGCTTCTTTATAGATGATGTTCGCGTCACGGAGGTATTTCCACTTCGCGCCGCCGTCGCTCGAAGTCGCAATGCCGATTGGGGTGCCGTGAATCCACTTCACCCCGCCCGTCAATCCCGGCACATTGGCACGGCGACTTGTGTAAAACATATACCATTTCCCATCCTTGGGACTCCAAATGATGGTCGGGTCGCTCGCGCCGTCCATGATCGGGTCGCGGTAAAGCGGCTTGGACGCAACCAGTCCGGTGGTTTTACAGCCGGAAATGGCCAACGTCATCAAACCAAGAATCAAAAACCAGCGCGCGGGTTTCATTCTATGAGAAATACAAACTGGTTTGCCAACAATCAAGTTGCATAAAGCCAGCTCGCGTTTCCAGACTTCATTCCGGCGCTGGAAAATGTTTTCATGGCGCATGGTTCCGTGTGTTATTTTCGAGGACGAACATCTGCTGGTGGTTGCCAAACCCGCCGGCTGGAACACGCACGCGCCCAGCCCGTTCGCCGGCGAAGGTATTTATGACTGGCTGAAACATCGCGAACCGCGCTGGTCATCGCTCGCCATCCTGCATCGGCTCGACAAAGAAACCAGCGGCGTCCTAGTCTTCGGCAAAACGCCGCTCGCCAACCGCTCACTCACGGAACAATTCACCGCCCGCCACGTCCACAAAATATATCTGCTGCTCACCGACCGCGCCGTGCCGATGGGAGAGTTCATGGTAAAAACCGCGCTCGTTCGCGTCGGTGAAAAATATGCGAGCCATCCGGGTGGCGAACTGGCTGAAACAAAGTTCACCCCCATCGCAGATGCCAAATTTTTGGTCAAAAGCGCAGGGTTGAAGATGGTAAACGCGGAACCGCTCACCGGCCGAACGCATCAAATTCGCGTGCACGCGGCGGAAAGTGGTTTCCCGATTCTTGGCGACACGCTTTACGGTGGCACCGCATCTTCGCGTGTTTATTTGCATGCGACGGAAATCGCATTCACGCATCCGGCCACGAACAAGCCAGTCAAATTTCTTGCGCCAGCAAATTTCGACATCGAGCCGGGCTTGGCTCTGCGCACCGCCAAGATCGAGCCGAACGCGACGAATGCCTTCCGCCTGATCCACGGTGCAACAGACGGCTGGCCCGGCTGGTTCGTAGAAAAACTGGGCGATTTTCTCCTTTCGCAATCCGAATCGGTATTGAACGCCCGGCAGGGTCAGGAGCTGTCTCGGCTTGCCAAACACTTGTCGTCGCGCGGCTCGTATCACAAAATCCTGTCGCGCCAGGTCCGCCGTTCGACAACGACCGAAGCCTCGCCACAGCTTGTCTTTGGCAAAGCCGCCCCGGAACGGTTTGAGATTCTTGAGAACGGCATCCATTACGAAATGAGTTTTAGTGAAGGCTATTCCGTCGGCCTGTTTCTGGACCAGCGTGACAATCGCCGACGCCTGCTTACCGGCCACATCGCCGCCGGTTTCTCCCAACTTCCAACACCCAACTTCCATCTCCTCAACTGCTTCGCCTACACCTGCGGCTTCTCCGTGACGGCGGCCAAGGCGGGCGCGAGGACGACGAGTATCGACCTCTCGAAGAAATATCTCGAATGGGGCCGGCGCAATTTCGCGCTGAACGGCCTTGATCCGGCGGAGCACGATTTCATTTATGGCGACACCTTCGACTGGCTGCGGCGGCTGGCGAAAAAGGGCCGCACTTTCGACGCCGTGGTGCTCGACCCACCAACGTTTTCACAATCGAAGGAACACGGCACGTTCCGCGCGGAAAAAGATTATGGCAAGCTCGTCACCGCCGCGCTGCCAGTGCTCAAGCCGGGCGGTGTGCTGCTCGCCTCAACGAACGCGGCGGACTGGCCACCGGAAGATTTTCTCGCGAACGTGGAAACAGCGGTTCGCGCCGCTAAACGGAAAATCCTGCAACGGCATTACGTCCCGCAACCGCCGGATTTTCCCATCAGCCGCGGTGAACCGGCATACTTGAAAACGGCGTGGATGAAGATTAGTTGAAACGTGTGAAAACCTTTGCCGACCAAACCGCGCAGGAAAAGTTGCCGCGATTGCGATTGCGCATTACTGCGGCGGCGGAAACCCAAGTCCGTGCCGGCCACCCGTGGGTTTTCTCCGACAGCGTGCGCGAGCAAAACCGCGAAGGAGTGGCGGGTGAACTTGCGGTAATTTTTGACCGGAAAGATAAATTCTTCGCCGTCGGATTTTTCGACCCGGAATCTCCAATCCGCGTGCGCGTGCTTCACGTCGGCAAACCACAAAACATTGACACGGCTTGGTGGCAAACGCGGTTTGACGTCTCGATCGACCGCCGCAAACTGATGTTTGACGAAGGCACGACGGGCTATCGCCTTATCAACGGAGAAAGCGACGGCTGGCCCGGCCTGGTTCTGGATCGCTATGAACAAACGTGCGTGCTGAAACTTTACACCGCCGCCTGGCTGCCGATGCTGGGACAAATCACATCGCTGATTCGCGAACGATTGCAGCCCGGACAAATTGTCCTGCGGTTAAGCCGGAACCTCCAGAGCGCTGCGGCGAATTTACTTGAGCCCAAAAAGGATGGCGAAATCTTATCCGGCACGCTTGAGTCCGAAACCACTGTTTTCCTGGAAAATGGAATCCGCTTTGAAGCCAACGCTGTTCGCGGGCAGAAAACCGGATTTTTTCTCGATCAACGCGAGAACCGGCGCGAAGTCGAACAACTTGCGAACGGGCGCGATGTGTTGAACGCGTTCAGTTTTTCCGGCGGCTTCTCGCTTTATGCCGCGCGCGGCGGCGCATATTCGGTGACAGACCTCGACATCAGCGCCCACGCGCTGGCGGCGGCTGAACGCAATTTCAAACTCAACCCCGCCGACGGGAAAATTGCGCACTGCCGCCACGAACGCATGCAGGCCGACGCCTTTGAATGGCTGGCGGGTGGACATACCCAGAAATTCGGGCTGCTTATTCTTGACCCACCGTCACTCGCAAAACGCGAAACGGAGCGCGCCGGGGCGATTCGCGCCTATGGCAAGCTTGCCGATGACGGAATCCGGCGTCTTACGGGCAACGGCATTTTAGTGGCGTGTTCGTGTTCGGCACATGTCAGCGCCGGAGAATTTTTCGGCGTCCTCCGTCAGGCGGCGATGAATTCCGGGCGGCGGTTTGCGGAAATAAAAACCACACACCACGCGCCGGATCATCCGGCGACCTTCAAGGAAGCGGAATATTTGAAGGGGATTTATCTGAAGTTCAGTTGAGCAAAGGCTGCAGCCGCAAATGACCCAGATGCACGTGAAAGTTTAGGGAAATCCCCGGCTAAACGCGATAGATTGTGTGTTTAAGCACGCGCCGCAGCAAATCGAGGTATTGAATCATCGCAGGAAAATTTAACCACGAAAGACATGAAAAGAAATGTGATTGAGATAAACAATTATGACGGCCCAATTTTTGTTTTAATTTTAAGCAAAGAATATTCTTCAAAAATGTCTCTGAATTTCTGACTGCGTTCTTCGCCAAGATTTAACCTCGCCAATTCCCATCCTCCCTGTCCGACGGTGATTTCCCACACTTCAGATGTTTTGCCTTTATCGGGCCCAATCAGAATCAAAACTTGATCACCAACCTTAAGTGGAGCTCCGTTGTATCTGCTACAAAAGACTCTAACCAACGGCCAGCAAGTAAACATACCCAAGAAGAATCCCAATCCGGTCGAGGGAATTAGAATCCACACCAAGAGCAGTATCGTCTGCCAATCGGAGACAATGTTGGACAGAGCCGCGTCAGGCGAAATGAGTGAAACAATAATGCCTGCATCCAAAACGCAAGCACCAAGAGCCCATGTAATAATCATGGGATGAGCACAGATTTTATTTAGAGTGCTCGCCTTCACGCTTGTGAATTTATTTTGCCATCCAGTTTCTGGCAAGCGTTGTTTGGTGCGTCACGGCGGGACGATGACGCTGACAATGCGGCTCCATTTGCCCACTTCCCTGTCGCCCACGCGATAAATAGCGCGGTAACGCCAGGCCGCCGCCACGTCGGGGATCTTATATCGCCAGCAGAAGTCTTTTGATTTCCTTGAGGCGCGCTTTGGCTTCCTTTTTCGTAAGGCGCGGGAATTTGCCGCCGAGCGTGATGAAATCGCCGTGGCGCGTGAGCATCAATTTGTCTTCGCTGACTTCAATCGCGGTCAAGGCCTTCTCGCTGGCGAGAATTTTCAGTTCGCCCACGGCCAGCAGCAATTCCACCGGCAGTGGCAGCGGGCCAAAACGGTCGCGCATTTCCTTCTGCAAAGCGTCGAGCGCGGGTTTGTCGGTCGCCTGCGCGAGCTTGCGATAGATTTCAATGCGATGGTGCGGCTCGGTGACGTAGTTGTGGGGCAAATAAGCACCCCTCACCCCAGCCCTCTCCCCGTTTGGCGGGGAGAGGGAGAAGTCACGTCGTTGTGCGCGCAAAGATTCCTTCTCCCCGCTCAACGGGGAGAAGGTGGCCGCAGGCCGGATGAGGGGTTCGTTATTTTCGGATTTAACAGAATTCATTTCTAGGAAATCCAGTTTCACGGCGACTTCCACGCGCGGTTTCACCTTCTCGCCTTTCAACGTGCTTACGCTTTGCTTGAGCAACTGGCAGTAAAGTTCAAACCCGACGGCGGTGATGTGGCCGCTTTGCTCTGCGCCGAGCAGGTTTCCTGCGCCACGGATTTCCAGATCGCGCATGGCGATCTTGAATCCGCTACCGAGGGTTGAGTATTGGCGGATGGCGCCGATGCGTTTGCGGACATCGTTGAGCAGGCTCGCGTGGCGCGGCAACAGCAGATACGCGTAAGCCTGGTGCTTGTAGCGCCCGACGCGGCCACGCAACTGATACAAATCGCTCAAGCCGAACCGGTCGGCGCGGTCAATGATGATGGTGTTCGCATTCGGAATATCGAGGCCGCTCTCGATGATGGTCGTTGAGAGCAGCACGTCGGCCTCGCCGTTCACGAATTTTGTCATCACCTCTTCGAGTTCGTCGGAATTCATCTGCCCATGGCCGACGACGATGCGCGCCTTGGGAACAAGCGATTGCAATTTCGTGCGCATGGTCTCAATCGTCATCACGCGGTTGTGCAGGAAAAAAACCTGTCCGCCGCGGTTCATCTCGCGCTGGATGGCGTCGCGGATGATGCGCTCGTCGTATTGCGTGGCGATGGTTTCCACCGGCAGACGGTCGTGTGGCGGCGTCTGGATGGTGCTCATGTCTCGCGCGCCGGTGAGTGCGAGGTAAAGCGTGCGCGGAATGGGCGTGGCGCTCAACGTCAGCACGTCCACCATCGTCCGCAGGCGCTTGAACTTTTCCTTGTGCATCACGCCGAAGCGCTGCTCCTCGTCAATCACGACCAAGCCGAGGTCTTTGAATGAGATGTCGTCCTGCACGATGCGGTGCGTGCCGATTACGATGTCCACCGCGCCCGCCACCAGATCCTTCACGACGCGCGCCTGCTCGCGCTTGGTGCGGAAGCGCGAGAGCAGTTCGATGCGAACCGGATAATCCGCCATGCGCTCGCGGAAATTATTGAAATGTTGCTGCGCCAGAACGGTAGTCGGCACAAGGATGGCGACCTGCTTGCCGTCCATCACGCATTTGAACGCCGCGCGAATGGCGATTTCCGTCTTGCCAAAGCCGACGTCGCCGCAAATGAGGCGGTCCATCGGCTTGGGGCGTTCCTGGTCGGCTTTCGTCTCGGCAATGGCCGTGATCTGGTCGGGCGTTTCCTCGTAGATGAACGAACTCTCGAATTCGCGCTGCCATTGGGTGTCCGGCTTGCAGGCATGGCCGGGCTGGGTTTCGCGCACGGCCTGGATGCGGAGCAGTTCCGCCGCGACATCGCGCACGGCTTTTTCCGTCTGCTCCCTGGCCTTGTGCCAGCGCATGCCACCGAGCGTGTTCAGCGGTGGGCGGCTTGCGCCGCGGCCACCAGCGCCGACGTATTTGCTGACGAGATGCGCCTCGCTGACGGGAACGTAAAGTTTCGGCGGCTCGTCACCGGCATTGGCGGGCGCGTATTCGATGACGAGACATTCGGTTGAAGATTCAAAGTTGAGGTTTGAAGTTTCACCACCGCGGACGCCAGTATTCATCGGCAAATCCTTCAAGCCAAGGTAACGCCCGATGCCGTGCTGCAAATGCACGACCAGATCGCCCTCCTCCAAATCGGTGAAATCTATGTCGAGCGCGGACCGGGCCGCCAGTGCATGCGACGATTTGAGCCGGCGCGGGCGCTGGATTTTGTAACGCCCGAAGATTTCCGCGTCGGTGACGACAACGAGTTTTGCCTCGTTACAGAGAAAGCCACGAGCGAGCGAGCCAATTCGCGTCTGGGGTTTGGCGTCCAGGTTCTGGGACTGTGCGCCACGGGAGTCTTTCCCCAGATCCAAGACGCCAGACGCCAGACCCAATTCTGCCCAAATTTCCTCAAAGCGCTGACGTTCGCCGTCATTGTTGCAATAGACGTGGACGGCGTAGTCCTGCCGCAACCAGCGGTGAAGCTGTTGGAAAAATTCACGACGCTGTGCTTCGGCAATCTGCAGTTCCGGCGAACGCTCGGCCAGCGGACGAAAGGCCTCGAGAGAGGTGAAAAGTGGAACGCCGAACTCCGGTTCGGCCAACTGGAATTCAGGCTTCGGCCTGTCCGGCAAACAAGCTAAAGCTTGAACTCCAACCTGGGCATCGCTCAATTCAACGGAGGTGAAACCACGCCGTTTTAATTCGGTTAGAAAATCCGACCATGAGACAAAAAACGGATCACCCTTCGGAACCTGTTGCTCGTAGGCATCGGCTTGGGCGGCGAGCGATTCCGGCTCGCACAACACAATAATTGTTTCACGCGGCAGATAATCCAACAGTGTGGCGAGCGCCTTGATTCCGGAGGGACGAGTTCCACGAGTCCCCATCTCTTGATCTTGATCAGGAACTCGTGTAACTCGTCCCTCCGATTGTTTCAGGATTCCCAGTTCGCCGGCGGGCGGCAGCGTGACCCGGGATATTTCCTCGCGCGAAATCTGCGTGAGGGGGTCGAAGTAACGGAGCGATTCCAGTTCGTCGCCAAAAAATTCCAACCGCACGGGCCAGGGGCTGGTCGGCGGAAAAACATCCAGGATGCCACCGCGCAGGGCGATTTCACCCTTATGCGAAACCTGCGCCTCCGGCTCATAGCCTTGTTCCTCCAGAAACTCAACCAAGTCGAGCGGAGCAATTTTATTACCGCGCTCAAACATGCGGGTACGTTTCTGGATTTCACCGGGCAGGAAGGTTTTTTGCAACAGGGCGGTGACGGAGGTGACAATTAGTGAATTAGGGACTTCTGGAACTCGTCCCTCCGAATTGTTCAAAGCGACGAGCGTATGCAGGCGGTCGCTGATGACGTCGGCATGCGGAAGCTTGCCTTCATGGGGAAAGGTCTCCCACGCGGGATAAAACAGCGGTGACGCACCCAGCCAGATTTCCAAATCCTGCTGGAAACTTTCCTGGATCTTTAGACTCTCCGTGATGACGACGACAGGTCTTTGCGGGGAAATTGTTTGGAGCAGGGCCGCGAAAAAAGGCTGTGCTGGTCTGGCAACTCCGCCGCAAGACAGCGCTCCGCCATGCTCCAGTCGCCGCGCGAGGGATTGCACGACGGGAGCTTGTGAGATGTCAGCGAACAAGCTGCTTGCCGCGGACGCTGTCGCATTTTGCGCCAAGCAGCATGAGATTCGCAGTGAAAGACAATCCCGTCAAGCCGGCCCAAGGCTTGGCAGTGTCCTTGTTTGATTGTAGGGCACGACGTAAGGAGTGCTGCCCAAACGACTCGTCACCTCGTCGCCTACAAATCAGGACACTACCCAAGACTTTCCCGAACTCATGAGAATGATGCCTTATTTTTTGCCGCTGAATTGATTTTTCACCTCAAAGACGCATTTATCAAGCAGGGCCATGATATTTTTCCGCCAGACGGTCCAAACCAGCGCCAAACACAATACGCAAACGGCGACGTCGTCACATTTTCTGAAATACAAGCCGGTGAGATGGAGACCATTGTGATCCACGAGCAGGTGCACTGTTGCAACGGCCACATACAGGATAGTGAACGGGTTCAGATGCGTTGCGACAAATGGCATGGGAATGGCCAGATACTGGTTGACGATGGCGGGAGATGCGCCCACCAGCACGCAGGTGTAGAGAAACAGGGATTCCACGGTGTTCTTTTGCCTGAAAATGAACGTGAAAACGATGAGCAGGAAGAACCATATCGTCTGGCTGTTGAACATGACTTGAACACTCATCGGGACGAAGAAACGGTAGAAGTATTCGTTGCCGAGAGAACGATACAAAAAGACATTTTGGATGATGCCGTGCCCGCTCCCGGGCCAGTAGGGAACGAAACCCAAGGCGAATATCAGAATGGGTACCAGCATGATCACGAGTTTGGGGAGCGTACCCTTTTGCTTGACAGCCAGCCAAAATGGAAAAGCGAACAGAATATGCTTGGTGGATATTGAAATCCCGAGAAAGACCAATCCGAAAAATTTTCGCCGGCTGACAGGCTTGTCAAATTCGTCCCCCAGCAGCAACGCCGCCATCAAGCCCAAAAGAATGGCCAGGTTGTCAAATTGGCTGTGATAGCCGGTGATGATGACCGAAACGGGATTGAGAAAAAAGAACGAGGCCGCCAGTTTCCCAAACTTCCGCCATAGAATGTAAAAGATGCCGACGTCCACCAAGCTGAGAAAAGCAGAAATAAGGTAACGGAAGGCTGTCTGATTGTGCCAGGCCAGCAGATCCAAAATATGCAGGATATTGAACCAAATCGGCCCGTAATTGTACCGTCCCGTGCTGGCGTAAACGTTGCCGCCATGATCAACGATGCCCGCCACAATCTGGCATGAATCTATATCGTAATTGTGACCCCGGGTCGCCGCCAGCAATCGCGCCGCAATCCCCGTGATTATCACTGCGACGAACAACCAGATGGACTTGGTGCTTTTTTGGGGGGTGTCCATTTATTGCTTCAAGAACGCCTTCGTTGCATGAATGTCATTTTGAATGATGACGGGTCAAACAGGCAATCTTTCAATGTTGCTTTTCCCGCTACCCACATCAGGCCAATCATTTGTTCGGAGCGGCGGCGGAGGCTGGCAAGAATCCCCGGCGCTGATAAATTTCCAAGCCCGCGCCTTTCAACTTGCCATGAGCGGTCGCGTCCGTGCCCCAAAAGAATTGCGATGGATAAGGCCAATGCTGCTCAACCAATCCAACCGTGGCGTAGTTGGTTTTGTAATCATTCCACCATTTGAAAATGGTCACGTCCGATTGAGGCGCCTGCACCCAGGAATAATTCTGGTTCACAAAAACGATGAATTCCGGAGAGTTCGTTTCAATCTCGCCAATCATTTCGCGCTGCATCACGCTGGCAAACGGCTGCGGCTCCATCAACGGATAGGTGTAGATGTAACCGGTGGCCGAGTGGCGGTGGGAGAGAAAATAGATTTCCGGTTCCGAACCCAACACGGCAATTTGTGCATCCGGCTTTGAGTTTTTGTCAATGAACGCCGCGACAGTTTCCGCTTCGGGGAAAAGCTCGGCGCCATACAACGCATGTGCCCCCTGTGCGGAGAAAACTGACCAGACATCACTGGTTTTGATGACGGTCACAATCAGCAGCAGCGCATAAACCCCGGTTGGCCACTGGCTAAACCGGGTTTCACCCATTTTCCGACGCCATAAGTGGCAGGCCCCGCTCACGGCGCAACCGGCCAGCAGCCCAAGCGCCGGCAGCACCAGAAGAAAGTAATGCGTCCGAAAATAAAAGCCCGGAACCGTGGTCAAAAGGGATGCTAGACTGAATCCGACCAGCCAACCCCGTGTTTGACGCAAACGCTCGTCAAACCAGATCATTCCGAATCCGGCCAGACAGGGCAGCCACAGCCAGAAATCTTCCGAAGCCATTGAGCGGATGCTCCACCAAAACTGCGAGCCAATGTCGGAAATGGAAACAATTGAAACATATTGCCGCGCGTAATCCACCGTCCAAAACCAGAACTGGTGAAAAACCCCAGCGTACCAGAGCGTCAAACAGCACAGGCCCAACGGCAGCGCCGCCCCGACTCCAAACGTCACAGGAATCCACGGCAGGCAAATTTCAGCGGCCCTTTTTTTGCGAAGGTATTCCCATACAAAGACTCCGAACGCCCACACCGCGATGATGGCCGCGTGTTGTTTCATCAGCGTCGCCATGCCGCACATGACACCTGCTCCACCCACATTTTGCCACCGCGCCAATTGCCTGGCTTTCCACATCAAACACAAACCGGCGGTAGCAAAAAACGCTGCGAAGTGGGTGGCGTGGCCCGCAAATCCGAACAAGGCGGTGTTGGCCGCCAGAACAGCATAACTGGTCGCCGCCACCATGCCCGCCGTCGGATTCAGCATCCGCTTGCCGAGCCAATACAGCATCAGCGCCGTCAACGTGGTGATAATCGTCACGCCGAAGTGGATACCCGCCGGAGTTTCGCCGAACAGCGCCATAATGAGGGCATACATGGCATACGTGCCGGGAAACTTCATGTTGAAAGCCAGCTTGTAAGGCTGGATGCCCTGCAACATGAGCTGGCCGGCGTAGGCGTATTCGCCCTCGTCACGTTCCAGTGAAAAATTCAGAAGATGCAGCCGGACCATCGCCATCAACACCAGAACCGCCACCATGAACCACCACGTCCAATGCTTGTTGAAATATCGGGGGCGGGCGGGCGTTGCGGTAGCGGACGATTCCGTCATGCGCGGCAATTGTGCAAATCAATCTCCCGGAAGCAAGTGAATATCCGCGATGTCATGGCGCATTTGTCTTCGCATTGATTGGTGACCCATAGCTGGTTGACCCTTGCCATCCTTCGGCCATGTTCAACTGCAAATTTTCGGTAAAATTCACGTTCGCGTTGGTCGAATAATAAACCTGCTCAAACCGGCGGCTGTGATTGCTCAAAAAAATGCCGGTTCGAGAAACCCAGTTCAGGCTATACGGCTGGTCCGACCAGTTGGAATATTTCAATGGCGGCGGGGGCAAAGCCGGCGGCAACGGCTTGCCGGAGGCGGGAATAATCATTCGGCCAACAACCCAGACACGATGACCGGTCTGAAGCGTTGCGGCCATTCGATCCAGCACGGGCTGGATGGCGCCCCGTGTCTCCATTTTATCCCGAACCAAATCGTAGCGGTGGATGGAATGGTCCTTCAACGGCGGGAGCGTATCCCACGATGCCGGGCCTTTGTAATACCGATCGAACGTGATGCCGCAATACCATGGAGTAACGATGACATAATCGTTCGGCCCGGCTTCATTCATCAATCGTTGCGCCACAAGGTCAACATTTGTGAAGCGCCAATTCAAGTCGCCCTGCGCGGCCGGAATGGCGAGCACTATGGTAACGGCGACAAATCCGAAAATGGCTGCTCGAAAATGACGGCTGGCAAACGGGAGTCCCAATTCGAAGGCCGCGGCCGTCAGCGCCAGCAACGGCAGAAAATACCACGGCTCCGTGGTGAGCGCCGCATACCATAGAAATCCGGCAAATCCCACGAATGCCGCCAGCAACGTCGCGCCGGCAAAGAGCGCCATGTCATTATCAGATGGTGCGCCGGTTTCCGACCCGGATTGTTGGAAATCGTCACCATCTTCAGGCCGGATGGGAGAACAGTGTTCCGCACGAAAATCACACCATGCAATCACGACGGCCATCAAAGGAAAGAAACACCAGCGTGTTACGGGGGAGGCGGCGAACCAGAAAAATCCGGCCACAGCTACCAGCGCAATGATCAAGGTCGTCCTGCTGAACAACGGCGCTTCTTCCGCAGCGCTGTTGCCGGCAAATCCACCGGGCTTCCGTGTCCGGGCAAACAGCAACACGAAACCGTATGCAACAACCAACAGCGTAAAAAATTCCCAGACGCGGGTGTATTGCTCCATGGGGAAACCAGCAGCGTTGTCAAAATTGATCAACACGTACATTGGATCAAACCCCGTCCGCAGGGCGGCCGCCGCATCTGGAAGGGTAACGATGTGTGTCCAATAAGGCAGCAGCGATGCCGCCGCCACCACGCCTACGGCGAGAGTTTTCATAGCCGTGCGCCCATCTTTTTGCCGCGCACAAACCACCCAGACGCCAAAGCAAATAGCCGCGATGAAAACGGCGTTTTGATAAAGTGTCTGCACACTCAAAATCGCCAGCACCGCCAGAACTCCCGCCCGTCGCCAAGTCGGATTTTTCAAAAACCAGCCCGCAGCCCCCACCGTGAGGAGTATCAACACGCTGCCCAAGCCAAACGCCCGCAATGAATCGCCGAAAGTAATCACCGTGCTATTGAGTGTAAGCAATACAAGCCCTAGCAAAGGCGGCGCACGGCGTGTTTTCCACGCGGCCAGCCACAGCGCAGCGGGCAGGGCCAGCCCGATCAAAGTGCCTAGCAGGCGCAGGCTCAAATCAGTCTGGCCCAGCCCGATGGCCGTCCAGCCGCTGACCATCAGCGGCATCAGCACCGGAAACGAATCCCTCGACATTTCGGTCAAGGAATGGCGGCTGGACAGGTTTATGAGGTTGACTTCATCCCGCCAGAAACCGCCGGCGTGCCATAGGAAGTAAAAATGCAGCCAGACAACCGCCAAGCTGGTGGCCAGCGCCAATATCCATTCCGGCTGGCGCGAAACTGTTTTTGCCAGACGTCGGAGGTGTGCGCTTGCCGCCATAAATCGGCGTGAAGATAAGGACGAATCCGGCTTGAGGCACGCAGAATTCGCCGAAATAGTGCTTGCAACTGGAATTCCGGCGGCTATGCTTTACGGCTCTTTAACGAAAGAAAATTATGGCAAGAATTTGTGAATTAACCGGCAAACGCCCGATGAAGGGCAGCATCATCTGGCGCTCTGGTAAAGCGAAGAAAACTGGCGGCATCGGCACGCACATCACCGCCATCACCAAGCGCAAGTTCCATGTGAATTTACAGCGCGTGAAGGCACAATTGCCCAACGGCGAAGTCCGCTACATCCGCGTCTCCGCCAGTGCCATCAAAAACGGCCTTGTCACCAAGGCGCCGAAACGCACCTGGAAAAAGGAAGTAGCAGCAAAGGCCGCTGCTTAACGAGGATGGGGAATTGAAGATGGAGGATGGCTTAACCGCCATTCTCCGTTTTTGTTTCCATCATCACTCTTCCATTCTCCATCTTCGCTGTTACTTCCCCTTCGTCCACTTCATCGTCGCGCGTTTGAGTTCCCGGTCCGACTCGCGCTTTTTCAGATCTTCGCGCTTGTCGAAAGTCTGTTTGCCCTTGCCCACGCCGAGCGCGACTTTCACTTTTCCGTTCTTCCAGTAGAACGCGAGCGGGAACAGCGCGTTGCCCTTCACCGCCGCCAATCCGAACAGTTTCCGGATTTCTGATTTGTGCAGGAGCAGCTTGCGCGGGGCCTTGGGAACATGATTTTGAAGATTGCCGTGCGAGTATTCGTCAATGTGAGCGTTGTAAAGCCAGACCTCATCCTTCTCGACACGCGCGAAGGCGTCGGCGATCTGGCCCTTGCCCGCGCGCAACGACTTGACCTCCGTGCCGTGCAGGACGATGCCCGCCTCGAATGTTTCGAGGACATGATAATCGTGCCGGGCTTTATGATTGGTCACTATGTCGGCCATGACCGAATGCTAACCATGGAAGGCGCGGATTTCACGAATTAAGACGGATTTTTTAGCCGCAAAAGGACGAAAAGGACTTGTTTAGACACCGATTTCACGAATTAACACCGATGGGGAAGAGAGAAAATGGAAGATTGGATATGGAGGGAAGGGAAAAGCTGAAAAGCTGAAAATTGAAATACTGAAATGCTAAAATCTAAAATTCGGAAACTCGAACATCGAACACCCAATGATGGGGGAAGGCATAGAAAATTTAACCACGGATGAACATGATGAACACGGATAAAAGAGGGAACGGGGAGCGGGGAGGGACAACAGGACTACTGACCACGGACATTTTAGCCTAGAAATACTCTAAGTCATTTGGCGTGAACAGTTTATCCACAAAAAGTACAAAGAACGCAAAGAACGCTTAAAAAACTTTACCTTTTCTTTACCAAGCCCGGATCCAATCGTCGTAAGTGCTTGATATAGCACTCAAAACTTGACCGTTTCTTGACCGAAATGGGCCATAATTTCACACGGTCAAGTTTTGAAAAAGCCGGAATCGATGTTACAACGGGTTGTTTTCCGGTCTGCAAACACTTCCAACCACCCGCCTTCGTCTCACTTCGGCTCGGCAGGCGGATGGACACGGATTTTTAACCGCTAATTTCCGCTAATCAAAAATTTACCATAATCGTGGAAATCATGTGTGCATATCCGGTTCTCTTATGTCAAAGAACTGATGTATTATATCCGCGCGGGCGAACCATGCAAACAAAAACTTACTTCTTCTTGCGCTTCTTGGGCTGCGGGCGGACGAGTTCGGTCAATTCCGGCATTTCAAAGCCGATTTTGTCCTCGAGGATTTCGCGCAGCGCGATGTCCGCCATGCCCATGCCGACGGGCGCATCCACGAGCGGACGGCCCAGTCCGCCGCCTCCGGCGTTAAGCTGGCGCACGCGGCGCGAGACGAGGTTCACCAACACGTTGGGGTTGCCGACCTTTTCGGCGGCTCTTTTGCAAAGTTCAGCGTTCATTACGTTCATTAAGAATAGCCGCATAGAGTAACCGCCGCCCGCCTTAATGCAATAAGAATATTTCCCTTCAAATTTGGCTTCATTTCCGGCATTTTTCAGGCGAATTTTATGGCCGCATCAAAATCATTTGACCTGAACCAGTTTCTCACCACCCGCACCGAAGCCGTCAATCGTGCGCTCGACAATTTACTGCCCAGCGAAAAGACCAAGCCTGCCACGATCCACAAGGCCATGCGCTATTCGCTCTTTGCCGGCGGCAAGCGGATGCGCCCGGCGCTGCTGCTCGCGGCGGCGGCGGCCTGCGGCGGCAAGGAAGCCGAGGCGATGCCGCTCGCATGCGCCGTCGAGTGCATCCACACCTACTCGCTCATCCATGACGATCTGCCGGCGATGGACAATGATGATTTCCGGCGCGGCAAGCCGACCAACCACAAAGTTTTTGGCGAAGGCATCGCCGTGCTGGCTGGCGACGCGCTATTGACGCAGGCATTTGAGATCGCCGCGCAGGCCAAGGGCTGGCCGCGTTATCCGCATCGCGATTTGATACTGGAACTCGCCAAGGCCTCCGGCTCGCTGCAACTCGTCGCCGGGCAGGTGGCGGATCTGGAAGGCGAGGGCAAAAAACTTTCCGTGGCCGAACTACGCTACATCCACGAGCGCAAGACTTCCGCCCTGCTCTGCTGTTCCGTGCGGCTTGGCGGCATGAGCGCGAACTGCACGCCCGCGCAACTCGCCGCCCTCACCGACTTCGGCTACCACGTCGGCCTCGCGTTCCAGGTGATTGACGACATCCTAGACGTGACGCAGACCAGCGAACAGCTAGGCAAGACGGCGGGCAAGGACGTGGCCGTGAAGAAGGCAACCTATCCGGCCATCGTGGGCCTGGAAAAATCGCGGAAGATTGCAGCACAACTGACGACCAAAGCATTTGCCGCGCTCGACATTTTCAAGGGCAAAGCCTTGACACTGGAAGCGCTGGCGGAGTTTCTGTTGAAGCGGGACAAATGAAAATTTCCTTCTCAAAGTTTTTGTTTTTCGCAATGTTTGCTACACAAACATTGATAGGTGCGCCGCTTGATCAAAAGATGCAAAAACAACACCTACTGACGATCGCATAATATAGTGACATAAACCGTTCTTGGTGTTAGGATTTGGGCATGGGCAATCCAAAAGGTGTTGAACGTGATTTTGAACAACTCGAACGGCGACGGCTTAAAGCGGCCAAGCTTTTTGACCGAGGCTTCCATCAAGGGGAGGTCGCTCGGCGATTGGGCGTTCACCGCCAGTCGGCATGCCGTTGGCATCAAGCCTGGAAGAAACAAGGAACCAAAGCACTGGTTAAGGCGGCACGGGCGGGCCGTAAGCCTCGCTTGCAACCAGTTCAATTGAAGCAGTTGGGCCAGGGATTGAAGGCAGGTCCCGAAGCTCTGGGTTATGGCACCGCAATTTGGACCACGTGGCGTGTGGCCGATTTGATCGAGCGACAAACTGGGCAGAAGTTTCATCCCGGACATGTCTGGCGGATTTTGCGTTCCTTGGGCTGGAGTTGCCAGCGCCCGGCGGGCCGGGCCACCCAACGCGATGAACCCGCGATCCTGCAGTGGAAGCGGATGCGCTGGCCGGAAATTAAAAAAAAGCGCTTCAGCAACATCGAACCATAGTTTTTGTGGACGAAAGCGGATTGAGCGAGCGGCCACATCGGGTCCGAACCTGGGCTCCGCGAGGCCAGACTCCGGTGTTGCAGTATTCCTTCAACTGGAAGTGTCTTTCGGCCATGGCAGGCATCACCATTTGGAATTTCTACTTCCGACTCTTCGCCGGCAGCATCAAGGCACCGCAGGTGATCGAATTTCTGAAACACCTCCAGCAGCACATTGGCGGCCGGCTCACCGTCATCTGGGATGGATTGCCCGCGCACCGCAGCCGACTGGTCCGGGAATACGTCGCTCAACAATACGACGGCATCCATCTGGAACGGTTGCCGGCCTATGCACCGGAACTCAATCCGGTCGAATATATCTGGGGATATTGCAAGCAATATGAACTGTCCAATCTCTGCCCGAAGAATTTTGCCCAACTCGGCTGGGCCGCCCGCAAGGCGCTGGGGCGCATGCGTCGCCGTCCAACTCTGGTGGAATCTTTCTGGAAGCAGGCGGAATTATTTTGAGCGTATTGTCACTATATTATGCGAATGTCAGTAGAAAGTTTGCTCCAAGCTGCTCTCCCATTTGGAGAAATGATGCTAAAGAACCAAGGCGAATTTTTTCCGTATGGAGCAACGATGGGCGTTGATGAAAAAATTACAAACGTTGGTGGTTATACCGGCGATGAACACCCAAAATCTGTTGAAGTTATCAAATTATTGAAGGGCGCATATCGTCGCGACGGCGCAATCGGAAAAATCATGGCTTGCGCTTTGGTTTATGACGTTCGTGTTATTCCGCCGGGGCAGACTGAAACAATAAACGCAATTGCCGTTGATTAAGATCATAGAGATGGAATGTCTGTGACAATGATTTATCCGTATAAGATTAGTTCTGACAAACAGATGACATTCAGTCAGCCGTATGCTCAAAAGGGAGTTGCAGAAATATTTCCAAAGAAATAATTTCACTTACTCCACTCGCCGGTTAGCAGATACGGCTTGAGTTTTTCCTTACGCGTTTCGCGTCCACCCCAATCCATTTGTTTTTACGACCTCCCTCACCTTTTTCCTCTCCCCAAGGAGAGGAGAAACCGCAGCCAGATTTCTGTTGGCGGAAAGTTCTCCAGCCAATCCCGTCGCTCGACATTCCCAAGACGCGGTGAACGTTTCCCCCTCTCCTGGAGGAGCGGGCCGGGGTGAGAATTCTCCGAAAGCCTTTTCGCGCTTTGAACCCCTGCAACCTCGAGATGTGCAAGTCGTTGATAATCAAAGAGGCGATCTTGAGGTTCATGGGGAGGATGGTCGTTCAACTATTCTGGTTTTCGGAGGACAGGATGTTCTGGATGCGATACGCGCTTTCCACAGGCGGAACAATTTTCTACCCTGCCGTCACCACCTATGCGACCGCGCGTAAAAATTTGTTGCATCAAATCGCAGGACGAGGCGCGGCTGGCCATCGCGTATGGCGCGTCGGCCCTGGGCCTGGTTTCCTCCATGCCCAGCGGGCCGGGCGTGATTGATGAAGCCACCATCGTGCGCATCACCGCCGTGGTGCCGCCGCCCATCGCCACATTCCTGCTGACTTCATTGCGCGACGCGGATGCCATCATCGCGCAACAGCGGCGCTGCCGGACGAACACGTTGCAACTTTGCGATTATGTGGAGTTGTCCACCTATACGCGGCTGCGCGCGGCTTTGCCGGGCATTGCGCTCGTTCAGGTGATCCATGTGACCGGCGAGGAGTCTGTGGTGCATTCACAGAAGGTTTCGGAACACGTGGATGCGATTCTACTGGATTCGGGCAATCCGGCGCTCACCGTGAAGGAACTCGGCGGCACGGGCCGCGTACATGACTGGAGCTTGAGCCGCCGCATCCGCGACGCGGTGAACAAGCCGATTTTTCTCGCGGGCGGATTACGCAACTCGAACGTGCAGGAAGCCATCGCCGCCGTGCAACCGTTCGGCCTCGACCTGTGCAGCAGCGTGCGGACGAACGACATTCTCGACGAACAAAAGCTGCAAAGTTTCTTTGAAGCCGTCAACGCTACGCCCGCCGCCAGTTGATGCGCGGCATATTTGTCGCCACCCCGGAAAATGGTCCTTACGGACGGCCACGGCTTGCGCCGCCCACCTCTTGCAACCGACCAGGCATACGCCGGGTTGCGGTCAGATGCATTGATGAATTGATTGGTGGGCCCGCTCGGACTTGAACCGAGAACCAAAGCATTATGAGTGCTCTGCTCTAACCAATTGAGCTACAGGCCCGCCGGGGTATGGTTTCAGAATCAACAGCAACTTTCAATAGCAGAGCTGAAAAGGCCAGCACGCCAGCAACCTCAATCAAGGAAAGGGCTCCATATTCAATTTTAAAATTTCTTTGCGCAATTGGAGCGCCAGTTGCTTGCGGTCCGCGCCGGTTCGTTGAACGGGCGCAAAGCGGACGGTGGCGCGGACGGCTCGTTTGCCAAGCAGATTGAACAGATGTGGCAAAAATGTGTGGTCGCCCCAATAACAAACCTCCCCTACCACGTCGCCGTCTTCGATGGTGTATTGAATCGCGCTAATAAAGAGCGGGTGCGCGGATTGCGCCGCCGTTTCGAGCAGTGAAGATTTGAACGGCAGAACTGTTTCGCCGTTGGAACTGGCTCCCTCCGGGAACAAAACCACGAGCGCGCCCCGATTCAACGCAGTTTCAATTTCATTGTTCACCCGGCCAACTTGGATGCGGCGTTCGCGGTCAACGAACAATGTCCCTGCCATTTGGGTGAGCCATCCGACGACCGGCCAGGATTCAATCTCGCGCTTGGCCACAAACTTCGCAGGCGCGATGGACGCGAGCAGAAAAATGTCGAGGTAACCCAGATGATTGGAAACGAGCAGACCGCGCGCGGGAACCGATCCTTCGACACGCGCTTCAAGCTTGAAAATATTCAGCACACGGCGCGAATGGCGTTGCAGCCACAACGCGCGGGCGGCGGAGGTTGAATTTTCCGGGCGGAAGGCGCAGCGGAACAGAAAATCGAAAGCGGCGACAATTACGACACCTATAAACCAGAGAAATCTTCCGGTGATACGGAACGGATGCCGGCGAAACCCATTCATGCGTCGCTAGATTTGGCGGCATTACAGAACAGCCAGGCCCAACCGGCAAGAAAGCTCGCGCCGCCGATGGGCGTTACGGCGCCAAGCCAATGCTCGTTCGTCACCGCCAACAGATAGAGCGAGCCGGAGAAAATCACGATGCCCACGAGAAAACACCACCACGCGCCGGCAGCAAATGGCTTTCGTCCGGCGAGCAGAAACAGCATCACGGCATGAATGAAATGATAGAATACGGCTTTTTCCCAAATTGCCGCCGCGCCATTTTGCTCGAGGAGATTCTTCAACCCATGCGCGCCAAACGCACCGAGCGCCACGGCCAGAAAGCCAATTACCGCTGCGATGCGCGTGGCCGAGGCGCCGCTCATTTCGATTCTGCGTTTGCGCCGGCGCCAGTGCGTTGCTGGAGCTGCCGCTCAAGGTAAGTGTCCTCCGGCGCATCGAGCCAGGCGGTCATCCAGATGTTGCCGAGCATCTGCCCGGCCTTGACGAGCTGGCCTTCAAGAAACGGGACGCCGTCCATGCCCTTGTCACCTTCGCCGGTAAGCTGCCCGTTCTTTTCCATTTCATACAGCGGCTCGACGAATTTGTTTTGTTCGGCGAGATAGGCAACAACGAACTTGAACATCCCATCCGGCTGGTCCGCGCTGGCGATGCGTGTGGCGGGCTGTATTTTTCCGATGAGCGCGTCCACTTTTATCCCACCAGTCTTTTTGAAATAACCGCCGTCAATCCATGCGTGAAACGTCGTCCTGATCGTGTAGCCTTTAGGATTGTCGCCGACCCATCCGTTGAAATGCACCGTGGTGTGGAGCGGCTGCGAGCCGTCGCCCACGTAATGCCCCATCACGCCCATCACATAAACGCAGTCCGCCTGCGCGTTGGCAATTTCCTCCGCCGTGCCGCCGTATTGCCTGAACGCCTTCAGCGAACTGAAATCGGATTTCAACTTCTCGAAATTTTCCTCGATGGCCCACGGCAAAAATCCGTCCAGCTCGCGCGTATGGTCAGCGTCCCTGTCAGGGTCAATCGCCGGAAACCTGTCCGGATGCACCACGCGCGCTTTTGCGATATCCGCGGCGAAATCGTAGCGCATCAGCGGCAGCGTGTCCGGCGTCAGGTCGTAAAGTTTCAAATCCTCCAAATCAATGTAATGATCCGGCCCGTTGACGTTTTTCAACGGCAGATCACTCATGTTCCGCCAGCGATCCGGCTCACCGGCCAGATATTCGATCCGCGATTTCAATGCGGGCGTCAGCTCAAACGCGCCGAAGTCCGCCGGCAGCGACGCCAGCGCCAGCTCGTTGACAGCGTGATGGCCTTCGTAATCCCATGCGCCAGCGCTGAAGGTGAATGCGGTGGAAGCGACCGTGAGTGCGAACCATTTCAATTTCATGATTTTAGATGTGCGCGAATTTTAACAAAGACCACGCCGTTGCAAAAGAGAATCCGCAGCCGTCAGTCATATAGGGGCGCATCTTGACACTGCTCCCCGACTTGGCTGCTATGCGGAGCGCCGGTCTCCGATCCGGCGCGTTTCCGAACGATTCTCAATCACCTGCCGGGTCGGAGACCGGCACTCCGAGGGCAATGTCAAGATGCGCCCATCATATAGTCCGAGTTCATTCCGCCTTCGCCACTTGCCTCGGCGCGACGAGCCGTGGTTATATTCCGCCCATGCAAATCATCAGCGACGAACGTTGCACCGGCTATTCGCGCGAAGGCCATCCTGAACGGCCTGCGCGAATCATCGCCACCGTTGAACGTCTGAAAAGACAGAAGGAGCTACCGCTCGCCTGGGTGCCGCCGGTCGCGGTGGAGGACGCACAAATCCTCCGCGCCCATTCGCCCGAACTTCTTGCGCGCCTGCAAATCCCGCACGACATTGACGGCGACACACCTTTTTATGAAAACATCGCCGGCTTCGCGCGCGCATCCGCCGGCGCGGCGCTTGGCGCGTTGAGAGCAGCACGCGCGGGTGAAACTGTTTTCAGCCTCATGCGCCCTCCCGGCCATCATGCGACACGCGACCGGGCGATGGGATTCTGCTACCTGAACAACATCGCCATCGCCGTGCTCGAAGCCCTGGCAACCGGTTCAAAGCGCGTCGCCACCTTTGACTTCGACGTGCATCACGGCAATGGCACGGAATCCATCCTGCTGGCCCGGCCCGGCTGCGCGTGTTTCTCGGTCCACCAGTTTCCATGCTATCCCGGCACGGGCGGGGCAAATGCCGGCGACAATTGCTTTAATTATCCTGTTGCGCCGGGCACGCCACGCGAGGCGTATCGCGACATCCTTGCCCGCGCGCTGGAGGATCTGAGAAATTTCCGACCGGACCTCATCGCCGTGTCCGCCGGGTTTGACGCGTACGCGGGTGACCCGTTGGCGGATGGAACGCTGCTGGCGGAGGATTTCCGCTGGCTTGGAGAGTCGCTGCGCGAGCTGGGCGTGCCGTTCTTCAGCCTGCTCGAGGGGGGTTACAGCCAAGACCTGCCCGAACTAATCATTGCCTATCTCAATGGAGTCGAAGAAAATAAAAAAACCCGTTTTTCCACGGATCATGGACAAGATATCTGAACTGCTGAAGAAAGTTGACACCCTGCCCGCCTCGCCGGCGCTGCTGCCAAAGCTCGCGCAGGCGCTTTGCGACATCAACAACACGGACGTCCACGAGGTTGTGGACATCATCATGTTTGATTCGTCACTAACCGCAAAGCTGTTGCAGATTGCCAACAGCGCCTATTTTGGCAGCGCCGAGCCGCTCACCAACGTGGGTGATGCCATCAGCCGAATCGGGTATGACACCGTTTATCTGCTCGCCGCGTCCATCACCGGCGACAGCTGCCTGCGGCCGGCACCGGGGACAGGACTGGATGCAGTGCTGCTTTGGAAGCACAGCGTTACCACCGCGTTTGGCGCGCAACGCGTTGCACGGACGGCGGGGCAGGACGGCAACGTGGCCTTTACCGCCGGTTTGCTCCACGATTTGGGCAAGGTGGTTTTCGCTGGAAAACACGGAAAGGATTACACCAGCATGTTTAATCCGGCCAAACGTGATTCGCTGTCGTTAATCGAATGGGAAAACGGGCAGTATGGCTGCAACAATGCCGAGGTTGGCGCGGCCCTGCTTGAACAGTGGAAATTGCCCGCACCAATCGTCAACTCCGTCCGCTTTCACCACCGGCCATCCGCCGCCGGTGAAGGCGCACCGCTTGCCGCGTGCGTTTGCCTTGGCAACATATTGTCCCGCGCTTTGGAACAGCCGTCATTCGCCCTGAACCTGGCCAACCCAGATCTCCAACCGGCTTTGCAGCTAGTGGACCTTGACGTCACCGATCTTGACAACCAGTGGAACCACATCCGACAGAACTGGGAGTTTGTGCAAAGATTGTGCGACCTGCGAAAATGAAAATCCGGCTGGAAGGGGCGCAAGCGTAAAATAAAGCTTTGCGCCTCGCGCCCGCAAACTAGATTTCTCCCGTGACCGTCCTTGAAGCGATCCAGAAGAGCACCGATTTTCTTGGCAAAAAGAACGTCGGATCTCCGCGTCTGCAAACCGAATTGCTGCTGACGCATCTGCTCAAGCTGCCGCGAATGAAATTGTATCTGAACTTCGAGCGCGTGCTGACACCTGCTGAAACGGACGTTTTGCGCGGATTTGTCAAACGGCGCGGCCAGCATGAGCCGCTCCAGCACATCGTTGGCTCAACTTCGTTTTGCGGTTATGAAATGGCCGTGAACCGCCATGTGCTCGTTCCGCGACCGGAAACGGAGTTGCTCGCGGAAGCAGGCTGGGAGTTTTTGAAAGGGAGGGAGGGCAACTCTTTGCCTGACGGACGGCGCGCAGAGGACTGCGCGCCCTACCGAGCACTGGATTTCGGGACGGGAACCGGCTGCATCGCCATTGCGATGGCGGCGAAATATCCGAGCGTAAAAATCGTCGCGACGGACATCTCGGCTGACTCATTGGCGCTGGCGAAAGAAAATGCGACGCGAAACAACGTCGAGAAACGGATTGTTTTTTTGCAAGGCGATAGGTTTGAGGCATTGACTGAACGGTGTGGTGAGGTTCGTCGCGGAACGATAGAAAACATTCAAACCGGCTCGCCGGGAGACTCGCCCCACCAGTTCGATTTGATTGTGAGTAATCCGCCTTACATACCGTCCGCCGAGATCGAAACGCTCCAGCCGGAGGTGCGCGATTTTGATCCGCGCGGGGCGCTCGACGGCGGCGCGGACGGCTTGGATTTTTATCGGATGCTCGCGGCGGAGGCGAAGTCGTTCCTTAAACAGGACGGCAAGATCATGCTGGAATTCGGCGACGGCCAGGCGGAGGCCGTCAAAAACATTTTTGAAACGCAAAAGTGGATTGTCGAAGCGGTGAAGGAGGATTACAGTCAGCGCGCCAGAATTTTAATTGCCAAATCGTTGTCGTCCCCGTCGTCTTCCTAATTGAAATCGAGGACGACGATGAGGACGAGAACGAGTAAGATAAAGCAATTTCATGGAAAGTTTTTTAATCAAAGGCGGCGTTCCGCTGCACGGCGAGGTTGAAATCAGCGGCAGCAAGAACGCCGCGCTGCCCATCATCGCTGCGACGCTACTGACGGACGAACCGTGCGTCATCCGGCGCGTGCCGGATTTAAGCGACACGCGGTTCATGGCGCGCATCCTCGAATCGCTCGGCGCGCAGGTTAAATTCGCAGGCGGAACGCTCATCATCCGCGCGAAAAAAATCCGCGGCTACGCGGATTACGAACTCGTGCGCAAGATGCGCGGCTCGATCTGCATCGCCGGGCCGCTGCTGGGCCGGCTGCGCAACGCGCGGATTTCATTGCCCGGCGGCTGCATCATCGGCGCACGCCCAATCAATCTGCACTTGAAAGGTTTCGAAGCGCTCGGCGCAAAGATCAAGATCGAGGGCGGTTACGTTGAAGCCACGGCAAAGAAATTGGGCGGTGCGACAATGTTTCTCGGCGGGCGCGCCGGCTCGACCGTGCTTGGCACGGCGAACGTGATGATGGCGGCGGTGCTGGCCGACGGCGTCACGGTCATCGAAAGCGCGGCGTGCGAGCCGGAGGTGGTGGATCTGGCGGATTTTCTGTGTGCGATGGGCGCAAAGATTTCCGGCGCAGGCAGCCCGACCATCACCATCACCGGTGTTGAAAAATTGCACGGCGCGGAGCACGAGGTTATTCCCGACCGGATTGAAACGGCGACATTTGCCATCGCCGCCGCCGCGACGGACGGTGAAATCACAATCCGCGGCGCACGAGCGGACCATTTGCGGGCGGTGATTGACAAATTGAACGAGACCAACGTCTCGGTCGAGCGGCGCGGCGGAAATCTGGTGGTCCGGCGGAAGGGAAAGTTGAAACCGTCGGATGTGACGACGCTGCCGTATTCCGGTTTTCCGACGGACATGCAGGCGCAGATGACGGCGCTGTTCACGCTGGCGCCAGGCATCAGCATCATCACGGAGCGGATCTTTGAGTCGCGCTTCATGCACGTGAGCGAACTGGCGCGGCTGGGGGCGGACATCGAGATTGAGGGGCCGAGCGCGATTGTGAAGGGCGGCAGGCCGTTGAGCGGCGCGCCGGTTATGGCGAGCGATTTGCGCGCGTCGGCGGCGCTGGTAATCGCCGGGCTGGCAGCGAAGGGATCGACGCAGGTGAACCGAATCTACCATCTGGACCGAGGCTACGAAAAGATGGATGAGAAATTGCGGAAGCTCGGCGCGAGGATCCGGCGCGTTGAGGAATAACAGTCAGGAGCGCGGACCTGCCGCGTCAAGCGGAAGCTTGAACTCCTCGGCGACAATGATCCGTGCCCCGGAGATTAATTCCCCGCAAAAAATCCCGTCCTCGCCGCCGTCCTCATGCTCGAAAAAAAGTCGAGGACGAGGACGACGACGAGAACGAGGAGGATTTCGGCCCGCGTCTTCATACGGCGAGCAGGCCACGACTGTTTGCGTAAATGCGCGCCTGCCGCCGGGCCTGGCGCAGCGCGACGGCGGTTTTTTCCTCGAACAGCACCGGAAACACCAGCAAAGGGTAAAATGTCACCCACGCCAGCGCCGCCGCCTCGTTGGCCGCGCGTCGCAGCGGAACGGTCAATTCCGGCGTCGCCCCAGCCAGTTGCTCCGTGAGGAGCCTGGTTTTGAGCCGTTCAAAGTCGGTTTCCCTTGTTGCGCGGAACGGAGCGGGCGGCGAGGGCCGCAGCTCGAAGCGCGTTTCGGGACCGAACTCGGTCGGCACTCTGGTTTTATTCATGTTCATTTTTTCCCTTTCGTTGACGGTTTTGTGTAAAAAACGAAAAACCCGCGATTGACTGGCAATCGCGGGTTTCTGAAAATCGTTTGTTCGTTTAGAATTTCAATCCCACGATGCCCAAAAGACGGGAGCCGTGCTGCCAATTGGCCATGCAGCCAATGACCGGCGCGTGCATCAACATCTTCGTTATAAACGTGGTTTTCATCTCTTACCGGCGACAATGAACACCATTTCCGCCCATTTGTCAAAGTTTTTCCGTGAGTCAAAAAATGCGTTGTGAGATGGCGGCTTGGTGCTAGATTGCTTCAGGCATGAGCGAGCAATTACGAATGGTCACGTGCGGCTGGTGTGAGACGAAGGTCTTCATCCCCGGTGATTTGCAGCCGCTTGGGACGGTGCCCTGCACGAAATGCGGGCATCCGATCATGATGCCGATGATGCTGCGGCAATTCGAGTTGCGGAGCATCGTTGGGTCGGGCGGGATGGGTATGGTGTATCGCGCGTGGGACACGACTCTGGAACGCATGGTGGCGGTGAAGCTGATGAAGAAGGAGCTGCTCGAAGACACGAAGGCGCTAGAGGCGTTTTATCGAGAGGCCCGCGCATGCGCCCGGCTGAACCACACTAACATCGTCCATCTCTACACCTTTGACGAATGGGAGGGTCAGCAATATCTCGTCATGGAACTGGCCGACCGCGGGAGCCTGGACGCGCGCATTGAAAAATTGCGCCTGCTGCCCGAACTCGACGTGCTCGACATCGGGACCAAAATCGCCTCAGCCCTCGACATGGCGCTCAAATACGACCTGCTCCACCGCGACATCAAGCCGGGCAACATCCTGTTCAACGCCGATCACGAACCCAAGCTGATTGATTTCGGCCTTGCGCGCAAAGCCGACGTGGAACATGAGGTGGAGGATGTGACCTGGGGCACGCCGTATTATGTCGCGCCGGAAAAAATCAAACGCGAGCCGGAAACCTTTTTGTCCGACATGTACAGCCTCGGCGCGACCCTGTATCACGCGATGACCGGCCATGTGCCGTTTGACGCGCCGACCATCGAGGAAGTGATCGTGGCCCAGGTCAACACGCCGCTGACGCCGCCGAACCTGGTCGTGCCGGAGATTTCCCAGCCGACGAGCGACGCGATGGTAAAAGTGCTGGCCAAAAATCCAAGGGACCGCTATCTGAGCTATGATGAATTCATCATGACCCTTGAGGCAGCGCGCAGCCTGCTACTGCGGCAACAATCCCAATTCCCGGAAACCCAGCAGAAGTCAAAGGGGCTGACCAGCTGGTGGAAGCGGCAATAAAAAACGGCTGGCGCGAAAGCCAGCCGTCAGCAGACAAAAGATTGCTTCCGGTCAGTTGCCTGCCGGTTTCTCCTGCTTGCCGCCATAATGCACCGTGACGGCGTCCAGTTTGCCCTCCGGATTTTTCTTGTAAGCGCCATTCACCGGCTCGCCCACCACGCCATCGGCCAGCTCCGCCGGCTTGCCGTCCCTGGTGACAATCGTTTCAGAGGTCATTTCAAACGTGCGCTTCCCAACCGTCAGCATCATTGCGTTCGTGTCCACACCGGTCAAGGTGCCATGGAACGGCAGCGTGGTTCTGCGTTTCTTGACCGGTGGAATTTGCGCAGGGGCCACAGGCGGAGATTGGGCGGCGGGGGCCGCGGGGGGTTGAACGGCAGCGACCGGCGGAGCCTGGGCGGCGGGCATTGCAGGCGCGTTGGTGTTATCTTGGGCGAGAGACAACGCAGGCACGGCAACGATGGCTGCGGCGCACAAGGTTAGCATTGAGAATTTTGCAACGTGCTTTTTCATATTGATTGAGGATTTGTTGGTTATTATGGAAAGGACAATGGCGGCTGCAAGCCTGTTTCAACGATTTTTCACCACGCGCCCTCCGTGAGCAATGACGTGATGTTACGCGCCAGATCCTCCGCCAGCAGCGGCAACGACTGGCGCTCGGCATCCGTCAAATCCGTCCCCACCTGGACGAGCGTGTAGCCGTTCACGTTTTTTTCGAGCAACACCCTGCCCGTGCTGCGATCGCGCGCCGTGACATGCGCGGTGATATCCACCCGGTAATTTTCCGCCGTCGCGACATCTGTGCGCAAAAAGCCAACGCCTTCGCGGTTGTAGGCCGTGATAACGCCCGTGACAACGACATCGCCGGGGCTGCCGGTGGCGAGGCGATAGGTGCCGTCGGTCTGCATCCGCTCGCGCAACGCCTGCGTGACTGCGTCGCCCAACCGCGGCTGCAACGTCTGGTTGTTGAAGGGAACAATCTCGATGGATTTATCGCCGGCCACCGCATTGTTGACCGGCCCGAGGTGGTAACCGGCGCAACCGGCGGACAAAACCACCGTCAAACAAATCGCAAAAAAGGTCAGCGGGCGCATTTCAACTGGCGGGCGAGGTTGTGGCGCGAGGCTTGAGCTGCTCGATGCGCTGGCGGGCCTGCGCTGCGAACGGCGAGTTGGGGTCCAACTGCAACACCTGGTTGTAATAAACCAGCGCGCCATCGCGCCGTTGCTCGGAGTTCAAGACCTTGTTCTGCTCGTAAAACTGGGCGATTTTGAAATTCCCCTCGACCTGCAGCGACTTGAGCGTGACGACGGCCTTTTGCGCGACCGGCACGCGCTTGTCATCGGGATAAAGCGTTATGAAATCCGTGTAAGCCGCGATGGCCTGCCCGGCGGTGCCTTGATCGTATTCAGCGGTGGACGCCTGCTTTTGATACGAGACGCCTTCGCGGTAAAGCGCGTCAGCCGCAATGACCGGCTGATTATAATAACGGTCGGCGGCGGTGGCGTAAGCCTTCACCGCCGAGTTGTAATCCTTCTGCTTTTCGCGGGCCGCGCCGATGCGCAATTGCGCGTGCGGCGCGACATCGCTGTAGGGACCGTTGGTGACGATGGTACTGAACAGTTTGGCTGTTTCGTCCATGGAGGGATAAAGGGGGATGGTGCCCCAGAGCCGGAACCATTCACCGTCCAGAAAGCGTCCGGCAATCGCGTATTGCCGCCACAGCACGTCCTCGTAACTGTCGCTGTGCGGATATTTCTGAATGATGGCCTGGTAGGCATTGAACGCCGCCTCGTCCTTGCCGCTCACTTCCAAGCAGCGGCCTATGAGATATTCGGCGCGAGGCGCGAAGTCAGACTCCGGCCACACGCGCACGATGCGATGCGCCGCGTGGAGCGTCACATTATATTCCTTGTTGGTGAATGCCTGTTCCGCCACGTCCAGTTGATCCTTGGCGCGGGGGCGCTGCCAATTGGCCTTCTCGCCGTAAGGCTCGTAATACCAGCCCTCGCCGGGCGTGTAATAAAAAGGGGCCGGGGCGCGGAACGGCACCAACATGGCGCCCGCGACAAGCAACAGCAGAGAAACGAACCGGCGGTTCATGCGGCGACAGTAGCGGGGTGGAATCGGCAAGTCAAGGCGTGCGAATTGGAATCAACCGCGATAGACAATCACCAGCCCGTAATCCGTCATCACCTTTTGAGTCTGCACGTCGAAATGTTCGAAGCTGATGGTGTGCATGCTAATAATGTTGGCCTCGCCTATGTCCACCAGGACTTTTGAAACCACTTCGTCAAACTTGTCATGGCCGGCGTCAATGCACTTGTCGTGGCGTATCGTCCGCACACAGATTTGCTTGTCCGCGCCACGGGCGACGGCGTCCAGAGGCACAGCCGCCTTCTTGATAAGACTTTCGCCGGGCGTGGTCCGCACCGGCACCTTGAGATGGAATTCCACCTTGGCGGCGGCGGACGACGCCATGGCGCTGGGCGCAAGGCTGGCCGCATGAACCTCCGCCGGAGTACCTGCCGGCGCAGGCTTTGCTGCCTTGTCGGGAATAGAGATGTTCTCGCTGCACGTCGGACATGGAATTTGCGAGCCGGCGCCCGCCTCGTCCACGGCCAGTTCCTGACCGCAATTAGGGCAATTGAATATGATTTCCATAAGCGCAATCTGGGTTGACGGTGACACCAGATTAGCAGCGCGGCGTATTGAAACCAACAAAAAGTTTCACCGCAAAACACACGGCAGGCGCAGCCGGTATCAGACAGATGGACAACGGGAGAGAACGGAGGCCAAAATTGATTTGACCGACATTAGCTGAAACATCAGATTAAGACATCGTGAATCAGAAGAAATTGAGAATTGCGGTTTACTTCGGATTGATTTGCTGCATCGGCTTCCGTGCTTCCACCAACGCACAGCCGGTTTACAGCCAGAACATCGTCGGCTACATGACGCTGTCTTTTTATGCCGGCGACAACCTGTTCGCCAACCAACTTGACCAATCCAACAATACTCTGAACACGATCTTGCAGTCGGGCGTGCCGCAGGGCGTCACCTTTACCGAATGGGATTTCGTCGCGCAGCAATTTTTGCCGGTTTCCACCTACAACACCAGTTCCGGCTGGAGTATCAACTACACGTTGAGCTTCGGCCAGGGTGGATTGCTCAATGCACCTTCCGATTTCACCAATATTTTCGCAGGAATTGTTTGGCCGGGCTTGAATCCGCTTGGCCCGTTTGTCCCGCCGCTGGTGACAGATTCCGGCCTGCTACTCCTTTCCAGTTACGTGCCCTATACCAACTCGACATTTTACGACGTGGTCGGGCGCGATCCGCAAAATGGCGAGTCCGTGACCATGCTGGATGCGCTGTCGCAAACTTCAACCACCACCACCTTTGACAATGGCGCTTGGGATAACGGCGACCCGTCGTTGGATTTGGGCCAGTCAGCCTTCTTCAATTTGGAACCAACCCCCGAACCGGAAATTTTAACTTTGTTTGGCGCTGGTATTTTTACACCGCTAGCTTTTCGACGGATGGAGAAACGATAAATTTTATTCCCACTCAATCGTGCCGGGCGGCTTGCTGGTGAGGTCGAGCACGACGCGGTTCAGGCCGCGCACTTCATTCGTGATGCGCAGCGAGATTTTCTCCAGCAAGTCGTAGGGCAGCTTCACCCAGTCCGCCGTCATGCCGTCCTGCGATTCCACGGCGCGGATGACGAGCGTCCAGTCGTAGGTACGCTCGTCGCCCTGGACGCCCACGCTGCGCACGGGCAGCAGCACCCCGAAGGTCTGCCATGTCTTGTAGTAAAGGCCGCTCGCCTTCATCTCCTCCACGATGATGGCATCGGCGCGGCGAAGCACCTTCAGTTTCTCCGGCGTGACTTCGCCGAGACAGCGCACGGCGAGGCCGGGGCCGGGGAACGGCTGGCGATAAACAATCTCCTTGGGCAAGCCGAGCTCGAGCCCGAGCAGGCGGACTTCGTCCTTGAACAAACATTTCAGCGGCTCGACCAGTTGAAACTTCATGTTCTTGGGCAGCCCGCCGACGTTGTGATGGCTCTTGATCATCGCCGCCGGATTACCGGCAATGGGCACGGATTCAATCACATCGGGATACAGCGTGCCCTGGGCGAGGAACTTCGCCCTGCCCGCCCGCTTCGTCGCCGCCTGGAAAACCTCGATGAAGGTCCTGCCGATGATTTTGCGCTTGCGTTCCGGGTCGGTGACACCCTTGAGGCGCTTCAAAAACAATTTCGAGGCATCCTCGTATTGCAGCTTGATCTTGAAATGTTTGCCGAACACCTCCTGCACCACCTCTGCTTCACGCGCGCGGAGCACGCCGTTATTGACGAAGATGCAGGTGAGCTGTTTGCCTATGGCCTTGTGCAACAGCGCGGCCGCGACGCTGGAATCCACGCCGCCGCTCAAGCCGAGAATGACTTCCTCCCCGCCGACCTGTTTGCGAATTTCGGCGACGGCCTGCTCGACGTAATTGCGCATGTTCCAGCTTTTGCCGCAGCCGCAGACTTTGTGGACGAAGTTGGAGATGATCTCCTTCCCGCGCGGCGTGTGGACGACCTCGGGATGGAACTGCAGTCCGAATAATTTCTGCGCGCGGTTCTCGATGGCGGCAAACGGCGAGTTCTCGGTGACGGCGACGGGTTTGAAACCGCGCGGCAGTTTCGTGAGCTTGTCGCCGTGTGAGTTCCACACCTGAAGCTGCTCCGGCAGACCACGAAAGAGCGCACATGACGGATCTTTCACCTTCAACGTGCCCTTGCCATATTCGCGCTTCTGGCCCTTCTCCACCCTGCCGCCGAGGAATTGCGCAAAAATCTGCACACCGAAGCAAATGCCCAGCACCGGCACACCCAGCGAAAAAACGGTCATGTCCGGCAGGGGCGCGTCCTTGGCATAAACCGACGACGGCCCGCCGGAGAGGATGATGCCCTTCGGCTTGAGCGCGGCGATTTTGACGGCGGGCGTGTCGAAGCGCAGGATGGTGGAATAGACGTTGCACTCGCGAATGCGGCGCGCGATGACCTGGGTGTATTGCGACCCGAAGTCGAGAATGACGATTTGTTCGTTCATGAATTGAAAACGCGGGTGAATTCTCTTTTGCCGGCGAATGATTTGCGAGAGAAAAATGCTTCTTCCTGCGCCCGATCTCGGCTAAATCAAATCCGGCATGCTTGAAAAAATACGCCGCCGGGTGGCCACGCATCCGAATTGGGCGCTGGCGCTGCTCACGGTGGCCGTGCTCGCGCCGTTCCTGGCCAAGCCTTTCAACCTGGACGACCCGCTGTTCATCCGGGTAGCGCAGCAAATTTATTTGCATCCAGCCAATCCTTACGGGTTCGATGTGAACTGGGCGCAAACGGTGTTCCCGATGTGGAATGTGACGGAAAATCCGCCGCTGGCATGTTATTATCTGGCGCTGGCGGCTGGCATTTTCGGCTGGAACGAAATCGGATTGCACGTTGCCTTTCTGCTGCCGGCGCTGGCGGTGGTTTTGGGAACGCACCGGCTGGCCGGATATTTTTGCAAGCAACGGATGCTGGCCGCGCTGGCGATGTTGTTCACGCCGGCATTTCTGGTTTCGAGCCTCACCGTCATGTGCGACGTGCTGATGCTGGCATTCTGGGTCTGGGCGGTGGTGTTGTGGATCGAGGGAATGGAACGTGATGACTTCGGAAAGCTGGCCGTGTCCGGCCTGCTCATCGCCGCCGCTGCCATGACAAAATACTATGGCGCGTGCCTCATGCCATTGCTGTGCGCCTACAGCCTGCTCTGCAAACGCCGGCCTGGACGATGGATGGTTTATCTGCTGATTCCATTGGCAACGCTGTATGCGTATCAAGTCGCCACCCAGGCGCTATATGGGCACAATCTGCTGTTCCGCGCGATGGAATTCACGACTTTCGCGAAAGGAGATCCCAGCTATTCCAGAACAACCGCCGTGTTCACGGCACTGACCTTCACCGGCGGATGCGTGGCGGTGGTGGCGTTCTTCGTGCCGCTGCTCTGGAGGCGCCGGGCGCTGGCCGGGTTTGGCGGAGCCGCGGTTTCGTTTGCCGCCATCCTGGTGTTCGGCAGTATCATTGGGAAAAATCCGGGCGCTTCTCCGTGGGCTTCCCCAATGTTCACGAAATTTCAAATCGCCGTCTGGGCGGCCGCCGGGATCGGCGTACTGGCCCTGGCCATCACGGACATCCTTCACCGGCACGATGCGCTCTCCTGGCTACTGTTGCTGTGGGTTCTGGGAACCTTTTCGTTCGCGGCGTTTTTCAACTGGACTGTCAACGGGCGCTCCATCCTGCCCATGACGCCGGCAGTGGGAATTTTAATCGCGCGGCGTTTGGAGAAAAAATTTCCAGCGGGTAACAAGGTCTGGTCGCGGGGCACCGTCATCGGCCTTGCCGCCAGCGCGGCGCTGTCCCTTCTCGTCGCACGCGCAGATTTTCTCCTCGCCCGTGCCGTACGGGAAAACGCGATGGAAACGTGTTCAGAATCGCAGGCCCCGGGAAAGACGCTCTGGTTTCAAGGCCACTGGGGATTCCAGTATTACATGGAAAAATCCGGGGCATTGGCGATTGACCTCGCCAATCCTTTGCTGAAACCCGGAGACACGTTTGTTGTACCCGCCAACAATGTGGACATTCTTCCGCCCAGTCCGGGCACGGCGACTTTGAGGGAAATTGTGTCCGTTCCCGGCCCGCGCCTATTGACCACATGCAGCCTCGCATCCGGGGCCGGTTTTTATGACGCTTCGGCTTGGGAACCGCTGCCGTTTGCATTTGGCAACGTGCCACCGGAACAGGCAGCCGTATATGACTACGGGCCGCCTGAGGCCGCGCCGGCCCAAAATCCGAAGTGAATCACGTTTGATTCTGGTTCCATCCGGTCGAAACCTGATTCCAAAACCGCTAGCTGCCGGACGTTTGGCCATCAACTTTCCATTGCCACAAACGAGGGACTGCACTACAAGAAAGGCATGAAGGTGATTAAGCAACAGAGCCGGATAATGACGAATGGTCTTCAGCATATTCACCGTCGTTCACCTGCGGATTCAGCGGGTTTTTCACTCATTGAGCTGCTGGTCGTGCTGGCGCTAATGATTGTCATCACCACCATGATGTGGGGTTTCGGCTCGGAAAGCCGGCAGCATGCCGCGCAACGGGATTGCCGGCAAAATCTGGAGAAGGTCTATCTGGCGCTGCAAATCTACGCCAACGATTTTTCCGGCCGGCTGCCCGCAAGCACCAACGCGCAGACTTCGGAAGATCCGTTGAGCCTGCTGGTGCCGCGCTACTCGGCGGACACTTCCATTTTCATCTGTCTGGGCGGCCGGGATCCGGGGCTGCCATCAGGCGTGTCGTTCGCGAATCGCAAAATCAGCTACGCCTATTACATGGGACAGAAATTGGGCGACGTGCAACAGCCACTGATGTCCGACCGGCAGGTCAACACGCTGTCGAAGCAGGCCGGCGAGCAGGTTTTTTCCACGAACGGAAAACCGCCGGGCAACAACCACCACAAATATGGCGGGAACTTTCTTTTCGGCGACGGGCACGCGGATTTGACGCCGCCGCAGCTTGCGTTTTCGCTCGTGACCACGCAGGGCGTTGTGTTATTGAATCCGAAACCATAGCGATGAAAATCCAGTGCGCGTGCGGCGCAAAATACGCCTTTGACGCCGGGCCGGAAATGCTTAAGAACCCGGTGCGGTTCGTCTGCCCAAGCTGCGGTCTGGATTCGTCGGATTTCGTCAATGAACTGGTCCGGCGCGAGTTCGCCGGGCAGGCACCCCCAGCGCCTCAAACAGCGACCGAATCGCCCCGGCTAAAAATCTCCCACGCCGAACCGCCAACGTCCGCGCCGGTTTCAGAAACTGCGTCCGGCCCGGACGCGAACGAGCATTGCGCGAAACATCTCCGCGAGCCGGCGGTGCATCATTGTCTGGTTTGCGACAAGCCGATGTGCCCACAATGCATGAAGTTATTCGGCAACGTCTGTTCGCCGTTGTGCCGGGCGAAGGCGGAGGCGCAGAACATCGAGGTGCCCGTTTTCGCGGGGCAAGCGGCGGTGGCTGACGCGCGATATTGGCGGAAGGCCGGCATCATCGGGGGTTTGATTGCGGCGCTCGGTGTCGCGGCGCTCGGTTATTATACGTGGTATGCATGGGTCGGCTCGGTTCCGCACACGGTCTTTTCCGTTCGTTTCGATGACCGCGCATACGCCGGCGAATCCAGACTTTGCGGCACGAACCAGATCGTGTTCCTGCACGGCGGCACATTGGCGCGCTACGATATCAAGTCAGGAAACGAAATCTGGTCGCAGGAACTGATCACAAAACAGCAAGTCGCGGACCTGGTCGCGCGCGAATACGAATCGCGGCCAGAGGACAAATTCGGGCAAAGAATCCCCCAAAGCAAGATTGAAGAATCGGTGACGCGTAGCCTGGAGGGAGGTTTGCAATTGCACGTTTCCGGCCAGGATGTCTGGGTGAGCACGCCGGACAGTCTCACGCACTACGATTGGGACACCGGCAAGGTGTTGCAGGAAATTCCGCTGGCCAGCCGCGCCGGCGGATTCATCGCCCGCAGCGACGAATTTCTGATCGTGGGAGCGGGCGCAAACGGCCAGGTGCTCGTCACGCACATCAATCCGGCGACCGGCGAGCCGCACGTCGAAGAAATCAGCCAACCAGGGCAAATGGCGATTGCGCAAAATATATCCGGTGCTGCGGGAAGCACAGGCATTCAACCGAACACCGGACTTCCCTTGACTCCGGGAACAGCCCCCATGGATCCGGCGACGGTGTCAGAGCAGGCGCAAAACCTGAGCACGCCCGGCCGGATTGCCCTACCCGCGCTGCTGGCAAACGACTCGGAACAGGAACGCATCGCAGCGGAACTCAATGAGCAGGACCAGACGTCGTCCGGCACACAGCCATCAGCCGGCCAGCCGAGGCCGGCTCAAAATGACGCCGGACATTTGATGCTCATTCCCGGCCAAAATGGCTACGTCGAGTTCGCCGTGCGGCTGCTGGAATCGCACATCATCACGCGCGAAGCGATGAAGGCGCCCCCTGGAAAATCGGCGCTGGATGGCAACTTGAACGCCTCGCAAGAAAACGCCGCCATCAACGAAACGCTCAACGAAATGCAACGCAACCGCGGCGGCGACACGGTGCAGGAGGACCAAAGCCTGTATCAAGTCACCCTTCGCCGCCCGGACTCGCCCGGCGCCGCCGATTGGACCGGCCAAGTCACCGGGCCGCCCGCGCTGTTCCCGCTGAAAACGGTGAACGTGCTGACGGCGGGCAAAACCGTCATCGTCTTTGACAAGACTAACAAACAACTCTGGCAGACTACGCTGACTTACAATGTCGCGGGCGGTTCCAGCGCTGCGAATGAGCAAGCTTCATCGTTTGGCCAAGGCCCGTGCGTTGAGCGCGGCGACACGCTTTACGTATTTGACCAAGCGGTGCTGACGGCATTCGACCTCGCGACGGGCAATGCGCATTGGCGGCTGCCGTCCGTCGGCGTCGTCGGTTTGTTTTTCGATGACAAGGGAATGCTTTATGTCAACACCACAACCGCCGACCCGGAGAACATCAAGTATTCGCGGCAGATTGACATCACGCAAAAGATTGACGCCATCCTGCTCAAGATTGATCCGCAGACCGGCCGGACGTTGTGGAGCGTCAAGCCGGGCGGCTTCATCTCCTACATGTCGGGAAAATTCATTTACACTGTCCAATTTTACGATCCGGGCGATGTAGAAGCCTCGCCGACCGGAATCCAATTGCCGGCGTATCTAAAAATGCGGCGCATCAACCCCGCGGACGGCCGTGTGTTGTGGGAGCAGGATCAGGACCGCGCACCGTTGTCAGTACAGTTCAAGGACAATGCCATCGAACTCGTCTTCAAGAAGGAAGTGCAGGTGTTGAAATACCTTTCCTTCTGAAAAGAATCCCCGCCGCTTTCAATTTTACTGCTTCACCAGCTCACGCGCCTGACGGATCAAATCCAAATCGTCCGCCAGATTGCCAAAACGGAATTTCGGCACGCCGCTTTGCTCGCGTCCCAGCAATTCACCCGGCCCGCGCAATTTCAAGTCCGCCTCCGCGATTTTGAAACCGTCATTCGTCTCCTCCAGAATTTTCAACCGCGCCTGCGCCTCCGGCTTTTTCGCGTCGGAAATCAAAATACAAAAGCTCTCATGCGCGCCGCGCCCGATGCGCCCGCGCAACTGGTGCAATTGCGCCAGCCCGAAACGCTCGGCGTTTTCGATGAGCATGACCGTCGCATTCGGCACATCCACGCCCACCTCGATGAGCGCCGTCGCCACCAGCGCCTGAACCTGGTTCATGCGAAATGCCGACATCACGCTTTCCTTTTCCGCGCTTTTCACCCGCCCGTGCAACAGACCGGCCTTGAACGGCGCGAGCGAGCGCTGGACGTTTTCAAACTCCTTCGTCACCGCCTTGATGTCGTTCGCGGTGTCCTGCTCCTCCACGCGCGGATAGACAATGTAAGCCTGCCGCCCGGCGGAGATTTTTTCGCGGATGAATTCCCAGACCTTCGGCAATTTTTCTGCAGTGCGGATAAAAGTTTTCACGCGACCACGACCACCGGGCATTTCATTAATGACCGAAACATCGAGGTCGCCGTAAAGCGTCAGGCCGAGCGTGCGCGGAATCGGCGTGGCTGTCATCACCAGCAAGTGCGGGTAATTCCCTTTGCGCACGAGCTGTTCGCGCTGCGCCACGCCGAACTTGTGCTGCTCGTCAATGATGACCAGGCCGAGCTTGGGCAAATCAAAACCCGCTGTGAAAAGGGCATGAGTTCCAATGAACAACGTGACGGGTGACGGGTGACAGGTGACAAGAAGCGCGACGTGTTTATTCGTGTCACTTGCCACTCGCGACTTGTCACTGGCGGTTTTCCGCGACCCAGTTTGCAATTCCACTCGCACGCCGAGCGGGTCAAACCATTTCTGAAAGTTCCGGTAATGCTGCTCCGCCAGAATTTCCGTCGGCGCCATAAGCGCGACGTTGAAGCCGCTCTCCAGCGCCATCAGCGTCGAACATGCGGCCACGACGGTTTTGCCGGAACCGACGTCACCTTGAAGTAACCGCCGCATCGGATGCGCGCCGCCCATGTCCGCGCGGATATCACGGAGCACATTGGCTTGCGCGCCGGTCAGCTTGAAACCGAGCTGTGCCAGAAATGGTTTCATCAGCCGGTTATCGCCGCCACATGGCAGCGCTTTCGACAACGCCTCGAACTTTTTCCGGCGCGACTGGATTTGGATTTGCAGTTCCACAAACTCATCCAGCGCGAGACGACGCCGCGCGATTTCCACATCGGTCAACTCCTCGGGAAAATGAATCATGTGGATGGCGTTCGCGCGCGATGGAAGGTAGGGCAGGCGTCTCGCCTGCCCGGCGAGCGCGTCAGCGCGAGCAGTCGGAAGATCCGGCGCCGGCTTCGTCGGCATGGGCAGGCGAGACGCCCGCCCTACTTTATCCGGCTCTTTGATTTGCGATTCAAATCTTTCCAGCGTGCGCCAGATCAGCCCGCGCAGCCAGCGCTGCGGCAGGCCTTCCGTGAGCGGATACACCGGCGCGATGCGGTTGATGTGGATGAACCCTTCCTCGCCTCCCTCGATGACCTCGGTTTCGGGATGGTCCATCGTGCGCGGCTTGGTCTCGACGAGCTTGCCGAAGACAAAGACCTCGTCGCTGACTTCAAAATACTTTTCCATGAACGGCAGGTTCCACCAGCGGCAATGCAACCGCGCCGAGCCGTCATCGAGGATGAATTCAAAAACGGATTTGTTGCCGCCGCGAAAACGTTTCAGCCCCTGCGCTACAATCGTGCCGCGCGCCGTGAACGGTTCGTCCTTCGTCAATTCGGCGATTTTGCGGAAATGCCGGCGATCTTCGTAGCGGCGCGGCGCGTGCAGGAACAAATCCCCGATGGTGACGATGCCGAGTCGTGCAAGCTGCGATGCGCGTTCTCCGCCAACGCCCCAAAGCGACGTGACCGGCATTTTGAGCGGTGAAGTTTTGGTTTCCGGCGGCGACATTGGCCGCACGATACAAATCACACACCACAGCTTCAACGGCAAATGAATCACCGGAGCCGAGGTAACGAGGCTTAGTTGAAATTCGCCATTTACGAACCGGCCCGCATCGCGTAAATCGTATATCGTAAATCGAAAATAATGAGCCTCCTTACGTCGTCTCCTACGAACATCTCCCCGCTGTGGCTGCTTGTGCGCGTGAACGTGCTACATAGCTGGCGGCGGCTGCTGGCCGTGCGCGAACAGTCGCGGCTGCTGACGGCCATCATCGCGCTGTTCATCGGCGGCTATCTCGGCCTGTCGTTCCTGCTGTTTTATGGCGGGCTGCGGTTCATCGCGAAATTTCCCGGCCTCGGCGCGTTGCTGACCGAGCGGCTGATGTATACGCTGTTCGCGTTCCTGTTCGCGCTGCTGCTGTTGAGCAACCTCGTCATCAGCTACACCAACCTGTTCCGCAACCGCGAGACGATTTTTCTGATGTCCCTGCCGGTCCCGGCGCAGACCATCTTCCGCTGGAAATTCATCGAGTCCACGCTGCTGGCGTCATGGGCGTTTTTGTTCCTGATCGCGCCGCTGCTGGCAGCGTTCGGGCTGGTTCGCGGCGTGCCGTGGCATTTTTATGTGATGACACCGGTGCTGATCGCGATGTTCATCGTGCTGCCGGCCGTGCTGGGCGCGGCAGTGGCGATTGTCGTGGGGCGTTTTTTGGACCGGCGCAGTTTTCAAATCGCGCTGGTGACGACCGGGCTGGTTCTGCTTGCACTGGTAGCGTTCTGGTGGAAGGCGCAGCCGGTGGACGACGAACTGCTCGACAAGCGGACGCTTGAAGCACTCGACCAGTTGCTCACCAAGACACGCTTCACCATGTTTCCATTTCTGCCGAGCTACTGGCTGTCCTCGGCCGTATTGCAATGGGCCGAGGGCATCCTGCGCGGGGCGGCTTTCTACGCGATGGTGCTGTTGAGCTACACGCTGTTTTTCGGCAGCCTCGCCTTCACACGTTTCGGCTCGCTGTTCTACGACACCGCGTCGGCGGTGCAAAGCCGCGTCGGAGGCGGATTCAAGCTGGGCTGGTTCCGAACCGGCCGCACAAGCGGAAACACCGCCGGCCTGCTCGAATCCATTTTCTCTAAATTTTTCTGGCTGGACCGTGGCATGCGGGCGCTGGCGGTGAAGGATTTGCGAATGTTCTGGCGCGACACTACGCAATGGGGCCAGTCGGTCATGCTCTTCGGCCTGCTTGGCATGTACATCATCAACCTGCGGAACTTCACGCACCAGTTGACCAGCCCGTTCTGGGTCAACACGGTTGCGTATCTGAACCTCGCCGCCTGCTCGCTGAACCTCGCCACGGTGACGACGCGGTTTGTGTTCCCGCAATTCTCGCTCGAAGGACAGCGGCTGTGGATTGTCGGCATGTCGCCGATGGGACTGGAGCGCGTGGTCAAAGCCAAATACTGGCTGGCCAGCACTCTCTCGCTCACCGTCACGCTCACCCTGATCACCTTGTCGTGTTACCTGCTGCAAATGCCGTGGGGCCGAGTGGCGCTCTTCGGCGCGGTCGTCACGGTCATGACGTTCACGCTCAACGGCGTCGCCACCGGCCTCGGCGTGCTTTATCCCAACCTGAAGGAAGCCAATCCCGGCAAAATCGTCAGCGGCTTCGGGGGCACCTTATGTCTCGTATTAAGTTCGGTGTATATCCTGGCATCCATCGCGCTGCTGGTCTTCGGCACAATCGGCCTGCACTGGCACGTCAATTGGACAACCGAAAGCATCATTGCCTTCGTGCTGCTCTCATTTGTGATCGGCTGGCTGCCGCTGAAGCTCGGATTGCAACGGCTGAAAAACTTCGAGGCGTGAACGCATTTACGAATGGCGATTTACGATTTCCGCGCCAGGTAAAACACCCATAGCTTCGCAAATCGTAAATTCAGCGCGCAAACTTTTCCAGCACATCGAACAGCAGCGGCGGGTTGCCCAGATGCGCCGGGTCGCCTTTCCTGCCGACAAGGCCAAAACCCTCGCCGTAAGCCGGACCGTTCACCACGCATAAATCGGTGGAGCATTCCGCAATCTGCCTGCGCGCGGCCTCAACGGCTTCAAGTCGTTTGCCGTCCGCCTCGAATTTCCAGCCGACGATTTTCGTCCTGGGAAACCAGCCACGCAATTCCGCGATGATTTTCGGTGTCGGCAGCAATTCGGCGAGCAATTTCCCCTGCCGCGTAGAAATCTTCTTCGCCGATTTGATTTCAACCAGTTTGTTTACGGGATCCGGCGCGAAAATCCTACCAAATGAAAAATCGCTGACCGCCGCCGCATGGAAAATTGCATCCACCCTTTTTCCCGCCAGCGTCTTCAATTTGGATCGCAAATCGGCGGTGGTGGAAAAAGATTCGACGCGCTGGGCGCGCCGTTCGCCAACATACGTCGCCTGTTCGCCGAGCAACAGAATGACGCTGTGTCCGCGCGCGGCGAGGTAATTGGCCAGCGTCGTGCCGAGCCGGCCCGTGGAAAAATTGGTAAGCCGGCGCACGTCGTCAAGCGGCTCATAAGCCGGCCCGGCGGTGACGATGCAATTCACAAATCCAGATTAACCGCAAAGAACGCAAAGAACGCAAAGAAAATCTCAAGGGCCGAACTGCGGCTTACTGGTCCACCACAAGAACAAGGCGAGCAATGCGAGAACCATGACCAGCACGGACCCCGCTAGAAACAGAACCTGATTGCGCTCCGAGCAAGGGCGTGGCCGGCTGTGATGCGGGTTGCGGGTCATTCCGCGCATCATTTGGCAAACCGCCGGGCATGGCAAGCGGTATTATTTGAGCAACCAGGCAAGCAACGGGGCGACGACCAATGCCGGCAGGAAATTCGCCAGTTCCACCCTGCGCACTTCATAAATCACCAGCGCGACAGCGCAGGCGACGAGACCTGCGGCGGCGTTGACGGAGTCAATCAATGCGCGGGCCTCCAGAAACGGCCGGGCGTAAAGCTGGCAGGCCAGTGTGATGAATCCGAGCAGGGCAAAAACCGGAATGGCGGACATGGCCGCGGGCCAGCGGAACATTTTCACAAAGCTCGTCATGGCCAGCCCGTCCATCACGCCCTTGATGGCGAGCAGATAATAATAGCCGGACAATCCGTCCGCCACCGCACCCAGCAGGCCGAGCGGCGCTGCCCAGAACAAAATGGTGCAGGCGCAAAAGCCGTCGGCCATCTTGCGGTATGGATCGGATTGGGCGGACGAAAGGAGGCGTGTGGCATAGCGTCCAAGGTAATTCGAGATTTTTTGCAGACCCAGCAATTTGCCTAGCAGGCTGCCCAGCGTGATGGCGAGCGCGGCGATAAAAAGCTGCTTGAGACACGACAGAAATGTTCCATTGATGCTCAGCCAGACGAGGCGCAACGCGAAAAAAACGGTGGCCACGCCAAGGGCGTTCCTAAAAATAAACTGCGCGCGGGCGGAAAGCGATTCACGCCGCGACAGACCGAACAGACTGCCGAACAAAATGCCGGTTGCGTTGAGAAAGGCGCCGATTATGATTGTCACGCGCAGACTCAATCATTGTCGGGCCAAAGTGCCAAGCCGGAAATTTTTTGCGCCCGCCCGCAAAGCCTGTTACTCAAGGATGGATGGCCGACATAAAACCCACTTCCCGCAGCCCGTGGCACTGGATTCCGACGCTTTACGTCGCACAAGGCCTGCCCTACGCGCTGGTGATGATGGTGTCGGTGGTGCTCTACAAAAACCTTGGCGTTTCAAACACAGCCATCACATTTTGGACGAGCTGGCTCGGGTTGCCGTGGGTGATCAAGCCGCTGTGGAGTCCGGTGGTAGACATGTTGAAAACGCGCCGCCAGTGGATTTGGGCCACGCAATTTATTCTTGGCGCGTTGCTCGCAGCCGTCGCACTGGCCATCCCTGCGCCACATTTTTTCCAACTGACACTCGCCTTATTCTGGCTGGTGGCGTTCAACTCGGCGACGCATGACATCGCGGCGGACGGCTTTTACATGCTGGCGACGACGGAGCACGAGCAGTCGCTCTTTATCGGCATCCGCACCGTCTTTTATCGCGTCGCGTCCATTTGCGCACAGGGTGGCCTGGTCATCCTCGCCGGCAGAATCTACCGGCGAACCGGGGATTATGCGGTCGCATGGTCAATACCGTTCGCGCTGGCCGCGGGAATCCTTTTGCTTCTGGGCACCTACCATTTTTTCATCCTGCCAAAACCGGCGGCAGACCAATACGTCGGCACTGGTCCAAAAAAAGAATTCCTGACCGAATTTTTGAAAACCTTCGGGACATTTTTTCAAAAGCCGAAAATTGTCGTGATGCTGTCCTTCCTGCTGCTCTACCGGCTCGGCGAGGCGCAACTGCTGAAAATGGCGCAATTATTCATGCTCGACCCACGCGAAGCCGGCGGACTGGGACTGGCGACCGACCAGGTCGGGTTGATTTACGGCACGGTTGGCCTGGTTCTTTTCATGCTGGGCGCGATGCTCGGCGGATTTGTAGTGGCGCGGAACGGATTGAAATCCTGGCTGTGGCCGATGCTGCTGGCGATTCACCTACCGGACGCGGTGTTCATCTGGCTCGCCTATTCTCAACCGGCAAGTCTTTCCGTTATCGGCGCGGGGGTGGCGGTGGAACAATTCGGCTACGGTTTTGGTTTCATGGCCTTCATGATTTACATGATTTATATCGCACGCGGCGAACATCGGACGGCGCATTACGCCATCTGCACCGGTTTCATGGCGCTGGGGCTCAATCTGCCGGCGGCATGGAGCGGCTGGTTGCAGGGACAACTCGGCTATCCGCACTTTTTCGTCTGGGTGATCCTGGCGACGATTCCGAGCTTCATCGCGGCGCTGTTCATCCCGCTGGAGGCAGAATTCGGAAAACGCAGCGTAAAATGATTTGTTTGAACGCGCCGGATTATCCAGAATCCAAGGTCACAATGAATTCAATCCGGTTTAATCATCTTTGTCGCGCGTTGCTGCTACCGGCGTTGGTGCTGGAATTTTCGGCAAGCGCGCAATCGTTTGTTTTTTCAAACGCCGCACCGACCGCCATTCCGCGCCGCGCGAGCATCATCCTGGTGGTCGCCGATGGCCTTGGCCACGGCGACTTGAGCTGTTATGGCCAGACCAATTTTCAGACGCCGAACCTCGACAAGCTCGCCGCCGAAGGCATCCGCTTCACGGGTTATCAAGCTGGCGCCGCGGCGGGTTCACCGGCACACGCGGCGTTAATGGTGGGAAAAGATTCCAGCCATTTGCGGCAGCGCGCGGACGCGGACATTCCGCTGGCTCCAGACGAAATCACCGTTGCGCAAATGCTGCAGCACTCCGGCTATGCCACCGGCCTGATTGGCGAATGGAACCTGGGCAACGAAAACTCCAGCGGCGCGCCATGGAAAAAAGGCTTTGAAGAATTCGCCGGCTATCTTGACGCGAATGACGCGGAAAATTTCTACTCCGATTACATGTTTCGCTACACGCCACACTCATCTTACGACACAACCAGCGGCAAATGGATTGAATGGAACCCAGCCCAAGGACCGCCCACCGCGGGCAGAGAATTGATATACGAAAACACCCAGGGCAAAAATAAATACATCCCCGACATGTTTACGAAGGCTGCGCTGAGTTTCATCCAAATCAACCAGCCTGACGCGGCCAACCACTACCGGCCATTCTTCCTCCTACTGAATTACAAGATACCCGGCGACGGCAAAAGCCAGGTGCCGACCGACGCGCCGTACTCGGAGGAGCCGTGGCCGCAGACGGCAAAAAACAAGGCCG
>Ga0302320_10002005_pt1 | contig 48647 bp, 41 predicted proteins | sample Bog_T0_3_FD_202130 | JGI IMG/M metagenome (GOLD analysis project Ga0302320, IMG submission 202130) | Peat permafrost microbial communities from Stordalen Mire near Abisko, Sweden - Bog_T0_3 | ecosystem: Environmental > Terrestrial > Soil > Wetlands > Peat | place: Sweden: Abisko, Stordalen Mire... | reverse complement strand
CGGCTATCGAACGCCCACGCGATTGCTGCTCCAGCTTCCGGCGGTCCTCTTCGGTCAACTCAACGGCCTGAGCCACACGCATATCGGGGGTCTCCTCTCTATAAGATGGCCCTCGGGATATACACGATTCTATTAGTGAGACATACCACTAGTGTCCTGAGTCACTAACTCGCTAAACAACACACTGTCATCCTGAGCGGAGTTTGGCGCGTTGTTTGCGACAAACGGAGTCGAAAGCCTGCCCTGAGCGCAGTCGAAAGGGACCTGCTTTTGTACTTTCTGTTCCCTCTACGAACTTCTGATTCGCAGTTCCAGAGGCCGCGCAACTCGCAGTCAAGAAACGCAAAGGCTGGCCGGAGGGTTTCTCCAGCCAGCCTTTGTTCTTCAGCGCAAACCAACCCTACTTCTTACCCTCCACCACCGCGGTGTCGCCCGAGGCATCCAGCGTTGCGCCCTGCGGAATCAGCGTGCTGGAAACGGCCTTTCCATCCTGGGAACGGGTGTAGACAGAGATGCGGGCTGGATCGACGCCCTTCTCCTTGACCAGGTAGGCCTTGGTGTTCAACGCGCGCTCAGCGGCGAGCTTGGCGCCGTCTTTCTCCTCGCTGGACGCGTTGCCGACCACGGCAAGCATGGCTTCGGGGTTGCTGTTCAGGCTCAGTGCAATCTCATCCAGGCAGGCCTTGGCTTCGTTGTCCACGCGAGCCGGGCGCGCCGCGTCCCGCTCAAAGTGAATCGAGCACAAGTCGCTGGTCTGTGGCGCGGGCGCAGCCACCGGAGCCGCGACGGTAACCGTGGTCTGTGCCGAAGCGGTCTGGCCCTTGTCGTCCACAACGGTGCAGGTCACGGCAATGGGTCCCAGCGTCGCGCCGAGCGTGGAAAGATTGGCGGTTGTGCCGCTTCCGCTCACCGTGCCGGAGCTGGAGCTATAGCTGTAAGTCAGTGGCCGATTCTGCGGGCTCACGCCGGCGGCCGTAATGGTGGAGGGGGCGCCGGAGATGACGGCAACGGGATTGGCGGTGCAACTGACGGTTGGCGGCTCATATGCCTTCACCGCGTAGGGAGCGGTGCAATCGGCATTCTCGCCGGGCTTGTCGCCCTGCGAAACATGGCCTTTGAGCATGTAGGAGGCAACCGCAACATGGGTTGTGTCGATGGTCGCGGTGCTTGAGACTCCAGTCACCGTCCCGCCATCCACTTGCCACGTATAAACCGGCGTTTTGGCGGGATCCAGATTCAAGGCGGTTCCCGACGCCGCAATCGGCTCACCAGGGAAGACGGCGGTTGGGTTGACGGAGCAGGAGTACGCCAACGGCGAGGGAGGCGGCAGCGGAGGAGCGGTTCTTCCGCCAAACCGGAAGACGATTCCGGAAGAAAGCCGTATATCGTTCTGGGTTCCCGCGTTGCCGGTGTTGTAGTCGGTGAACCGGGTCATCAGGTATTCCGCCTGGATGATGCGGAAGGCGAAATGACGGCGGATTCTGAAATCGAGGCCGCCGCCACCGGTCCAGGCAAACGTGTCCTCGGTGGGAAGAATCGTGCAACTGAACGTGCAATCGTCGAGTGTTATCTGGTTGGCATGCACGCCGCCAAACAGAACCTGGACAAAGGGAGAGAGTCTCTCGTGGCGCCGGAAGGTGATGCGCGGGCCAAAAAGATAACTAAATACCGCCGCGTTCGAGGTGTCAACATCGACTGTACCCGGATACACGCCCGTGAATCGGACCTGCGAGTTGGTATAGACGCCAAAGTCGGCGACCAGGCCCAGATAACGGTTGAGGTTCAAAGCGAGAGACGTGCTGCCGCCGTTGAGCCATACCAGCCGGTTTCCCGCCGCCAGCGTCGGCACGGCGCGCAGGTACGAGTAGCCCACAAACAGCTCAACCCTTGGAATGCCGTTGTTCAGGCCTCCCATATACGGCATGGCTGCCGCCATTGAAGCCATCGGCATGGGCGCATCCGGGGCGGCGTTGGATGGGGCGCTGGAAATGGAATCGACAGCCTTGTTTTCTCCGCCGGCTGACGGCAGTGCCGCTCCGTCCGCACGAAGCAGGAATGCTGGCGCCACAAATATGCCAAATGCCGCTATGACAACCAATCTTGCACTCAATCTCATTGTCGTCTCCCCAACTGCGCGTCGCGATGATCAGGAAACTCAGCGCCGGATAAGCCTGGCGCAAATAGGAAATGCCAAACAGCGCATTGCCTGAAACGGGCTGAGACCGCCCCAGGGCGGTCTCAGCCGGGGTCTTACGGCAGGTTGATGACGGTGTTCACCAGTGTGGTCGACGCATCCAGAGCTATCAGTCTGCCTTGTATGTTTGCGATCGTGACATTTCCGGCGGTTGAAACCGCGATTCCCGCCTGCGAGATGACGGTTCCCACGAACGTTCCGCCTCCTGCCGGGTTGATGGTCGTGGCGCTGCCCACCGCCCAGAACACATGGCTGGCTAGGGCGCCGTGCAACAGGATCACGCTATCCGATGCTGCTGACGGCGTTCCTGGCGAGCCCACCGTGAGGTACGATCCCATCTGGAAGACCCAGTACGCATTGGGGTCTCCCTGCGCGTCGAGAGTAAGTGGCCCCGCCGTGATGTCATAGAAGGTTGAAGATTTGTAGATGCCCGGGAACAGGGTCGTGTTGCCCAACTCGTTGCTCGCCAGAGTGTGGCCTCCAGGGAGGCCTTGCAGGGTGTTGTAAGCGGTTAGAGCTTCGGCTGCTGCCTGGGTCGCGATGTAGAAAGTCGTGCCCGGCTGGGTAGCCGGTCCGGTCCCTTCATCGGGGCACGCAGGGCTAGGCGGCCCAGGCGCGGTTTCGATTGTCCCCGTCACCAGCCCATAATCGGCTCCCGCTCCCGCCGTGTACGAGCACGGATACACCCCGGCAACGGCCGGAACGCTCTCATCGTAGAATCCGGTCATCGTGGTGGATGCGCCCGTGCTCCCGATATCGCCATAGACCACCGTCTCGTCTCCCGTGTTGGTCATCCCGGCGCCGCCGCCAAGGCCGCCGAACAGCAGGATGGTCGGTCCCAGAATCACCGGAGGCGGAACGATCTTGGTGCCGGTTTTGAAGGTCCAGGGATTTGGTTTACCCGTGTTCACCAGCGGATCGCCGACAAGGTCCGTCGCTCCATCGGTCACCAGCACGGTATAGGTGGTGCTGGCAGTTAGAGTGGTCGTGGGCGTCAACGTGGCGATGAAGTTGACCGCATCGTAGGTAATCGTTGCCGGTATCAGCGTTCCGCCGTTGGCAAGCAATCCGCCCGTTGTCAGTTGGAAGGTTGCCGGGTTCAGGGTCAGCGAATTCATCGCCTCGCTGAAGGTTGCGCTCACCGTCGCATTGAGCGCCACGCCGGTGGCCAGGTTGGCCGGGACCGTCAACGTCAGCGTCGGCGACACGACCACGATCTTTGTGCCCGTCTTGAACGTCCAGGTGTACTTCTTGGCCAGAGGAACGCCGGCCAGATCCTGAACCCCGGTGAAGATGGTGGCTGTGTACGTGGTACCGGAAAGCAGATTCGCCGTCGGCAGGAAGACCAGTTGGTTTCCAATTGCCCCGTAAGCGACCAGGCCAGCGACAGGCGTGGTGCCCGGCCCTGTCAGCGTGAAGGTTGTCGAGTTGATGGTGTCGGGTTTCATCGGCGTGCTGAAGACGGCGCTGACGATCTGATTGAGAGGCACGTCGGTGTTCTCGGGGAGAGTCGCGGGGACGGTTGAAACAACCGTTGGCGGTATGACAATCGGCGTGGGAGCGGTGGTGAAGGTCCAGGTATGGGCGGTCACCCGTTGGCTGTCGTCCAGGTCGAATGCCCCCGTGGTAATGGTGGCCGTGTAGTTGGTGCTGTACAGAAGGCGCCGGTTCGGCACAAACGTTGCTACCGATCCGTTTGCGGCATAGGTAATCACGCCATTCACGCTCGCTCCGCCGGTGACCTGGAGCAGGAAGCTTGCGGAGTTAATGGTGGTGGGGTCCATTGCCTCGCTGAATGTCGCAGTCAAGGCCTGGTCGACGGGTACACCGGAGGCCAGATTGGCAGGGACGGTGGAGATGACCGTCGGCGGCGGCGGCGGAGCCGGAACGGTGCTGAAGGTCCAGTGGTATGGGGCCGCCATCGGAGTGCCCACCGGATCCTTGACTCCAGTGGAAATTGTGGCGATGTAGACGGTGTTGTAGGCGAGATCGAGGTTCGGGGTGAAGGTCGCCTCGTTGCCCGAGCAGCTCACTACGCCGTCAACGGGAGCTGAGCCAGGGCCAGTGACGGAAAAGTTCTTTGCCGGGGCGAATAGACTCGAACCGGGCCGAGCGGTAGCAGACTTTGTTGCCGCGGCTACGAGAGTGGTGCAGTTGACCGCCTCGTTGAACCTGGCGCGAAGCACCTGGACCACGGGCACGCCGGTGGCATTGGGCACCGGGACCGTCGACACCACTCTGGGCGCCGGTGCGATGGTGGTAAACGTCCACACGTAGTCGGCGACGATGGGAGTGCGGCCCGTGCTCATAGCCCCGGTGGTGATGGTTGCCGTGTACGTGGTGTTGTAGGCCAGCATGCCGCCGGTCGGCGCAAACGTGGCAATCATGCCGGCGAGGCTCACGCTTCCTTTGACCGGAACGCCGCCCGGAGCCGCGACCGTAAACGTCGTGCCGTTCAACGAAGCTGTCTTCATCGCCAGGCTGAAGGTGGCGGTGATTGGCGCGCTTGCCGCAACATTGGTCGCGCCCGGAAGGGGAGTTACCGATTTCACGTAGGGCACGCTCGCGGGCAGCGTGGTAAACGTCCACACGTAGTTGGCGACGATTGGTGTGCTGCCCGTGCTCATAGCCCCCGTGGTGATGGTTGCCGTGTACGTGGTGCCATAGGCCAGCATGCCGCCGGTCGGCGTAAAGGTGGCAGTCATGCCGGTGTGATCCAAGCCCACGCTTCCTTTGACTGGAACGTCGCCCGGAGCTGTCAGCGTGAAGGTCGAGCCGTTCAGCGAAGCTGCGCTCATCGGCAGGCTGAAGGTGGCGGAAATGACCGCGCTCAAGCCTACATTGGTTGCGCCTTGCGGCGGTGTTACCGAGAGCACGGCCGGGACGCTCGCGGGCAGCGTGGTAAACGTCCACACGTAGGTGGCGGCCAGAGGTGCATTGGCCGCACTCAGGGCTCCCGTAGTGATGGTCGCCGTGTACGTCGTGCCATCCATCAAGCCGTTGGCCGGCGTAAACGTGGCCATGGTATGGGTGGGATTCAGCACGATCTTTCCCGTGACGGCAACGCCGCCTGGAGCTGCCACCGTGAAGGTCGAGCCGTTCACCGTAGCCGGGTTCATCGCCAGGCTGAAGGTGGCGGAAATATCCGCGCTGACGCCTACATTGACTGCACCCTGTGGCGGCGTTACCGAAACCACGCTCGGGACAACGGTCGAGGCCACCGTGGTGAACGTCCACACGTAGTTGGCGCTCATCGGAGTTTTGCCCGCGGTCATGACCCCCGTCGTGATGGTGGCCGTGTACGTGGTGCCAACCACCAGGCCATTGGCCGGCGTAAACGTGGCCATGGTATGGGTGGAATCCAGGGCGACGGTTCCTTTGGCCAGAGCGCCGCCGGGGGCTGCCAGCTTGAAGGTCGAGGTATTCAGCGACGATGGATCCATCGGCATGTTGAACGTGGCGGACACAACCGTGTTCACGGCCACATTGGTCGCGCCCGGCAGCGGTGTTACCGAGACCACGCCTGGGGCGCCCGGGGTCAACGTGGTAAAGCTCCACACGTAATCGCCCATCAGCTCGCCGCCACCCGGGGACGAAGCACCCCTGGTAATGGTCGCCGTGTAGGTAGTGCCGTAGGCCAGGACGCCGCCCCTGGGCGTAAATGTGGCCGTCAAGCCGGAGTAAGCGACGGTTCCCGTCACGGCAACGCCGCCGGGAGCTGCCAGCATGAAGGTAGATGCGTTAATCGAACTTGCGCTCATAGCCTGGCTGAAGGTGGCGCTGATGACCGCGTTCACGGGCACATTGGTTGCGCCTTGAGCCGGTGTGACCGACACCACGCCTGAAACGCTAATCGTTTCATGACCGCAACCGGTCACAACAGCGACCAGCAGAGTCGCAAGGAAGCACATGAAGCCAATCCTGAATTTACGCATTTGTACCCTCTCTTCCAGCTGTGATGGCTAGGTCTCCAACGCCCATCGTTTCGCCGGCGCGGCAATGGATGCCGACACGCTGCGACAATGCCAAAAATAGCAACTGGAAAACTGAAAGGCTGTACAAATATGCTCATTGCTCGCCCGTTTCTGAAGCGGGAGTAACGATGCATTTGTGAGCACAATTGAACACTTTTCACGGGAAAGCCAGTTCCGGTCCCTAAAAACAAGCCGTGCCAGCGGCGCGCCGTTCGCCCTATAATGCAAGCGCGATGAGAATACTTCCCCTTTCCCTGCTCGCCCTGGCGGCCCTGCCCGCCCTTGCCCAAATGAACATGGAACCCATGGCCCAGCCTGCCGCGGACGAGCGGCTGGGCACGGTTTCGTTTTCTGTCTCCTGCGCCCCCGCCGTGCGGGCGCCGTTCAATCGCGGCGTGGCGCTGCTGCACGACTTCTGGTATGAAGAGGCGCAGCGGCAGTTCGAAGAGATTGAAAAGGCCGACCCGGCCTGCGCCATGGCCCACTGGGGCGCGGCCATGAGTTCCTTCCACCAGATCTGGAACCGGCCCGACGAGAACGCCATTGCGCACGGATGGGCAGAGATCCAGAAGGCGCAGTCGCTCGCGAAGACAGATCGCGAACGCGCTTACATCGCCGCCCTGGCCGATTTTTACCGCCCCGGCAAGGCGGAGTTCCCCGCGCGTGTCGAGGCTTACCGGGATGCGATGGGCAAGCTCTATGCGCAGTATCCCGGCGATGTGGATGCGGGCGCGTTCTATGCGCTCTCGCTGCTGGCCGCCATTCAGCCCGGCGACACCAGCCTGACCGCGAATCGCAAAGCCATGGCGGTGCTGACGCCGCTCTTCGCCAAGTATCCCGATCACCCCGGCCTGGTTCACTACATCATCCACTCCTGCGACAATCCCGCGATGGCCGCCGAGGCCCTGCCCGCCTCTGACCACTACGGCCCGATCGCCTCGTCCGGCGCCCACGCTTATCACATGCCGGGCCACATCTATGCGCGGCTGGGCATGTGGCCGCAGGACATCGAAGCGAATCTTGGTTCGGTGGCGGCCTCGAAAGCCGCGCAAGCCAAACTCGGCAGCGGCCTCATGGACGAGCCCCACGCCTACGACTTTCTGCTCTATGCCTATTTGCAGAGCGCGCAAGACGACCGCGCCCGATGGTGCTGAACCAGACCGCGCAGGTGCTCGCCCAGATCGCCGCCATGCCGGCCATGACCGGCCATCGCATGGAAGGCATGGTTCCCTACTACCGCAGCAAGTATGAGGTCTTCTACGCGCTGGAGATGCGCGACTGGAAAGCGGCAGCCGCTCTTGAGCCGGTCAACAATGCCGCGCCTGAAATCGCCGCGCTGGCCATCTGGGCGCGCGTCATCGGCCACGGCCATCTGCGCCAGCCGCAGCAGGCCCGCGCCGATCTGGCCCGCTACAACGCGCTGATGGACGAAGTGAGGAAGGGCAAGTACCCCTACATGGCCGACGGCACCAGCGCGACGATTGAGCGGGACGAGGTTCTGGGCTGGGTGGCCTTTGCCGAGGGCAAGCAGGACGACGCCCTCACCCATATGCGCGCCGCCGCCGACCTGCAAGACAAGGTGGGCCAGGCCGAAGTGGATATTCCAGCGCGCGAGATGCTAGCCGATATGCTGCTCGAAGGGCATCAGCCCAAGCAGGCGCTGGCCGAGTATGAGGTTGCGCTCAAGCTGAGTCCTAACCGCTTCAACGGCCTCTTCCACGCCGGAGTCGCGGCGGAAGAAGCGGGCGACGCGGCCAGGGCGCGACAGTTTTATGCCGCGCTGCTCAAGTCCACCGGCAACGGCGCCCACTCCGCGCGCCCCGAGTTTGCCCATGTGAAGAGCTATCTCGCGTCCACGCAGATGTCGGCCAAATAGCGTGAGAGCCGGCGGTTACATCGCCAGAATCTCCGCCCACACCGCCGGCTCCACGGGCAGGCCGAGTTTCTCGTTCTCCGCGCGCGTGCGCAGGGTCTGCTCGCCGGGATAGCGCACTCGTTTGCTCGCGTCCGCGGGCTTGCAGTTGTGCACGGAAGCCGCAATCTCGTCGGCGATCGCGGCGGCCTGGGGCTCGTCGCCGAGAGCCGCGGGGTTGATCGCCAGAAAGACCTGCGAGATGCCGGTTTCCAGCAGAGGATCCGCGGGCAGCCGGTGCGTGGCGTTGCCCAGCGAGAGCGTGGCGGCCACCATGTCCAGCACCATCGACAGGCCGGAGCCTTTCCAGTAGCCGACCGGCAACGGACGTTGCGTCTGCTCAATCGCGCCGGGGTCGCGCGTCAGTTTTCCATCCGCATCGAAGCCGCCATCCACGGGCAGCATCTCGCCGCGCTTGCGGTAGCTTTCCAGCGTGCCATAAGAAAACTGCGACATCGCCATGTCCAGAACCACCGCTCCGGCGGCGCGCGGCACCGCAAAAATCAGCGGATTATTCCCCAAGACCGGCTCGACTCCGCCCCACGGCGGCAGATTGGGCATGGTGTTGGTCCAGCAAATCCCGATAAGTCCTGCCTCGGCGGCCTGCCAGCCGTACGTCCCTCCGCGCATCCAGTGGTTGGTGTTGCGCAGGCTCACGCAGCCCAGCCCATGCGCGCGGCTCAGTTCCATCGCGCGCTCCATTGAGGCCCACGCGTTCAGGTTGCCGGGCCCCTTGCGTCCGTCCCAACGCTCCAGCGCGCCGAAGCCGGCCACGCGCTGCGGCGTCGCCCGCGGATCGACGCTGCCGTTCTGAATCGTGGCCACAAAGCGGGAAAAGCGGTTGATGCCGTGTGTATAGACGCCGTCGCGCGTGGTCTCGGCAAACAGCCGCGCTGAGGCTTGCGCGCGATCAGCTGAAAACCCGAGCCTGATCAAAACGCCCGCAAGCGTCTGCCGCACTTCTTCAAAGGAAAGTCGATTCATGGAAGTCTGGACCAGCCCGAGGGGGAAAAGCAGTTGACCCGCTGCCGCTACTCTTTCAGCGTCACGGTAATCTTGCGCACATCGCCGCCGGCTGATGTGATGGAGATTTCGCCGGTAGCTTTCTTCTTGATGCTCTTGAACTTTTCGCCCCACTCCACCAGCACCAGTGCATCGGGCGTGAGCAACTCATCCAGTCCCAGCGTCTCCAACTGGCGCTCGCCTTCGAGGCGATAGACATCCAGGTGAAAGAGCTTCACCGGCTTGCCGTCCTGCGCGCCGTCGTACTCGTGCAGCAGGGTAAAGGTGGGGCTGGTCACCTCGTCGGCCTCGGCCGCGTCCAGTGCCTGGGCAATGCCCTTCACCAGCGTGGTCTTGCCGGTGCCCAGATCGCCGCGCAAAATGAGCAATTGCGGCGGAACCAGCAGCGTGGCCAGCTTGCGGCCCACCTCCACCGTCTCTGCCCCGCTGCGAGAGGTGAACTGGTGAATCCGGCCGGCGGCGGGTGGGGCGACTTCGGTCATTCCTGGGCCTCTCCAAAGGCTGCTGCATGCAATGCCTAAACCGGCAGCCCCTGCAACCAAAGATACCCGTTGGGACCACCGGAACGAAAGTGAAAAGCCGGAAAGCGAAAAGCCCGTGCCAGATGGTGAAAACTGTCGGTGGCCAGCAGCGTGTGCTCGTCGGAGGCGTGTACCGCCAGGTCGGCCGCCAGTCCGTGCAAATAGACCGCTGCCTCCACCGCGCGCGCCGGCTCGGTTGCATATTGCGCCAGCAGTCCCGCAATCAGCCCGGTGAGCACGTCGCCGCTGCCCCCCTTGGCCATGCCGGGATTGCCGGTGGTGTTCACGGCCACGCGGCCATCGGGATGGGCAATCAGCGTGCGTGCGCCCTTCAGCACCAGGGTAACGCCCAGACGCCGGGCAAAGCCGCGCGCCACCTCAAGGCGATTCGCCTGAACCTCGGCGATTGGGATGCCCGCCAGCCGCGCCATCTCGCCAGGATGCGGCGTCAGCACCAGCGTGCGGCCCTTTGCCAGCTTGGCCAGCAGCACCGGCTTGGCGGCCAGAATGTTCAGAGCGTCGGCGTCGATCACTGCCGGGATTTTTATGGCTGAGAGCAGTCCGGTGACAAACTTGACCGTCTCCGCACTCTGGCCCAGTCCGGGGCCGATGGCCAAAACGGTCTTGCCAGCCAGAAGGACGGCGAGAAAATCCGGGACAAGATTTTCCGCCGCGATCAAGCCCGCCGCGGTCGCCGCCAGCGGCCAGGTCATCAGCTCGGGCGCAATGGCCGAGACCACCGCCAGCGCCGGCGCCGGCACCGCCGCCGTCGCCAGCCCCGCGCCGGAGCGCAACGCCGCCAGGGAGGCCATGGCCGGCGCGCCCGCCTTGCCGCCCGCTGTGCCCATGGTCCCGCCCACAACCAAAACATGTCCAAAATTGCCCTTGTTGGCGGCGGCCAGCCGCGGAGCCTGCGTGAGCGCGAGCGAAGATCCGGCCCAGTCCAGTTGCATCGCCGAAACCACTGCGGCCTCGGGAGAGCCGATCGCCGCCACCACCACCGGCTGCGCCCAGTGCCGCGTCAACGCTCCGAAGACATGCGCCGGTTTGGGCGCGGTGAAGGTGATGACCGCATCGGCCGGAAAGACCGGCCCGGCCACGGAAGCGCTGGTTTCATCGGCCGGCCATCCCGACGGCAGGTCCACGGCCAGAACCGGCGCCGCGCTGCCTTTGAGCCATTCCAGCGCCGCCAGGGCCAGGCCCTTCAGCGGCGGCTTGAACCCGGTGCCCAGCACGGCGTCGAGGACCAGATCGGCCCGCAGTGCGTCGTTGTGGCGGGCCAGCTCCTCCGCCGTCTCAACCACCTGGACCGTTCCCGGCAACGCGCCGGCGAGCAGTTCGCCCCAGGCCGCCAGAGCATCGCCCTTCAGCCCATCCGGCGCGCCCAGCAGCAGCGTCGTCACTTCCAGGCCGGCTGCCGCGAGCAGCCGCGCGGCCATCATGCCATCGCCGCCGTTGTTGCCGCGTCCGCACAAAACCGTCACCCGGCGCGCGGCCGGAAACTGCTGTTGCGCGAAGGCTGCCACCGCCGTTGAAGCGGCGCGCATTAGATCGAGCAACGGAATCCCTAACCGCTCCGTCGTGGCGCGATCGCAGGCCTGCATCTCGGCTGCCGAAAGAATGTGCATCGCAACCATGGTACGACAGTGGTCAGTGGACAGTGGTCCGTTTGTTCGTGGGCGAGCCGGCGGCGGAAGCTCCTGCGGCGAATCTTCAGAACTCGATTCTCGCCTGGAAGGCGATCATGCGCGGGGAGCTGTCTCCGCCCAGGCCCACGCCGAGCAGCCCCGTCGGCGGCGACGTGGTCCCCTCGAGCGTCCCGAATTTTGCCGGGACATACACTCCCGGCACTCCCGCTTCCACATTGCTGGGCAAGGCAAAGTTGGGGTGATTGAAGGCATTGAACATCTGCATGTCCATGCGCAAGGATGCTCTCTCCGTCAGGGGAAACTTCTTGGTCACATAGATGTCGGAATCCGTGAAATGCGGTCCGCGCATCGTGTTCCGGCCGGAGTTGCCGAACTGGCAGTTGGAAGCGGAATCTCCACCAGTGCACGCGCCCGTCGTGGGATCGACGACCGAAACAAAAGCCTCCGGATTGAGCCACTGCCTGGTTCCTGCCACCGTCACACCGGAATAGGGAGCCTTCCTGTAGAGCGGCACGCCGCCAAGTTTTTTGGCAAACTGCGGTCCGCTGCTCTGAAAGATGCCTTTGCCGCCCGCGGCGTAAGGCTGGCTCAACACGGTGAACGGAAGCCCGCTGTGAAGGAACGCCGTCTCGGAAAACGACCAGCCGCTGAAAAGCGCGCGCAGATCCGCGCGCGAAGACGAAAAAGGAACCTGGTAAACACCAAAGGCCGAGATGTTGTGGCGCACATCGTAGTCGCAGTTGCCATATTGGCGGCTCAGCTCGCCCGGCAGCGGCGAGAGAATCCCCAGCGTGGAAAAGCTGAGCAGCCCTCCGTTCGACACCTCGTCCAGGCAATGGCTGAAGGTGTAGTTGCCGCGCAAAGTGAGGTTGCGAAGCTGCTCGGCAAGGCTCGCCTGGAGCCCGGAGTAATTGCTGTTCGCGCCGGTTTGAAACTGGTTCACGCTGCCAAACCGTTGGTCGATGGGATGCTGGTAGGGATAGGGCGCGAAGCAGCCCGCGCAGACGGTCTGGTAGCCATTCAACTCCACCTGGTAGGGCTCGTGCAGGCCGCGCGTGCCGACATAATCGACCCGCAAGCTTCCATTGGCGCGCAACTGCCGCTCGATCCCCAGGCTGTATTGGTAGTAGTAAGGCGTTTTGAACGTGCCGCTGGAAAAGGTGTTCAGGCTCACGGCAAGCGGGCAGGTGGGCGCGCCCTGGGGAATGGCGGCGCAGGGCGGCTCGCCTGCGCTGAAGACCCGCTGAAAGCTCCGGTTGGCTTCGCCGGTCGCGTCCGCGGCGCTGCCCGGCACGCCGGGGGCGATGCCCACTCCGCCCACCTGGCCGCCGATGCCGCCGACAAACGTGGGCGCGTAAGGCGCGTTGGTTGCGGCCAGATCCGCGACTTGGGCCGGAATCAAGTCACTGAAGGCGCCGAAGCCGGCGTGCAGCACGGTTCCGGAGGCAATCTGCACGGCAGCCGAAGCGCGTGGCTGCCAGACCAGCAGCGGCGTTGCCGGATAGAGACTGCTCAGCCCGGCCTGAATCGCTTGATCGAGAGGCTGGGCAATGTCGTGCGAGAGATCGAGAAACGATCCCGCCGGGCGCGCAAAGAGCCGCTGCCGATTCACGGGGTTGGTATTCCATGTGGTCCGGACGCCCGCGGTCAGGGTGGCGCGCGCCGCGGGTTTCCAAGTGTCCATCGCGTACCATTCCAGATTGCCCGCATCCACTCTTTCCGCCAATGCGGTGGGAAACGTCTGGCTCTCTGTATACGCTGCGCCGTAGGTGAACTGGGCAAGATCGTTGTAGATGGCGGTGGGCGCGATACCTTCGCCCAGATCGTAGTCGCTCACGTCGATGCGCCGCGTATTGATTCCGAATTTGTATGTGTTCTTTCCGCGCGCCCACATCAAGTTGTCGTTGATCTGCCACTGGGTCACCTTGCGACCCTGGGGATAGGTGTTGTCGTTGCCTCCAATTGCGGTGAACGGAGCGCTGGAGCTGCCTGGAGTCAGCACGATGGGAAACGCGGCCAGAACCTCGGAATAGTGGTTGGGCTCAAAGATGCTGGAGTACCAACTGACGCCGGGATTGAGCTGGTTGACGAGGCTCGGCGTGAACACGTGAGTGTAGCCGGCGACCAGCGTGTATTGCGGTTGGGGTGAGTAGGAATTGAACATTGGGTTTATGGGGTCGGTATAAGCCGCCTGCAAGCCGGTGTCCTGCTGGTAGCGGTACCAGACGCTGTTGTTGATATTGAGGGTGTGGTCGAGCTTGACCACGACCAGGTTCTCCTTGTCGCTGTTGGTCAACGACTCCTGCCGCTGATTCGCGCAGCCGCTGCCGTTGAAGAGATTGCCGCCGCTCTGCGAACCGGGGAGCAGCGCGCCGCTCGCGTCCAGTGGGCAGGAACTCGCCGGCAGCGGCGTTCCCGCGGTATTGCCGTAGAGCGCGAACATTGCCCTATAGAACGGAATCTCCGCTTTCTCCGGCGGCAGCGCGGTTCCCGTAATCGGGTCGGCGCCGCCTTGCGCCAATTGGCCCAGAACATACTGCCGATAGGCCGGCGTGGGCACAACCGCCTGCGCAACCAGCGGCAGCGCGATCCGAATTCCCTCGTAGTGGGTGAAGAAGAACAACCTGTCGCGAACAACGCGCCCTCCCACGCTTGCGCCGAATTCATTGACCGTGGAGCGGGGCTTGTTGGCGATGCTGTCCGCCGTGTCGTTGGCGTGAAGAAAGTAGTTCTCCGCGTTCGGCAGCGAGCCGTTCCAGGTCTCGTAAAGGTCGCCGTGAAATCGGTTCGCGCCGGATTTGGTGAAGTAATTCACCTGCGATGCGCCATACCGTCCCTGGTCCACGGAGTAGGAGTTGGTGTTCACGGTGGCTTGTTGAACCGCATCCAGGCCGATCACCAGGTTGGTGGACAAGCCGATGTTCAGCCCCAACCACGGATCGTTGGTGTCGAATCCATCCAGGATGTAGCCGTTCGAGGTGGCGGGAAGGCCGTTGAATTCGACGTTGCCGTAGCCTCCAGAGGCCTTGGCGTCGTTTGAGCTTCCGGCCGTATTCATCAGGGCCCCTGGCGAGAACTGCGCGATATGGGTCAGGTCCTGTCCTGGATTGGGCAGGCTGGCGATGGTCTCGACTTCCAGCGTGGTGGCCGTGTTCGGGTTTTCCAGGCTCAGCAACTCCGGTTCCGCCTTCACTTCAACGCTCTCCGCGGCCGAGGAGACCGCTAGTTTGAAGTTCAGCGCCGCCGTGTTGCCCACCCCGACGACCGTAGGCCGCGATCTCTGCTGCGCGAATCCATCCGCGCTGACTGTGACCGTATAAGTGCCAGGGTTGATCGCGGAGAAGTTATACCGGCCGTCGGCATTGGTCCGCGATGCGCGTATGGCACAGGTATCCACATTGGTGGCCGTGACTGAAGCGTTGGGTAGCTCTGCGCCTGTTTCGTCGGTGACCGTGCCGGAAAGTGCGCTCGACGTGCCGCTTTGCGCCGCCGATGACCGCATATTAACTATGGTTAATAGCAGCAAATAGAAAAGGGTCTGCCGTGCCATTGTTTTGCGTTTCATGGGGAACCTCCGAGGGGAAATCGGCGTTCGTTGTCTTTAGAGCATCAGCACCAGGAACCACGCATTCAGCCCTGCGATCAGCGCGGCGACGAACCAGGAGAGCCCCTGCAACCAGCGGGCATTCACAAATTCGCCCATCAGTTTCCGGTTGCCGGTGAACAGTACCAACGGAATCACGGCGAAGCTCAACTGCAACGAGAGAATCACCTGGCTCAGCAGGAGGAGTTTTTCAGTGCCCGTCTCGCCGGTGATGGCCACCACGATGATGGTGGGGATGATGGCCAGCGACCGGGTAATCAGCCGGCGCAGCCACGGCGAGACCTTGAGGTGGATAAAGCCCTCCATGACCACCTGGCCGGCCAGTGTGCCGGTGATCGAGGAGTTCTGTCCGCTGGCCAGGAGCGCAATGGCAAACAGGGTGCTGGCGCCGGCCGCGCCCACCAGCGGGCTGAGCAGCTTGTAGGCGTCCTGAATGGCCTCGACCTCAAAGTGGCCGCTGCGATGGAAGACCGCCGCCGCCACCACGAGAATGGCCGCATTCACAAACAGGGCCACGGTCAGCGCCAGCGCCGAGTCGATGTTGGCCATAATAATGGCTTCGCGCTTGCCTTTCGGCGTGCGCTTGTAGCGCCGGCTCTGCACAATCGCCGAGTGCAGGTAGAGGTTGTGAGGCATCACCGTGGCGCCCAGCATGCCGATGGCGATGTACAACATGCCGGGGTTGGTGACGATCGACGGCGAGGGAACGATCAGGTTGCGGAAGACCGGCCAGTACTCCGGCTTGGACAGAAACACCTGCACCATGAACAGGGCCAGAATGGCGCCGATGAGCGCAATCACCAGCGCCTCCACGTAGCGGAATCCCCAGCGCTGCAAGAGCAGAATCAACAGCACGTCCAGGCCGGTGATGAGCACGCCGTAGAGCAGCGGAATGTGGAAGAGCAGGTTCAGCGCGATGGCGGAGCCGATGACCTCGGCCAGGTCGCAGGCCGCGATGGCGATCTCCGCGCCGATCCAGAGGGTAAAGCTGACCACGCGGCCATAGCGGTCGTGGCAGAGCTGGGCCAGGTCGCGCTCCGTGGCCACGCCCAGCTTGAGGCTCAGGCTTTGCAGCAGAATGGCCATCAGGTTTGAGGCCATGATGACAAACAACAGCGTGTAACCGAAACGCGAACCGCCGGCGATGTCCGTGGCCCAGTTTCCGGGGTCCATGTAGCCTACAGAGATCAGGAATCCCGGCCCGAGAAAGCCCAGCAGCCGCCGCCAGTAAAGCGGCGATCGCGAAAGGCGCACGCTCGCATTGACCTCGGGTAACGAGGGTTCGGCGAGCGCGGGTTGGAGAGCCGTTTCCGGAGTCATGGCCGTTGGGGAAGCGTTGCAGGGGTCACACAACCCGAGTATGCCACAACTTGTTAAGCATGATTAACAAATCTTCTTAAATTAAATTACCGTTATTTTCCCAGCCGCAGCCAAATGGCCTCCGCGGCCGGGCGGCCCAGAATCGAATTCCCTGTAGATAATTCAATCGAAACGGTTTGGTCGTAGTTCTGGCTCGCCACGCGCAGGCTCTCGCCCGGGCCGATGCCCGCCTGGTGCAGAAAAAGCAGCAGCTTGGGGTCGCGCTCTTGCAGGCTGGTGACGATGTAGCGGCGGCCCGCGGCAGCTTCAGAGAGGGGCACTTCGCCGCGCTGCTTTCGTTCGGCGGGGTTCTCTGGAAGCACGGAGTTGCCGTGGGGGCAGGCGCCACCTTCGCCGAGCTTGTCTTTGAGCTTGGCTTCGAAGGACGGGGAGATTGCGTGCTCCAGCCGCTCGGCCTCTTCGTGAATCTCGTACCACTCCATACCGAAGATTTCGCCCAACATGCGCTCGATCAGGTGGTGGCGCAGGGCGGTCTGGTACGCGGTTGCGCGGCCCGCCGGGGTCAGCCGCACAATGCCGTCTGCGCCGACTTCCACGTACCCGTCGCGCTTGAGGCGCTTGAGGGCCATGGTGACGGCGGGGGCTGAGACCTCAAGCCAATGGGCGAGCATGGCCGGAATGACCTGGCGGCCCTCGGCATCGGCTTCAAGGATGGCCTTGAGGTAGTTTTCTTTGGATACGTGAATGGAATCCTTCATGGCGGCTCAAATCAGTCTACGCTGGCGGGGAAGGCGCTCACCGGCGCGGCCTCGTCTTCCTCCTCGTCCTCTTCCTCTTCGTCTGCCTCGTTTTCTTCGTCTTCGTCTGCCTCGTCTTCTTCCTCTTCGTCTTCATCCTGGTCGAGATCGCATTTTTCGCAGCCGTCGCTTACGTCGCAGGTTGAGCAGTCGCAGGGGAAGGGGCAGGTTCTGACTACCGGGCCCAGTTCATCGCCGTCGGGGGTCTGTGTGATGGAATGCACGGCTGCGACGGAGAGGATGTCCACCTGGCGTTCGACATTTTGCGAAGCGATCTGGAGGCCGTAGAGGAAGAGGCCGGCACGGCGCGGGTCGAGCTGGGAAGAGCCCAAGGCATCGAAGACCTGGGCGATGGCGATCTGGATGGCGCTTCGATCTTCAAGGATGGGGAGCTTGAGCGGGTCGCCCGGGGCAGGAGTGGGCGCTGCGGCCATGGTGTGGAGGCGGGTGTGGAAGTAGCAATAGGGTTTGCCCGTCAGCGCAGGGGCATGGCATTTGGAGCCGTTGGGCATGATGTGGCGACATTGGTTGCACATGGGGTACCCCCCCCTATTTCTGTAAGGAAGTTCTTTGGTTTCAGAGCGATGCGAGGTGGGTTGCGCTGCAAATTCTTGATTCTGCGCGAGTTATTTGCAGAATCTAGACAGCAAAGGAGTTACGGCGTTCTCGGGGTATTTTTGAAGTTCTGAGCGGAGGAGGACGCCATGAAACGATTGTGCGCCAAGGGAGGGTAATTCTACGCAAAGTGAGGAGCGCCAGCTTGGAAGCTGCCTCCGATTACTTCCTATGCAGGGCGGCGGCGAGGGCTTCATCCGGCTCGGGACGGACGCGGAAATCGGCGTGGGCCTCGGCAAGGACTACGCGTCCAGCGGGACTTATGACATAGGTTGCCGGCAAGGGAAGACGCCAGCTGGATTCGCCGTTGATGAAGGGGAGATTGACGAGGATGGAGCGAAGGTAGTGCTGGTGGTATTCGGGGACGGTGTAGACGAGGCCGAACTTTTCCCCCAGGGCGCAGCCGGGATCGGAGAGGACGGGGAAGGGCAGGCCATGCTGGCCGGCCATGAAGTCGTTTTGGCGCTCGGTCTGGGGGCTGATGGCGACCATGAGGGCCCCGTGCTCGCGGATGGTTCCGTAGAGGTCGCGCCATGCCTCCAACTCCGTGGAGCAGTACGAGCACCAGCGTCCGCGGAAGAACTTGAGGATGAGCGGACCGAGGGCGAGCATGTCGGCCGAGCGGACGAGGCGGCCGGTGGCGTCGTTCAGGGCGAAGTCAGGCGCGGGGGCGCCGATGGGGAGGATTTGTTCTTCGATGCCGGAGGCGAAGAGTTCGGCGACGGCGCGTTCGCCGACGGCCAGGCGCTCGGCCTGCACGAGGTGCCGGGTGTTGGCGGTGATCTCGTCGAGTTGGTCCTGGAGGAGAGCCATTTCTTGTATTCTCGCAGATGCAAGCTGGCATAGAATGTGCGTATGTCCGGCATCGACTATTCGCCGCTCGGCAGGGCAGTCGCGCGATTGAAAGAGGGTTTGGAGGCATTGAAGCGCGAGCCGGAGAACACTCTTTATCGCGATGGCGTGATTCGGCGGTTTGAATTCACGTATGGGCTGTGCGCGAGCATGTTGGAACGCTTCCCGATGCACGCGGCATCCGTGCAGCCCGACAAGAAGATGACCTTCCCCACCCTGATTCGGACCGCAAGCGAGATGGGTCTGCTGCGCTCGGGTTGGGACGTTTGGTATCGGTTTCGCGAGGCCCGAAACCTCACGAGTCACGTGTACAACGAAGATGTTGCTCGCCAGGTCGTCGACAAAATTCCCAGCTTTGCCGAAGAAGCAGATTATCTATATGCCGAACTCGAAAGGACGGCGGAATCCGGTGACAGTTGATGTGAAGACTCGGCTTCTGCCGCCTATCGTGGTTGAGACCCACGAATGGGAAGAGCTGTGTGCCCTTTTGCAGAGATACCTGCCCGGCCGCACGATCTGGGCCTTCGGCTCACGAGCGACAGGCCGGCGTATGCGTCGGTTTTCCGATTTGGATATCGCCGTGGGAGGCGAAGAACTCGCACTCGACGAAATGGCGACGCTCCGCGAAGCCCTTGACGAGTCCCGGCTGCCGTTCAAGGTGGATGTGGTGCAGATGGCGGCGCTCACGCCGGAGTTTCGGGCGCGGATTGAGCCTAGCCTGGTTCTGGTTCAGGGCTAGCGCGTATTCGCGGCGATCTCGTCGAGCTGGTTCGGGAGAGCGGTATTAGGCACGGGATGCCTCAGGTAAGAGGAATTCGGCGAATTCATAATCGCGATTGCGGGTCTCAACCACCAGCTTCATCTTCAATGTCTTGCGGAATTCCCTTTGCCAGCGGTCGATGCTAGCCGTCGTCCTCGGATGAATGCCCTGGCTGCGAACTACCAATGCCGCGTGTCTCTTTCCTGCGAGCTCGTTCCGCAGCCAGACAGGACGCGTGGCGCGAATCTGGCGGATGGCCTTGCCTACATCGTTCCCCTTCAGTTCTACGATGACGTCCACGGTTCTCGGATGGGCGACGATGTAGTCTGCTCGTTCGCCCGTGGTGATTAAGCCGCCATCCACGTGAATGACCAGAACTGAGCCGTTGTCAGGGTTGTGAAACCTGGCTGCCCGCTTGTTCTCCTCGATAACAATCCACTCTCCCCGTGGGGCTTTCTTGATGTAGCTGGGCAGGTTCCGGCGATCAATTGGCATATTCGATATCCAGTAGCTTGTCGAACTCGCCCCCCAACTGATCGGAAACGCTATCCAGATAATTGCCGTCGATCAGCCCGCTGCCTTCTTTCCCGTCATCCTCTTTTGTGAAAATAGGAACCAGCACGCCGTCGCGGATGGCGTAGGCAGCAAAATCGTCTTCGCTCACCCAGTATTTCTCTCCGATGATCTTCGCAACCTCGTTGTGCTTGCCTTTCTTATTGCCAACGCGCCACGCCTCTATGAGCGTATTGAAAGCCGTGAGGATGTAGGGGCTGTGCGTGGTGATCACCCAGGAAGCATCCAGTACCGGCTCGTTCGCCATTCGTGCAAATGCCCGCACAAGGTCGTATTGTGTCGAAGGGAAGACATTGGCCTCCGGTTCTTCGACAAAGAAGAGGCGCCGATGCAGGGCTTCTCGGAAATCAAGCGATTTAGCGACAGCGCACGAGAGGGCAACGAACTCGCGTAGGCAGGTGATAAGCGGCAGAAGTTCCTGCGTCCCCGACGAGAGAATGGAAAGCGGGAGTTCACGTCCATCGTCCGAACTGAATATCTCTGTGTTTCCCCTAACAACGACTTCGCCTCTGAGAATTCGGCGGCTTTCTTGATCGATCCATGTGGTCAACTTGTGATCGAGGCCAATCTGCGGGACTCTCTTCTGGTAATCAAATGAGAAATCCTGGGAAAAGCGAAGTGTTATCGGGTCGATTCTGTGGCTCGTTCCCAAAATTGCTTTTTGCGAAGTTATAAAAAAAGCCCGAGTTGAAGGAACGTAGGAGTAAATCTCTGATTCGCCGGATTGCATCCTCTCTAGTTCATTCCGAATTGCCCTCGCATAGCTATTGAAATCTGCATTTCCAGAAGAACTTCTTTCCCGCCCAAGCTCGTTTCTTGTCCTGACGTAGCAGGCTTCGATTTCGGCCGAGAGCACTAATCCTGCTTTGCTGAATCCCGAACCGGCGTTGAAGCTTCTTGAGGTTGAGAGGAGCAAACTATACGACCCGTCTCCGTAATCAACTTGCGCATCAGGCTCGGGGCCAAAGGCAGGAAACCACACACGGACGAATTCGTCCATAACGCGCAATCTAAAGGTGTCTAAAGAGTCGGCTTCCCGCATTGAGTTTTCGGCTATTTCAAGAACAACCTTCTGGAAGAAATATGCCAGCTTGCACAGCAAACTCTTCCCGCTGGATTGCGGGCCGATGAGGACAGTGATCTTGCCGAACTCAAGCTCGGCTTCTTTGATGACCGAGAAGTTCTTGACCGTCAGCCTGCGCATCGCGTCCTCCTTTGACTCATAATCTTACCGTCCGAACTTCTGTTTGGCGCCCAGGCCCATGCCGCCTAGCCCGCCGCGCATCATCTTCGCGGCCATGCCGCCTTTGCCCATTTGCTTGAACATCTTGGCCATCTGGGCGTATTGGCGGAGGAGATTGTTCACGTCCTGCACCTCAGTGCCGCTGCCCTTGGCGATGCGCTTGCGGCGCGTGCCGGAGATAATCTCGTGGTTGCGGCGCTCCAGGGGCGTCATGGAGTTGATGATCGCCTCCAGCCGCACAAACTGCTTTTCGTCGACGTTTTTCGAGGCTTGCTGCAAGCCGGCGAAGGGGCCGACGGAGGGCATCATCTTCAAAATCGACTCCATCGAGCCCATCTTCTTGATCTGCCGCAACTGGTCGCGGAAATCTTCGAGGGTGAAGCCGTCGCCGAGCAACGCTTTCTTGGCAAACTCCTCGGACTTCTTGCGGTCCAGCGTCGATTCGGCCTTTTCGAGGAGCGACATCATGTCGCCCATGCCCAGAATGCGGCCGACAATGCGGTCGGGATGGAAAGGCTCGAAGGCGTCGGGCTTTTCGCCGGTGCCGATGAACTTGATTGGCTGGCCGGTGACGTGGCGAATGGACAGCGCCGCGCCGCCGCGGGCGTCGCCGTCCATTTTTGTGAGGACCACGCCTGTCAGTCCAAGACGGGAATGAAATTCGAGCGCGGAGTTGACGGCGTCCTGGCCGGTCATGGCGTCGGCGATGAAGAGGATTTCGCTGGGATTGAGCAGCTTCTTCAGCCGCTCCATCTCCGTCATCAGCTCCTGGTCAATGTGCAGCCGGCCCGCGGTGTCCACGATCAGCGTGTCGCAGCCCATGTTGCGCGCTTCGCGGCGAGCTTCGCCGGCCAGCCTTTCAACCAGCGCGGAACCGGGCGTCTCGCCCTTCTGGTCGCCTTCGTAGAGCCGGGCCTCGATTTGTTTGGCCACGACCCTAAGCTGCTCGCGCGCCGCCGGCCGGTAGACGTCGACCGAAACCAGCATCGGCCTGTGACCGCCTTTTTTGAGCCATGCGGCCAGCTTGCCGGCGGTGGTGGTTTTGCCCGAGCCTTGCAGGCCGGCCATCAGAATCACCGTGGGCGGCTGCGAGGCGAATTTGAAGCGCGCCGTGTCTTTGCCCAGCATCGTGATCAGCTCGTCGCGAACGATCTTGATGACCTGCTCGGAGGGCGACAGCGCGGTCAGCACTTCCGTGCCGATGGCCTTGACGCGGATCTGCTCAATCAGGTCGCGCACCACGTTGAGGTTGACGTCGGCCTCGAGCAGCGCCACGCGGATGGCGCCCAGGGCTTCAGTGATGTTTTCTTCGGTGAGCGTGCCCTGGCCGCGGAGGGTCTTGAAGGCGCGCTGAAGTTTGTCGGTAAGTTGATCGAACATGGTCAGTCTCAAGTGTATCGCGGGGGCGGCGGGGGAGCGGAGCCAGCTTCCGAGACTCGAACTATCCGAGCCATGGGCCTGGTATTCGTCCTCCCCTTAGCTGAGAGCTATACGCAAGCGCCGAATTCACAAACGTCCACAATGGAAATGGAAGGAATATCTTTCTGCCTGGGCCGCTCCGCAAGGCGCGACCCCGGCGGTGCGGCTACTACGTCATCTCCGCCGCATCGACCCAGCCTGAGGCCGGGTAGTGGTTGCGCCTGCGGGTAACGCGCCTCGGGCAAGCTTCTTGGCAAGCAGACCGGCGATGAGCGCGTGCCCTTCGTCGTTGGGATGGCCATCGACCGGGAAGTACGCCTTCTCGGGATTTGGGATGGAACGAAAGTCCGGCAGGATCGTGATATAGATTCCGCCATGGCTCTCAATTATCGAGCGCAGTTCATTGTCGAGTTTGTAGGGGTCGTAACCCTTCGGCCACTGGCCCATGGAGATCATGGCTGCCTGGGCTCGAAGCGGCACAAGGACCACAACAAGCGGCACGCCCGCGGCCCCGGCGCGCTCTGCCATTTCGGCGGCATAGTTGTCAAAGTACCGCAGCGAAGTTTGCCATCTCGAGGTTTGTTCGGCCTTGAGGAACCCCGCATCGTAATCGTCGTTTTTTAGATAGGATGCGACATACTGCTCCCGGCTTTCGGCTTCATACAGAAGGTGGGTCAGCACCAAAGCGGCTTTGGTGCCAGGCACCAGGGCGCGCAGGCCGTTGACCGAAGATAGGCTTGCCAGCACAAGTTCCATTTTGTTCAAGGCGTTTCCCAGCGGATTCCCTTGCCGGGCCTGCGCCATGGCCGGCGTGGCCGTCTCTGCCGCAGATGCCGCCCAATAGGCAAATTTGAAGTCCGCGGGCGAGAGAACCCACAGGATCATGTCCGGTTGGGCGGCCTGTATCTCATCGAAGGGCGGGCCGGAATTCCTGGGGATGAAGGGCCAACGGCCGCCTTCGTTATAGAGGTCGATCTTGCGCCCGGTTTCGCGGGAGAGTTCCGCGGGCAGCAAGGCCGCAATGGTCATTTGTTCTGGAACATACATTCCCATGGCGACCGAAGTACCGATCATCACAATGCGATAGGTTCCCGGCGGTTTTGCTCCGCACTCCATTGCCGCGCGATGCCCGCAGCGATTGAATCGGTATTCTGCCAGAAACCTGCTTTCGGGCGCTCTCTCCGAGCAAACGGTATTCGGTACGGTTGTGGCCTCGCTGGTGGCAGTACCCTTGACCCGGCAACTCTCCATGCCAGTCATTGAACTGGGAAACAGCAAGCGTGCTCCCAGCACGGCTGAAGCCGAAAACAGGAAGATTGTCAGCAGACTAAGGGTTGGCAGCAGAAACCAGTCGCGACTCGGAAGCTTCTGCTCATTCGAGGACTGAGCACCGCTTGACCTGGATTCCGTCATGCTCACTCTCCCTGGCTACCCCTGTTGGGCCGCAGCCTTCGATCTTGCTTGTCTCAATCAGGTTCTTGTGTTGCACCACTCGGCGACCGTGGCCTGCCCGGTAACCCGTCCGGTGGAAGTGTTAGTGTAGCGCAACGGCTGAAGGGGCGTTTCGCGCCGCCTGCCACGTTGCCACCTGCCGGCGGTGCGTTACCGCTCGATGCCGGCCAGGGCGCGCCATGCTACTGATTGTTCTTCCCCCGGGAGCTTGGATAGACACATCTGCATTGCCTTGAGTACGGCAAGTCCATCGGGTCGAACCCGCCGATTTGGCAGGCCCCGGCTGATCCTGGCTATTCCTCGAAGTTCAGCCAGGCGCGGAGGACCTTGAAGGCGCGCCGGAGTTTGCCGGTTCACCCCGCGGTTTGCCCGGCCTGCATCGGGTTGCTATGCTGAGACCACACTGCGAAAGAGAGCGTCCCATGGCGAAAGTGCTGCTTCATTCCGTTGCTGCCGAGGATCCAAAGAACGATCCATGGATGCGGAGCGCCTTGGAAATGCTGACCGAAAGCGCGCGCCAGGACAGATTTGGGGCGCACACTCTGACGCAGGATCCGGAGGAAGCCGACCTCATCGTGTTTGCCGAGATGGGCTTGCACGGTATCTTCGCCGAACTGGTGCGGCATCATCCCTACGTGAAGAAGTACCGGAGCAAGTGTTTCCTGTTCGACTCAGGCGACTACGCGGTGCCGTTGCTGCCTGGTGTGTATGCCTTTCTTCGCAAGCAGTACTTCGATCCGGCGCGAACCCGCACCGGCTATTACCTTCGCACCGATGAAAACCCCTACATGGACTTTCGCCCCCTGGACGCGGACCCACCCTATCTGGGTTGCTTTGTCGGCTCCGTGGAGAGCGACCCGGTGCGCGCCACGCTGGCGCAACTGCCGGGCGACAGATTTCTTGTTGAAGATACTTCCGCGTTTGCGTTTCAACTGCTTTCCAGTAAGTCGCTGGATGAGCGGCGCCACCAGTTCTGGTCTCATTATGCCGATAGCATGGCGTCGGCGGCCTTTGCCTTGTGTCCTCGCGGACGCGGGCCGGGCAGTGTTCGCCTCTTCGAAGCCATGCGCATGGGCCGTTGTCCCGTGATCCTGGCCGATGAGTGGGCCTATCCGGAGCGCGTCGATTGGCAGGCATGCAGCATCGTCGTGCCGGAAAAGGATGCATCCCGATTGCCCGAAATTCTCGAAAAGTGGCGCCCTCGAGCCGCCGAAATGGGAGCCAGAGCGCGCCAGGAGTGGGAGAAGTTCTATGCCCCCGACGTGCGCTTTCACTGGCTGGTGGAAGACTGCCTCGCCATGCGCCGCGCGCGCCGCATGCCGGAACCCATTGCGGCAAAACTCGCCTGGCTGCATCTGCTCGATTACATAACCTTCCGCAGATTCCTCTCGAGCAAGAAACAGATGTACCACCGAACCGGAAGGATCATTCTCTAACAGCCGCACGAGGATCGAGACGGGAGTTGTGGGGCCGGCATGAAAGGACAAGCTGCCGGGCCCGCACTGTTACAAATGTGTTAATATCGAACCTCAAGAAAGCTGGCGGACCCCCTTTTATCACCGCCGGAGCCAACACCATGAACCTCTACCTGATGCGCCACGCCAACGCCGGACTGCCCCGGGAGAATCCCAAGCTAGACGCCAAGCGCGCCTTGGTCAAAGAAGGAAAAGACCAGTGTATGTTGATGGCGCGGCTTCTTGGCGCGCTCAAGGTGCAAGTGGACGTGATCGTGTCGAGCCCCTTGAAGCGGGCCATGCAGACGGCGCAGTTTGTGGGTACCGAGCTGGGGTTTGAGGGCAACGTCGAGGTGAGCAAGGCGCTGGGCCTGGATGGGGATTACCACGACTTCCAGCAGATGCTGGCCAAATATGCTGACCGCGAGGGCGTGCTGGCCGTGGGCCATAACCCCAATCTCTTTCAGTTTCTGGGGCGCCTGATCACCGGCAATGGCGGGGCCAGCATTCGCATGAGGAAAGGCTCGGTGGCGCGCATTGACTTCGACAGCCATCCGCCGCGGCTGCACTGGCTGATCGATCCGCGCTCGGCGCGGGCCATCTATCAGAGCGTGACCGGAAGCTCGAGCCCCAAAACCTCGCGGAAATAGCGCGACCCAGGCGATTGGCGCCGTGCGGCGCGCCGCGGACCCGGCTGCTATCCTTGTCTCGACGGATACCAAGCCATGACCAACGATTCCGCAACACACGTTCGCCCGCAGCCCGGGCCCTCCGCACTGGCGTCCTGGGCGCTGCTCGCGGCCATCTTTATCGCCGTGTATTTTGCTTCCCTGTTCACGCCGCCACTCATGGACGACGTGGACTCTTCCCATGCACAGGCCGCGCAGTACTTCTCCGAGAGCGGAGACTGGATCACGGCCAAGATCAACGGGATTCGCTATATCGAGAAGCCGCCGCTGCCCTACTGGACGGTGGCGACGCTCTACCACATCTTCGGGCAGAACGCCTTCTCCGCCCACTTGCCCAACGCGCTGGCCATGCTTGCCCTGGCCTGGCTGGCCTGGCTGTGGACCACGCGCGGATGGGGCAGGCGCGCCGGGCTTTATGCCGCGCTGGGCGTGCTCACCTCGATCGGCCCGTTTCTCTATACCCGCTTCATCATTCCCGAGGCGGTGCTCAGCGTCATGCTGCTGGGCGCGCTCTACCTGCTGCTGACCGGCCTGGAATGGAACCGGCCGAACCGGTTCTATTGGATGTGGGCGATCATGGGCCTGTCGCCGCTGGTCAAGGGGCTCATTGCGCCGGTGTTTTTTGTGGGCGCGGTGGTGCCTTACCTTGTCCTCACCGGCCAATGGCGGCGCTGGCGCGAGATGAAGCCCATCGCCGGCCCGCTGATCTTTCTGGCCATCGCCGCGCCGTGGCACATCCTCTGCGGCCTCGCCAATCCCGACCAGGGACACGCGGTGGGCAACCATCCCACGCTGGGCAACGTGCACGGGTTCTACTACTTCTATTTCATCAACGAGCACGTCCTGCGCTTCTTCAGCCTGCGCTATCCGCACGACTACAACAAGCTGCCGCAAATCCTCTACTGGGTGCTCCACCTGGTCTGGCTCTTTCCCTGGAGCCTGTTTGTGCCCGCCGTGGTGGCCCTGGCCTGGAAGACCCGGCACAGTTGGATGCAACACCTGCGTCCGGACGCGGGACAGACGGTGGACTTCTACCTGGATTACGCGGCGCGGCAGGATGTGGCCACCTACATTCAGGGAGTCAAATTCCGCGTGCGCTCGATTTGGCTGCTGAGCTTGTACTCCGCCTGGACGCTGTTGTTCTTCGCCATCTCGTCCAACCAGGAGTACTACACCTTCCCGGTGTGGGCGCCGCTGCTGATGCTGATTGCGATTGTGGTGGCGGGCATTGAGGAGGCTCGTGCGCCGGACGGCAATCCCGAGGGCAAGCCTCTGCTTTCCACCGCCTGGCTCACCGGAGCGCAAGCCGCGTTTGCTGTCATCGGCGTGCTGGCCGCCATCGTATTGGCCTGGGGGCTTTGGGTCTCGCGCGATCTGCCCTTTGTGCCGGACATCGGCACCCTGCTGGCGCATCGCCGCGTGGGCGACTACACGCTGTCCATGTCGCACCTGTTCGACCTGACCGGGGCTTCGTTTGCGGCGCTGCGGCTGCCGTCGTTGATGGCCGCCATCACGCTCCTCATTGGGCCGGCGCTGTGCTGGGTTCTGCGGCTCAAAGGCAAGCAGATGGCCGCCACCGTGTGCCTGGCGCTCACCTCGGCGGTGTTTCTCATCGCCGCGCACATCGCCTTCGCCCGCTTCGATCCCATGCTCGGCTCCAGCCGCATCGCCGACACCATCAATCAAAAAGGCTCGCCCGCCGACACCTTCATCATTTACGGCGAGCAGTCAGAGGCTTCGTCGGTGATCTTTTATACCCACAAGCTGTTGAACAAGCCGACGCTGCTGGTGTATCCGCCCTGCGGCCAGCATGGCGAGGGTTCGCCGCTGCTGTGGGGCTCCTGCTACCCCGACGCGCCGGATATTTTTCTCAGCAATCAGAAGCTCTCCGGCATCTGGGGCACGGGGAATCGCAAATGGCTCTTTGCCCAGGACCTGAACCGGGCCAAGGCGGAGCAGTTGCTGGGCAATCGCCTGATCCACGTCCAATCGCTCGCCGACAAGGAGCTGTGGACCGACCGGCCGCTGCCGTAAGGCGGAAGGCGTGGTACCGCTTGTCCGCCAGGCGCCGGCCTTCCCGCAAAGGCGGGTGCCCTACCCTTGCAGCAGGTTCATCGCTGCAAGGGTGGGTGGGCACGAACCCCAAGAGGGATGTGCCCCATGTCTGGACAAATCCAGACATGGGGCACGTTGCATAACCTGCGGTGGCCCGCGCCTTATTCCGGCTTGGGCTGGCCGGTGATGCCTTCCTGCTTGGCCAGGCGGACGCGGGCGCTCTCCAGCTTCTTCTGCACCTTGGCCACGTCGCCGGGGTCCACGTCCGCGGATGTCGACTTGGCATACTCGGACAGCGATAGCTCCCATTGCGCGGCCGCCAGGCGGATGCGCCCGGTTTTCTCGTAGAGATCGCCCAGGTGGTCGTGGACGGTGGGATCGGTGCGGTCGCGGTCGACGGCGCGGCGCAGGTTGTCCTCGGCCAGCTCATACTCGCCCAGCTTGAAGTAAACCCACCCCAGCGAATCCAGGTAGGCCCCGTTCATCGGCTCCTGCTCCACCGCCTTGCGGATCATCTGCAACGCTTCATTCAGCCGCGTGCCTTTGTCGGCCATCATGTAGCCCAGGTAGTTCAAGGCCATGGCGTTGGTGGCGTCCAGGTCGAGCACCTGGCGGAAGTACTGCTCCGCCGGCTCAAGATGCTTCTGCCGCTCGGCCAGTTCGCCCTTGAGAAAGAGCAGGTAGATCTTGTCTTCCTTCTTCTGGGTCAACGCGCCGGCGTGGTTCAGAGCGTCTTCGGCATCCTTCCAGCGGTGCACGCGGACATACATCTGGCCCAGAGCCAGCCAGACCATGCGGTCCTTGTCGGTATTGTCCAGCAGCGCTTTGGCCACGGCCAAGCCGTCTTCGGTCTTGTCCTCGTCGATCAGCGCGCTGGCCAGCATCAGCTTCAGATCGCGATTCTTGGGGTCCGCGTCCACGGCCTTGCGCGCCACCTCCACTGCCTTGTTGAACTGCTTGGCATCGCGGTAGGCGTCCACCTGGCCCTGGAAGCCGCGCAGCGCGGACTCGCCGCCCAGGTCAACGAGTTTTTGATAGGTGGCAATCGCATCGCTGGTCCGGTTCAGCTCGCTGTACACCGCGCCCAGCCGCTCCAGAAAGATGCCGCGGTTGTTCTTTTCCTCGGTGGTATAGGCGCCGTTGGCGTGCGAGGTCAGGTCCGCCATCTTCTCGTACACCGTGACCGCTTCGTCGAAGCGGCCCAGCACGTCCAGCAGCAGTCCTTCGTTGTAGCCCGCCTCCAGCGAGTTGGGGTCTTTCTTGAGCGCCTTGCGCACCGTCGCCAGCGCATCTTCCCACTTGCCCTGGCGGCGCTGAATCTCGCAGATGTGAATGAGCGAAGCGGTATCTTCCGGATCGGCGTCGGAAATGGCCTTGAACTGCTTCAGCGCTTCGTCCAACTGGTTGTCGTTCAGCAGGGCCTCGGCCAGCGCATTCATGGTTTGCAGGTCGCCCGGCGCCATGTCCGCGGCGCGTTGATAGGCGGAGATCGCATCCTTGGGCCGCTTCAACTGGTCATAGGTGGAGCCCAGCGCGCCCTCCATCTTGGCGCTGCGGTCGGCCACAGGAACCGCCTCAATCGCCTTCGCGGCCTGGTCCAGGTTGCCGCTCTCGGCATACAAACGGGCCAGGTTCAGCACCACCTCTTCCGAGTCCGGCTCAATCGCCTGGGCAATCTTGAACTGGTCTTCGGCTTTTTTAGCGTCGTGCTTCACCGTGTAAAGCTGGCCCAGAACCATGTGGTCTTCCACGCTCTTGGGCGTCAGCACCAGAATCTTCCCAAACTCCGCGATGGCCTGGTCCAGCGCATTGCCGGCCGGCGAAGACGAGGAAACGCCGTTTTCCTGCTCCCCCAGTTGGCGCAGATAGATGCGGCCCAGCAGCTTGTGCGCGTCCAGGTTGTCCGGCGACGTCTTCAGCAATTCCTTCGCCGTGGCCTCGGCCTCATGAGCCCGCCCGGTGCGGAAGTAGAGATCGGCCAGCGCGTTGTTCAGTTCCGCCGAATGCGGGTCCGCGTTCAGCGCCTTCTTGTACTCCTCGATGGCGAAGGTAATATCCTCGGGCCGGCCCGCGTCTACAGCTTCCTCTTCGTAAATGCCGGCCAGTCCCAGGTGAAAGTAGGCCTGGGCGCGGTCCTGCGCCGGCGCGCTCGTATCCGGGGCATCCTTTTGCGGCCCGGCCTGGGCGGGCGCGATTTGGACGGGCGCGGTGGTGGCGGGCGCAGCTTTGCCGGGCGCGGTCCCGCTGGGCCTCGCCGGGGCCACGGTGTCGGGAGGAAACACGTCCGGCGTCTTCTGGGCGCGGGCAAAACCCATCGGCAACAGAGCGAGAGACGCGGCGGCGATCGACAGCCGAAGGGGCAGCAGATTCATTCTTGGTTTCATCATCCTGGGAATTCCATGCCTCTTGTGCCGGGCGAAAGGGCTGAAACCCACCGCTGGACGGCCGAAAGGGATTGCAGGCAGGTGGGTTGCAGGCACTCTGCCTACTATAAAGACGATTCTAACCGGCATTGGTCGCGCGCGGCGGGAAAGATTGGCGAATCGAGGGCTACTTTCTTGACGCGGTGCGTCAAATTTGCCATATTGGTGCATGGCCGGGCCGGAATGGCAAGACACGCCGCCCAAGTACCGCGACAGGCGCACAGAGCGTTTTGCTGCCGGCGAACGCGTCAAGGAGTTTCAGGCGTTCAAGGAACAGGCGGAGCGGCGCCTGGACATTCTCGATACGGCGGTAAGCCGGAATGACCTGATGCTTTTGCCGAGCAATCGGTTCGAGGCGCTGGCCGGGGACCGGAAAGGGCAGTTCAGCGTTCGCATCAATCAGCAGTGGCGGGTATGTTTTGAGTGGCCCGACAAGCAGGACAGGCCATCGCAGATCGAGATATGCGATTACCATTCGTGAGGGTATGAGTATGGGGCGCGATCCAATCCATCCGGGCAGATTCCTGGCCGACGAACTCGATGCGCTGGACATGAGCGTGCCGCAGGTTGCGGCGGTGTTACACGTTCCGCCCAACCGGATTTACCAGCTCCTGAAGGGCCAGCGCGCCCTGACCGCCGACACGGCATTGCGCCTGAGCCAATGGCTTGGCACTTCAGCCGAAATGTGGCTCAATCTGCAAAAGCTCTACGAGCTGCGCCTTGCCGAGCGGCAGGCGGGCGAGAAGATCAAAAAGACCATCGTTCGGCGGGAACCGGCGCAGGCGACGTAGATTTCTTCGCTTTTCCCCCTTGCGTGCTCCCCACCCTTGCGTTGTCGCCGCGGCGACAACGCGGAAAAGCACGGGCGCCCGCGCTTCCATGCCTGGTTTAAGGATCGGCCGCCCGGCCTGACGCCCACGCATAGGCCGCTTGATGGCTAATTCCTCTGCTAGATACCCGACTGCCTCCCCAGCCGCGACAGCCCATCCCATTGCGCATGTCCAATTCAGACCAGAAACTGGCCGCGGCAAAGCGCAACCTGAGGTTCGGCATGTTTTTGTTGTGGAGTTTTCAGGAGCGGACTTGTGGGATCACGAGCAGACGCTCACCCAGGCCGGCTCCGCCATCGTGCCCTCAAAGGAGTTCAAGGATATGTTAAAGCACAGCATCGGTTTCGGTTTTCTGGTCGTGGCCTTTTCCGCGGCGGCGATCGCGCAAGAGGCAAACCCCACCTCGACGGCACAACAGACACAGGCTCCAGGGTCCATGGTCCAGTCCGGCACGCTCGACAATGTTCCTCTTTACAAGATCGAAGTGGTTGGGCGCGACATTCCTGCCATCAACTACTTCCATCGCAGCGGCTCGACGAAGATTGGCTTCCGTGGCACAAGCCTTTTGCCGGATGCCAAGGGCTTCGCCAAGGTCGACAGCAAGGACGGCCGCACCCAGATCGACGCGGACTTCGAGGGACTGACGCCGGCCAATAGCTTTGGCGTCGAGTATCTGACCTATGTGCTCTGGGCCATTACGCCGGAGGGCCGGCCGGCGAATCTCGGCGAAATACTTCCCTCCGGATCGAAGGACAAGAACCACATCACCGTCACCACCAACCTGCAGGCCTTCGGCTTGATCATCACCGCCGAGCCCTACTTCGCCGTCACCATGCCCAGCGATGCGGTGGTGATGCAGAACGTCATCCTGGAAGATAAAACCCAGGGCGTTCTCGAGCAGGTGAACGCGCATTACTCGCTGCTGCCCCGCGGGGCCTACGAGGAGATCGCCGGACGCCACACCGTGCTGCATCCGATTACGCGCAACGAGGCATCCCCGCTTGAACTCTATGAGGCCGAGAATGCGGTGCAGATCGCGGATGCCGCCGGCGCCGAGACCTATGCGGCGGACACGATGGTGACCGCCAATACGGCCCTGAAGAACGCCGAGGATCTTGACTCCAACAAACACAACGAACGCAAGCAGACCGTCACCTTCGCCCGTGAAGCGGTGCAGGCGGCCGAAGATGCGCGAATCATCACCATCCGCAAGATCAAGGCGCAAGACGATGCGGCGACCGTGCAAGCCCGGCTCGATGCCGAAGCGGCCGCGAGAAAGTCCCAGGCAGACGCCCAGCAGTCCCAGCTGGATGCCGACGCGGCCAAGCGGGCGGCCGAGCAGTCCCAACTCGAAGCCCAGCAGCAGGCCGCGCAACGCGCGCAGGCCGATGCCGCTGCCGCCGACGCGGAAGCGCGCGCACGCGCGGCGCGGGACGCGCAAAAGACCGCCGAACAGAGCGCCCTGCTGGCTACGCAGCAAGTTGAACAGGCGCGCGAGCGGCTCAAGCAGCAGTTGAACCAGGTGTTGCAGACCACGGAGACCGCGCGCGGCCTGATCGTCAACATGTCCGACGTTTTGTTCGACTTCAACAAATTCACCCTGAAGCCCGAGGCGCGCGAAAAGCTCGCCAAGGTGTCCGGAATCCTGCTGGCATATCCCGGCCTGAAAACGCAGGTCGAGGGCTACACGGATAACATTGGCTCCGACGAGTACAACCAGAAGTTATCCGAGGAGCGCGCCGGTTCGGTGCGCACCTATCTTGTGACGCAGAACGTGCCGGATGCGAATGTCTCAGCCACGGGCTTCGGCAAAACCAACCCCATCGCCGATAACTCAACCAACGCGGGCCGGGCCCTGAACCGGCGCGTCGAGTTAGTGGTTTCCGGCGCCGCAATCGGCATCGAAGAGTCCGCTCCCGGCGCGCAATCGCAAACCCAGCCGGCGCCTGACAGCCAACCGGCCGCACCCCCGGCCCCCGCGCCGCCGGTCGGGACGTCGGGTGTGTCGAACCCGCCGCGGTAAGTAGGGTGGAAGCTACAAAACGGGCTGCCCCTCCAGTTTGAGGAGCAGCCCGTTTTTTGTGTTCAGCGCGGCCAACCCAGCGTCCCGGCTCCGCTGGCCCTCTCGCGTTTCAATGCCGGAAGTGCCGCATCCCGGTGAACACCATGGCGATGCCGAGTCTGTCGGCAGCGTCGATGACGTCCTGGTCCTTCACCGATCCGCCGGGCTGGATGACGGCGGTGGCGCCGGCCTGCGCGACTGCCTCCAGCCCGTCGGGAAAGGGAAAGAAGGCGTCCGACGCGGCGACGCAGCCTTTGAGCGGCAGCACGGCCTTCATGGCACCAAACCGCGCCGCGTCCACGCGGCTCATCTGCCCTGCGCCCACGCCCAACGTCTGCCCCGAGCGCGCGTACACAATGGCATTCGACTTGACGTGCTTGCAAACGCGCCAGGCAAAGAGCAGGCTGCGCAGCTCCTCGGCGGTGGGCGGACGCCAGGTGACCACCTTCAGGCCGGGGTCGAGCGCCGAGGCGTCCACGCGGCCAGTGTCGGCGTCCTGCACCAGATAGCCGCCGGAGATGTGCTTGACCACCGGGCGCGGCGGCGCGGCATGCACCTCGACCAGGCGCAGGTTCTTCTTGGCGGCGAAGCGCTCGCGTGCTTCGGCGGTGAAGCTGGGTGCGGCGATGGCTTCGACAAACAGATTGGCGATCTCAGCGGCGGCCGCGCCGTCCACTTCGCGATTGATGCCGATGACGCCGCCGAAGGCCGAGACTGGGTCGCAGGCCAGCGCCTTCTGGTAGGCCTCAAGGACAGTTTTGCCGGTGGCCGCGCCGCAGGGGTTGGTGTGCTTGACGATCACCACCGCCGGCTCGTGCGACTCGCCCCCAGCCAGTTCCTGCGCCAGCTCCCAGCAGGCATCGAGATCGACGAGGTTGTTGTAGCTGAGTTCCTTCCCTTGCAACTGGGTTGCGCCCGCGATCCCCAGGCCCGTGCCATCGGAGTAAAGCGCGGCACGCTGGTGAGGGTTTTCGCCGTAGCGCAGCGATTGCGCTTGTGGGATGTTGATGCGCAACGTAGTGGGCAGGGCCTGTGCGTCCGGCGCGGCGGGCGCCTCAGGCGCGGGCGCTTCGGCGATACGATCCAGAGTGTTGGCGATGGCCGCGTCGTAAGCCGCGGTCGTAGCGAAGGCTTGCTTCGCCAGCTTCCATCTTGTCTCGCGCCCCAGCGCTCCGCCGTTCGCCTTGAGCTCCTCAACCAGCGCCGGGTAATCGGCAACACGCGTCACGATCGCCACGTCTTCAAAGTTCTTGGCCGCGGAGCGCACCATCGACGGGCCGCCGATGTCGATGTTCTCGATGAGATGCCCGAAGGCCACGCCGGGCTGCGCCGCGGTCTTCTCAAAGGCGTAGAGGTTCACCACCACCATGTCGATCGGCTCAATGCCGTGCGCGGCCACGGCCGCCTCGTGCTCGCGGTTGCCGCGGATGTAAAGCAAGCCCCCATGCACCTTGGGATGCAGCGTCTTGACGCGGCCGTCGAGCATCTCGGGAAAGCCTGTCAGTTCGCTGATGTCCTTGACCGCAAGGCCAGCCGCGCGCAGCGCCGCCGCGGTGCCTCCGGTCGAAACCAGTTCCACGCCAAAGCCTGCCAGCGCCTGGGCAAACTCCACCAGCCCGGTTTTATCGGTGACGCTGAGCAGCGCTCGCTTGATCTGCTTGGTTCCCGTCGCGGTTGAACTCACGTTCGCACCCCTCTATCTAAGGTCTTAGCCCGCATTTCTCACACTCCGCAGAGAATTGTAGCGCCGGCCTCCTGGCCGGCTGTTCTGGGGGCCTCCCGGCCCCCCGGAGCATCGCCACACCTCGATTTCCGGGCCACTGCGCCGCCGTGAAAAATGCAGTTTGGCCCCACGGCGCAACTGGCTCTTCCGGCTGCGAAGAATCACACTCCAGAGTACATCCAAATGCGGCCCCCGCCGCCGCGCCTTGAGCGGATGCCGTTGCGGGCAAATCCATTCCCAGAATTCCGTTCGCCGCGGTGGACCCGGAAGCGGCCGAACCCTCGATTTTGCCGGGATGAAAGCGATTTCCCCCCGGTTGCGGAGGCAACGCCTGCGATGGGTATGAAAATGCTTTAAACTGATGGCATGGGCAGCTATCCGTCCTCCCCCGAACCGCAGATTCTTCCGCCGGACTACGGCTCCATGTCGCCGCAACCCGTGCGCCGGCCCAGGCCGTCGTGGGCCGCCTCGCCGGCCACGTATCTGCTGGTCGGGATCAATTGCCTGGTGTTTGTGGTGATGGTGCTGCGCGGGGTGAGCATTGGATCGCCGACCACCGACCAACTGATGCACTTTGGCGCCGACAACGCCGGCAACGTGCTGGTTCTGGGCGAGTGGTGGCGCATCGTCACGGCCATGTTTGTGCACGTGGGCATTCTGCACCTGGCCACCAATATGTGGTGCCTGTGGAACCTGGGATTGCTGGCCGAGCCGCTGATGGGTTCCGCGGGCGTGCTGGCGGTCTATATTCTCACCGGCGCGGCGGGCAACCTGCTTTCCACCTGCGTCAACTGGATTTGGCCGATTCACGACGCATCCGGGATCATCGCATTTCCCGCGGGCGCGGGCGCTTCCGGCGCGGTCTTCGGAATTGCCGGAGCGCTGATTGTGCTGCTGAAATCCAACCGGCTTCCGGTGCCGGTGTTTGAGCTGAAGAGGCTGCGCAAGTCGGTCATCTACTTTGCCGCGCTAAACCTGGTGCTTGGCCTCTCCATCAGCTTTGGCACCCACGTGATCGGTTCCGGCATCAGCATTGACAACATGGCCCATGTGGGCGGTTTCACCTGCGGTTTGCTCTTTGCCGCCCCCATGGTGCCCCGGCTAGGCTCGCCCAGGGAGATTTTTCAGAGGCGGCTCCGGCTGTCCGTGGCGCTGGTAGTGGGACTGCTGGTGTTGTTCGGCTTCTACCTGGCCCATGTGCCGGCGCAGGGCTGAATTGCGGCCGATGCTTCCACGAGTTTGTGCAAGAATATCCCTGTACGCCCACCAATCCGAGTTCATTTTCAGGAGGCGAGCCATGAAGCGCCGCGAATTTCTCAAGCAGGCCGGCCTCACCGCCGCTGCCGTTGCCTCGGCCAGCCAACTGGAGGCAACCGCCTCCACGCCTTCACAGCCCATTGGCCGCCGTCCGCTGGGCCGGACCGGCGAGCGCCTCTCCATCATCGGCTTCGGCGGCATCGTGGTGATGAACGAGGAGCCCGGCGCCGCGAAGAACATTGTCGCTGAGGCCGTGGACCGCGGCGTGAACTACTTCGACGTCGCTCCAAGTTACGGCAACGCGCAGGAGCGGCTGGGCCCGGCGCTGGCGCCTTACCGGAACCATAGCTTCCTGGCCTGCAAGACCGATGGCCGATTGAAGGACGACTCGCGGGCGCAGCTTGAGGAGTCGTTGCGGCTGCTGAAGACCGATCATGTGGACCTCTACCAGTTCCACGCGCTGACAAAAATGACTGACCTGGACAAGGTGCTGGGGCCCGGCGGCGCGATGGAGACCATGGAAGCAGCGAAGAAGGAAGGCAAGATTCGCTTCATCGGCTTCTCCGTGCACTCGGCGGAGACGGCGCTGGCGGCCATGGACCGCTACCACTTCGATACCATCCTCTTCCCGCTCAACTGGGTGCTCTATACACAGGCCGGTTTCGGTCCGCAGATTCTCAAGAAGGCGCAGGAAAAGGGCGTCGGCATCCTGTGCCTGAAGAGCATGGCCAAGACGGTCTGGCCGGCGGGCCTGAAAGAACATCCGCAGCCCAAGTGCTGGTATCAGCCGGCCGCCTTTCCCCACGAGGCATCGCTGGGCTTGCGCTGGACGCTCGGTCATCCCATCACGGCCGCCGTCCCGCCGGGAGATGAGCGCTACTTCCGCCTGGCCATGGACATTGCCCAGAGCTACAAGCCGCTGGACTCAGCCGAGGAACAGGCGCTGCTGGCCGGCGGCCAGGGCGCGGAACCGATCTTCCACCTGGGGAACGACGTCTAAGGTACTGATTCCGAAGTGCTTAACCTATTCCTCGCTGTCATTCCTTCGAGTGTGCGCTTCGGATTGTCGGATTAGTTGGCCTTCTCGCGGAATAGAGCCAGTATTGAGGCGTGATCGCCGAAGTAAGCGTAGGGTTATCTGTCGGTGCCTTGCACGCTCCCATCTCCCCGCTCCCCCGGTGCGGGCTAACTCCGTGCAGCTGAAATCTTTGCCTTCAGCGCTGCAATCGTTAGTGGCGGATTTCTTCGGTGCAGCATTTCGTGACAGTTTGGGCAGACCGGACGGAGATCGAATTTGGGATTGACATTGCGCTGTCTCTTGGCCGCTGCCAGGGGCTTCAGGTGATGGACATGAATAAATCCATCGCCTAGATCGCCGTAGGTTTTACCAAAATCAAATCCGCAGACGGTGCAGACGGCGCGGAACAGTTCAATGCACTTCTTTCGCGCATTGGGATCGCGTTCAACCTTGCTCACCTGAATGGTAGTCCGTGTTCCTTCGATCATCCTTTGCGCGCTGACCTCGGACGGCGAGAGATAGAACTGTTCGTCGAGTCGTTTCAGTAGAGCCTGAGCCCTTTCCTGGGATACATACGCGAACATGTTGACGCTCCTCAGCCACTTCCAGCCCCGAAACATCTTTCGGAGCTCAGTGAGAGGGATAGGCGATTCCAACCTGCGGACCTCTCCAACTCGTGCCCTATACCACTTGGTGTCAGTAGCCTGTGGCGACGTCAAGACGCGGCCGACCGCCGTAATTGCACTGACGGGCTGCACAACATAAAAGAGAACCGTATCTCCAGCAGCGGTCAATTTCGGGACATACCAGTAGGCAGATTTCTTCGCCGAATCCAATCCCTCTAGAACCTTCGCCCCGTTCTTGCCTGCGAGGAGAATCTGTACACCTTGTTTTTGATGAACAAGGTTCCAGAGTCTCTCCGCAATGTTTTCCGGTACAAGCGCCCCGCGCCGGGGGTACCGCAACCAGTTCCAGGTGGGAAAGTGCTTCTTAAGATCGCCGACTGCGATTCTGTTCGGCAGCAGTTCAAAATGGCCGACTTTCACTCGATACGGGTAATCGCCGGGGCGTCCCTTGACCGGATAGCCGATTACCTCCGCCTTGGCAATGCATGCGCTGTGTGGCTTCTGAATATAGATGAGGACTCGATCACCAGGACGAGCGCTTTTCAGGGTTGACCAGTTCGCCGTGCGGCGGTTTTTCGCAAGGCGATAAACCAACGAATAATCGCCGTTCTGCTCATCCGAACCGCCAATGAAGATGAACAAGTTACGCGCCATTCGCCCTCCAATATCGACTAGTGATCGGTTCAAAAAAGAATCAGCTACTCTCCTTGCGCTCTGAGCGAACGGGGCCCCGAACGCTCTTCAGTTCGGGGGTGGTGAGCGAAGAATCTGCTTTCGTACTCCCACAGTTCCCCAGCGAACTTCGGACACGGTACGCTACCGCACCGCCGTGGCGGCGAACTTCTTGACCATGGCCAGCAGTAACTTGCGGTCGCTCTCGTTCAAATTCGACGAGTAGCGGCGAATCTGGGTGAGAAACTTCAACTCATCGTCGGAGAGCTTCTGCGTGCTCAGATGATGGCCCAGGGTGTCGTCGGCGAAGAACTGCGAGATGGGCAGGTCCAGCGCCAGCGCGATCTTTGAGAGCGTGTCCAGTGAGGGCACGGTGTGGCCGTTCTCCACGCGCGAAAGGTAGCAGCGCAGCAGGCCGGTCTTCTTCTCGATGTCCCCTTGCGAAAGTCCCTTTTGCAGCCGGTGAGCGCGAATGACGGTGCCGATCTTCATCACGGGAGTTGGCCCTCTCCATCGCCGCCGGAGATTACTGTTCCGGTAGCAACGAAATGATTATTGCCTAAAGAGTTAACATGCCCGGATGCGGTTTACAAGCCCGCAGGTCAACTATTTCGGCCCTGAAGATTACTTTGGTGTTTGCCGCCCCGCGCCCGCCAGGCGAAAACCCGCCTGTCTCTCCCCCACCGCCCAGCGCCACTTGCCGGGAGTAAAGTGGGAGGGATAGTTCCATCGGAAAAAGGAGCAACGGGAATGATTTCACGCCGCAACTTTGTCAAAACATCGGTGCTGGGCTCGGCCGCCGCGCTGGCCGCCCGCTCGCCTCTGCTGGCCTCCGCGAGCCAAGGCCCGCAGCCGCTTCGCTTTGGCGCCAACTACACCCCGCGCAAGCGCTGGTGGTACTGCTGGCTCGACTGGGACCGCCAGGCCGTCGCCGACGACCTCAGCGGCGTGGCGTCGCTGGGCATGGACCACATTCGCATCCAGCTTTTGTGGCCGCTGTTTCAGCCGGGCATCAGCACGGTCAGCCTCCGCAGCCTCGAGAATCTCCGCTCCCTGCTCGACGAGGCCGACCGCGCGGGCCTCGATGTCGAAATCACCGTGCTCAACGGCTGGATGAGCGGGCTCAGCTATCTGCCTGCCTGGGTCATGCCGGTGGCCATCCCGGAGAAAAGCGAAAACTGGAACATCTTTACCTCGCGCCGCGTCATCGATGCGGAAAAGCTCCTCTTCCGCCGCATCGTCGATACCGTGGGCGACCACAAGCGCTTCATGGGCTTCGACATCGGCAACGAGCTGGGCGTTTTGCAGAGCCTCAACAACCCGGTGACGCCGCTGCAGGCCGATGCCTGGGCCACCGAGATTCTTGGCTATTGCGCCGAGATCGCCCCCGGCAAGTTCCACGTCAACGGCGCCGACGACTCCCACTGGTTTGCCGACTTCGGCTTTACCCGCTCCAACCTCGCCACCGTCGGCTCTGCCACCGTGATGCACTCCTACATCTACTTCACCGGCGTGCTGGACCGGTACAAGTACTCCGATCCGGCCTCCCTGCACCTGGCCGACTACATGATCGAGCTGGGCGCGGCCTACCAAACCGACCCCAAACGCAAAGTGTGGGTGGAAGAGATCGGCGTGGCCAACGGCTGGATGCCCGAAGAGTACAAGCCGGAGTTCATGGAGCACACGGTCCGCAACATCGTGGCCACGGGCAAGGCCTGGGGCATTACCTGGTGGAGCTCGCACGATGTGGACCGGTCGATCAAGGACTTCAACGAGCTGGAGTACACGCTGGGTTTGCTCGACATCCACAACCAGCCCAAGCCGCTGGGCATCAAGTTCAAGGCGCTGGCCGAGGAGTTGCGGCGCAATCCGCCGCGGATTCTGCCGCGGCCGTTGGCGCTGGTGATTCCCGATGCCGGCCTGTCCACTAAGTCGTGGCCGGCCGATTGGAAGTTCGCCACGCCCTACATGAAGCTGATTGACCAGGGAAAGACGCCGCAGATTGTGGTGGAGAGCCGGGCGAAGGACGAAGCGTATCTGCGCTCGCGCGGCATTACGGAACTGGTAGGGATCTAGCGCCGGCCGAGGGGGGCGCCCGTTGCCCCCCTCGTTAGCGCGCAGGCAAACCGGTGTCAGGGCACGCCGTCGCTTCTTGTGGAAAACGGCAATAATATACTTGACAGATTATGGCTGAAGACATTTGGGGTATGGTCAGACGATGGGTTCAATAGTCGCTTTGATCACAGCTAAATCGCCGAGGGCTTCTGCGACATCGCTCGCAGCAAACGTATCGGCTTCATATCGAGCGTTGTATCCGAAGTATTTGAGATGGAAATACTCTTTGCGTACCTTGCGCAAATTTGAATCGCGTGTAACGTAGTTGTCTCGCGTCGTATGGCTGCGGAGGTGGATGCCCATTGTCATGGCGAGGTAGGCCTCGACATAGTGCAACGCTATATAAAAGAGAATTACCAGCTTCCAGTTGATCGACGCTTGGCTGGATGGCTGCATCGTGTCGGCCAGCTTCTCGCTCTCGCTGGCCTTCTTTAGATGCTCATCGCGCGTTGGCATTAGGTTAGCCCTGCCGTGAATAGATCAGTTTGGCTTCCGATGCAAACTCGCGAGCGTCGCGGTTCTTGCCAGCAATCAAATTGAAGTCGAACGAGATCTCTGGGAAGCCGTCGATGATGTCAAATTGCTTCTGAAATACTTTCTCGCGAACCTCTCTGGTGGGATTGGCGACCCCAATCCAGACGAGGAGGTTGCCCTCAGCTCTCTCAACAAATACGGATTGCACGTCAGGAACCAGAGCAAGGTCTTCCGCTAGAGCGGTTTCCAGGCTTGCGCTATAGAGAGGGCTGGATTCTTTTGTTCCACATGCGGTGACGATGTGCCCTCCTCCAGATGTCATAGTGAAGACGTGTTTCCCCGCTTCGCGCCGTTGGGGCGATGCGGAGGGTACCAACGATAGGGCTGCAACCTCCAGAAGCATATCGCCTACTGAGCCTTCCTCTTTAGAGAATCGGGGGGAACAATCCCGATGATTTGCTGAAATTGGAACTGATACACGGGATTCCCGCTTGGGTCGAACGCCTCAAGGCGGACGGCGTCCAACATGATCACCTTTACCTTTACCTTAGTGCCGTCCGCCAAGGTATATTGCGAGAACGGTTCGGATTCAGACTCGAAAGCTACCGCATCGCCAGGATAGGTATTCCCGTTGTACGGGTATTTGTTCTTTGGTGACAAGGCTATCCCCTTCTCTGGTGCCGTGGAAAGGGTACCATACTTGTCAAGTTGTTCAATAGCCCCTTCAGGGGATTGTTGGAGGGCGCCGCCACCCCGGCAAAGCCGGGGGCTCTCCAATCGAATGGGCATGAAAGTGCGTCCAGCCCCACCCCACCCGCCGTTTGTTGGATACACTACAAATAGGAACCCTGCTGCCAGCGGCGAGCATCTATTGAGATGCAGCCATTCTTAGATGAAAGCCATCGTTTTGAGTCGAAAAGACCTGATGTTCTCAAAAATCCAGTGGAATCGCCCGACCTGCCTCACCGCCTGCGCCCTGCTGCTCGGGCTTTCTGTTGCCGCGCCCGGCGGGTTGGCCGCCCAGACGCCGCAGGCCCCCAGTCAAGCGGCGGTCACCGCCTCCAGCTTCCAGGGCAGCATCCCCACCGGCGAGGTCTCGGCGCAAGCCATCGATCTCACGCTCGACGACGCCATCCAGCGCGGCCTCAAGAACAACCTCGGCGTTATCCTCAGCGGCACGCAGTCGGCTGCCGCGCGCGGCCAGCGCCTCAGCCAGCTCCAATCGCTGCTGCCCTCGATTGACGCCTCCGGCAAGGAAACCCTGATGCAGGCCGATCTGCCGGCGGAGGGCCTGCGCATCCCCGGCTTTCCCACCATCATCGGCCCCTTCGGCTACACCGATGTGCGCGCCTCGCTCACCTGGTCGCTGGTCAACATCTCCTCGCTGCGCAACTACCTGGCCGCGCGCCACAACTTTGCCGCCGCCAGTTTGAGCGCCCAGGACGCCCGCGAGTTCGTCGTCCTCACCGTGGGCAATGCTTACCTGCTGGCCCTCGCCGACGAATCCCGCGTCGCCAGCGTCCAGGCCCAGGTAGCCACGGCCAAAGTCTCGCTCGACCAGGCCGTCGCCAACCACCAGGCAGGCACCGCGCCGCTGATCGACGAACTCCGCTCCCGCGTCGACTCGCAATCCATCGAGCAGCAGTTGATCGTCTCTCGCAACAGTCTCGAAAAAGACAAGCTGGCCCTGGCCCGCGTCATCGGCCTGCCCCTTGCCCAGAGCTTCAACCTCGCCGACAAGGCCCCCTACGCCGTCTTCGACCAGCTTGACATCGAGTCCGCGCTGCACCAGGCCCACCTCGACCGCAAAGACCTCGCCGCCATGGTCGAGCAAGTCAAAGCCTCGCAAGACCAGCGCAAGGCGGCCACTGCCGGCCGCCTGCCCACCCTCGCCGCCGCCGCCGACTACGGCGACATCGGCACCACCCTCGCCCACTCGCACGGCACCGGCGACGCCAGCGGCACCCTCACCATTCCCCTCTTCAACGAGTTCGCCTTGCGCGGCCAGGCCCAGGAAGCCCAGGCGCAACTCGATACCCGCCAGGCAGAGCTGAACGACAAGAACGCGCAAATCGATGCCGACGTCCGCGACGCCCTGCTCGACATCGTCTCCGCCGGAAAGCAGGTTGAGGTCGCCCGCTCCAGCGTCGAACTGGCCAACGAGGCCCTCAGCGAAGCCCAGCAGCGCTATGCCAACGGCGTCAGCGACAACCTGGCCGTCAGCCAGGCCGAGCAGTCCGTCGCTCAGGCCAACGATCAATATGTCACCAGCCTCTACCGGCACAACGTCGCCAAGCTCAGCCTGGCCCGTGCCCTGGGCGCCGGCGACAACTACAAGACTTATCTGGGAGGAAAGTAACCGTGGCCGATCCAACCCCAACCCAAATCGAGCTCGACGAATCCACTGAGGGGTCGCGGCCGCAGTCCCGCCGCAGAGGCCTCGTCATCGTCGTGGTCCTGATTCTCGCGCTGGCAGCCGTCGGCCTCTGGTGGCGCTCCACCTTCAGCGAAGACACCGACGACGCGCAAGTCAATGGACACCTCATCCAGGTCAGCTCGCGCATCGCCGGCCAGGTGCTCAAGGTCGATGTCGAAGAAAACCAGGTGGTCAAGGCCGGCGACACGATTGCGGAATTGGACCCCGCCGACTACAACGTTGCCGTCGAGAACGCCCAGGCCGCCCTCGCCAGCGCCCAGGCCAACGCCGCCGCCGCCGACGTGGCCGTGCCCCTGACCACCGTCAACACCGGCAGCAACCTGCGCTCGGCCGACGCCGACGTCAGCGGAACCCACGCCGGCGTCGAGCAGGCACAGCAGCAGCTCCAAGCCGCCCAGGCTCGCGTGGCCCAGGCCGCGGCCAACAACACCAAGGCCCAGGCCGATCTGGCCCGCTACAAGCCGCTGGTCGAGAAAGACGTCATCAGCAAGCAGCAGTATGATGCCGCCGTGGCCGCCGCCGACGCCGCCAGAGCCGCCCTTGACGATGCCAACGCAGGCCAGCGCGCCGCCGCCGACGGCGTCCGCGTCGCCCGCGAGCACGAAACCCAGGCCCAGGCCATGCAAAAGTATGCACAGACCGGCCCGCAACAGGTGGCCGTCCAGTCAGCCCGCGCCAAGGCCGCCCTCGCCCAGGTCGCCCAGGCCCAGGCCCAGCTCGATCAGGCCCAGCTCAACTTGAGCTACACCAAAATCGTCGCTCCCACTGCCGGCATCATCACTCGTAAAAGTGTGGAGATCAACCAGAACCTGGCGCCCGGCCAGAACCTGCTCACCCTCGTCTCGCTGGAAGGCCTCTGGATCACGGCCAATTTCAAGGAGACCCAGCTCAAGCACATGGCCGCGGGCCAACTGGTCGAAATCGAAGTGGACGCCACCGGCAAAACGTATCACGGCAAGGTGACCCAGATCGGCGGCGCCACCGGCTCGGTCCTCTCGCTCTTCCCGCCGGAGAACGCCACCGGCAACTACGTCAAAGTCGTGCAGCGCGTCCCCGTGCGCGTAGACTTCACCGACCTGGCCGGCGAAGACCCCAGCCATCTGCTCCGCCCCGGCCTCTCCGTCGAACCCAAGGTCCGCGTCAAATAGAGCAGCCGCATCCGGAGCTTGCTCGTTGCCGCAAGCTCTGGACGCGGCTCTCGACACCTGAATCACCCCCAGGGCCTTCATTCCGAACCACCAAAATACTGTCATCCTGAGCGGAGCAGGTCGCGCTTTTTGCGACCTGCGCAGTCGATGGACCTGCTTCTCAACCTCGCGTCAAATCCAACTGCTCTGCCGTAAACCAGGGAGTGCTCAAATCCTCCCAAGTCGGGTTGTCCTTCTCGATCAACGCGATCTTCTTCGCCCGAACCCAACCCTTCAACTGCTTTTCTCGCTCAATCGCATTGTTTGGGTCCATATACCGCTCGAACCAGACAAGCCGGTTGCAGTTATACGTCTCAGTGAATCCTTCATAGGTCTTGCGCTTGTGCTGAAAGACGCGCTTGAGCAGATCGCCGGTCATGCCGATATAGATGGTGCGGCTCCGGCTCGCCACCATATAGGTGAAATAGGTTCGCTCTTCCATGGCGAAATCCTATCGCAACCCTGCGGCTGCTGCGAATCAGGTCCGATGGGTTTTGTGCGAGAAGAGGGAGAAAAAGCAGGTCCTTCGACTCCGCTACGCTCCGCTCAGGATGACAAATGTTTGGCAGAAAAGCGCAACTCCCCCAAAGAGCTGTAATCCCGATCTCCCCAAAGGCCTGTCATCCTGAGCGGAGCAGGTCGCGCTTTTTGCGACCTGCGCAGTCGAAGGACCTGCTTCTCCATCTTTGCCATCCGGAGCCTCCGAACCGAGGCCTGGGAATCGGGATCGCTGCAACCTCATCGCAACTCCCCGGCAATCGCCGCCTCAACCTGCCCCACCGTAACTCCCCGCAACAAAAACACCTTGCTCCGCGATAACCCGCCCGCCGTCATCTCCACCGCATTCTTCGCCACCCCAAACGTCTCGGCCAGAAACGCAACCAGCGCCGCATTGGCGCGCCCTTCCAGCGGCGGCGCATGAACCGCGACTTTGAGTTGCGCCGTTGCGCCTTCGCCGTAGACGCCGGTGATCGCCGTCCTCTTCGCGCCGGGCTGTGCGCGCACGGCCAGCGTCACGCCGTCTGCCACGGCGCGCAGCATCAGGCCGGCCCCGCGTAGGGCGCGCGCTTCCCAAACAGCGCGGTCCCAATCCGGACGCGCGTCGCGCCCTCTTGAATGGCCAGCGCAAAGTCGCCGCTCATCCCCATTGACAGCACATCGAAGTTGAGCCGCGAGTACGCGGCCGCCCATCGATCCCGCCACGCGCGCAGCGCCCTGAAGCACGCGCGCGTCTCCGCCTCCGCCACGCCCCACGGCGCAATCGTCATCAGCCCGCGCACTGCAAGATGCTCCAAATCAGCCAGCCGCTCCAGCAGCCGCGCCGCCTCGGCCGACTCCGGATCGAGTCCTGCCTTTGTTTCCTCGGGGCTCAGTTTCACTTCGAGCAGAATCGGCAGGCGCTTGGCTTGCTTGCCCACCGCCTCGTTGAGCCGCTCGGCCAGCCGCAGCGAATCGACAGAGTCGATGCCGTCAAACAACTCCACCGCGCGCTGCGCCTTGTTTGACTGCAAATGGCCAATCAGATGAACACGAATCGGGCTCGCGCAAGAGCGCAGCGCCGCAAGCTCCGGCGCCTTCAGCGCAAACTCCTGGACGCGATTCTCGCCGAAGAGACGGAGGCCGAGCGCCGCGGCCCCGGCAATGGTGGCCGCCGGGTAGGTCTTGGAGACCGCCATCAGCTCCACCTCTGCGCGCGGGCGGCCGGCAGCGCGGCAGGCCGCGGAAATTGCCGCTTCCACGCGTTCGAGATTCTCAGAAAGCGCCGTCATGGTGCATCCAATCAATCTTAGAAACCCGGCCCAGTTCTCCAGTATCTAATTCTCTTATGTGGACCATCGTTCTGCTCATCGTCTCCAACATCTTCATGACCTTTGCCTGGTACGGCCACCTGCGGTTCCGCGGCGAAGCGCTGTGGAAGGTCGTCCTGGTCAGTTGGGGGATCGCCTTTTTTGAATACTGCTTCCAGGTTCCCGCCAACCGCCTGGGCGCCGACCGCTTCAGCCCCATGCAGCTCAAGGTCATGCAGGAGATCATCACCCTGGTGGTCTTCGGCGTCTTCGTTACTTTCTACTTCGGCCAGCACCTGCGCTGGAATCACGCCGCCGCGGGCGTGTGCCTGGTGGCGGCGGCGTTCTTTGTCTTTCACACCTGGTAGAAGTTCCCCGATCGAGCGCTCAGTGCGCCCGCTCTTCGAGAAACTTCTCGGCCTCCAGCGCCGCCATGCAGCCCGAACCGGCCGCGGTAATCGCCTGCCGGTAGCGCCGGTCCTGCACATCGCCGCAGGCAAAGACGCCGGGCACGGCCTTGCCGTTCAGCGTAGTCAGCACATTCCCCGTGGTGCGAATGTAGCCGTCGTCGTCCAGATCGATCTGCCCCTTGAAGGCCTTGGCGTTGGGCTCGTGGCCGATGCCCAAAAACAATCCGCTGATGGGCAGCACGGTCTCGTTGTTGTTGGTCACGTCGCGCAGCCGCACGCCCTTCACTTCCTTCTCCTCCACGCCCAGGACTTCTTCAATGATGGCGTTGGCGCGCAACTCGATCTGGGGATGCGCCATCACGCGATCCAGCATGATCTTCGACGCGCGGAAGGCCGAACGGCGGTGGAGCAGCGTAACCTTCGAGGCAAAGCGCGTCAGAAATAACGCCTCTTCCATCGCCGAGTCGCCGCCGCCCACCACGGCAATCTCCTTGCCTCGGAAGAAAAACCCATCGCACGTGGCGCAACTGGAAACGCCGTGCCCAATCAGCGCCTGCTCGCTGGCCAGCCCCAGCCAGCGCGCGCTGGCGCCGGAGGCAATGATCAGCGTGCGCGTGCAAATCTCTCCCACTGAAGTCTTCAGCGTGAACGGGTGCTTGCTCAGGTCCACGCCGTGCAGATGCGCAACCTGAAACGTCGCGCCAAACCGCGCCGCCTGCGTCTTCATGTTGCCCACCAGTTCCGGCCCCTGGATTCCCTCCGGAAACCCGGGAAAGTTCTCAACCATCGTAGTCATCGAGAGCTGGCCGCCGGGTTCGTGGCCCTCCAGCACCAGCGGATTCAGGCTGGCGCGCGCGGTGTAAATGGCAGCGGTGAGTCCGGCGCAGCCGGATCCAAGAATAACGGTATCGCGAGTTTCGCTCATGAGTCTTCCTGTGTCGATTCTAGTAGTTCCCGGCCAGGTCCCCGGTGCACCGGCCCCCCGCCTTCTTTAAGATGATGTTCATGGCGAATTTGACTCTCATTTACGGACTGCGCCTCCTGCCCGAGGGCGAGGTCACCGAAATCCAGGACGCGACCCTCAAGCTGGCCAACGGACACCAGGCCCACGTCACCATGCACACGATCGAAGGCTCGCGCGAAGAGATCGAGGCCCAACTCAAGCGATCCCTCGACGCCTTCTTCGACTTCTACCCGGAGATCTGAGCCCGCCCCGCCTGGCTCTGCCGCTCCGGCTCTCCCGCGGGAATCAAGCATCGTCGCGCCCGGCTCGGCCGGTTCTCTCTCACTCCGGCGCCGGTCCCCGAGTTTCTAACTCAAGTAAGTCTCATGAGAGACACCGCGAACTCCTGTCCTGAAACGCGACAGCCGGCTGAGATTTCCCTCATTCAATCGAACCCGCACCGCTTCAGAACGGCAACCCGCTTGCTTTTATCGAAGGCAGAACTGCCGTTACAGCATTTTCGGAAGATGAATATCAAGCTAGCTCCGGCATGGCGACAAGCTCTTTGTAAGTGATG
>Ga0302320_10002004_pt1 | contig 48657 bp, 41 predicted proteins | sample Bog_T0_3_FD_202130 | JGI IMG/M metagenome (GOLD analysis project Ga0302320, IMG submission 202130) | Peat permafrost microbial communities from Stordalen Mire near Abisko, Sweden - Bog_T0_3 | ecosystem: Environmental > Terrestrial > Soil > Wetlands > Peat | place: Sweden: Abisko, Stordalen Mire... | reverse complement strand
GCGGCGATGGCAGCTCTGTTCGGCGGAGGAGCCTCCACCCTCAGCGCGCAGGCATCGCCGGCGTCCTCTCCGCCATCGGCCGCATCCGGGACAACAACCAGCGCAGCCAACCGCGCGGGGGCCAGGCCAGGCGCAGGAGCGGAAGATCTCAATGCCCTGATCAACGATGCGGCGCGGGATCTGTCCGACTACCAGCAGCTCACGGCCGCAGGCAAGCTCGGTGAGGCCGGACTGAAATTGGAAGAATTAAGGAGCAAGCTCGAGGAGCTGCAGCGTCGTCGTCAGTGATGCAGAGCCTATGCGCAAGTACCTCGTGGGCAACACACTCGCTATTGAGCGCCTCTCAGCTTGTCGACAAAAAGGCAGTTCGCTCATCGGTAAATCGTAAGCGTCATCCGAAGACCGTATTGCACTTCTGGTGAGTTGCTTCCTTCTTAGGCGGTATAGAGGGCATGCCGCGGCCGCCAGCCGGTCCACAACGATTTGAGGTAACGTAGCAACCAGGACTTTACGAACTCAACCGCGCGCTGAAGCTGGGAGCAGGTCAATCGCCCCGGCATTTCAACATATGCTAGTGCGCATAATAGCCATTGAGAAACATGGCGCCGGCCAAGCACCACGCGCTGATCAGGGTACCAGCGGCCTTATGAGGTCAATCAGCCTCCATAGCGGTACTGAAACGCGGCTTGCAAGGGAGGATGTTGCCGACGTGTGCGCTTAGCGGCGCTGATAGCCGGAGATAAACGCGTCGACGGCACGCCGCGCAGCGCCACTGATCATCTCCGGTTTGACGGAGTCGAAGACACCGAGCAGTACGCGCTGCAGGAGCTCGGATTCGAGCAGGCTCAGAAGGTGAATGGCGGCAATCTTGGCATCGGCGGTGCGAAGCTCGCCGCGCTTCATGGCCTTCTTGAGGAATTCGGCCATCTGCTTCTCAACCGGAACAACCGCTCGTTTGAAGGTCAATTTGCCGCTGTTTGAGCGCCTGGACTCGGAGATGCTCAGATGCCGGATGCCGATCGCTTCGGGTGAATAGAGTACGATTAGGAACTTCTGGCCGAACCGCAGTAGTTCCTGCTTGAGATCGTCCGCCTCCGAATTCAGGCTGCCGGCGGTCTCCTCGAGCTCGTGTGTCTTGGCCTGGTGCATGACCTCGAAGAAAAGCTTCTCCTTCGAGGGAAAATAATTGTAGAGAGTCTCTTTGGAACCCCCGAGCCGGGCACGGATGTCGGACATGGACGCGCGCTCGAACCCCACCTCCCGGAACACTTCGCTGGCGGCTTTGAGAATCGCTAGGCGCTTGGCTTCGGTCTTGGATTTCATGCTGCGGATTAAAAGAACCGGTGGGTACAGTTTAGTTTGGGCACTGCTTGAGCTGCAACGCCAGCGGACGCATCGGCGCATAGGCTCTTAGGAACGCATCGACCGCGCGTTTTGCCGCCCGCGCTGTCTCCCGTTCGTCCGGAGAATCTTCGCGCACCTGCAGCAGCAGCGGCTCGAGCATTTCGGCCTCGAGCATGGCACCCAGCTGCTCGGCTGCGAGTCCGGGGTCCGCGCGGCGCAGGCTTCCGGAGGCCATGCATGCCGCCAGAAATGTCGCGAGCTGCGCGCGCAGGGCGGTGATCTTGTCGAAGAATAGTTTCCCTGTGCCTGAACGCGCCGCCTCGGCAATGATCAGCCGCCGCACCTCCAGCTGCTCTGACGAGCAGATGAAATTCAGCACGCTGCTCCCGAAGTTCAGTAGTGCAATGCCCGGATCAGCGCGGGACGCGTCGAGATGCTTGAGGGTGTCGGGCATATAGTTTTCCAACGCCGCCATCATGCATTCAACGAACAGCTCCTCCTTGGAGGAGAAGTGACTGTAGACCGTAGCCTTCGAACCGCCGGCCTTCGCGGTGATCTCTGCCATGGAGGTCTTATCGAACCCGTACGCACGGAATAGCCGATAGGCATGTTCCAGGATGGCCTGTCGCTTGATGTCGCTTTTCTTTAGTTGCATGTCGCTATTCCGATAATACCGTACCGCCAGGTACAGTTTCGCTTGACAACACCCTTAGGTCAAATAAGATGAACCGTACGGTACGGTACAGATATGCACGTGGGAGCAGCATTCATGAGAGCGACGAATACCTCAACACCCAGCACCTGCCAGCGCCTCGTCAAGGCGCTGATCGCTGCGAGTCTGGTTGCGACCGGCGGCTGTGCGCAGCTTCCTCGGATGCAGCCGTCTCCGGCCGTCAAAGAGATTGCACAGCTCGGGAGCGCCCAGTCTTTCTCGGCCCCGGAGACGGCCTGGCCGGGCGAGGGATGGTGGCACGCCTATCAGGACCCGCAACTCGATGCCTTGATTGAGGAGGCGTTCAACGGCTCGCCGGACCTCGACCTCGCGCAGGCGCGACTCGCGGCTGCCAGTGGGGCCGCTCAGATCGCCGGTGCGACACGATTGCCCGAGGTCACCGGCGATGTCCTGCTCAACGAGAGCAAGCAGAGCTACAACTACCTGATCCCGTCTCAGGCGCTGCCGCACGGTTGGCACGATTACGGGCTCGCGACGCTGAATCTGAGTTGGGAGTTGGATTTCTGGGGCAAGAACCGCTCAGCGCTGGCCGCGTCCATGTCCGAGCAGCGCGCTGCTGAAATTGAAATCGCGCAGACCCGGCTGATCCTTTCCACCTCGGTGGCTTCGGCCTACGCCGGTCTAGTGGATCTGTATACGCTGCGGGACAACGCCGCTGAGACATTGGCTCTGCGCGAAAAAACAGTAGCGCTGTTCCGTCAGCGGCACGAATTCGGTCTCGAGACTCTGGCGAGCGTCCGGCAGGTGGAGGCTCGGCGGGCTGCAGCGCAGGGCGAGTTGCTCGCGCTCGATGAACGCATCAATCTTCAGAGCAATGCCATCGCCGCGCTCATGGGCGCAGGTCCCGATCGGGGCCTGGCCATTACGCGTCCGACAACCCAGTTCGTTAGTTCACAGGCCCTGCCGTCGAATCTGGCGTTGGACCTGATTGGGCGGCGACCCGACATCACCGCCGCCCGGTTGCGCACCGAGGCGGCCGCGCGCCGCATCGATGAGAAGAAAGCCGGGTTCTACCCAAGCGTGAACCTGGTCGCGTTAATCGGTGTGCAGTCGCTTGGGATCCAAAACCTCACCAAGTCTGGCTCTGAAATCGGCAGTGCGGGGCCAGCCGTATCGCTGCCCATCTTCAATACGCAGCGCCTGCAAGGCCAGCTGCGCGGTGCACGGGCTGAGTACGACGCGTCGGTCGCCATCTATAACGCGACCCTCTCCAACGCACTGCGCCAAGTGGCGGATGCCGCGACCAGCCGCAAGTCACTCGATGGGGAACTGGCCGCATCGCGTGCGGCCGTCGCGGCGGCCGCCGAGGCCCACGAGATTGTCAGCAAACGCTATCAGGGCGAACTTGCAACCTATTTGGACGTGCTGACGGCCGAAGACGCCCTGATCTCGGCTCGGCGTTCGGAGGCCGAATTGGAAACCCGCGCCTTGATTCTGGATGTGGCGCTCGTGCGCGCCCTGGGAGGTGGCTTCTCATAGAACACGCCCGCCCAGCATGGCACTACCTGATCAACAACTTGAGAACTCAACGAGGAGAATGCAATGAACCAGTCCAAGAAAGCCTCAGTGTCGAACATTTCGATACCGGCAGCAAATGACACCGACGCGAAGACCCGCACGCGACGGCGAGCGGTCCTGTTTTCAGTGCTTGCCCTGACAGCAGCGGCGGCCGGAGGCGGTGCTTACGAGTATTGGAAGCAAGTGGGCTCTCGCTATGTGTCGACCGACAACGCCTACACGGCGGCCGAAGTCGCGATGGTGACAGCGGAGATCGACGGCCCTGTGGCGGCCGTGAACGTTGTAGACAGCCAGGAGGTCAAGCGGGGCGATGTTCTGGTCGTCATTGATGAGACGGATGCCCGACTTGCGCTGCGACAGGCGCAGGCGGACATGTCCCGTGCCCAGGCCCAGGTTACCTCAGCAGCAGCCGATGTCGAGCGCACCGGTATCGACCTGTCGCGACGCGAGGCGCTGGTCGCATCCGGATCCGTGTCCGGTGATGAGCTCACGCATGTCAAGAACGGCGCCAGCGACGCCGAGGCGGCGCTCAATGGCGCGCGCGCCGCCGTCGCGCTGGCGCAGGCACGCGTCGACAAGGCGAAGGTCGATCTCGGCCGCACAGTGATTCGCTCTCCCGTGGACGGTGTAGTCGCTCGACGCCAGGTCCAGCTCGGACAGCGGGTTCAGCCTTCTACGCCCTTGCTTTCGGTGGTCCCGGTCGAGGAGCTGTATGTGAATGCCAACTTCAAGGAAGTGCAGCTCGCGAAAGTGCGCAATGGGCAGAGGGTCGAACTCGTGTCCGATCTCTATCACGGCAAGGTCATCTTTCACGGCGTCGTAGATGGTTTCTCGGGCGGCACGGGAGCTGCCTTTGCGCTGATTCCGGCACAGAACGCGACCGGCAACTGGATCAAGGTGGTGCAGCGCCTGCCGGTGCGCATTCGTCTGGATGCGGCGGAACTCGCTGCCCATCCGCTGCGCGTTGGGCTGTCGATGAACGCGGCTGTCGATCTGCGCAGTCACTCGTAAATCCATCGCCGCAACTTATCAAGGTGATGCCGTGTCAAGCGTTCCGATGACTCTGAATAGCGATTCGACTCTGAGCGGTGCGATGCTCTGGGTGGCCGGCATTGTGCTGGCGCTGGCGAACTTCGTCGCGGTGCTGAATATGACGATTGCCAATGTCACGGTGCCGAACATCGCCGGGGCGCTTGGCGCAGGCTCCAGCCAGGGGACCTGGGTCATTACCTCCTACGCGGTGGCGGAGGCTATCACGGTGCCTTTGACCGGCTGGCTGTCCGGGCGATTTGGCGCGGTCAGGTTGTTCTGTATCTCCGTGGTGCTCTTCGGAGCCTTCTCGCTCCTGTGCGGTATGTCGACAACTCTGCCCATGCTGCTCGGCATGCGGGTGTTGCAGGGCATGGCTGGCGGCCCCTTATTGGCGCTCTCTCAGACCCTGCTGCTGCGCATCTTCCCCAAGGAGCAGTCCATGCAGGCCATGGGCCTTTGGGCGATGACGACGCTGCTCGCCCCCGTGGTCGGTCCGGTGCTCGGGGGTTGGTTGTGCGATAACTACTCCTGGTCGTGGGTGTTCCTGATCAACGTGCCCATGGCGCTGATCTTCGCACTCATCGCCTGGACCCTACTCAAGCGCTATCAGGACCCTGCGGTCATCAAGCCAGTCGACAAGATCGGCATGCTGCTGCTGGTCATCTGGGTTGCGGCGTTGCAAATCATGCTCGATGAGGGCAAGGACCTCGACTGGTTCTCCTCGCTCGAGATCCGGGTGCTGGCGATCGTCGCTGTGATCGGCTTTCTGTCCTTCCTGATCTGGGAACTGACGGAGCAATATCCGATCGTCGATCTGCGGGTCTTTCGCCATCGCGGCTTCGCCTCCTGCATGCTGGTGCTGGCGCTCGCCTTCGGTGCCTTCTTCGGCATCAACGTGCTCACTCCGCAGTGGCTGCAGTACAACATGGGTTACACAACCACCTGGGCCGGACTTGTGGTCGCCTGGGGAGGTCTCCTGTCAGTCGCCTTCTCTCCCATCGCGGCGAAGCTTGCTAACCGGGTCGATCCGCGCCTGCTCATATTCATCGGCTGCCTGTGGCTCGGCCTCGATGTGTTGTGGCGCTCGATCGCCACTTCCGACATGAGCTACTGGGTGATCTGCATCCCGCTCTTCTTCATGGGCGTTGGCATGCCGATGTACTACGTGCCGCTGACCGGACTCGCGATGGGGTCGGTGAATGAAGAGGAGACAGCCTCGGCTGCCGGACTCATGAACTTCGTGCGCACGATCTCTGGGGCCATTGCGACCTCCCTAGTGACCACCTCCTGGCAGAACCGCAGCATCATCGCCCATGCCAAGCTCGCCAATATCGTGGACCCGGCCGGTCAGGCTGCCTCGCTGCTTCCGGCAGGGTCCAATGGACAGATGGTCCGCGAGATGCTCAACAACCTCGTGACGCGAGAGAGCCAGATGCTCGCCACCAACGGCCTGATGATGGTGATCGGTGCGGTGTTCATCATCGCGTCCGTTTCGATAGTGCTTGCACCAAAAGCGGCTCGAGCCGTCGACGCCGCCTCGGTCGGGCATTGAGACCGTTGGGTATCTGCAAGAAGGCATCGAAACATGAACGCGGCACATGCAAGTTAGGGCGCTCGGGTCTCGCGTGAGCGGGGCGGGTCACGGCAGACGAGCCAAGACATGAGTGTCAAGGCAGCACCCCGATGGCTGCGCGATCAAAGCAGCCGCATCCTGACCGCGGGGGCCACCCTAGCCATGCTGTACTTCGGCCGGCAAGTGCTGATACCGCTTGCGCTCGCCATCATGCTTAGCCTCTTGATGGCGCCTGCAGTGCGAGCGTTGCGTCGGATTGGAATAGGCCACACCTTTTCGGTGCTCGTTGTGGTGCTGACGCTCGCCGTCTCGTGCCTCACGGTGGCCGTGATACTCGGAGCACAGGTGTTGCGCATCACCGAGAGTCTCCCTCAGTACGAAGGCACGATACATAGGAAGCTCGAGACGCTCGACCACGCGACCTTGGGAAGGGTACGGATACTAACGTCGGAGGCGAGTGGACTGATCAACATCCACGATCCAGAACCCATCCCACGACGCCCCATCAATGCGGGACACTCCGAAGTGGGTTTGGTATCGAGCACCTCAGGATCCAATGCTGTCGCCGAACAGCCAATGCAACTGATCGGGAAGCTGCTGACAACTGTCTGGACGTGGCTGCAGGGCACGGGGATCGTGCTGTTGGTCCTCATCTTCGTGTTGCTGGAGCATGAGTCTCTGCGCGACCGTTTTATTCGCATCGCGGGCGCGACCGACATACGCGCCATGACGCTGGCGCTTGACGATGCGGGTGAGCGACTGTCCCGGTATTTCGTCTCGCAGTCTCTAGTCAATCTGGCTTTCGGCATCGCGATCTGGGCGAGTCTGCGCCTTCTGGGTGTGCCGCAGGCCATGCTGTGGGGTGCGCTTGCCGGCATCATGCGTTTCGTGCCGTACGTGGGTGTGGCCATCGCAGCCCTGTTCGCGACCGCGCTCTCGTTCGCAGTGGATCCGGGTTGGTCGCTGGCCGCCAGTACATTGGCGCTGTTCATCGGGCTCGACATCATCGCGGCGCAGTTACTGGAGCCACGCCTGTACGGCCATGCCACGGGCTTGTCGCCCCTTTCAATCGTGGTGGGAGCCATCTTCTGGAGCGCACTTTGGGGGCCAGTGGGGCTGGTCCTTTCCACGCCACTAACTTTGTGCCTGCTGGTCGCCGGACGACACATGAAGGCCTTTGGCATCCTGGAACTGCTCTTGGGCGATGTTCAGCCGCTGACTTTGCCGCAAGGATTTTACCAACGCGCACTGGCCGGAGATCCCCATGAGATCATTGCGAATGCGCGCGCATTTCTGAAGGTCAATACGCTCGCGAGGTATTGCGACCGGGTACTGTTGCCAGCCTTGCATTTGGCACGGCTGGACGCCCAACCAAGTGCACCCGGCAAGGATCAACACAAGATCCGCCGCGTCATCGTCCAGGTCGTAACGGCTTTGAACAGCACAGGCCTCAAGCGGAAACCGAGAACGCACAGAGGCGCAGTGCTCGATGAAGTCAGCGCAGGACGGTGGCTGCGCCAGCAGCGCGAAGAGCTGAGCGGAAGATGGCAGGGTCCATTGGGCGTCCCCGCTGGTTCTGTTGTGCTCTGCTTGGGCGTGGGCTCCTCACCCGATGATCTTGCCGCCGAGCTGCTGGTAAGGCTGTTGCGTGCTGAGAGGTTCGATGCCCGGCATTTCTGCGCGGAGGAGGTCGATAGCGGGTTGCCCCGGGGGGCGGACGCCGAGGGAGTCTCCATCGTCTTTCTGGTCAGCGCCTTCCCAAGTCCAGAACGTGAAGGCAGCGAGGGACTGCGTAACAAAGTTCGTGATCTCCTTCCTCGGGCCCACTTGGTCAGGGCGTTTTGTCCCGGCGTGACTGCAGCGTCCGGCGAGCCTTCAACCGATGCCACCGGAGAGCCCATAGCAGAGTCTCTCGAACATGCGGTCGCGCTTTGTCTCTCCCGGCAGCAAATGCGCCACGAGCGTAGTGGGTTTGCAACATCCAAGCTGGCAAATGTTTCGGCCTAGTGCCCGCAGATGCAGCGAACCAAACCGCGATGACGAGTCGCAGAAATATGGTGACAGCGCGCATTTGCCTTGTCCCGACAGCGGTAGGCAACATTCGCGGCAGACGGGACCAGTAGCAAATAGCCATTAAGTCTGCCCTGCAGTATCCTGGCGATCTACGGGAACTGGGCGGAAGGATTCAGCACGCCACGAGCCACACTTGCTTCACGACGACGAATTACCCAGGCTTCGTGAATGTGGTCGCTGCACCTGGGGTAGGCGTACTTTTCATGTCAAAAGTAGCGCTTTCTCTTTGGCAGTGCAGCACATTGATGCGCAACTCACTGATTGATCGAGTGCTGAACATCGCCCGCGAAACTCGAAACTGACCGACACAGGGCAAGCGCGCATGTGGCTGATTCTGCGAGGATGGATTGTTACAACCGCTACTTTTGACACGAAAAGTACGCGCATCCCAATCTATCACCCGACGGTGGTGCGGGAGGAGTTCCTGCGACAGACGGGAGTGATGATCGACTTCCGGGCGGACGATCAGCAACGCACATGACCTGAAGGCTATCGGCGAGCGCTCGCCGCTAAGCTGCCGCTCGCGAATTGGCGAGGTTCTGCTATCCCAGCATAGTCTCGTGTGCAAAATCCTCATAAGTGCGGGGTTCATGGCCCAAGAGTTTTGTCAACGTCGCAGCATCATGCAAGGCATCATGTGGGAGCCGCACACGCTCGAGGTCGTTGATGCGGCCGCATTTCGAGCCGGTTGGGCGTACGTGGCTGTCGCAGCCGCCCTTTGGATGATCTCGCGCCCATGTTGTTTCATTAACGGGGCGGGATTAATGGACGAGCTTGCCCAGCTCTGGCAGTGGGATGCTCAACATGACCTCAAGGCCGCCACCAGTGCGATTGCGCAGCGACAGCTGCCCGCCGTGGCCTTGCGCGATATCGCGCGCAATGCTTAACCCCAGGCCCGTGCCACCGGTGGCACGATCACGTGAGGATTCGACCCGATAGTACGGCTCCATGACGCGCTCGAGCTCCGCTTCGGGTATTCCGGGACCGTCATCGGCGATGCGCACCAGCAGCTCATTGCCGCGCTCCTCAACGGAGATTTCGACACTTCGGGCGTATGCCCGCGCATTGTCGAGCAGATTGGTCAACAGGCGACGTAGAGCCTGGGGTCGGCACCAGACCGGATGACTGATCACGCCGCTGACCTCAATCGGTAGTCCGAGTTCCTCGTAGTCGTCGCGCAGCGCGCTGAGCAACGCCGAAAGATTCACAGGCTGCACAGGCTCATTGCTCTCGAGGCCCCGCAGCATGTCAAGCGCTCCCTGCACCATAAGCTGCATGCTATCCAGGTCATGCACGAACTGTCGCTGCAGTTCCGCCGGAGTCAAAGTCTCGGCACGCAGCCGCAGGCGGGTGATCGGCGTGCGTAGATCGTGCGACATTGCCGCAAGCACGCGCGTTCGACTATCCAAGTAACGGCGCAGACGATCGCGCATGCTGTTGAAAGCGCGCGCCGCTCGACGCAGCTCACGCGGGCCCTGCTCTGGCAGCGGCTCATGCGGCAGTCCTCGGCCCAGGGCATCGGCGGCAGCCACCAGGTGTGAGAGTGGCCCGGTGATGCCGCGCGCCAGCAGTAGCGCGCCAAGGAACAGGGCGGCTATCAAGGCCAATGGATACACATAATAATGATTCGGCGCGCCGATCGGCGGCTCCACGAGCTGTAGGCGCAATAAGAGCGAGGCAGCCTGCGGGAAGGCGAGTTGAACGTCGACGTAGGCCGGCAGCCCTACAGTGGGCAGATCATTGAAGCTGCTGAGGACAATGTCGGCCGGCCGATCCAGCTGTGCTGGTCCAACCGAGATGGCATAGTCCGGGTGCAGCAGCGTCGCCACACGTTGCCGAAGCAAGTCGATGAATTCGAGGTCGCTCCCGTGATAAGGACGGTGGCGCGACACGTCCTGCGAAGTGCCTTCACGCAGCCGCGAGAGCGCCGCCGCGCGCTGCGCGGGGTCAAGCTGCGAGAGCAGCTCGGCGATATTACCGATCCGTTCCGACCAGTCGAAAGCAGAATAACGCGAACCCATCTCGCGCCGATCATGCAGATAGACGAGACCGCTGACGGCCTGCGCCGCCAAGATACTGCAGAACATGATCAGCAGCAGGCGCACCGAGAGTGACCCCGGCACCAGCAGTTTAATCAGCCTACGAACTCGTGACTTCCACGCCAATGACGTAGCCCTCGCTATAGACAGTCTTGATGATGCGCGGTTCGCGCGCATCATCGTGCAGGATCTGGCGCAGCCGGCTGATGCACATGTCGACGGTGCGGTGGAAGGGGTCACCGCCGCGCTCGCCGGCTGTCTCCATCAGTTGCGTGCGCGAGAGCACGAGCCGCCCAGCGGCAAGTAGCCGTGAGAGGAGGCGGAATTGCACGCCACTCAATGGCACGATTACACCGTCGGCATCGCTGAGATTACGGGTCACCATGTCGAGGGTCCAGGTATCGAAGTGATAGCGCTGTACGTTTTGGGCACGAAGCCCACCCGTTGGCTGTCGGTCTGCGCGCCTCAGTATGGACTTGATGCGTACCAAGAGTTCACGCGGGTTGAATGGCTTTGCCAGGTAGTCGTCAGCCCCCATCTCGAAGCCGACGATCTTATCGACCGCGTCACCGCGCGCGGTGAGCATGACGATAGGCACGTCGCTGTATTGACGTACGCTCCGGCACAACGCTAGCCCGTCTTCCCCTCGGAGCATTATGTCGAGCACCAGCAGATCGATTTGCTCACGCGCCATCATTTTGCGCATGGCCACACCGTCGGCGACGGTCGTGGTTCGATAGCCGTTCTGACGCAGATAGTCGGCAAGTAGCGAGCGAATCTCGACGTCGTCGTCAACCACGAGGATATGGGCGTTGGCGCTCACTATCGCACTCCGGAATGCCCGGGCGTGTGACGTATGGAACTACCGTCGGCAATCACGCTTTAGTCCTTGGCCATCTGCGTGGTGCGCCAACCACCGCCGACCGCCTGGATCAGCGCCACGCTGGCGGTGAGGCGATCCTGCTGGACGCTGAGCGCGGTCTGCTCGGTGCTGAAGGTGGTGGTCTGCGCCGTGATAACGCTGGTGTACGGCACGGTACCGGCCTTGTACTGCTCAAGCGTCAGCCTCTCGGCTTCCTTGGCCGCCGTAACTGCGCGCGCTTCAATCGATGCCTGATGCTCGAGCACGCGCAACGCCAGGAGATTGTCCTCGACCTGCTGGAAGCTCGTGAGTACCGTCTGGCGATAGCTGTCGATGGCTTGAGCATAGGCTGAACGCGCTTGGCGCACCACCGCGCGTCGTCCCTCGATGTCGAACAGGGTCGCGGCCAAAACCGGCCCCACGGCCCAGCTGCTGTTCGACGCACTCAGCAGGCCTTGCATGGCGGTGCTGGCATGGGATGCATCGCCCGTAAGCGTGAGTGTCGGGAAAAAGGCGGATATGGCGACCCCGATCTGTGCGTTGGCGGCAGCCATGCGGCGCTCGGCCTGGGCAATGTCCGGTCGGCGCTCGAGGAGTGTCGACGCCACGCCTGGCGGAATAGAGGGCACGTCGCTGCGCAGTGGGGCCGGCTCGAGCGCGAAGTCCGCCGGAGTCTTTCCAATCACTAGCGCGATGGCGTGTTCGAGCTGACCCCGCGTCAGCTCGACATTCACCAGCGAGGCTTGACTCGTGAGCAGCTGCGTCTCTGCCGTGACTATATCGGCGCGGCCGGCGACGCCGTACTTGAAGCGCGCTTCGGTAATGGTCAGTGCGTGCTGATCATCCTCGACTGTATCCTTTAGTAGCTGCTGCAAACTGTCCTGGGCGCGAAGCTCGAAATAGTCGGTGGCCAGCGCTGACTGCGCGCTCAACCGCGCGAGCGCTACGGCTGTGTGGCTCGCTTGGGCGCTATCGCGATCGCTTTCGACAGCGCGGCGCGTAGCGCCCCAGATGTCGAGGCTCCAGCTTCCGGTGGCGCCCACAGAATTGACGGTCTGAACCGCATTGGGCGCAAGGTACTGGTTGGAGCGCTGGCGCTCAGCTGTCACGCCCACCGAGGGCCAGTAGGCATTCTTGGCTTGTAAGACCAGCGCGCGAGACTGCATATACGCGTCCCAGGAGGCCTTGAGGTTCTGGTTGGAGACGTCGATCTGTCGTTCCAGGCCATCGAGCACCGGGTCATCGAAGATCTGCCACCACGGTCCGCGATCCAGGCTATCGGCAGGTTCGCTGGCCTTCCAGTCCCCCTGCTCCTTGTAGGCAAGCACTGCCTGTGGCTCAGGACGACGGTAGTTCGGACCGACCGCGCAGCTGCTCAGGGCGAGGAGGCACGCCAGCGTGGCGCAGGCATAGAGTCGACGCTTCATACCGCGGGAGATCCTTCCAAGGGCGCCGGAGAGTCGCGCAGTTCGCGCCGCCGCTCGCTCCAGGCGCGCAGCCGATCGACGTACAGATACACCACCGGCGTCGTATAGAGCGTAAGTAGCTGGCTCACGAGCAGACCGCCGATCACTGCGATGCCCAACGGCCGGCGCAGCTCGGTGCCGTCCCCATGTGCGATCGCCAGCGGCAGTGCGCCAACGATCGCGGCTGCCGTGGTCATGATTATCGGCCGAAAACGCAGCGCGCAGGCGTGTGCGATCGCCGCGCGCGGAGTCATCCCCCGGGTGCGCTGCGCAGCGACCGCCACATCAACCATCATGATGGCATTCTTCTTGACGATGCCTATCAACAACATGACGCCGAGGAAGGCGATCAGGCTGAAGGGTTCGCCGACCAGCATCAGCGCCAGCAGAGCGCCGATTCCGGCCGAAGGCAGCGTCGAGAGAATCGTCAGCGGCTGGCTATAGCTCTCATAGAGCATGCCGAGCACGACGTAGATGGCCAAAAACGCGGCCAGTAGCAGCAGCGGTAGATTCCCCTGATTCCTTCGAAACAGATCCGCGTTGCCGTAGGGCGTGCCGCGAATGGTCGCAGGCACATGTAGCTGGTCGATCGTGCGATCTATCGCCTCGAGCGCTGCGCTTAGCGTGCCACCCGGTGGCAGATTGAATGCGAAGGAGGTCGAGGCCGAGGTCCCGGTATGCGTCACCGACACCGGGGTGGTCGAGGTCTCCAGATGAGCAAACGCGGCGAGCGGCACGACCGTCTCGCGAGCGGTGGTGATCGCCGCCCCGGTCGAAGTATTACCGCGCCCGGCGTTGGCCAGCGAGTTGGCGACCAAGTTACGCGCCACATCGTTGTTGGAGCCGCCGCTGCCACTCATTTTGCCAATGCGAGTGGTGCCCGACAGCGCCTGGGTCGCCTCGGTGCCGGAGACCGGTCCGCCTGCGGTGCTGAAGTACATATCACGCAGGTTTGTCGGGCGCTGCAGGAACGGCTTCGCGAACTCCAGGATTACATGGTATTGCTGCGGGCTGTTGTAGTTGTAGATCGTTGACACCTGTGCCTGGGAGAAGGCACTGCCGAGCTGATTGTCGATCTGGGCAATGCTGAGTCCGAGCCGCGACGCGGTGTCGCGATCAATCACGACATTGGACTCAAGGCCCCCCGGCTGCAGATCGGAATCGACATCAGCAAGCTCTGGGGCATTGCGCAGTGCGTGCTGCAGCTTCACTGACCAACTGCGCAGCTCGGTGATGTCATCCCCCAACAGCGAGTATTGGTACTCCGCATTGGCAGAGCGTCCACCACCACCGCCCAGGTCCTGGACCGACTGCAGCAAGCCGGACACGCCGGCTACCTGCGCGAGGGCGGGGCGCAGGCGGCCTATCACCTGTGCCGCCGACAGATGCCGCTGGGCCAGCGGCTTGAGCGTGATGCTGAGGGTCGCGCTGATGGCACCGCCAAAGAACGGCCAGCCCGCGGAGCCCACGCTGCCGACGACGCTTTCGACCGCTGGGTCCCGCTGAAGCAGGGCGCTGACCTCGGTGAGCTTGCCCTTCATGAACTGGAATGATGCGGTGGCATCGCCCCGAATCACCCCGCGCAGCGCGCCGGTGTCCTGCTCGGGGAAGAAGCTCTTGGGGATGACAATGTAGAGAAAGATGTTGAGCACGATCGCCGCGAGCAACACGCCCAGCATCAGCCGCCGCCGATCCAGCGCCCATTCGAGCGAGCGCACGTAAGAAGCGTGGAGGCGGGTAAAGACGTGCCCGAAGAAGTCCCCAAACCGCGTCCCGCGATGCGTCCTATCGCGACGCAGTACGTAGGCGCACAGCATCGGCGTAGTGGTCAGCGAAATTACGAGGGAAATCAGAATAGCAAAGGTCAACGTGACGGTGAACTCCCGAAACAGCGATCCCAGGATGCCGCCCATGATCTGAAACGGAGCGAACACTGCCACCAGCGACAGGCTCATCGATAGCACCGTGAATCCCACCTCGCGCGCCCCCTGTAGCGCTGCACGGCGCCGCGGCATGCCGGCCTCGATGAGACGAATCGTGTTTTCCATGACCACGATGGCATCATCGACCACAAAGCCTGTGGCAATAGTCAGCGCCATGAGCGAGAAATTGTCGAGGCTATAGCCCAGAAGGTACATCGCACCAAACGTGCCAATCAATGAGACCGGTACTACCACCGTGGGGATGAGCGCGGCACGCACGCTGCGCAGGAACGCGAACACCACCAAGATGACCATGGCCACCGCGAGCGCTAATGCACGCTCGACCTGTCGCAGCGAGGCGCGAATGCTCACTGACCGGTCGGTTGTCACGATCAGGCGGATCTTGGGATCTATCATGCGCGCCAGCTGCGGCAGCTGCGCGCGCACCGCGTCGACAACTTTGATGATGTTGGCGCCCGGCTGCTGCACCACATCGACCGCGATGGCCGGATGGCCATTATAGAGCCCAAAGGTGCGAGAGTTCTCGGTCGCCCCGTCCTGTATGTCCAGGACCTGGGCAACATCTTCCAAGCGCACGGTGCGATCAGAACGGTTGGCGACGATCAGCGAACGGTACTGCGCCGCGTCGCGAGCATTGTCGTTGGTGTAGATCTGCCAGCGCTGATCCCCCAGGTCGATTGCACCTTTGGGCGCATTGGCATTGCTGTTGGAGATCGCAGCCGCGATGTCCTGCAACCCGATACCGTACTGCGACAGCGCGAGTGGATTAACTTCGACCCGCACTGCCGGCAGCGCGCTGCCACTGACATTCACCGAGCCGACTCCGGGTATTTGCGCGATGCGCTGGGAGATCACCGCATCCGCGGCGTCGTAGATCTGCCCCGCTGTCAGGATGTCAGAACTCAGCGTGACCGTCATGATTGGAAAGTTCGAGCTATTGAGCTTGCGATAGAAGGGATTTCTCGTCATCGCGGATGGCAGGTCCGGGTGGGCGGCCACGAGTGCGGCCTGAACGTCGCGCGCCGCGCCGTCGAGGCTGCGGCCGAGGCCGAAGGTGAGACCGATATTGGTCGAGCCAACTGAGCTGGTGGAGGTCATGTCGTCGACATCAGCGATGGCGCCCAGGTGACGCTCGAGCGGCGTGGCAACGCTGCTCGCCATCACCTCGGGACTGGCGCCTGGCAACTGCGCCGAAACGAAGATGGCCGGCGCCTCGACCTTGGGCAGCGGCGCAACAGGCAACAGACCGAATGCCACCGCTCCCGATAGCGCCACGCCTAACGTCAAGAGAATGGTTGCGACCGGCCGGGCGATGAAGGGTGCCGAGATGCTCACGACGCGATTCCGTCCGGTTCACCGAGCTCGGGCTCGACGCCGAGTCGCTCGCGTAGCCGCCTCGACAGCCGATCGAACGCCAGGTAGATCACCGGTGTGGTGAAAAGCGTCAGCACCTGGCTCACCAGAAGACCGCCGACGATACTAATGCCGAGCGGATGGCGCAGCTCCGATCCGGTACCAGTGCCGAACATCAGCGGCAACGCACCGAAGATGGCCGCGACCGTGGTCATGAGGATTGGCCGGAAGCGCAGCAGACAGGCCTGGAAGATCGCCTCGCGCGGGGACTTGCCTTCCAGGCGCTGCGCCTCGATCGCAAAGTCGATCATGAGTATGGCGTTTTTCTTCACGATGCCGATCAAGAGGATGATGCCGATGAGAGCGATGATCGTCAGATCCTCACCGAACAGGCGCAGCGCCAGCAGCGCACCGATTCCCGCAGACGGCAGAGTGGAGAGTATCGTGAGCGGATGAATGAAGCTCTCGTACAGCACGCCGAGTACGATATACATCACCAGCACGGCTGCCAGCAGTAGCAGGAGTTCGTTGGAAAGATTGTTACGAAATGCCAGCGCTGCACCCTGGAACGTTGTCTGGATGCTGGTCGGCAGTGCTGTTTCTTGCTCGACGCGCTCGATCGCGCTTACTGCGGCGCCGAGCGATATGCCTGACGCCAGATTAAACGACACGGTCGAGGCCGGAAACTGCGCCAAGTGGTTGATCAGAAGCGGCCGTGTTTCCTGCGTCACCTTGGCAATGGCGGACAGCGGCACCTGACCGCCGCCGCTGGAGGGCACGTAGATCGAGTCAATCGCATCGAGCGAGCGTTGCAGCGTCGGAGCTGCCTCAATGATCACGCGATACTGGTTCGACTGCGTGAAGATAGTTGAGACGATGCGTTGACCGAAGGCGTCATAGAGCGCGTTGTCGACCGTGCCCACGCTCACACCGAGACGCGCGCCGCTGTCGCGATCGATGGTGAGGTATGCTGCGAGACCCTCATTGGCCTGGTTGCTGGTCACATCGATGAGCTCCGGCAGCTGACGCAGCCGCTCGACGAGCTTAGGTGTCCAGGTGCTGAGCACCGTGCTATCGGTGTGCTGCAGCGTAAACTGGTATTGCGTCCGGCTGACGGTGTCATCGAGGGTCAGGTCCTGCACCGGCTGCATGTACAGTGTGATGCCCGGGACGTCCTGGATTTCGCCCCGCAGTCGATCGATGATCTGTGCGACGGTGGCGCGACGCTGACTTCTTGGCTTGAGGTTGATAAGAAAGCGGCCGCTGTTGAGGGTGACATTGCTGCCGTCGATGCCGATGAATGATGAGAGGCTCGCGACATCTGGATCCGCGAGAATCGCCTGCGCCAGCCGCTGCTGACGTTCGGCCATGGCAGCGTAGGAGATGGACTGCGCAGCTTCGGAGATGCCCTGGATCAAGCCAGTGTCCTGGGATGGAAAGAAGCCCTTGGGAATCCCGATATATAGCAGCGCAGTCAACGCCACTGAGCCGAGCCATACCACGAGCGTCAGGCTCTGGTGATCCAGCACCCAGGTCAGGCGCGAGCTGTACCAGGCAACGACAGGGGCAAGCCAGCTGTCCTCGTGATGTTCTTTTGTGACCTGCTCTGCCGGGCGACGCTTGAGCCAGTGTGCGCACAGCATCGGCACCAGGGTGAGGGAAACCACTGCTGAAATCAGGATGGTCACGGCGAGTGTCACGGCGAACTCGCGAAACAGTCGCCCGACCACTTCCCGCATGAAGAGCAGCGGAATGAGCACGGCGACCAGCGAAACCGTCAGCGAGATGATGGTGAACCCAATCTGGCCGGAACCGCGCAGAGCCGCGCTGCGAGGGGACTCGCCGCGCTCGAGGTAGCGCGAAATGTTCTCGATCATGACGATGGCGTCATCGACCACGAAGCCTGTGGCGATTGTGAGCGCCATCAGCGAGAGGTTGTTCAGGCTGAAATGTGCCGCATACATCACCGCAAAGGTGCCGATGAGCGACAGGGGTACCGACAGGCTTGGGATGAAGGTAGCGGGCAGGTTCCTGAGAAAGAGAAAGATCACCAGCACCACCAGCGCCACCGAGAGCATCAGCTCGAAACTCACATCATTGATCGAGGCGCGGATCGTCGTGGTACGGTCAGTGAGCGTCACAAGATCAACACCGGCTGGCAGCGAGGCGCGCAGTTCGGGCAGGAGCGCCTTGATATGGTCGACCACCTCGATAACGTTGGCGCCTGACTGGCGCTGCACATTAATCAACAGAGCGGGAGTGTTGTTCATCCAGCCGCCCAGTCGCGTGTTCTCGGCGCTGCTCTCGAGTGTCGCAACGTCCGCCAGGCGCACGGGGGCGTTGTTGCGATAGGCGACAACGATGTTGCCGTATTCATGCGCGCTGCGTAGCTGATCATTGGCGTTGATCGAGTACGACTGCTCGGCGCCATCGAGCGTGCCCTTGGGACCGTTCTGGTTGGCGTTACTGATCGTAGTGCGCAGATCATCCAAATTTAACCCGTAGGCCGCGAGCGCCTGGGGGTTGATGAGCACTCGCACGGCAGGACGCTGACCACCGCTGATACTGACCACACCGACGCCCTTGATTTGCGCGATCTTCTGCGCTACGCGAATGTCCGCGAGATCCTGCACCTCAGTGAGCGGCATGACCTTAGAGGTAATTCCGATCGTGAGCACGGGTGCGTCGGCCGGGTTGACCTTGGCGTAGATCGGGGGCGCGGGCAGGTCCTGGGGAATCAGGTTCTGCGCGGCGTCGATGGCAGCTTGCACCTCCTGCTCCGCGACATCGATATCGAGCTCCAGGTCGAACTGCAGCGTTATGACCGAGGCGCCCCCCGAACTGGTCGAGGACATTTGCACCAGACCAGCCATTTGCCCGAACTGTTTCTCAAGCGGTGCGGTGATGGCTGAAGTGATGACTTCCGGACTCGCGCCCGGGTAAAAGGTCTGGATTTGAATCGTCGGGTAGGCGACCTGTGGTAGTGCGGCGAGTGGCAGGGTGCGATAGGCCAGCAGCCCCACGGCGAGGATCGCGACCATCAATAAAGTCGTCGCCACGGGGCGCAGTATGAATGGACGAGAGGGATTCATGCAGGTGCGGTGGGGCGCCTGATCGAGGCCCGCATCACTGCGACCGCGAACCGGAACCGGGTGCCGTGCCCGCTCGCGCCGGTGGCGTTGCGCCCGGAAGTGTCACCTTGGCGCCGTCGCGCAGCCGATCGGCTCCCTCTGTTACGATGATCTCTCCTGCAGCAAGGCCCGCGTTTACGGCAACTTGGTCCCCGGCCGTAGCGCCGAGTGTTATTGGTCTCACCGCAACAGTGCCTTGCTGCCGATTCACTACGTAGGCGAAGGTCGCGGTCTCACCGGAGCCGTGGTGGACGCCGGCGGTTGGAATAATGAGCTGATCGCGCAGCACTGCCTCCTGCAACCGCACATTGACGAACTGATTGGCGAACAGAGCGCCATCTTTATTGTCGAAAAGTGCACGCAGCTTGACCGTTCCGGTCGTCGGGTCCGAGACATTGTCAATGGTCTGCATCCTGCCGTCGGCGATCTTCATCGTGTTGGTGCGATCAAATGCGGACACCGACAGGCTCTCGCCATTGCGAAGTCTCGCCGTGATGTCGCGCATATAGTCTTCCGGGATCGGAAAGATTACCGAGATGGGCTGCAGCTGCGTGACTACGACCAGGCCGTTGGTGTCCTGCGGGGTCACATAGTTGCCAGCGTCGATCTGTCGCAGACCCAGTCGCCCGGAGAGCGGCGAGGTGATGTGGGTGTAGGCCAGGTTGACCCTGGTGGTCTCGATTGCTGCTTGATCTGCTCCGACAGTGCCGGCGTATTGAGCTACCAGCGACTCCTGTGTATCGAGTTGCTGCTGCGCGATCGCATCCTCCTTGATCAGATTCCGATAGCGCTGCAGATCAACAATTGAGTTCGCGAGCAGCGCCTGATCGCGCTTGAGATTGGCCTGCGCCTGATCGAGCGCGGCCTGATAGGGGCGCGGATCGATCTGTGCCAGGAAATCACCGGCACGCACCATCTGACCTTCCTGAAAGGCCACGCGTGTCAATTGGCCCGCGATTTGCGATTTGACTGTGACGGTGGCCAGGGGCGTGACCGTGCCGAGTGCCGGAATCGTGATCGGCATGTCCCCGCGCGTGACCGAAGCCACGGCCACCGCAACTGGCGCGTCGTGCGGATCGCGGGGACCGAACCCGGGAGGCCCGGCGCCAGGCCCGGGATTAGGCGCGCGTCGAGTGAGGACGATCGAGGTGACAACGACAAGAATTACCAAGATCACAGTGGCGCCGACGAGGCGAGAGCGCCATGGGCGCGAAGATTGCGTCGTTGTTTGCGGCAATGGGGGTTCTTGAAAATCGTTCATAGGCGCAACGGACAGGTAGTGGTGGCTGATCTATTTATGTGAGCGCGACGCGAACTTCTTATGCCCGTAGCCGGTGGAGCGAGTTGTGACAACTTGTAAAACATTGTCTAAATAACCTTATTAGCTAGACTTTGCGCGCTCTGTGCTGAATCATTCTCCCCACCTTCAGGCTGAATAGCCGGAAAGTGCTCGTTCGTTCGTTCCGGTATCTGACAGGCAGCATTACGGTATTACGTCGGAGGGGTGTATTTAATCGATCCTTGCTTGCTTGCGAAACTTCATTACGTCGTGCTGGGCGATTCAATCCCTTCAGTATTTTCAGGGTGGCCAATGAGTAACAAATCTTCGATCAAGAAAGCGGGATGGTTGTTGGTGCTAAGCATTTGCACCTCGACGGCGTGGGCACACCACGGCGGGGGTACCTTCGATGCGACCAAGTGTTTTGCATTCAAGGGTACGATCAGACAATTGGCCTGGGCCAATCCTCATGCCTGGCTATACGTCCAGGTTCAGAAACCTGCAGGGGACTCTGAATTGTGGGGGTTCGAATTCGGTACGGTCGGCGGTCTGTCCCGCGCGGGCTTTAGACCCTCCGATTTCGCCATAGGCACTAAGGTCAGCGTAACGGCGTATTCGAATCGCGACGTAACGAAGCACACTGGCTCCGCTAATAGACTGATTTTGCCCGATGGACGTGATGTTGCGGGAGCGGGAATATCAGGAACCGCTCCGGCGGGCGGTCCTCCGGGCGCGGGCGGTCCTCCTCCCGGCGCGGGATCCGCTCCTCCCGCGAATTGTCCCGATTACCAATAGCACGGCGGAAAACGGGGTAGGCGAGCATGTCAATTCGCAATGGAAGTATCGTGGCGATCTTGTTGTTGCTGAGCGGGATGGCGTGCTCGGCAGAGAAGGCTGGCGGTCACAGTGAGGCACTGGGTTCGGCGTGGGCCGACGCGGGCAAGATGCCCGATTTGTTTAGCGGAATGTGGATGACTTTTTCCAGCATGATCGACGGGGATGAAAAGCTGAACGTTCCTTACACCGCAAAGGCGCAGGAGTATGTCGCCGCTTACAAGCCGAAGAGGGATATTCCCTATGCGCAGGAAGGCTGTAGGTCGCCTGGTCTGCCGATCGCCATGCGCTCGGGCCCAATCAAGTTCACCTATGCGCCCGGGTTGATCAGCATTTACATGCAGGGGGTCGGCCACACTCGGTTTATCAGGATGAACCAGCAGCAGGGCAAGACCTCGCCCAACTACTATGGCAATTCGGTCGGCCACTGGGAAGGAGATACCCTGGTGGTGGAGACCGAAGATTTCTTACCTGAGATCACGTTCCAGTACGGTATTGGCAAGGGTCTGCCTCAGGAGAGAACTATTGGAACAGGCAATCTCCCTCCTCTCGGGGGTGGTCCCCCCGGTGGTGGTCCTCCGGGTGGTGGTCCTCCGGGTGGTGGTCCTCTCGGTGCTGGTCCTCCCGACGGAATAGCGTCTCTATCGAAGGGCATCTGGGGACCGCACGGTGAGGGCATGCATATGATCGAACGGATGCGCTTGGTTAATCCGCAGACTATGGAACTCAAACTCACGGTTTACGATGACACCGTGTGGACGAAACCCTTTGTGTCGGCGACGCGCAACTACAAGCGCATTCAAAAGGGGATCAGCGAAATAGGGCCGTTCAGCGGCGAGCCCGAAGAATGGGTGTGCACCGTATCCATCACCAGCTTCGACCCGGACACCAACACTTACAAGGACAAAGATCCCGAAGATATGGTGAAGTACTTGGATAATCTGGGTCGCTGACTTCTATTCCATCTGCGAGGGCAGTTCCCATGCGCGTACACAAGAGTCTTATTGAAAGGGTGCGACGTGTTCTGGCGGCCAGCGCCGTGGCGTTGCTCGCGGCCACACCTGTTCTGGCAGCGAAAGCCGCTCAACCAGCCGCCTCGGGCTATATTCCCACGATGGCAGATTATCTGGGCGTCTACGACGCGCTCCAGCGCTATCGCTTCGGAGTGGAAAAGCACGACCAAAAGACGCTCGCAAGCGCCTTTTGGGAAGACGGCGTCGATATCGCCGTGCCCAACCCGGGCCAAGAGATCCGTATGCCGCTGACGGGAATCTTCCCGCCGGCTAGCGCCGGACCGCCCGGTTCTAACGCTGGGCCATCACCACCGGGCTTGCAGCCACCGCCTGGTATTACTGCCGGGCCAGTGGGCCCTGGAGGAGGCAGGGAGGGCGAAGTCTGGCACTTACCCTTGGACAGCTACATCCACTTCGATAGTGCGACCCGAGCCACTCACTACGAATACTTCCTGAGTATTTATCCTCAGCCAGAGAAGAAAGCGGAAGCCGGAAGTCAGGGAAACATGAGCTCTGTCAGAACTTCGATCGTCGGTTGGCCGGGCCACTACGAAGACATCCTCGAGAAGCGCCATGGCGAGTGGCGGATCCTGCAGCGCAAGTCCATGATCAACCAAAAGTGAATATGATCTGAAGCCGTATTGCGGTGCTACTGTCGGATGATTGAGTTCATCACGATAGCTTCGATGGTACGCTGCAACGGAGCCGCCTGCGGACCGATCAACGGCACCATCGAGACGATGGCAAGACGCTCCTCGGGAACCGCCCAGAAAAGGCGCGTACCGTCACCATCCCACCCGAAGCTGCCGACGGGCAACCGGGTGCCCGCCACCTCGGGTATGGTGACGCTCAGGAGTCCCAGGCCGAACTTAACGCCTTCGGCCGGAATCCCCATCAGCGGATACCCTCCCATGACGAGTGGGCCAATTTGATTGGATGTCATTTGCCTGACGGTTTCCGGCATCAGGTATTGGCGGCCATTGAAGTTGCCATCGTTCGCCAGCATCCGTGCAAACAATGAGTAGTCGGCGACCGTAGTCCAGAGTCCAGCAGAGCCACTGTAGTACGTCGTTTCATCAGCGATAGGTGGATCAAGCCCTGGTGCAAACGGCACGGCTCGCGCCGTCAAGCCTCGCTTGACGCCGAAGTCTGTGTCGTCCATCCCCAGTGGCTCGAACAGCCGCAGCTGCAAGAACTGCCTGAAATTCATTCCGGAGACGACTTCGACGATCCGCGCCAGAACTTCAAAACCGATACTGTTGCTGTACGCCCAGCGCGATCCGGGCTGAAATTCAAGCGGCATACTAGCCAGCTTCGGAACGAAGGTAGCCAAGGTGTCCGTGGCCTCGCGACGAGGGAACGCGTTGTCGACGCCGTAGATCTGAATCCCGGAAGTGTGTGTCAGCAGCATCCTTACGGTAATGGGCCTTGCGGCCGGCACCATCGCATAGCGGGGTTTGCCCCACTCCTGCGAAGGAGTTAATGGTCCAGGTATTGGAGTGAAGGGCGCGGGTGGCGAGCCTGGCTTAAGTACGCGCACATGTCGCGATCCGCCAAACTCTCGAATGTACTTGGAGACCGGATCATCCAGATTAAGCTTGCCGTCGTCGACCAGCATCATCGCGGCAACAGATGTCACCGCCTTGGTAAGGGACCCAGCACCAAATATTTGACTGTTTTGCAGCGGCTCCCCGCTCACGGCATTGGCTACGCCCTGGGCTTCGAAATGCACAATTTTGCCATTGCGGGCGACGAGCAAGATGGCGCCGGGAATCTGCCCGGCGTCGATCTGTATTTTCAATGCATCATGGATGAGCGCGAGCTTGGCGCTCGAGAGCCCCACGTCCTCGGGTCTGGTAAGCGTTGTTTGCGCCAGAGCTGGCAACGCAATTCCCATCAGAGCCGCGAGAGACGCGACCCGGATTTTCACTCCCATCTTCTTCATGATCTCTCATTCGCTGACAACCGGCTTGACTGGTCGCAAGTGCAGCGCATTGCCGTGCAACCATCCAATGGCCAGCCGGTGGAGAGAGGATTGACGTCGATACTCCTGGCGAGTCCGTAGAATAGCCGCAACATAATCGTTTATGCTGCTCGGAATCGACAATCCCTAAAGTATTAGCTATATTGCAAAAGAAGTCTACCGAACAGGTGTGACGCAAGAACTGCAATAGACAGGCAGGGGTGCTTGTGCTGCCAGGAATAAAGCAAGGTTCTGACGAATGCGATGGTTGGAGCTGGAACGTAACGGTTAGGGGTTCACCATGAAGATCAGCTCTACGGACGCGTGTTTTCGTCACATCTGTGTGCTGGCGGGAACATTGAATGTGGCATTAGTGGCCGGTTCGGCCCATGCGCAGACGGCCGCTGCGAGCGCAGCGAGCCGGGACACGATTCAGGTGGCTCAGGCGGATTCGAGATCAGCTGCCGCAGCCGAGGACTCCACGGCGCTGGAAGAAGTCATCGTAACTGCCGAACGCCGTGAGATCGATATTCAGCGCATTCCCGCATCCGTGAGTGTGCGGACCGGAGATGAGCTGGCAGAGCAAGGCAGATATACCACGGTGGAGATTCTGCAAGACATTCCAGGGGTGATAGCTGTCTCGAACAACTCCAATAACACCGGAAGTGCGGACGTTCAGGGCAACAACATCACGATACGCGGCATCAGCCCCGCCGTTTCCGGCGCCGGCGGCGGTCCCAGTCCACTTTCAGCGACGCCCGAAACCGCGGTTTACGTCGATGGCGTGTATGAGGGCATTGGCAGCACTTACGATCTTGAGCGTGTCGAGGTGCTGCGCGGACCGCAGGGCACGCTTTACGGGCGCAGCGCGACGGCCGGTGTAGTGGCGTTCCATACGCGTGATCCAAGCTTGGATTCCTTTGGCGGCAACGCCGAAGTCGAGGTCGGCAACTACGACCTCAAACATTACAGTGCGGCGGTCAATTTGCCGTTCAACAACACCCTTGCGGTGCGGCTGGCGGGCGACTACCGAGATCAGGGCGACGGCTACTTCAACGAGGCCGATAGAGGAATGGGCCGCACTGAGAGTGGTCGCGCCAAGGTGCTGTGGAAGCCTGTCGATGATTTTTCGTTGCTGGTGGGCGCAGCCTACGAGAGGGATGAAGCCTACTCCGGCGGTAACCAAAGCACGGTGAACACCACCAATCTCGGGTACACGATCGCGACGACCTCCAGCAGCGTTTTCCCCGGCTACAAACTGCAGCGTGAGTCCTGGGCCGAACTCAATTGGGACATCGGTCCCGCTCTCGTGACCTACCAGCCGGCATTTCGCACTTGGTATCAGAACGATGACAGGTTGCAGACGCCCAATTTCATTGGGAGCAACACGCCCCTCGAACAGACAATTCAGACCCCGCTGGACCAATTTCACACCGAAGAGCTGCGTATTGCCTCGAAAGATAGCGCGGTGGGTTGGCAGGCTGGTGCGTTCTATTACCGCAACCATCTGCACACGTCCGACAATACCTTCCTGGCCACCCCGAGCAATTCGGTACTCGCAAGTCAGGCGGTTACAGACGACCAAAAGGACACCAAAGATCTGGGCTTCTTTGGTGAAACGACGTTCTCCCCCATCAACTCTTTGCGAGCGACGATCGGCGTGCGCTACGACACGACTACTGTAGAGACGGGCGAGTATTTCTTCAACAACCCTTATGCATTCTGCGGAACTTTTGCAGCCAACAGTCCGGGCTTCATGCTCCCGCCCGGAGTCAGCTGCACTGGCCCAGGCCAGGCGAGTGTGCCCCCACCGCCGGGTAGCTCCATCAATAACGTGGGCCTTACCTTCCATAATTTCAACTACAAGGCTCGCCTCGAATACGACTTGGCGCCCCGAAACCTGGTGTACGGTATGGTCTCCACCGGCTTCAAGCCAGGCGATGCAGGCATTTACAGCCCAGGTAACGGGGCCTATGCGCCAAATATTTTGTCGGCCGAGAAGCTGACCTCGTACGAGCTTGGATCAAAGAATCGCTTTCTCGATGATTCGTTGCAGGTCAACGCGGACGTGTATTACTACGATTACTCGGGATTCCAAACCACGTACCGTGTGCACGCCCTTGATATAACGCCCATTCCCGTAGCCGTGCCGGCGACAAACATTGGCGCCGAGCTTGAGTCGATCTATAGAATCACGCCATTGGACCGTGTTGGGTTGAACTACAGCTACGTCGAGTCTCGTTGGAAGAATGAACCGGCCGCATTCGAAGCCGCCTTCCCCCAGAAAGTCCGAGCGCTCATTCCTAACACGGCGACTGGATATTACGAGCACACGTTCAACTTGCCCGGCGGTTCAACCTTGATGGCGCACATTGACGGCCAGTATTACTCACCGCACCTGACCGATAATTTGCATGCAGATTTGCTCGCTATAGGGCAGGAACAATACGTCGAGGCCGGTTCCCAGACCATAGGAAACCTCTCGGGCACGTGGTCGGTTAAGGATGGTCATTTGTCGGTTACTGCGTACGTGCGCAACTTTACCAATGCGCGTTACACCACCTACACGTTCTCAGGTAGTGAGCAGAGCTATCTGGCGGACTGGAATGATCCGCGCATCTACGGCGTCATTCTGTCGGCTCATTATTGACCCTCAGCGCTCGAATAGGACCGAGGGCAAGGGCACAGGCGCTGTCAACGAGTTGGTTTGCCGCATGGAGGCAGTACCGCAGGAGTGGAGGCAACCAGGATCCATGCCCGGTGCGCACCAAACCTCCACCTCGGCACAGACTGGAAGCCTTTATGAGATACGCAATCAGGGCATGTGGTCGAGTCGGAGGTCTGCGATTGGTCCCGCTGTTGAGTCTCGCTGCCTTGGCTCATGCGGGTGACCAAAATGCTGAATCGTCCGCGGTGCGCAACGGTGCCAACCCGTTGGGCTCTACCTGGGCAGACGCTGGCAAGATGCCCGACCTGTTTAGCGGAATGTGGATGACCTTTTCCGGCTTCGTTGAGGACGATGAAAAACTGAACGTTCCTTTCACCACAGAAGCGCAGAGGTATGTGGCCGATTACAAGCCGAAGAGGGATATCCCCTATGCGCAAGAGGGCTGCAGGTCCCCTGGATTGCCGATAGCCATGCGCATGGGGGGCGGGATTAAGTTCACCTATGCGCCCGGGTTGATCAGCATTTATATGCAGTCGCTCGGCAACACTCGATTTATCAGAATGAACCAGACGCAAGGCAAGACATCACCTAAGTACTACGGTAATTCGGTGGGCCACTGGGAAGGAGATACCCTGGTGGTGGAGACCGAAGACTTCTCATCCGAGATAACGTTCCAGTACGGTGTCGGCAAGCCTCTGCCGCCGTTGGAGACTGTCGGCACGGCCAATCTCGGTCCTCCTCCCAACAGCGCTCCTAGCGGCGGTGCGCCAGGCGACGGTCCTCCTCCCTCACTAGCGAGTCTATCGGCGGCCATCTGGGGCCCGCATGGGGAGGGCATGCGGATGGTGGAGCGCATGCGCTTGGTGAATTCGCAGACTTTGCAAATCGATCTCACGATTTACGACGACACCGTATGGACGAAACCCTATGTGTCGACGCGCAACTACAGGCGCATCCAAAAGGGAATTAGCGAGGTGGGACAGTTTACGGGTGAACCGGAGGAATGGGTTTGCACTGTATCCATCACCACCTTCGACCCGGATACCAACACATACGTGGATAAAGACCCCGAAGAGATGGTCAAGATGCTGGACCGTCACGGTAGGTGACGCGTCACGTGCTGGACGGCCACTCAGTGCTGCATCGCGAGCCTTCGGAATTCGATACCTACACCACTTCCTGAGGGGACAAATGAAAAGTCATCGGTATTGTGCATTGGCGGCAGCAGGGTTGCTTTTGAGCGCAGGGGCGATCGCGCAGGAACGCGTGGTGGGGTCCAAGGACCCTGACGCGCTGTTTCACAGCAGCGATCCTAAATTAGATGCCAACAAGCAGGTCGTTTATCACATCTTCAAGGACATTCTCGAGGGCGGCCGTATCGAGGCCATAGACCAATATCTGACTGAGCGTTACATCCAGCACAATCCAAACATTCCCTCGGGCCACGATGGGCTCAAGAAGATGTTGAGCATGGTGAAGCCGAAGCCCATTGCCGACAAACTCGCGGCGCAGGTGGTCTCGGTGGTGGCTGAAGGCGATTTCGTTGTCGTCAGCGCCGTGCAGCGATTACCCGATCCGAGAAGTCCAGGTAAGACCTACACCACGACCCACTTCGACATGTGGCGCATAAAGGATGGCAAAGCCGACGAGCATTGGGACGAAGCGGCGCTTGGCCCGCCGCCGGGCTCTACACCCTCTGCACCATAAACAGATGTTTGCGCCCCTGGTACAGGACATCTCGGCAAACCGCAGGCGGCTTCAGCCATGACCACTTCGCATTTCGACACTGCGTCGGCAGTGTCGTATCAAGATGGCGTATCCAAGGCTTCACGCGATCGTTACTCGCGAGTCGCGATTGTTCTGCACTGGACAATCGCCGCATTCATCATCTTCAATCTGTGCACCGGCTTCTTCATAGCAAACTGGCTGGCCGGGCCCAGCGAGATACCAGCGCCGCTCAGATGGATGTCTCTGATGCTGCACGTTTCCTCGGGCTTGACCGTGTTAACGCTCACCGTAGCGCGGGTCCTCTGGAGGCTCTTCAATCCCCCGCCGCCATATCTGGCAGCATTGAAGCCGTGGGAGCGGCACACGGCCCACTTGGCGCACTTCCTGCTCTACGCGGCGATGGTGCTCATGCCGCTCACCGGCTGGGCCATCCTTTCGGCGCATCCGCCCCCTGGTTCCCCTGGCGCCGCCGCGGGGTCTTCCGCCCCTCCCGCCGCGCCGCCGGCAGGGCCGCCGCGGCTCATGAAGGTCTGGAATCTGTTTCCGATGCCGGTGATCGCTCCCATCGAAGCTATAGGCAAGGAGCCAGGCGCGGTCGCAGCCCAGCACGTGTTGCACGAAAAGTTCGCTGAGTGGCACGGTGTGGGCGGCTACCTTCTCCTCGGCCTGCTGATGCTGCATATCCTCGGCGCGCTTAAGCACCAGTTCATCGACAAGCAGTCCGAGTTCGCCCGGATGTGGTTGGAACGCAAGAGGCAATCCTGAGTCTCCTGGACAGACGCGGTCGCGTGGCAGAGCGCTCGGAGTGAGTCCGGTATCCGTGTCGTAGCCAGCCCTGTGAGCGGCTTGACGGAGCTGAAAATCGTGTAATACACTAAAGATGGTTTTTATAGTAGATTATCGATAGTAAGCCAGTTGTGGCGGCGCGGTGCCGCTCGCCAGCAAGCCGCTGGATGAAGGAGCGAATCTACCTGCGTACTGGCTCGGGGCGCAGTCCGCGATTCTGGCGGTAGTCCTCGCCCATGCGGCGAGAGTGTGTCCGGCGCGATCATTGACGTCGGTATCCCTTGGGGTGTCGGTCTTGCTGCGGGCCGGCCGGATGAGTTGCGTGGCTTGCGATGGGCCTGAACCAGGGGGTGTTGGCTGCCGTGTTTGATTACCTGCAAGACCTGGGATTGGCTAACTGGGTCAGATCATCGCCATCCCTCTTTGCCTACCCGGCCGTACTCACGGGACATGCCCTGGGTCTGGCGATCGTCGTCGGAATCAACACGCTCATCGCATTGCGACTGCTTGGCGTCGCGCAGGCTATTCCGCTTGCCGCGCTGCGGCGACTGTACGGCATGGTGTGGATAGGCTTTTTGATCAACCTGATGTCCGGACTTCTGCTGTTCATCGCAGAGGCGCACACGATGGCCGGGATGGTGGCGTTCTGGGGAAAAATGACCTTCGTTGCATTGGGCATGATCGTTGCCGAACTGCTGAAGCGCTTCTATTTTGCGGACGTCGCCAGTGTCGAGGCGGGTGTCGTGACCTCTGTTGGACGCAATTTGGCGATCATTTCCCTCGCGTGCTGGTATATCGCGCTGATTCTTGGACGCCTGACCGCATATCCGGACATGGTGAACGGCTGGCTGCATCTGAGTGGCAGGGGCAGCTGATGCAGGCCTTTGTCAATGCGCATGACTGGGTGTGGGCGGTCTGCCAGATAATCCACTTTGTAGGCCTGTCATTGATCGTGGGGATTGTGGGCACCCTGGATCTGCGCATCCTGGGCCTGTTTAAGAGCATACCCATTGCTGCTCTCCGTCCACTCGTCCCATGGGCATTCGTTGGATTCATCGGCAATCTGCTGACTGGCATCGTCTTCGTGACCGGCAAGCTTCAGGGGCCCGGTTACTACACCGACAATCTGTCGTTTCGGCTCAAGATGCTGTTCGTCCTGCTGGCATTCGCCAATCTGCTCATCTTTCAGATCAGCGGTCTGGAGGTCAGAGTTTATGCGACGCCTGCAGGCGGAACCGCGCCGGCCGCTGCCAAGCTAGTGTCGGTCTTCTCGCTCGTTGCATGGGTGCTCGTCATATTCTTTGGGCGGATCATGCAGTACAACGACTCGCTGCTGATGTTCCTGGGTCTATGATGGACGTCGCTCGAGAAGCGAACAGCGTCAGCACTTCCCCCAGGCTAAGTAATCTCGATAATTGGTTTGTGCACGAGGTGCTGACCCACGAGGCCGCATTGATGCGCTACCTGGCGAGGGTCTGGCCAGACCGATCTGAAATAGAGGACATTCGCCACGACGCCTATGTGCGCATTTTAGAGAGCGCGCACCTACTGCGACCGACTGCTCCCAAGTCTTTGCTCTTTTCGATTGCACGCAATCTTATGGTGGACCGTGTCCGGCGAAGTCGCGTTGTATCGATCGATCTAATTGAGGATATGGATGCTATGAATGTTCTGGTGGACGAGATCACGCCGGAACGCCATGTCAGCATCCACCAGCAGATGACTCGGGTGACTGCGGCTATCAATCGCCTTCCCAACAGATGCCAGGCGGTTTTCTGGCTGCGGCGCATCGAGAATTTGTCGCAGAAAGAGATCGCGGTACTGGTGGGTATCAGCGAGGGCACGGTCGAAAAGCACATGGTCCGAGCAGTCCGATTGCTGGCAGATCTGCTGAATTGAACGGCAGCCAAAGACGGGAACAAGCCCTGGCGGCTAAAGGCGGAAGGCAATCTTGATTCCCCCGCAATGGGCACCGCTGGAATGCATGCGATCCATGTACACGCGTTATATCTTGCTTCTGTCTGCCGTCGTCATTGTGCTGATAATGGTAGTCGCGACCACGGTCATCCACAGGCGGGAGCGCACTGAGTTCCTCCAGGCCGACGCCGATCGCATCCTCGATGATCACCGCCTGGCGCCCAAGGCGCTGGCCAGGGGGCGTCGTATTTTCCTGGCCAATTGCGCGAGCTGTCACGGCGCCGATGGACGCGGCAGCACAGCAACGGGCACGCCCGATCTGACAGATCAGGTCTTTCTGTACGGAACCGGACGCGTCAGTGAAATCGAGTCGATCGTGCTGCATGGAATTCGATCGGGGGACGATAAGGGATGGGACTTGGCCTGGATGCCGGCGTATGGCAAACCCGTCCCCTATGCCCGGGGAAAGCTGCCTTCACTTTCACCGGGAGAGATCGAGCAGTTGACCAGCTACCTCCGGGCGCTGAATGGGGCGGTCGGCGAAGATCCGGCGGCCGTCTCGGCCGGAAGGATCTTGTTCCAGGAGCACGGCGGATGCTGGGATTGCCATGGCCGGGATGCCCAAGGGGACACCGCGATCGGCGCTCCCAACCTCAGCGATGGCAGCTGGTTGCGCGGGGACGGGAGCCGGCGCGACATCAGCCGCATCATTCGCGAGGGGCTTCATGGAGTCAGTCCCGCTTTTCGCGGGCGCCTCGATCCTGTGAACGCCAGGGCCGTGGCGGTCTACGTCGCATCTCTTCATGCCCGAAAGGAAAGTAAATGAGCTCCTTGGCCGGTGAGACCAAAGCGAACCTGCGCGCCTGGTGGCGCCCAGATGTCCACAATGAGCGTCGATCCGTGACGCTGTGTGCATTGGCGGCAGTCTTGGGTCTGGTCATCGCTGGCATAGGTCTGTTCAATGCCCGCGGTACTCGTGTAGCGGGCGTTCCTCCGGAAGACGCCGCCGTGGTTAACCGAAGCCCCATTCTCCTGAGCGACTACGTGGTTCAGCTACAGGCTCTTTACAACGTGTCCCCGAGCCAGGCGACGACCGACCAGAAGCGTGCGACCCTAAACTCCATGATCCGCGAGGAGCTCTACGTCCAACGCGGCATCGAGCTTGGTCTGCAAAACGACTTTATTGAAATTCGCAGTGCGCTGGTGAACGCTGTCGAGGCCCAGCAGGAAATCGACGCCAATGCCACGGTCCCCACGGAGCAGGAGCTCCGCGATTTCTACCAGAAGCATCTACAGAACTTTCAGCCCGAAGGGCTGATGACTGTCACGGATTTCGTTGCGCCCGACCTGGGCAGCGCGCAGCGCGCCGTCATCGCCGTACGATCAGGCCAAGATCTGGAATCGGCCATGGCCGCCGGCGGCTTGCGGACCAGCGGCGCGACGGATGACGGCGAAGAGTTCTATTTCGCGGCCGAACAGCACCTCGGGTCGACGCTATTCTCCATCGCCAAGGGTCTGCAAGATGGCCAGGTATCCGACCCCGTCGCCGACGGTGGCCGCGTCCATGTCCTGGCCATGCGCAACAACCGCCGGCCCGTCCCCGAGGATTACAGCGAGGCGCGGGATCAGGTGCTGGCCGGCTACCGCACCGACGAAATCGCCCGCATGCGCGCCGGAACGGACCGCTTCCTGCGTGAACGTGCCGATGTGCAGATCGCCAAGGGCCTCCAATGAGCAGTGGGCGCGTATTTGCTGCCCTCAGCACTCTTTTGCTGGTAGTGCTGGGTGCCCCCGCGCAGGCACACACCCGCAGCGAATCCCATTCCAGCTGGCTGATCGACAAGCGTCAGGTGCGTACGACCATCACCTTCTCCGACAAGGAGGCGGAGAACCTCGCCCACGGCCAACGGCCATCTGACGAGGAGATCGTGACCTACCTCACGCCGCACATCGGCGTGGAGGCCGGGGGCCAGGCCTGCCGTCCAACGGCCCCTGGGCACATGCTGCAGGCCGCGACAAGCTACAGGCGAAGCGAGTACGTCTTTGATTGCCCAACGGACAAGAATCTTGTCTTGCGGTTTGATGCCTTTTTCGAGCTCGTGCCGTCCCACGTCGATATCGCCCAGATCCAACTCGCGGACGGCAATGTCGTGGAACAGCTCTTCATGCAGAGCAACACGCGGTTCGATCTGACCGAAAGCCAAGGCGGCAAGTTCAAGGGCGCCGGATTCATCGATTTCGTGAAGATGGGAATCATGCACATCTTCACGGGCGTGGACCACATGTCATTTCTGCTCGGCCTGGTGCTGATCTCGCGTCGCCTGCGCGACCTGGTCTTTGTGGTGTCCGGCTTCACGCTCGGGCACAGCATCACCCTGGCCCTGGCAGTGACCGGGATCGTTCGGCCCCACGCGCAGTATATCGATGCCTTGGTCGCCCTCACCATCGCTTTGGTGGGCGTAGAAAATGTAGTCGTTTCACTCGAGAAGCCCGCCAAGATCGCGCTGTCTACCGGCGGGTTTCTCCTCGTTCTTGCGCTGTTGAGTTTCCTGGGGATAGGCCTACTCCCGCCCGCGCTATTGTTGGGCACGGCCATTTTCAGCGCCGCCTATCTGCTGATATCGGGCCAATTGCATGAGAGCGGCCGTTTGAGGATGGTCGTCACCACCATTTTCGGCCTGATTCACGGGTTTGGCTTTGCGGCCGACTTGCTGGAGGCCAGGCTCCCGCCCGAGAAGCTCGCGCAAATTCTGTTCGGCTTCAATGTCGGCGTTGAGATAGGCCAACTGGCGGTCGTGCTTGCCGTTTCGGGCCTGGTCATGCTTGCGCGACGGATGACGCTGGCGACGCCTCGCCCGATCACGGTCGACCTTCTCGGTTCTGCACTCATCGCCGAGGGCGTGGCCTGGTTTTTGAGTCGGAGTTTTGCGTGGCAGTAGTTGCCTGCCCGTTCCTCAATGCACAAGGAGAGATTTAATGCCAGTAGCACTCGTTACCGGTTGCAGTTCGGGTTTCGGCGAAGCGATCGCGCTCGCCTTTGCGCAGCACGGCTATCAGGTCGTTGCGACGATGCGCAAGCCCGGGTCCGCGCCGCCGAGCCTGAAGAGCTTAGCCGCCGAAAAGTCCGCTGCGGTCGTCATCGCGCCCCTCGACGTTACCAACCCAGGGATGCGAAAAGCTACGATCGATCTCGCCATCCAGCGCTTCGGGCGCATCGACGTGCTGATCAACAACGCTGGCATCACCGCGCGGGGTGCGTTCGAAGATACACCCGAAGATTTGTGGCGCGTAATATTCGAGACCAACCTGTTCGGACCGCTCGAATTGATCCGGCTGGTACTGCCCGTCATGCGGCAGCAGGGCGCCGGCCGCATCATCAATGTCACCTCGGTGGCCGCGGTCCTGAAGACGCCGCTATTGGCGGCCTATGCGGCCAGCAAGCATGCGCTCGATACGGCGTCCGCAGCGCTTGATATCGAAACCCGCAGCTTCGGCGTGCGCGTGGCGTGCCTGATGCCGGGGCCCTTCAAGACTTCGTTGCCCCAGAACTCCCTCGATCGCGACGCCAGCCCGCCATACGCGGCGATCAGCAAACGTTTCTGTGCCACATTCGACGCCATGGAAGCCAAGGCGCCGGAGGATTTGACGCCGGTGGTCAATGCCGCCCTGGCCGCCGCCACGGACCCGGATCCAGCGACCCGTTACACGGCCGGCACCGAAGCAATCGCCATTTTGCCGCCCATCCTGCAATCGCTGGCGCCGTTGCAGCAACTCGGATTGCATCTGACTGGACAAATCTGAACCACTCGGGCTATGTGTTGAATTTTGACATTCCCCTGCGACGCTGGAGCCAGGTGGCAATTGTGACACCTAACTTTCCAGGCCGTGTTGGCAGGATTATCGGGACCTCTCCGCTGGAGCTGTGATGAAACTTTCAGATTCGAATAGGAAGATGAAGCTCACCGGTCTGATCGTTGTGTTCGCAGCGTTCTGCTGCAGTTCGATCGCTTACGCGCATCACTCGTTTGCCTTATTTGACCGCTCCCAGCTCACGACCCTAAGTGGCACCGTGCGGGAGTGGAAGTGGGCTAATCCCCACACATGGCTGACTGTCGTTGTCCGAAAGGCCGATGGCACCGACGAGGAATGGGCGTTGGTAGGCTCCAGCCCCAACATGATGATCCGCTGGGGCTGGAATGCAGCCGACATCAAGGTCGGCGACAAGGTGATGGTCGATATTCATCCGGCCCGCGATGGCAAGGCGATCGGCGAACTGCACACGGTTTTCCTGCCGGGCGGCAAGGTGTTGGCCGATCCGGGCGGGCAGAGCGGCGAGGCGTTGGCCGGCGGTCCGAGCGATCTGCCGACCAAGCCCCAGGGAATACCGTACCAATGAAGCGCGCTCCAGACAGTGTGCCTTGGAACAATTCGACGCGGATACTTTGTGGCGGGGTCTGGTCTCTCATCGCCATAGTCCTGGCGGCGCAGTCCGGCGATGCGCGCGCCGCCCCCGCTCCGCAATCAAAGGAAGAACTGGCCAAGGCTTGGCGCGACATCGCGACCTTGCCGGATTTGTGGCAGGGGACCTGGCAATCGGTCAGCCCGATCGCCGACGACTTCCCTACGCCGCCTGACTACACACCATCGGCATTCGAGTACGTGAAGCGCTACAAGCCGGTCGAAGATAGCCCGTTCGCCAATTGCAAGCCGCTCGGCCTGCCGTTCGTGATGAACATCGGCGGCATGCCGATGAAGTTCTTCCAATCGCCGGGCATGATCGCCCTCTATATTGAATCCTCGGGCATGACGCGTTTCATCCATACGGACGGCCGACTGCACAGCGAGCGCCCAAATCCGACCTATTTGGGAGAATCGATCGGTCACTGGGAGGGCGATACCCTGGTTGTCGATACGACGGGATTCGCGCCGGACACGTTGTTCCAAATGGGAAAGCTGGACAAAAAAACCCTGGCGCAGGGAGATCCGTCTCCGCTATCGGGCGTCATCTTTGGTCCGCACGGGCCGAATCTTCGGTTGGTCGAGCGCATGCGGCTGGCGGATTTTAAGACGCTCGAGGTCCAGACGACGATCTACGATGATACCGTCTTCAAGCGCCCCTATAGCCTCCCGTCGCGTCGGTACATCCGAGGCATTGAGCGCAGAAACGAGCCCCAGGAGTGGGCTTGCACCGACAACCGAGACTACCTCGACCCGACGACCGGCACGCTGGAATACAACGTCAAGGACAAGGCTCAGAGTCGCTAGAGGACTGCGCTCGGACAAGCCGGGGCGGGCGATCTTCCTGCTCTTCAGTCGTTGGCTTCTCGTACGCTGACCGAGAGAGCCTTCGTCTGCACATCGCTTACGCGGCGCTCGGCGGTCTCGTCAGTCCCGCGGTTCGGGCACCAGGCTCGGATCGACCCCGTCCTTTGCGCCGGTCTGCAACTCGCAGTTGTACTCGTGGAATAGCGTCATGTCCGGACGCCATGAATAGTCGCGCATCCACGACCACGGGTGCGTGTAGTAAATCGGATCATCGAGCGTGAATTCGACCTCCAGGAACCAGTGGTCGCTCTTCACCTTGCGGATACGCATCGTGAGCTTCGCATTCTTGGAGGTCGGCGTACCGTCGACATCGAGCCAGAGCCCGTCCTTGAAGCTGGTTGTTTCCACGACCAGCGTATCGCCATCCCAGTGTCCGACAGAACTGCCCATGTAGGCCGCCGGCAGCGCCTTTGCCGGATCCATGATGACCTGCATGAGTCCGTGATATTCCTCAAATGCGAAGTCCAATCTGTCCTTCGACTGGAATATGTGGAACGGCATGTTCAAATCCATCTGCCACGGCTGGCCCATTGGAATGCAAAGCGCCGACGCGTTTATGAACGGTGTGCCGGTCTTGAGCGACTTGACACGACGCTGCTGCACCTTGAGGCCCGCGTCGTTGAATGGTGCTTTGTTGCCGAACATGTCGGTCGTGATCTGGAACTGCAGCAACGCTTCGTGGTACCACGTGCCGTCGAAATTGTGCGGATCCGGTGAAGGCTGCGGCGCATCGGCAGGCAGCGGCGGTACGGCAAGCAGACTAGCGGCCGCATCTGCGCTAGGGGGGCCGCCTGCGCCAGGAGGTCCGCCACCCGGCGGTCCATTGGGGCCGCCGGGTGGCCCACCGGGTGGTAGGCCACCATCGGCAGACGATCCCTCTGCGCCGGGAGGAGGGACGCCGAGCGGCTGCGCAAACGCCGCGCCCGCGTAGACGAGGAGCGCCAAGACAGCGGCACCCGTCCAGATGCTCTTGATTTCCGAATTCATGGCTCAGTGCCTTCTGGTTGTGCGTTGTTGGACTTAAGGCTTCACAGCGGCACCTTCGGTGGTGCGCGTAACGAGGCAGACGTTTTCCGGAAATGGATCATCTGGTTGGCGCTGATAGGTCACCACCGTCTGCCAAGGTCGCGTGAAGTACCTCGGATCCTCGATGGTGATGCGATCCTCGAGGGTATTCGCGCCCTGGAGTCGGATGCGCTCGGTCGTCTTGAGGTCATACCCGTGCGGCACGAGATTGTCGATCAGCGTGTTGTTCTGGAAACCCTCCGTCGCGACCACCAGAGTATCCCCCTCCCAGTGCCCCTTGGAGATGGGCACGGCCCTGCCGACGATCACGTCGTCCTGGCCGAAGAGACTATTAGCCGCGACTCTGAGCTGCGGCTGAGTCAGGTTGCCCATGTCTACTTCCCGTGCCAAGCGATTCCACTCGAACTGAAAGCCGACCCATCCTCGCCGCTGCCAGATGCGGAAACGCCCCTGAGTGAGCATCAACCGGGGCAGTCCCGGCGATGCGCAACGCGCCGTGGCATAGTCGTATTCTTCGTAAGCGCGCTTGGCGAGGTTGCTCTTATTCTGCGCGTAGCGCTTGCGGCCGATATCCGTAAATGGGATCGATCCGCCCTCCGGCCTGAAGGCTAACTGCGGGGCGCTGATCTTCCACGTACCTTCCAGATTGACTGGATCGGCTGCCGGCGCGCGCGCCGGCAGCACGGCGGCAGCCATTGCCAGGCACAATGCCCAGCCGATCGAACTCGGGCTTCGCGCAGCCCCCGTGATATTCATTCGCTTTGGCTCCTGCTGATTACTTGGCTGTATCGGCCTGTTTGAGGACGTCGCTGGGTGTGAGGCCGGGCGCGAATTCGACATCCTTGAACACGCGTCCATTCGGAACCTTCGCGCTCGCCAACATGCCGCCGAGATGACCGCTAATCGCGGGGTGCCAGGTGATTTCCATTTTGTCCCCGATCTGGAAATCCTTTGGCATGAAGCCTTGCTTGACGAACATCGCCGGACTGCCGCAGGCCACCGTCATGTCTTCGGGCTTGCCATCCGGGCCCTTGATCGTGAACACCGCCGCTGAATGCGGCGCGCCCCAACGGAATTCCTTAAGCGTGGCCTGCGCGGAAAGGGTCTTTGTCAAGTCATACCCGGCAGCGGAATGATGGGCCCAGAGTGGCGCTGTTATCGCCATGGCCAGCATCGCCCATCCAAACCGCATTGGGTGTGCTGCGCGCTTGCTCATACTCGATATCCTCATGATGTGGAATAGTATTTAAGGAGGGACGAATCGTCGCTCATCCGAACAATCACCACTTCGGCGATCAGAATTTGACTGCGGCGATGAACCCGCAGGTGCGCGGGTCATTACTGCCTCTGAACACGAACGTAGCCCGTTAGCGTGAAGCGGTTGCGCGGCGAAGCCCACGTCGTGCGTTTGCATATGAGCCACTTCCAACGATTGGTACATTCGTCAGAAGCTCCTCATATTCTGGGCAGCGCCGAGATTCGGCCAGCTGCCTGATCGTCTCCCCATGGGGCCACTATGGCGGTGAGGAGTCGACGGGACCAATGCTTAGTTCAACGTGTCCCATATTGGAATGAGATAGGTCGGCCCCCGAGGTCTGCGAGTACGCTGCTGTTGTCCACGGCCCAGATCAGACTATTCCGGCTTCTCTGAGATGGCGCGACCTGATCGCATAGCGGCCGGGTGACATGATGCCGTTCGGATCAACCGCGTCCTTGATCGTCTCCAGGAATTCTCGCAGTGCATGCTCGCTGAACGAATAGACACCCATTATGAGATCGTAGAAGGCTGGCGCCGTCCGATATTCGCCCCAGCCGCGTTCGGCGGATATCGCCACGAGCTCCCGGATGATGTCCCGTATTTTGGCGTTGACCGTGGCTGACCGGGTGACCGGTAGGCCGACGGCGAACAGGAAAGCCCTTTCGAAGAGGGACGAAGGGAACTGAAGCGGCGGGCACGGCAGCTTGTACTTACGCGCGATCGCGGCAAAGACATCCATCGCCTCAATTACCGCCTCTCCCGTCCTGGGAATCACCGGCGAAAAGAAGATATGGCCGACAACGTCCTCCCCTTCATAGGAAATCATCGGGCCGAGGTCGAAGGTCCGCAGCGTCGGAATGCCGAAAGGGCCGAGGTCGCGCGTCTTTGCCAGCTCTTCCGGTGGAAGCGGCAGGCGGCGGATCTCGTTGAGCTTGAATCGCGCGCCCGGTATTTCCCTCAGTGCGTCGCGGACGCAGTCCCACTGCGCTTCGATGAGTTTCCTGGGGCCGTAGAAGTTGAAGTCGCACGCCCAGAAGGGGAGGCCCTTGGACTTGGCCGCGGCCTCGAGCTGATCCATGTCGATGCCGCCCGGATCGTTCAGGATGGCGAGGATCTTAGGATCCTGCTGCTTGGAGGGACCGGCCTCGTGAGCGGCGAAGCCGGGCGTGCCGGTGGTGGGGCTCGACAGTGTCCACAAGCCCTGCACGATCTTGCTCTGCTCGAGCCGGCCGATTGCGTCGACGAGCGGAATGATGTCGCGGAAGTTCGGTGTAGTGACCACGCCGGTGGCGTGGTTCTCCGGCGGAGGCATGAGCCAGAAGCCCATCTTCGTCACGACGCCGTAGTTCGACTGCTTGAACAACCCGTCGATGCGAGGACCGAACCCCGGCTTGAACTGCTGCCAGGTCTTGGCGCCAGGCAGAGCGCCCATACCGGTGCGCATCATCCTGCCGTTGGGCAGCACCACCTCGATGCCGCACTGGGCGTCGAAATGACTGCGGTAGGGCGCGAGGGTGACGCCGACGCCGCCGTCGAGCGCATTACCCAGCACACTACCCCAGCCTGGGCTCGGGACGTCTATCCAGAGCTTCAGGCCCTGCTCCTGTATGTAGTTGTAGAGATCGAAATAGCTGACGCCCGGCTCCACCACGACATAGCCATGCCGTTCGTCGATCTCGACAATCCGGTTCATCCGCTTCAGGTCGAGAACGACGCTGCCGGTAAGTGCGGGGGCTGCCCCGCCGTAGCCCAGATTCTTGCCCGTGGAGATGGGATAGATGGGAATGCGATACCGGTTGGCGATCTTGACCAGCTCGACCACCTGGTCCGCATTATCCGGGGCCACCGCCGCCGACGCAGTGCGCTCATCGGGTTCGCCCCACAGGATCGAGTAGGAGTCGCGATAGAGTTCCAAGTCCTCCTCGGCCGTGAAGAGCCATTGATCTCCGACGACACTCGCGAACGCTTTCAGGGCGGCTGAGAAATCGGCCTGGCTGACATTAGGCGGCAGTTTCATGGATCTCCCGGCGGCCCTGGCGAAGTTGAGGACTGGCAGATTTCTGCATGACCCAGGTGTGCAGCAATCCGTCCGCGCGCGAGGGCCGATAGGTGCGAATAAGTTGCGAAGGCATTGCAGCGAGAGGATGCATCCCGCTTAAGTATGCAGCCACATCGTGCCGGCATGCGTCGTCGCCTGGGTCGGTCGCGCACCGTTGACTCCGCCCCGTCAGGCGGAAGCCATGATCCCACGCGATCCGCTCCAAACAGAAAAGGGTGGCTCCCAAACTGATGCCGACGATGGCATGGCTCGTGTCCAATACGCGCCTCAGTCCGGCATGTGCAGCCGCATCGAGCCGGATTCCGACGACGGGCAACGTCCGCCCGCTTGCCGTGATGAACGCAGGCAATTGGCGGAGCATCTCAATGCTCTCGTCGATGAGCAGGGCATCGATCGAGCGCCGCTCCCGGTGGCGTCGCGCGCTCGCGCCACACTCGCCGAAAGCGATTGTGCAGGCCGACGCCAAGGCCAGGCCAGCACCGAGCACAGTCCGTCTCGTCATCATTTGCGCTCAACCTTGTTCAGTGTCGGGTCTACGTCACCGGGTCTGTCTTCACTGCGAAGGTGCGAGGTAGGCGGCTACGAGCGCCAGATCGGCGTCGCCGATCTCCGTCTTCCGGAAAGAGGGCATGAATGAGACGCCATGCCGGACCACCAGCGTTATGTAATCGGGGCGCAGATCGCTGCGCTGCTCCAGAACTGCGGGGAGGACGCCCCGGTATTTCCGCTGCAGCGCCAGGCTGCCCGGACCGCCCGCAGTGCTGTGACAATCACCGCACCATTTGTCGAAGATTTTCCGCCCAGCTACCCGCGCAGGTTCTGCCGGAGGCGCGGAATGCGCCGAGGGGTGCGTCCACTGCAGCGCGCAACCCCCAAGCGCTACGGGCAGGACGGCGCAGGCCGCAACAGCCAGGCCACGCCTGAGTCGAAAGCGCTTCATTTCCCCTCTCCAATTGGGCCGATCGGGCTTGGTCGCCACGCCGCCCTGAACCCGCGCAGACCTCAACGACCGATGCTAGCAGGGGCTGCGGGGCAAGATAGGTGCACGAATAGAGCGCAATCGTAAATTGTGGCACCTATCTTTCCCGACGCTTTAGGGAGGAAGATCGCCTATTCACTGCAACATACCGAAGACATTCGAAAAGGCACGAACTCAATGAATGTGCGTTGTTCAACCCGACTTTCGGGCGTATCGGCAGCATTACTGCTTGGCTTAGCAGCAATTCCTGCGTCGGCACACCATTCTGCGGCCCCGTTCGACATGACGAAGTCGGTTTCTTTGGAGGGTACGGTGGAAAAGTGGGTCTGGGCCAACCCGCACTCCTGGCTCTACATCCGAGTCGCAAAAGCCGACGGCTCACAGGAAGTCTGGGGATTAGAGGCCGGCAGCACGGGCATGCTGGCTCGCGCGGGCTGGAACGCCGCCGATATGAAGCCGGGCGACAAGGTGACCGTTGGTGTGGCGCCCGAGCGCACTGGCAATCACATCGGATTGCTGAACAAGGTCCAGTTGGCAGACGGTCGGGTGCTGAGCGCCGGAGCGGGTTTGCCTCCGCCCGGGGCTGGTGGACCTCCGCCCGGGGCTGGTGCGCCTCCTCCGGGCGCGGCGAATGCCCCGCCCCCCCGCTAATTGCCGAGGCCGCTCAATGATCAAACGAACTTCCCTGCTCGCCATCGCGCTGTGTTCGGCAATGCTCGCTCTGCCGGCCGTCGCCGCGAAGCCGCTGGGATCGAGCTGGGCTGACGTCACCAAGCTACCCGATTTCTTTACCGGCAACTGGGAGAGCAGGCAATCGTTTCTGGATAGCCCATCTGCTGTCCCGTTCACTGCTCAGGCACAGGCTTACATCGAACATTACAAGCCCATTGCGGACATACCCTTTGCTGGCCCTGGCTGCAAAACTCCCGGGATGCCGATTGTTCAGCGCCTTGGCTCCCCACTGAAGTTCTTCTATCAGCCGGGCATGATTGCCATTTACATCGAAAACAGCAGCATGACGCGCTTCATCAAACTCAATGAGAAGCATTCGGCGCGCCCAAACCCGACTTTCCTAGGCGAGTCGGTTGGGCATTTCGAGGGGAATACCCTGGTGGTGGATAGTGTCGGCTTTGATGACATCCTGCTTCAATATGGCGATTTGCCCGGGCAGGGTAGAGGGCCATTTATCCTGCCTCCGGAGGTGATATTTGGTCCGCATGGTCCTAATCTGCGCATGGTCGAACGCATTCGTTTGGTCGATCCAGACACGCTGGAAGACCAATTGACGATCTATGATGATACGGTCTGGAAGCAACCCTACGTCGCGAACGCGGGGCAGATTTTCAAGCGCAATCGCGGCGAGGCTGGCTGGCCCCACGAATGGGTGTGCAGCTCGGCCGACACGCTCACCTTCGATCCCAGCCAGGACAAGACAATCCAGGAGGACCCCGCCGAGGTCCTCAAGCGGCTCCAGCAGAAGGACACTCACTAACCATCAGATTCTGATTGGGAAGATAAGACGACCCGGGTTTGCCTGTGAGGGCTCGCGGTGCATCTGTCAGCGGCGCCTTGCTCTGCACCGCGTGGCTGTTCTGCGGGGTCTCTATACCCGGCGCGCACGCCCAGGAGGCGGAGGCAAGCGACGAGTTGCAGGAGGTCACGGTCGCGGCGCGGCGACTTAGCCTGATCGGTACGGCGATCAGCGCCAGCGAGGGCATGGTCGCGAACGACGAATTGGCGCTCGCCCCCGCCTATCGGCCCGGACAGGTCCTTGAGACCGTCCCCGGACTGGATGTCACGATTCACAGCGGCGAGGGCAAGGCCAATCAGTACCTGCTGCGAGGTTACAACCTCGATCACGGCACGGATCTGGCCCTGTTTGTGGACGGCATGCCGGTGAACGAGCCGACCCATGCGCATGGGCAAGGCTATGCCGACCTCAATTTCATGGTGCCGGAGTTGGCCACCAACGTCAGCTATACCAAGGGTACGTATTACGCCACGGAAGGCGATTTTTCGTCGGTCGGCGCCGTACACATCAACTATCGGGACACCATCCCGGCACAGGCGAGTGTGACGACGGGAACACTCGACGTCACTCGCCTATTCGCAGCCGACTCGGCGGGCGTCGCGGGTGGCAGCCTCCTCGGCGCATTCGAGTTGCAGCACTACGATGGTCCCTGGACGACGCCGGGCGATCAACGCAAGTTCAACAGCGTGCTGCGCTTCGGTTCCGGCGATGACCAGAACGGCTATTCCCTGACCGGCATGCTCTATCACGATCTGTGGAATGCCCAGACGGACCAGCCAGAGCGTGCGCTGGCCGAGGGCTTGCTCGCCACGCCGTATGGGGAACTCGATCCCTCCGACGCTGGCCAGGCACAGCGTTCGAGTCTTTCATGGAATTCCCACAACAAGGTGGGTGACGGTCACTTAATCATCAATGGCTATGTGATCAGCAATCACTTGACCCTCTGGAACGACTTCACGCATTTTCTGGTCGATCCCATCCACGGCGACCAGGAACAGCAGCACGAGGACCGCCTCACCTTCGGCGGGGATGCCAGCTACGCCCGGAGCAGCGAACTATTCGGACTGAACGTCGATTGGCGGACAGGCCTGCACGCTCGCTTTGATAACAACGAGGTATCGCGCGTTCCAACGCAGGATCGGGTGCCGCTGACCCTCGCTGAGCTCGCCGCGGTCGACTACCCATCGAACTTCAATGAGTACGATCGGGTGAACCTCAGTGACCTGGGAGTGTTCACGCAGGCCGTCGCATATTGGACCTACTGGTTTCGCTCGGTAATCGGGCTGCGGGAAGATACCGTGTCCGGCAGCGACACCGGTACGAACTATGGTTCGGCTAGCCGGTCGCTCTTCGAGCCTAAAGTGAGCCTGGCGTTCACACCGTTTGATACGACGGAGTTCTATGCCAGTGCCGGTCGCGGTTTTCACAGCGATGACCTGCGAGGCGTCAATCGGGCGCGCATTGAAGGTGTCGCCGGCGCACCGCTGATTGCCTCGCAAACCGGAGAGGAAATCGGCGCGCGGCTGCAGTGGCTCAGCGGCAAGCTGGCCGCCACGCTCGCGCTCTACAATCTGGATTCGGCCTCCGAGACCACCTACAACCCCGATGTTGGCCAGGACACGGCTGGCCCGGCGAGTCACCGACGCGGGTTTGAGATCAACGTAACGTATCAGCCGCTGCGCTGGCTTGAGCTCTACGGGACCTACAGCGGCAATCGTGCCCGCTATACCTCGCCACTGGATGACGGTACCGGCCACCTGGGCGAATATCTGCCCAACGCGCCCTTTGCCAGCGGATCTTTCAACGTCTATCTGAGGAATCTCGGACCCTGGAGCGGTGGGCTGGCGCTGCGCTATCTGAGCGCCTTTCCGCTGTCCTCCGGACCCTGCGTGAACTCGGCCGCCAGAGCCGACTTCAAAGGCGCGAGTTCATGCGCCGATGCGCCCACGGCGCAGGGGCCGGTATTTGGCTCGGGCTATACGGAGTGGAATGCCAACGTGCACTATGCGCTGGCCCACGGCTGGAGCGCCGGGCTCGGGGTATACAATCTGCTCAACAAGAAGGCGAACTCCATGGAGTATTGGTATGTCGATCGCCTGCCCGGAGAGCCATCGCAGGGCGTTGCCGACCTGCACTTTCACCCCCTCGAACCGATCGCGGCACGGCTCACCATTTCGAAGCAACTGTAGTGGGCGCGCGAAAACGGGGAATCTGCCCATGAAACGCAAGCCAAAGTGGTTCGCGATCGTATTTGCGGCCATGTTGCTCGGTCAGCAAGCGCGCGCGCATCACGGCGAGAACCTATTCGATCGATCTAGAACCATGACTTTGACGGGTACGCTCCGACTGTTCCGCTGGAGCAATCCGCACACATGGCTGTATGTCGATGTGCCGAATGCCAGTGGGCAACAAGAGGAATGGGTGCTGCAGGCTCCATCGGTCGCGGTGCTCAGCCGTTACGGCTGGAATAGTCACGCGCTGCAGCCCGGGGACAAGGTCATCGTTCAGTACGCTCCGCGCACGGACGGCAAGCTGGGCGGGCAAGTCATGACCGTTACGCTCACTAACAACGGCCGGGTGTTGACTTCCGGCGTGCAGGCGACTGGACGTAGCTAAATCAATCTGCACGCTACCGTCGCGTGCCGCGATGGCACCGTACCAGTCTCCCGCGCAACGACGGCTCAAGCTCAGAACCTGGCAGATAGGACGAAGCCGAAGGTGCGCGGATCATAAGGCGTTGCCCCGACCCCACCGCCTACGATGGGAATGATCCTGACAGCGGTCTTGTAGCGATTGTCTCCGACATTACGCACGTAGCCGGTCAGCGAGAATTTTCCGTCATCGAGGAGCCAGGATGCATTGAGATCTCCGACCACCTCGCTACCGACGCGCATCCACGGGAAGAGGCCGGCCGCCAGTTGCGAGGGCCATATGTTCGTATCATCGTGCGGGGAGAGGTAGCGCACATCACCGTGGGCCACGATCGTGGAACTCTTCGCGAAGTTGAAGAAATGGTCATACGAGAGGTTCGCCGTGAACGGCACGACTCCCGGAACCCTGTTCAGCGCATAGAAGGCGGAGAAGTTCGTCGTGACGCCTGGGCCGAGCGCGACAGGATTGTCTTGCTTGCCGACCCAGTACGCATTGGTCTCCGCGAGATTCAGGCCAATGCGGTCCGTCGACGTGGCCTGGAAGATCGTCTCCACCTCGGCACCCAGTACCTCCGCCGGAGTGGCCAACGGAACGACTTCCAGCTCGATCGTCCCGCCGGGCCCGAGTGTGGCGATGGCGTTGTTGAGGACCTGGTAGGCGCCGTATTTGATGTAATACATGGAGCCGTTGATCTGCAGGCGGTCACTCAGGAACCGATTCTTCGAACCGATTTCGTAGCTGGTCAGAGTCTCGGCCTTGAGTTCGACCAGCAGCGGGTTACCCGTGGCGCCGGTCGTGACGCTGGCGTCTCCGGGCGAGAAACCTGTCGACACCGAAGCGTACAGGAGGTTCGACGCCGTTAGATCGTGCTCGAGACGTGCCTTGTACGTCACGTTGTTGAACGTGAGGGTACCGGCCGCCCCATTGAGTACGAAGGTGCTGATTCCAGGCGGATTGGGCGGGAGGCTGGGCGCCTGGTAGGTCAGGTCCTCCTTGACTCGGCTGTAGTCGTGGCGCAGTCCCGCCGTGATGCGCCAGGTCTCCACGGGCGAGAAAGTGAGTTCCCCAAACTCCCCGAGCGCATAGGTCTCCTTGTCGGTGGTCTGCCGGTTGTAAACGAGCGTGATCGGCGGCGGCGGCGCTCCCGGCGGCGTGTAAACGTTGGCGACATCCGCATCTGTGAGAGTATTGAGGTAATAGAACGCCCCGACCTGCCACGTGATCTTCGAGCCCGGGTTGGAAGCCAGACGCAGCTCCTGCGTCGTGAAATGGTCGCTTGGCACGGCGACTGACTGATTGAGATTGAGAACCGCCCCGCGCAAGTTATTGAAGGCCTCTGACGTCCAGGTGCGGAAGGCGGGCAGATAGGTCAGCGTCCCGAAACCCATATTCCAGTCGAGTTGTCCCCAATATTGCCGAAAATCATCGTGACCGTTACCGGAGATCGGCGGTAAGTTGACGAACGAATTCGGCGAGCTCAAGGTACCGGCTTGAGTGTTTCGCGGGATGTTGTTCTCGAGCGTCGCACCCAGCAGGATAGACAGATCGCTGTTCGGCTTAAATAGCACTTTGACTCGACCGTCGGTGGTATCGAGCCCTCCGCCGAGACCCTCGTCCGCGTAGTAGCCATCGCGCTGGTAGTGATTGCCCGAAATTCGGATACCGAGGACGTCATTGATCACGGGAAGATTCACGGCAGCCGTGTAGTGCTGGAGGCCGTAGTCGCCAGCTTCAGCGAGGAAGGTGCCTCCCAAATGGTCCAGCACCGGGTCGGCGGTGTGGATGGCGACGAGCCCCGAGGTCGCGCTACGGCCGTAGAGCGTTCCCTGCGGTCCGCGCAGCACCTCCACGCGGTCGATATCGTAGCTGCCTCCGACGCCTGAATACACGCCGTCGACATATATGGCGGCGGCGGGCGCTACCGACGTCACGGCGCCCGCGACGGGGAGGTTAGAAGGGATGCCACGGATCGTCAGCCCTGCGGCCGCCGCGTCGGTGCCCGCTCCCAGCCCGGCGCCGGAGTTCTCTGCCGCGCCGCCGCCCACGCCCGGCACGTCCTCAATGATCTGGCTCAAAGAAAACTTGCCTTCGTTCTCGAGAATGACACCACTGCGGACTGTGATCGAGTCCGCCGTTTTCTGAATGTCACTCGCGCGGCGTTCGGCGGTGACCACGACTTCCTCGAGCGCCTCGTTGCTGGTGGTTAGGCCGCCGGGCTGCGGGAGTTCAGCCGTGGAACTCTCAGCAAGCGCGGTCAGCGGCGCACTGATGGCGACGATGAGTCCAAGACAGGATAGATATCGAATTCGCATGATTCCCCCTTTAAGACCAAGACCGAGCCCAACCGTCTGTCGGTCAGTCATGCCGCTCGAACCAGTGCATTGCGCTACGAGCGTAATAGCCACTGAGCTGTCTCCCCTTCGCCCAACTATCGCCTCTTTATGGTGCGGCGCTTCGTTTAACGTCGCGAAGACTGTTAGTCGATTATAAGAACACATATCGATAATAGTCCATAGAGTAGAGTCTGCCAAGTGCCCGGCGGTTGCGTGGCTGTGATGAGGTCACTCAGCAA